>Ga0209208_10001595_pt1 | contig 32129 bp, 20 predicted proteins | sample S1TSphfallax_3_FD_187694 | JGI IMG/M metagenome (GOLD analysis project Ga0209208, IMG submission 187694) | Host-associated microbial communities from peat moss isolated from Minnesota, USA - S1T2_Fd - Sphagnum fallax MG (SPAdes) (version 2) | ecosystem: Host-associated > Plants > Peat moss >...
AACCCAACATATATTTTAACAAAAAATTATATATATGGATTTCAAATTGCATTCATTTCAAAAACATAGTTTGACACATAAGCAAACTTACTTCACATATGAAGAACAAATAATTGGTTAAACAATGAAAACCAATTAATTTCCAAATAATTGGTTTAAAAGTGTATATGTAATTATGAAATTAATGTTTCATCTTGAAAATATGGAAATGCATTGGTATATCATATACCCTATATTAATAACCAAAAAATCATATATCAATCACATATGTATTTGTTATTAAACCTTTAATTCAAAAAATTGAAACAATTTATGTTTAATTCCAAACATTTGATTGATGAAAGTTAACAACTTTTGATTTGTCGTTTAAACACAATTGAATTTTAACAAAGAATCTCTGCTACAAATGTCATAAGCTACTTATTGAAATATTTTGATCATTTCTTAAAAATTAGCAATTCACTTATATCTCATGATATAAGTTTTTTCCTTTTGGGCCCCCCTTGGTCCACAATACATTATAAAAACTAGTGTGAACCTGGTGCATAATGCACCCTGTCGATCCCCTCCACCCCCCATGCCAAGGTCTGTGGGTACCTGTGACCTTCGGACATTGTGCCGGGTCGAGTTTGTTTGTAACAGACCTCTCCCTCCCCCACCCCACACGTTGGGCCCGGTCAATCGAAATCTTGAAGTGCTGGGTCGAGTCTATCTATAACAAACCTCTCCCTCCCCCACCCCACACGAAGTAAAAGAGTGTGATTAAGGTTCTGAATAGTTTTTGAGCCCTCGAGTTTGGGGGGACAATTTTAAAAGTGATCTGGGTTTCAAGACTTCGACAGACAGACACACAGACAGCCCTTCTCCCATGCCCAACCCACCCGCCCGTGCTGGCCCACCCGAGCATAAAAAGAGAAAAAAACTCTGCTATAAACCAGCCAGTCAGCCAGCCAATCAGCCCCTCTCCCGTGCCCAACCCCCACGCCGGGCCCCGTCGACCTGAACGCCGAGCTCCGTCACAGACATTTATATATAGGATTGTGAATGACAATCAACAAGAGTGTGTCAAGGTCAGACACTGAACAACATTGGGGTATATTTGTCATCTCCAGTCTTTTACCATGGCCAACTGTATGTTACTATCTCACAGGTCACAAGCACTGCAAATATCAAAATTTTCAGCGGCTAGGGTCCCAATGAATACATGCGGAATGTGATATATAGAGAGGTTTTAGAAATGTAGTTTGTAGTTGTAATTTTGTAATATGTATTGTCAAATACACACACCTGTGCATTAGGCACAGGGTTCAAACTAGTAACTCTATAACTAATCTCAAGTTTCAACACAAGCCAAAATATCATCTTTCAAAACTATAAAAATATAAATATCCTCATATAAAAATAAACCTACTACCTAGGGGCCAAAATCCTTGAAGCTACTATTATACTCTATAATGAATCAAAACACAATATCCTTGCCTTGGTAGGCAAGGCCAATAAATTGCACACAATGGTGACACTCTATGACCTTTAAAGCTTCAAAAGAAAAAGAAACTAACTTGGTGGTTAGCTCAGTTGCTTTTTTTTTTTCCCCCCTACCTACCCACTAACAACCCACAAGCAGGTTGATAGTAGGTAGGTAGGTAATAAAAACAGCCCTTACATATGTATAAACCATCTACTTTAGTAGTTACCTATTTTCCTACCTACCTATTATGTATGAGACCTTTTTCCTGTGGATTATGTCACGATATTCCCTTTATCCTTGTAAAAAGTCTCCAAATTATGAAAAAAAAAAAAAAATTGAAATTCAATTTTTAAGCCACATTTTAGTTTGGTTCACACAAGGGATATAGTAGGGGTATTTTTGTTCCATTTAACCTCTTCAATTCACACTCTTCTCCCTTCTTCCCTTTTGGTGCCTGTCCTATTCCCCTCTCTCTCCCTTCCCTTTTGGTGCTCCTCCTATTCCCCCATATCCCACATCTCCCATGCCTTCTCCACTCCCTACTTCATCCTCTATACTACAAATAGCCTGTTCTAGTGACATGAATAGAATCTGGAGAAATAGGATGGAATTGTGATCTCGTTGTGGGTAGTCATCAGAGTCTTGACTTAAGCCTTTTTGCTCACACATTAAGGTTGCACCCACTACCAACTTCCAAGCTACAATGTTGTCATCTCTGGATAATAACATTCATTCATACTACATGTTATTTTCTAATTTTTTTTATTAGTTCACAAATAAATGATATTGATTGCTTTTGTAATTTTGTAATTTTCATTTTTAGTGAAATTTTCAAATAATTAAAGATATTCAAAGTTCAATAAACTTCCACACTCAAGGTCTAAACATTAGAAAACCACCTCTGTGCACTCATATACTCATCAAGGCTGCCCAATATAGGCTACCAAGATCATGTGCACAAGATGTTGTGGTTTGTGAGATCTCAATGTGACAAAGCAAACAAACTACCTTCGTTAATAGTAAGGATCTTGGCATGTGTTATAACTTATTGATGGTCCAATTATTTAAGTCTTTATTACATTCTGAACAATTTTTTCTACTGTTCTGGATAGGATTTATTGGTTGATTATCATTTGAATTTTGATTTTAAACATATGCAAATTTTTTAATTATGCATAACTTATATTAAAACAAAATGCTGATTTAAACATAATCCCATATTTAGACAAATGTTAATTTTTTGCATAACACAAATTTGGATATGGTGTGAGGGACCCATAATTCATATTTATAAGAAAGTTATATATAGAAATTTTCCAAGGATATGGTATAACCACCTTATTTGCAATTTCTGAAAATGAAAACCACATTCTCAATATATTAAATCTTAAACCAAATTTCATACCCTAGACCCGTTGTTTAGTGTAAGTTCTATTGCCCAATTCAATTAGGGAAAACTTGTATGATTATTAATCACAACATTGAAGGTATGATAGTTATTTTTCTCACAAATTTTAACCTAGAACTTTAATGTAAGGTCTTGAATTTAAACTTTTGATGGGGAAAATATAATTAACCATTTTCACATCATAGAATGCCCCATGTTTATCACTAAATATATTCTAATTAAATATTGACGGTATCATAATTAAAAATTGTTCATATATAGGCAATTTGACTTATTTATTTTTAGGTGTCTAAATGTATTGGGTTATGTTGAAATCAATATTATGCTTAAATATCAAAAGTATCACAGTCAATATTTTTTTATTTAAACATTTGGACTAATTTATGTATAAAGGTGGATTATTTTAAATTATGGATTATGTCTAAATCCACATTATTTTAAAGCATATGTATCCATTAACATGAATCAAAAGTTTTTGCACACAATTCATTGCTGAAATAACTAATGAGGGGTTTTGAAATTTTTTTAGTTTCTATTCAAAAAAAATTACTCCACAACAAAACCAATGGCAAAATTACTCACACAACACTGTTTTTTTAAAGCTAAAGATAACTGAACTTTTTGCAAAAAGTTAGGGATAAGTATAGTTCACAAATTGAAATATGGATGAAAATGCCAAATTTTAGCAAAATATTCATCCATTTAATTTAAGGTTCAACAACAATGAAGCAAACTTGGGAATTAAGTGTTGCCACCGATCACCACAAGGTCCAAAGGATTCAAGGCCCAATTGTTGTAAGATACTATTGGATGTAATCGAAAGTATACATCTAGATTGTCCATTGTAACCTCAGCTTTGAAGTAGGATGGTTAGCAAGTTGCATTACTTTCCTTCACATCAACCACCATAGCTAGGAGCTCTTACTTGACCATTACACACAAATGTTGCACCATTGTACCCTACACTCTTATCACAAATAGCCACCATTATTGTGTAGATTGTAAAAGGTGCCGATCGGGTGCTGTGTCAATTGTGGGTGCAAAGGTGGTGAGAAGTTGGTCAATTTGGATTTTCATGGATTGAAGAAGAATGAGTTTTGTTGTTTTTGTTCAAGTACCATACTATGGATAATTGATGAGACATCTAATGAAGCCCCTCACACTTCATGTGAATTTGAGAGTGAAGTATTTCAATTCCAACAAAAATGTTGATCATGATAAGGTTTTGTCTTGTTTACTATTGATGTTGATATAATTTTGAATAATCAAAATCTTCATCTAGTGTTAACACCATGCCTTAATCACTATTGAAAATTCCACCCCAAAGAGTGCACCCCTGGTCACTCCACAAGGCTAGTTTTGTCACTATCATGATCATGTATCTAAAAATAAAAGCACCTCATATCAAGAAAAAATAATGCAAGGAAGTTTCAAGAGCCTTCAGCTTGCAAGACTCTCATGCTTAGAAAAAGTTCTTTAAGAAGGGTTTGTAATTGGTGCCATTTTAAAATCTAAAATCCTATTATGGGAAAGCCTAGATACTTGTGCAGAAAGAATTATCTCCATCAACATATGGACAAAGACAAGCCTAGGAAATATACATGGGCAATGGAAATAAAGTGAAAAAGTATCATGATATTTTGGGGAAAAAATGGTTTGCACTTGATGTTTAAGAAATTATATACTTCGAAAAGGTAACAAATAATTGCAGAATAAGTTGAAAATTTATGGTACAGCCCATGGGAAAGGCATAGGAAACACATTCAATTTGCACTAATCTTTCACCTTTTTGTCAAAAAAATGCATTGATTACTAAATATGAAACCAAAATATTTCAATTTGAATTTTGAATGAAAGCATGATAAATCAACACAAAAATTAAGGGTTGTGTGTAAAGATTGGAATCTTTGGTTAATATGCACCAAAACTCAATTGATTGAAGCTCGAAGTAAATACATTCATTTAAAACTAAATTTTATTCATTTGTAACTTTGAAAGCATATTATAATTATGGTTTAGACTGCTGAGGTAATGAATTTTATGTCAATTATTGTGCACTTTTTCAAAGTGGACACCAAATACTTGGAATTCTTCAAGAATTGAGAAATGAAAATTTTGGTATGAAGCCTTCAATATTAATCTGTTGAATTTTTTAAATAAAATGTATCACATCCATGAAGTGTGTTTCCTTTAACTAAATTGTGCTTGAACACTTTAAAAAGTGGTACAATATTTTGGGGTTTTTCTGGGATATTTTGAATTTTCATAAGTCCAAAGCTAACAAGAAAATCATTCTGAAATGTTATAAGGACACATGACATGGTGTACTAAAAAATCTATTGTTGGTAAGTTTTAATTTTGAAAATGAAGATTTGATTGTTGTAAATCATATAGGATCTACTATTCATCTACTTGTTGAACAATAATATTTAATAAATTTGTTGTCCAATATATCAGGTTTTCACCCTTCTCAAAGGCGCCACACAATCCCAAGAAGTGGACAAATATATATTGGTGGGAAATTCTTGGGGGCCTCCATTTGATCATCTTTAAGGCCACTAAGGTAAACATTATGGTTCCACCATTTGAAGTTTATTTTACCTAGTTTTTGGGGTGACTAAGCAAGAATTACATGGTTCTTGAGAATGGTTTTGATTGGCTTTCCCCTAAAGCCCACCTAAAGCTTTTGTTTATGTGAATGTGTGCACAATCACAACATAAAATTATTTTATTTTAAATGTGACATATTATATTAAAAGACATTATTGTTACAATGGAAAAAAGTTCATAACTAAATTATTACAATTGACATGATGTAAAAGTTTTCAAATTTGGTTCCATTGATGTGTTGTCTAACTAACAAGCAAAAATTGCAATCTTCAATTTTCAACTTTAAAAGTCCATAACTCTTGCAATTTATGAATTATACATGCAAATAACCTATTATATACATACTCAAGCTAATAAACTCAATCTAAGTCTTTATTGACAAATTTTAACATGTAATAACTTCCAAAATATAAGCATTATAATCACATTCACATCATAGAACTTGACAATGTTACACTTCTTTTGATTTAGTGTAACTTATTTGAACACCTTTTTATAACTCATGGACACCTCAATACGGTTTGGAAATCCCAATCCAAGATGAATACATTGGCATGAACATTTCCTTGTGTTGAAATTTTGAATACTAGAGAATTTTTTTCCGAAACTAGCAACAAGTCAAAGATTATCAATGTCTTTAATTGTCAAATTTAGACTTTAAAGAAAACCCTAAATCACCAAGATTCTACATTAGATTTTAGTAGGACATAGCCAAAAAAGTCATATGTTCCATGAATCTTTCTACTTTCAAGTTTTTGTTTGTAGCCAAATCTAGTTAAATCATCAATGTTAATTAAGGATGATCAAAACTTGTGCTACATGAAAATTTTGAAAAAATAAAATTTAAAATTGGTATGCCATAAATCATTTTTTTTCTGATTTGTAGGTTTGTCTCTTAATTAGTAACTTTGCAAAGCTTTTGGTGTTTGAGTGTTTAGTTTCATGTAATTGTGAGTTTCACCCATGATCTAGATATTGCATCAAGAAAGATATTGATGTATACATGTACATGTTTTACCTAAACTAAAGTGCATTTTAAACACAATTTGTAAAACTGTTTAACTTACAATGAAATTTGAATAATCTATATCAATGATTTTTTGTTTGGCAATTTATAGCCACTTCCTAACATGCCAAGGGAGCTAGTGGTTTTGTAGTGCAATTTTTTGGGAAAAAAAGGCTCAAAATAGTCAGATCTAGCAACAAAATGTTATTGCTTTCACCCTTTTGCTCCTATTAGGTTTAGGGTTGTAGCCATCTCAATTGTTGATGAAGAATACAAGATTGCCACATCCAATGATGGATGTTATTCTCTAACCAACATGCATTTGAGTTATGATAAGGGTCCCATCACCAAACCAATTTTTTTTTTCTTTCACATCCCTCTTTTTCCCTTTAGCACAAGCATTTGCCAACATAACAGTTCATTCTAACAAGTTGTTCACCTAACTTTTGCCTTCCAATCTTTGATTTTTCAATCACCACTCTAGTCTCTAAGATTTATGAACAAGGGCAGCATGGCTTCAATGTTTACAAGTTACAACTTGTTGTTGAAGGTTCTTGTTGAACATCCTTCAATGCTTGTGGTTGCAATGTGCATGGTGCAAGGACCATTAATAGTTCAAGATTCAAGAATCAACATTTGATAATCAAGATGTTAGTTGATGCTCATTGTTCAATTTCGAAACAACAAGTTGGGTAGTAAGGTATTATATCATTTAGGGTTCAACATTGAGATTTGCAAATTATGACATTGAGATGCGGCTTGTGATGGAAAATCACAAATGTTGATCCAACTTGGAAAATTGACATGTTGTAATTGTGCAACAACAACAACAGGCAATGTGCACGCATCATGATTCATCACTAGTAAGACAAGTACTGACTTTCAATTCTTTAGCAAATAGATTTTTTTTCCCCTAAAATTTGCATTGTGCAATTTGGGTCTTGCATTATGCAATTATGTAAAACTCCAGAATTCAATGTGCATTATGCACTATGGAATCAAAAAATCTTCTAACTTCTGAACTATAATCTTAGACTCTAGTCCCTGCAGTTTAATGAATTTGTTGTTCAATGCTCATGTTTTGTGTTATTTGTTGATGATTGTTGATTAGGGGTTTGGAGTCTAGACTTTGAACTATGTTGTGTTTTCTTGAACTTGTGTTTCTTTTGTCATTTTGTTAGTGTTAAACTGGTAGTTTTGGCACTTCCAAGTTTCCATGACTCCTTTGCAACCACTTGCCAATTTCAAATACAAGTTTTTTTAGGGAGCTTCAATTGGTAAAAATTCTAACCTTGCGTCTTTTTCCTCTAGTGTTGTTGTGTCTATCAATGATGTGCCTATGAAAATGGCTCATATTGAAGTGTATGAGTAAGAAAATTGCTTCAAAAAGAAAGAATATGAAATTCATCAAACCTTTCAAAATGTTTAGTTTGCTAAATTATTGTGGGTTGAATCAATGGCTAGAAGTGATGGTGTTTTTTATTAGGTGCATTGCAAAGTGTGCATGACCATTGAAGGCAAGGATAAATTATTGGCAACCAAGTTGGATTCCTTGTAAAATCATGTGGGGAGAAAAATGGCCAAAACACATCACCTTGGGATGGTAGACGATACAATCTATTACTGTAAGAATTTTGTGCACCAGAAAATGAAACATTATATGCTACCAATTTTCATAACAATGTGGTTCATCAATTGGATTTGGGGGAGATTAAGGAGAAGAAAAAGAAAATGGTTTAGTTTATTGTTGTGTTTTACTTGTTGAAGGAAGGTTGTCCCTTGACAGACTATGAGTCCCTCAACGATTTTTCTGCTTTTTCAAACTCAAAAACATGCCCAAGAAGCATTGGTTTAATATCTTAGGTTGGGAAATAGTAGGAAGTATTTATGATGTAGTATTAAAATGCACAAAAGAAGTGATAAAAGAATTTCCTTTCCTTGCTATTTCTACTAATGAAGTCCTTACATCTAACACTAAGTCTTGGATTTCTATCCATGTGTATATTCTTGAAAATTGGCAACGAATACCTATTTTGTTGAACTTGGAGAAGGTCACTAATGGTGTTATTGTTGAAAACATCTACAATGTGATACTACAAACTTTATTGATCCAAAGGGGGCTTATAGAAGTTGAGATTAAAAAAAAAATTGTTTCCATTAGAATATGGTGGGTCTATGTTTGTTGGATGCAAAACTAGTGTGTCAATGCAAATGAAAAAGAAATTGGCTCCACATTTGGTGGCAATGCATTATTGTGCACATTGTACAAATTTGGCCATTCAAACCCTTTCTTCCTTGTCCATAGTGCATTGTTTGGAAGATTTGTTGTAATCCTTTCATTCTTATTTTGTAAGAAGTCCCAAGATATTGCTTGAGTTGTAAAAGCTTGCAACTTTCTTAACACCAAAGGTAACAAAATCTTGCAAAATGTTAAAACCCATTGGATTTCCATGTTATAATTCTCTTACATATGGTTGCCAAGGTGTGAAGTTAATGGAGAGTATTTTAAAGACCTCCTTGTGTGAAAGGGCTTTGGTTGAGTAAAAATAGGAAGGATCACATAAGCCATTGGTGTGGAGGCATTGACGCAAAACGTCTTGTATCAAGGTGAATTCAATTACACACACACTTGGGCAGAGGGAGGTGAGAGTGAATGTCAACCACCTTTTGATCATGCTAGAACTTTGTTGGGAGAATCGAAGTGGGAACAACTATTAGAACACCATTGTTTTGAACTTCAAGGTGTTAAACATGATTTCATGAGATTGGATGGGACAACCACATCCACTATATTGATGGACCAACCAAGACTCAAATTTAAGTGTTCATTTAAAGGTCTTGAGAAACAAAGACATGCTTACAATCTACTTACAAATCAAGTGGATGATCGTTTCAACCATCTACATCAAAGGCAACAAAAGATAATCAAGAAAGTGGAGGAGAAGATGGAGGACATGTGGAAGTTGCAAAAAACATTGATGTCAAATTATGCCCAAAAATGTGGATAGAATTTTAGACTTTTCAATGCAATTACAACAAAGAAAGGTCTTGTGCTATGTGTATTTCATTAAAGATGATCGAAATGTATTGGATTGCTTGGTTGGTTAGGCATCATGGATGGATTCTGCACAACTTCATCTCATGTGTGAACATCTAGGAGAGATTTGTAAATACATGAACAAAGGTGTGCTCATCACCTTCCAACATGGTACATTATAACCAACTTGCAATATGCAATGTACATTTACTAAACCCTAAATTGAATAATGTAGATGGTGAAAAGGCTTGAAGAAGGTGCACTCCCTTGAAGGAATAATCAATGGTGCATTTGAATTTGAAATTTGTTATTTGAATATGAAAATTGGTTTTTCAATTCTGATTTTTTAAATTTAAATTCAAAAAACCTTATTTGATTTGAAAATTGACAATAAGAGCTCAAACAAGTGAGATAGTAATAATAATAATAATAATGAAAAACAAGATAGTCTAAGCTAACTACTAGTTACCATAATACTTTAATAAATATATTTTATTATTTTCATTTTTATTAAAATTTAATATTTACTATAATAAATTATATAAATTTAATTAATCCATATTATATTGTAATATAATGACATGAATTATTGTAGATTTATCATATTATTATTCTAAAATTTTAAATTTATAATTAATAGTAGCTATAACGAATGAAATAATAATATTATATTATTATTATTATTAACTTTTGTTACTTATAATAATTGATATAGTTTGTGGATAAACTAGTTTAATGTAATATGGGTACTAAGAAATAGTTGCAAATAATTTATGATTGAGTTGGTGACACTTACAACTACAATGTTTAACTCATATTTTTTTCTTTTCATTCTTTTCATGTGTAGTATATAACTAAGTGCATTAGAACTCTTGAAAATGCAAGTGTCATTCAAAGGATATTAAACCTAAAAAAAAAGGTTCAACCTTAAAGGTTAAAACCCAAAATAAAATTAGGATTTTCTCAAACCTACTTCACTAAGCTAAGCCTATCTCCTTACCTCCTTAGGTCTAGACTTTCATTACTTGTGCACATGTTGACATCCTATTGACCTTAAATTAAACAATCCAAAATCAATTAATTTAGTGAAAATATTAAATATGAAATAGGGATTAACATGTCACCAAATAATTAGCTTTCAAAAAATAAATGGACACAATTTATATGCCACATGGCACCAAATAATTTGCCCTAAAAATAAATGAACACAATTAATATGCCATGTGACAAAATCATATTTTGTCATGTGTCATGCATTACTACCATACAAAATGGATGATGTGATTTTTTTGTGCAGACGTGCACAATAAGAGGCAAATGGGTAATGAGCCTATTGTGGAATTTTGATTTCATGACAACCAATGTAGAAAAACACCTCCCATCTTCCATGCTAATCACTATTTGCACCATGGCCAATTCAACCAATTTCATAATTTCTAGGAAGTTATAAATTAGTATCTAAGGTGTTATCACTAAGCACCAAATTTTGGTCAAAGGATTGGTATTAAAAGATGGAGCCATGCATGTTGTTGCATTCAACTTCATTGTGAACTTGAACATCCCCTGCCAAAGCAACCTTACCCAACAAAACAGAAAATGGCATGAAAATAAAATAAAATATTTCAAAAGGATGAAATAAATCAAACAATGCAAAAAAAAAATTCCAAGAATTCACCTTTGCATTAGTTATTCACTAGTGATCCAGCAATAACATATACACTTTCAATGACAAATGTAGGCATCATGGTCTCCAAATCATGGTGCATTGCCCATATATATTGGCCATTTACTTTAGAGGCCAAATGTTGAACTCCATAATTTAGATTATATCCACTTCATCTAAATGTTTCATACTTACATTCAAGCAAAAACTTAAAAAGCCCAAAAAATATCTACAATGAAGTTGGAATATGTTCCAAATACATGTTGTATTAATCACCTTGGCATGCCTTGAGAATAACCACAAGGTCACACACAAACACATCCTTCATTTGTGCAAACTTAATGAAAGCATGGACATATTCTAGCAATGGTAGGATACATGTAAGTTCGAACAAAATCTACAAGTCACACAAATGTTCAAAATTCATTTTTGCTTATTGGTTTGTGGGGTTATCTAATGTTGTCTTCACCAATAGTGTTTTGCATTCTACCATCACCCTTTTGGTAGGGCACAACATTGAAATCCATTTTGTCTCACATTCCAAAGAATTTTATTTCCCTTCATTCCCAAAATTTCAACCAACTTTGTAAACTTTAAATGTTTTGTAACAAATGCTCAAGGTGAATCATTAAAGGCAAATTTGATAAGGTTTGCACTACTAATTAGTTTGTATGATGGGCCACACAATGGACCCCCAAAGAACTAGGAACATATCTACCCTGGATTTGTTTAATGACATCAATCTTTGTGCCTTGTAAGACATTAATGCCATCTACCCTTAAACATACAAACTTTTGGGAAATGGAAATCATCCAAAATTTATTCACTCATATGTTTCACACATAGATATCGTGCATTGAAAACACATTTGACACACAAATTTATTAAAAGATGCGAAATCCATGTGACATTTGTTCATTCATAGGTTTGTACTTCATGTGTCAACACATTTATTTTTGTGTCAAACGTGTATTCAACGCATGATGCTTGTGTGTAAAATCTATGAACTTATGAATGAATGAACTTTACATGATTTTCATTATTAATTCATCGCATGTTAAATTTGTGATGAGGACCATGAAATGAAAAAACTTTATCACTAGTATGAATGATAAGAGGCCTAGCTATTTTAGAATTCTTGGAGGAAAAAAAAAACTTGAATTTATAAGCATGTGGTAGCAATGGTGGAATTGTGACAAAAGAAAATAGCAACATTGAAAACAATAGTGCATTAAAGAAGACAATGACACTGAAGATAATAGGAATGAAGAAAGTAACACCATTAAAGACAATAACATTGAAGACATTAACATTGAATATAATAATTTAAAAAAAGATGTCCATTGTCACCACTAAAAAAAACAACAACATTGAAAACAACAACACTCGAAAAAATAATAACACTAAAATCATTAGCGCTAAAGAGTAAAGTAACATTGAAAAAGGCACCAACATTGAAGTAGATTGTTTCCACTAAAAAAAACATCACTAAAAACAACACCATTGAAAAGGAAAACATGATTAAAGAAGACACCAACCTTGAAGCAAACTTTAACATTGAAGAAGAAAACACCATTAAAGAAGGCACCAACATTAAAGTAGAGTGTGTCCCACTACAACAAACAACATTGAAAACAACATCACTGAAGAGAAGGCAACATGAAAAAATAACAGTACTAAAGAAAACACCAACCTTATAGTAGACAACAACACTGAAGAAGAAAACATTAACACTAAAAAAAAGAACACCATTGAAAAAGACATAATCACTACACCATCACAATTCAATAAATAAGATAATAACACTAAAGATATGGCAATCCTCGTAGGTAGGTACCACAAGCATGGAAATCAAAAGGAAAGGAAGTGATTTACTTCTTTTGAATTTTGTTAATAAATCACAATTCATGAATGTTGTCATGGATATAAACTCTTTAGCAAATTTGGAAATTGAATGATAAGATAAAAATAACAACATGATGATTGCATCCAATTGGCCTCTGTCTTGCACACAAAAATGATTTAGAACATCTTTGAAAATTTCAAGTTGTAAAACATAGAATACAAAACAAACCTAAAAGAATTTTTGAAAAATGTAATCCTTGTTAGTCCTGAGGCTTGAAATTGTGAATCCAAAACTTCAATGCACACTCTTCGCAATGGAGGATCCATGATTTTGCGAAACTCTTGCCGTCAATGACCTAATTTGAGAGTCGTTGAAAACTTGCACGAAAATAAGCATTGAAGGTATATTATAGTTGATGGTTACAATTTACTCCATATGAAACTCCATTGCAAGTGGGTGACACAAAACACAAGGATGAACATAAACGAGGAGAGGAGCTTTCGTGAGCTTTGAGAAGCAAATAATGAAAGTTTGGCGAGACAAACATTAGCATCTTTGCGAATGGGTTGCTCCGTGGGGTTTAAGATGGGATTTAAATGAGACCCACAATCATCATCATTTCATCTAGACAACAACGACAAAAGGTTTAGGGTTTAGGTTGGTGAATCCAAACCATTGAGAATTGCCTTCTAACCCATCTCAATGTGCCCATGTCCATTTTGTGGCAGCAAAAAAAAATCCATTTTTTCCTTTTGTATGGGTAGCCTAGGTTTTGAGAATCTAGAAAAATGGCCATAAATTGCCATAAATAAAAACACTGATTGGTATCATGATAAAAATCCCAAAATTCATTTAAATTATTTTTAAACATTACAAATATCCCACACCTAGACTAAATTAGGGTTTTGGAGTTCAAATCTAACTTTTATTGGGCTTTATATGAAGTAAGAGGCCTCACCCAAAAAGGTGAAGGTACAAAATGTGGGTGCTGGTTCACCCTGGCCAACAATTAGAGACTAAAATTGGTGGGAAAAAGGGAAAAAAAAACATTACCTATATCAACCATGAAGTAGCGTGTAGCGTAAATGAAAAGAATTTATCAACTTTAAGGCACGGTAAATGTCAACAAATGTTCTTAGTTCTTCTAACTTCTTACCTGTTGGTGAAAATGTATCGGTGAAAAGTTAAAGGAGAAACGTGGAGTATTCCCGCCTTTTCGCGCCACTCAAATCGTACTTTACCCCGGGTCGCCCGGATATTTCGCGGGTCGTCTTCTTCGACACGCTTTGCTATCACGCGGGTGTGTGTGTTCGTTTGTTTGGTCGCTTGTTCTTTCCCGCCATCGCTGTGCTTTCGGGATCCAGCACTCGGTGATATCATGTCCGTCTGGTCTGTCGACTCCTACGGCGCTGTGTGTTGTCTTCTACTTGTCTTGCTTTTCTCCTTGTCTGTACAAATTCTGTTTTGAGAAAAAAAAAAAAGTGAGTTTTTTCGCTTGAGAGAAGGCGCCGTGTCCGTTGAGGCAGGCGACCTCATGTGTTTACCGTGTCTGTCAGTTTTCCCCTCTTCCTGTGATGGAGGACGAGGGAGAGCGAGAGAACCAGAATGGAGGCAAGAGGAGCTACAGTCTTATGGCGCTGTCTGCTCCGATGTTCTTCTTCAAGGATGAGAGAGCGTGTCAGCGATTGGAGTTACGTCCGGGTAAATTCTATACCATCGGTCGTTCAAGAAGCAGCTGCGATGTCATCTTCCACGATAACAGAGTCAGCCGGCAGCATTGTCAGGTGTTTCTGGAGCCTGGAAGTCAGAAGCTCTACCTTCTTGACGGCGCACCTTCACGCCTTCGTACCAGAGCAGAGACTAAGCGCTTGCAAGAAAGTCGATCCGATGACAAGGTTCGTTCCAATAATATGCCTTAAATTATGGTTCTGAAGGAATCTAAAATGGAAGGATCGGGATTTTTGTCTCCTTGCAACAGCAATGTTGTGTGACCTCTGATGCATGTCTTTCGATGCTGATACACGAGCTTCATTAGAACGTAGTCAATTACAAGAGGCCTACAGTTAAGTCGACTGCGGCTAAAATTTTCTTTCAAGTTTCTGTGAAAAAGGCACATTCTGTTGTCGATGTATCTGACTACTCTGCCAAAGAAATTGTAAAATATTGCCGTTAGATTCGTGCATTTCTTCAGTAGGCAATCTTGGAGTGGACCTCACACTTATGGTGTGAGTGCAGTAGCGTTTCGTGGTATCTCATTGGGAAAAGTTAGGGTTTATGTTAAGGATTTTAGAGTTTAACAAACTGACTTTCCTCATCATATCACAGCAAATCTGATCCTGAATAGTAGTGATTCCATTTTCTTTTCGTTTAACTAGAGAAGGCTGATTGTGTCTCCCTTATGGAGCATGACAGGTGTTGAAGGCTTGTGAGCGTGAATCATCTGCACTGGATGCAGCACATGATGATGGTGCAATTCAGAATCCACAGACGGCTTCCCGTCATTTATTGAAGTCAAGCTCATCAAAGAGGGTGAAATCTTCCTTGAATGGAATCTTTTTGAATGGCCAGCAGGTTGAAGATGGAGCTTGCAAGGTTTTAGCACCAGGTGATGAAGTGTCCTTGGTTGCATGTACAAAATGTGCACAGGCTGTTGATCCTGACTTTGGAGCCGCTGTTGGGTTCCTTGTCAAGGTGGTGCCAGAGTATGAGAGACAAACAGTACAGAATTCCCTTCACCTGCCTCCTAACAATAGGAAAACAGAAAATAGCTCCCAGTTAATCACAAAAAGTTCAGAAGAAGGGGACAAACCAGCCATTTTCCCTGCCTTTGGTCCTCAAACAACTTGTGAGCCAATTCTGGGGAAACTCCAATCAACCTCTATTCTTCTCTCAGAGGCTGGTAATCCATCTCTACGACCTTTAGCAGGAGGTGTCTTCGAAGAGTGTCTTCCTGGTCTGTTGAGCGAGAAAGGTGATCTTTTACTTGGTAACTTGGGTGTTGAAGCTCTTACAGCGAATTCTCTTGTGAATATTAGAGGTCAGGTACCAGAGGACCTGCCAGAACTTCTAGATATTAGCACTCAGAAAAGGTGCAGTGAAAGCACAGGCAATGGACTCGCTAGTGAAGACAAAAGCAGGAGCATAAGCATGGAGACACACACAATGGCACTAGAAACTCTTCTTTACAAAGATGCAGAGCTTACTGTGAGTAGCATCAGTGTTTCCAAAAGGAGAGCTATTGAAGCTAAATCAGGCATTCTTGCAAAGTCCTTATTCACGAGTGATAGTGATATCACATTGGAGGATGAAAAAAGGTGCACCAATCCTATTAATGGCATGCCTTCTGAAACTTTCACAGGAATCCCACCTGCTAAACAGGAACCTGAGATCTGCGATTTTACCACAGTAATGGCTTTTGGGGCTTCTAATGGGATCTCCTTTCCTGCTGTTTCTATTACAAGCACAAGAAGATGTGGTGAAGCATCAGAGTCTTGCCCCAATCCTAGTCTGCTTCAGACAGGCAGCTCAATTACTGATGTTAAAACTGGCCTGATTCTTGAGTATAATGAAGGTGGTCTTGTTTCAACCAGTGGTACTCTTCAGAAGAATACCACAATGGATGCTGAAGATTCCAACAACGAATGGACCGAACACTATTGTCCAGATCTTTATGAAGATGTATGCAACCCGTCACTGACTTTGAAGGGAGTGAGAGACAAAATGTGGCCAGATCCTAAAGAAAAAACAAAGGTCTGTGGTAGGTCCAGTACAGAGATCATGAAGCTCATGAGAAGGAACAGAGATGTGCAGCCTGCAGATGGCCCATGCACTTTGAGTTGCAAGCCTGGTATTAAGTATTCTATACATAGTGAAGAAGTGGCAGCTGAAGAAAAGGAGAAAGCAAGTGCAGGAACTATTGCAGTTGTTCCTCATACAAGCATACAAGAAGAGCAAATAATTGCACATAAATGTTCCATAGATGACAGTAAGTATTCTATACATGGTGAAGGACTGGTAGTTAAAGAAATGGAGAAGTCAAGTGAAGGAACTACTGCACTTTTTCCTCATACAAATGTAGAAGAAGAGCAAATGATTATGCATAAATGTGCTAAGTTTATGGTAGGTTACAATAAGGATTCTATACATGGAGGGGCCACTGAAGAAATGGAGAAAGCAACTGAAGGAACTATTGCATTTGTTCCCTATACAAGCATACAAGAAGAACAAATGATTATTCATAAATGTGCCAAGTTTTTGGTGAATACTAAAGTGCCTATTAGTATCAGTGAGCCAGTGTTGAAAGTCCATGAAGCTCATGATCTCCCTTCTGTCAAGCACCAAGTGGAGGACACTACAGATGGAAGCTGCAACTTTGTCAGAGAGCCAACCATTCTCCAGCCAGAAAGTGCTGCAATGAGGAACAGACATGTGACAGTTGATTCAGAGCTTATGTTAAATCTGGCAGCTGGAAATTGTCAATCAGGGCTGTGCCCTGATGTTGGAAAGGGTCCAGGTTTTCGGGGGTTCTGCTTAAATCGCTTGGAAGACGGTGAAGGAACAGATGAAGGTGTCTCTCTTCAGGAGCTTCTTGCCCCATTGAAAGATCTTGTTGCGATCTTTGCAGCAACATTCAGTGGTGACATATTGTGGTGAGGACCTTTGTAAGATCGCTGGATACTATTCAGACTGCTATTTGTGGTTTCAACTACATTTTCTTAAACTGTGAATCTATAGGCTGGACACCCTGAATCAGCCTGGATGTGCTGAAGGATATGTAGATGTTGACCTATGCACTATGCAGTGCCTCTATTCCATTGCTGTTTCCATTAGAAGAGAAGCAGTGATTTAATGTTTTGTTATGTCACTCATCACCACATTGCTATGGATGGTCTATGGACATGTGAAAGATTGTTGCTGGTATTGATAGCAGAAATTTGGTAGAAGTTTGTCTGGTTGAGGGTCCTTTGTTGGTTGGCCTAGAAATCTCATTGACCTTAGCATGAGGTCATCATACTTTTTCTATCATGTTAAGTCAAATTGTAGGTCTGGACTCTCTTGATGCTTTATCAATAGTCATCTCAGAGGACCAATGGTACAAGAGCTATTGGATTAACAGGGGAAATTGGCAATGTATTTCAAAAGCTAAGAGAGATGGAGCAGCATTGGCCTGAGTAACCTTGTGGCAGATTTGCAGGTTTCTGACATCAAACAATCTCCCTGCTGATCTACCAGTAACTGTTGCTTGTCATGACTATGAGCGCTGCTGGAGCACATCAGAAAAGGACCGCACAGCATCACCATACCCACAATGGCCTAACCTAACTATTGTGTGAGTTACCCATCCCATCTTTCTGATACATATTTTGAGATTTGCATGCTATTCTCAGTAATCTGACATCATTCAAATGATGCAGGTATCCACCTTTTCCAGATATATGTGCATTTTCATCCAAAAGTAAAGAGGGCTTGAGACGTGGTATTGGTTGCCACCATCCAAAGCTTTTTCTTCTTCGTTTTCAGGACAAGTTACGTGTTGTCATATCTTCTGCTAATCTTAATCAGCGTCAGGTGGGTTCATTACTCGTCCTTTTTGTAAAACTTGTGACTTGATGTTGTGCATCTTGATTCATTATTGTGTATCTTGCTGTGTCTGAAGTTACTGAATTGAATTCTCCTTGTATATGCAGTGGCTTCGAACAACCAACACAGTCTGGTGGAGAGATTTCCCTCAGCTAAAAATTCGAAATTACCATGCTCTATTTCATTCTTCAGGAGTATCTAAGGGAGACTCTGTACCAAGCAGCACAGCTGGGGATTTTGGGGCACAGCTTGCTTATTTTGTTTCATGTCTCCTTGTGGATGTGCCTGTTATGGCACATTGGGTGGTAGGCTTGGCACAGTATGATTTCTCCGGTGCTGAGGCTTCATTGGTTGTCTCCATTCCAGGGGTGCATGGGAACCTGTGCTCATCTGTCCATCAGAACTCAATGGAGAATCTAGAACTAGTGAGTCTCTTACTCACATCAGGTCTGAACTTGGTGAGCAAACCACACAGTATACAGTTATATGGTCCTTGTATCGAATTAGACATGTTCCAAATTTGGTATGTCACATGAATTTGAAATGTGTTTTTAACCTTTCTGCCTGACTGTGTATCAGTATACACCATTGTGCAAACAAATATCTAGATGAGGTTCATTTCATGCAGACCTTTGACATGCAACCCAGGTACTGTTGTGGAATCAGTAGATTCCACTTATTGTAGCTCTAGATGTTTTCACCTGGTGGAATCATAGCATCAAATTATGAGTGGAATTTGAATCCCACTTCTGGGCATCATCCTGGATGCTTGGCTCAATTAAATACAGAATCTGTTTTTGAAACTTTAGTGTTGATTTCCATTTCCATTTCCATTGTGTATGGTGGTTATATTGCTTTCTTCTCAATGCAGGGAACAAGTTCTCACTCATTACCAAGAAAGCTTCTAGGCATAGTGAGCTCCACGGTTGTGGGAATCACTTTTCGTTTTTGTGCTTCTGCGGATCCAAATGGCTCACGAGTACGTGCTCTTGCAAAACTCTTGAATAGCATTGACCCAGATGAGGATGGGATGATAGTTGTGCTACTCAGACGAGCCAAGAATGTGCCTGCAGATTGTAATGCAGTGAGTGTGGTTGTAAGTTCAGGAGCTATGGCTATGGGTGCAGAGGCCTTTCTGCAAGAAGGTGAGTTACTTTTGTTATCATTAAAAGGTGTTCAGTGTGTGTTTAACACAGATCCTTAATTGCATGAAACTTCAGTCAGAACACCTCTCATCTTGTGGTGTTAAAGCTAACATTTTTTACAGGGTACTGAATTAATTTGGTGATGTGTTGCAGATGTCAGGAGAGATAGCAACTCACCCTCATCCTCTCAGGATCAGTGCATACAGTTAGGTTTTCTGCCAAGAAACATGGCAAAATCAGTAGCACCACTCTGTGATGGAGGCCTCTTTGCCTTCATCGCTCGCATTTGGCCCAAGGAAGCCCTGTCTGTTGCCTCAGGCTTTTCTGACAGTTATGTACGACTCAATCTTTACATCTACGAGGTCTGGGCCATTACCTACTTTGTCACCCCTTTTCAGTATTTGCAGCTATCTATCTTATTCTGCTGTGGGCCCACTTACTCAGATAATGACATGTCTTGATTTGAGGAAAACTACCGGTATACTCCATAATGGTTTTCCTTATTTTTCCTTTCTGTAATTCTTTGTTTCTTTGTCTTGTCTTTGTTGTTATGGTCTGTTGCTAGGCAGTAGTATGGCTGAGTCTTCCCATTGCTTCCAGAATTGCGGCAGAAACTCAGTTTGTAGGTTGGTGCTTGTCACTGTCCTTTACCCACTGTAGGGAGCTGATGAAGTCAGTGGGGAAGTCGTGGTAGTTAAGTCACTATCATACATACTACTGTTGATGGTTTCTGAACAGGTGTGAGACTGGCACTTTTGTTCACACTGGTGTGTGTTTTTTCTTTTTTCTTTTTTGTTTGTTTTCTGTCTTCACTAGTTTGGTTCTTTCTGTGGCTTCCTGAGGAAGTGTTAACCTTGCTGTTTCTTCTTCATCATGAAAATGGAGATTTCTCTATTCTTATGAAAGATATTCTCCTTATTTGCCAACAGGGGCCACAATTTCATGAGCTTTCTACTGTCCCTCCAACATCAGAGCAGGCAATTGCAGTCAGTGGCCTCTTATCCATGCTGCAGTATGCTCTTGGTCTCCATCGTCTTGAACAGGTGTGATTTTGATTACAAACCTTGGAAAAGAAAAATCATGTAAGGCTTTTATCTATGTAGGTATACATGTCTACTTTCTCCTGAATCCAGCTGAAAAGTTCAGTTATTATTTTGTTGATAATAATTCTGCTAGTTCCTTTCCATAAGTTTACAATTTTTTCTGCTACAGGTTTTATCAAGGTACAAGTGGCCTAATTCTGCTGAGACTGACTTCATCTTTGGTATGCCTCACATGTGTCTCTCATTTCTTTAAAGTAGCTTGAGTTTGTGATATGTGACACGATGGAGACCCATAAGGTTGCTTGGTGCACTGCATACTGCAGTTGTGAAGCAGTCCTTGATGTTTCCCAGCATACTTGTAGTTAGATTTATTCACAACAATAATGCAACATGTGGAAAGCTGTCCTCTTCCTTACTGTGTAAAGCCTACTGTACAAGGGCATAAAGGCCCTGGATACAAGTATTTCCATGCTTGATGCTGGTCAGAGCTTTCATGGAGACTGTTCCAGGGTTTGAGGTCCTGAGAACCCTGGGTTCCCAACCTCAGTCCACAGGAACTCAAATCCTGGAACAGCCTCCCTTCATGCTCTCCCTCACAGAAATCCTCTGGACCTCATATCCTTACCTTGCACAGAAGTTGAAGCATTGTTTTCTGGCAATGAACAGCTGAATAATTGGATCTTCTCATCATCATGTCACAGGATCATCATCCATTGGAACATCTCTTGATGCACCCTTCCTGGCAGCCTTCTCTGCAGCAGCTGGCCACAGAGCAATAGCTTCATCTGCTTCTGATGATTCAGATTCTCAGGTAATTCTATTAGTTGGCTGTTCCCATGTCTATGTGGCTTTACTTGCATTTGGTATTTTTTGCTCCAAGGACATTGTGGTAAGGAATCTGATGTCAGGGAATATGATTTTGCTGTCACAAAGAAATTTTTGATACTTATCCCATAGTTTTCTGGAGACAGGAGGAAGATCAGCTCCTGTGCTTGATGCTAGTGTTTGCATTTGCAAATTTTGCAGTGGGGTTGCTGGACAGCAGAACATGAAGCTGAGAATCCATCAATTGGGGTTGTGTTCCCTACAATTGACAGAGCAAAAGCAGCCAAAGATGGAGTTTTGTCACATTATGGGCTTCTTTGTTTTGCAGAGGTCAAATCATTTTCCTCTATCTGTCAGTCAAAGGTCCTGTGATAGGGAAGTCACTATCATACTGTTGATGGTCCCTGAACAGGTGTGAGATTGGCACTGTTCATACTGCTTTTGTTTTTATTTTTATTTTTATTTTTTACTTTATTATTTTTTAGTTGCTTTTTATTTTGTTCTCTTTTGTTTCCTTCTTTGGAATTCTCTGTGGCTGGTTGAAGAAGTGTTAACCTCGCTTTGCCTTTCCTTGATCATGAAAATGGAGATTTCTGGATTCTTATGAGAGATGCTGTTAGGCAAAGGTGCTAAAGGACCTGATTTGAACCCAAGCGCAGGATTGTTATCAAGTTCTTTGCAAGCTATGGTTGATATAGGGATTACAGAGTATTTAGTTTGCTAAAATGTTGGAGTATTAAGGCGTAGAACAATGTTTTGTATACCTTCAAAGAGATGTTATTGGAGATTCCTCATAAATCAGATGTAAGATTCCCTTGAGCTGAACATCGCCCTTCCATTAACAGAAAACTTGGGAGCGACTGAAGCCTGCAAAATTACTTCATGATGCAGTTCCATCTTCAGCATCAAGAGACGGCATCCCTATGCATTCAAAGGTATCACCAAATGTATCTTCATTGTATGCTCCCCTGCAATTGTACCTCTGTTCTACTGTGTGCATTGGTGTTAGAAGCTTTCCTTCATAAATGCCTCTTTGCACAATCACTTTATCCTTTGCTGTGCCAAAGTTACCTCTATCACTGCCTGCATGTCCATCACCAGTTGGCATTTTGTAACACAGGTGGCAATACGTCGTTTTCAGCATCACCCAAGTGAAGCTTCATTTGGTTGGGTGTACTGTGGGTCCCACAATTTCAGCCCTGCAGCATGGGGGCGTCCTCTTGCCAGAGCTCCGGCAAACACAATTCCAGTGGTGGGTACTGCTCTTCATATTTCTAACTATGAGCTTGGTCTAATTTTTGTGGAGCCTCCTCCTCATTCTGATTTTAGTTCTGATACAAATGACTCAAACAGTCAGGTCCAAGTGTCCAAGCCAGTGAAGGGTTCAGAGGTAATTGGCCTTGACAGATTCCAACTACCATTTGTTATGCCACCACCTAGGTATCAAGCCAGTGATCAGCCTGCAACAGGTAGAGCTATGTATGGAATTCTTCTAGAGCTGCAGAACCAGTGCAATACACTTGAAGAAGTAGTAGACCTTGAAGAGAGACTAGTTGAAGCAGAGGTTGAATCTGGTGAAAGTGAACATATTGAGGATGCTGAGATGGTTGGGAAGGTGGAAGATGTGACTGTTGGACAGATCAAAGCTTCCCAGTCAGAGCAGCAATATGCAGAAGCTTTGTGGAGCCAAATGACCTGACCTCACAGACCTTTCACAGAACATTGTTATCACAAACATTGGAGAATAACACTTAGAATTCTTGTTTTTTCTTAATGTAGAGGCCCCTGTCATTAAGCCAACAGAAGTAGTTTCATGCCAGAAGACCATAAGGTAATATGTTTACTGACAGTTCTTGCTGTTGGCTATTTGAGGATCCATCATTGTTGAAGTCTAATTGCTTGTATTTTCTTTTAGGTCCTTGGTAAGGATCAAATAATACACAGTTCCCAGACAAGTTTCTGGACAGTCTTACAGTGGGCTTTTTGTTGCCTTAACAAGCACATAGCTGTAGGCAGGGAATTCATCATCAGAGTGTAATGACAATGCTATGAAAGGGTAATGAAAGTTTCATTGACCTGTTTCAATTGCCTTGAAAAGATTATCAAAAGTTTCAAATGACCTCTTTCAATTGTCATGAAAGTGTAATGAACTGCTTCAAATGATACTGATTTTAAGGTCCTTGAAATGGCCTTGATTAGACAAAAGAAGCCATCATACTTGATTAGGTAGTAATCTCAGTAAGAGATGGAAATGATTTTTTGCTGACAGGGAGAATTCATAACACATTGGATATGCTGAGGTTTAGAGTTCAGCATATCCACGTGCAGAGTCTCGGATGATCTCACGGAATGCAACCCTGTCTCTCAGATCCATGTGACGGAAATTGTTGTGATCAACTTTGGATTTGTCGAGATTACTAGTCACCACTCCTTTCCACTGCTTCCACAATGATGTTGGCCGATTGTTGTACTTGCCATCCATATACATGCGACCTTGTCGTAACCTTTTCTCCACCCACTCTCCCAAGAAGGATTGCTTCTTCACGTTGCTCAAAACCTTGTAGGTCAAGGCATCACACACATATTTGATTTTGCTTTCTTCAACTATCTGGGCATTGTCTTTGGACAGATGATGGTATAGATCTATATCCTGCAGTGGCTGTGCTTTCCCATTCCTTCTTTTCTCCATAGTTGCTGCATGCTCTGTGTCTTTCTCCTCCTCTCTCTCTCCCACCTCAAACTGTTTCCAACTGTTTTTCTGCCACTCCAGGGTTGCATTGGATTCACTTGTGCTATATACCAGGTTCAAATGCTAAAGCTATATATTGAGGTACATGTACTAGTCTTATATACCAGGTTCATGTACTAATGATATATACTATGGTATATGTACTGATACTATATACTATTGCATATTGTTACATATTGGTGTTATGACTAAATGCCTGAGTTTGCAGTTTAGGATGCTCTCTTTGCATGTATTTAGCCATGACTCTCTTCAATTGTAGGTTGCGACTTCATATATCTACAAAGTCCATGTTGAGAATTTGTTATTCTTCCCTTGTAACCTTCTCTTGTTACCAATATTGTACCAGATTTCAGGATAAACAGTACTCATTGCATGGTTTTGTAATTGGAGTTGTTCTGGGATTTGTTATCATATCCTAGGATCTAGGTTGTGCCATATCTGGAAGATGAGTGGGTGTAATTGTAGTGTTTTTCAATGGACTCCATTCAACATATTCTTTTCATCTTGGTGTCTTACTCAGGTACTTTTGAAGGTTAATTCCTAGTTGGAACAGATGGTCATCTGCTGGTTCCACTTTTGGTTTCACCAGTTCTACTTGTGATATGACTAATGTGGCCTGTGCTGTAGGCCCAAGTGTTACCACATACTCAGCTGATTTTTCCTTCCAAAACCTTTTCAGTGGCAGAAATCAGCTAAAAATCAATATCTCCCCCATTCCGAATCCAAATCTTACCAAACGAATTCCATTAGATCCTGTTCATCAAGATCTTTCCAACAACACCAAAGGCACATTCCAACTCCTCTGAAATTTTCAGCTATGATTTAATTTAACTTTCAGCAAAGAAATCATTCAATATTCAAGAACTTTTTCAAAACAAGTCCAAACATCATAGAACCAAGCCCATGGACCCCTCCTTGTAGAGAGCTTTCCAAAGACACCAAGAACTCATAACTACAAAACAAAATAAATCACCTTGCTTCATGGATAGATGATAGAAATTGTGGGCAAAAATTATACATCCACATCAATTATTTAGACATTAGTCTTTGAAAATTTAATTTTTTGGGGAGGGTATTATTTTCTCATTTGTCATGTGTACCATCAAATTTTCTCTAATGACCTACCATCTTATTCATAGCCCTTTGCATTGTTATGTTCTTCATTTGTGTTTTGTTGACAATATGTGATTACTTCAAAGTAAACCATTCACAAAATTTCCTAGTGTACCTCTGTGAAAATTCCTCATAGAAAAGACTAGTGATATAAACCCTAAACTACCCACAAAATATTTCACATCATCTACAAGTACTAGTTGAGTGGTAACATTAAAACATCACATTTGCATATGAACTGAAACTTTTAAGGATCATCAGATGATGTGCAGGACTGTAAATGAGGCCAACAAGAAAACCTAATTTTCTTATCAACAAATACATAAATAATATGTACTCATAACAGTGAGCTAGAATGAACACAAAACTCGAAGTAGGAAGGAACCCTCCTTCTACAGGCATTGGCAGCAGCTAGGATGTAAAATTTTGAGGCTCACTACTGGCACATAAATTCCACACCATGAACCCTGTCAAGTAGAAAAATATGGATGGTGCAAATAGTGCAATCTGCACACCCAAACACAAACCCCAAAAGTTTTTTCAAAAATAGTTTGCTACACCTTAGTAAATGTGCTCAAATGTCAAAATCATATGGCTCGGAATGACAGTCATACTCAACATCCTCAAACAATAATTGGTGATAATTGTCGTCAACTCCAAGTATTATTTGAAACTTTCAGTGGCTATCTCATGAAAAGTTATTGTTTTTTCATTTTTCCTTGACTGGTTGATGGTTGATCTCATCTCTTGATGGAAAAGGTCCGATTCTAGTAACAATCAACTTTTTAGTTTTCCTTGCATTGATCCATTTCTTTATGTCCATTCCATTTAAACATTTGTACATAGTTAAGATTTTCTTACATTCCAAGAGTGGGTGCGATCGAAAATGATCCCAACAAGAGCAACACCAAGTGCTCCAGGAATGGCACCTGCTGTGCAAGTCAAGCCCTGCATCCAGTATCCAAAATCTAATATACATTGGATATCATCATCCTCGACTCAGTGCAAAACAAAGAGTTCCAATACATTGTGCCACTCCTCCTATCTTCACAAAGGCTGAAAACAAAGAGCTCATATCAGATGAAGATAAAAAAAGCTACATGAAACATACCGAGAGAATACCCGCATACTTGGGAGATATGTCCTGGTATGTGCAATAAAGCCCTGCATTCAGTGCACCCATTAACAATATCAATTTGGCATCATGTTTTTTGATAGGAGAATAAGAGTAGGATACACTTGCAGAGAAAGTAAGAAGCAATTGGATATCAAAGAAGCTGGGGAGAGAGTTATGACACCTGCAAGTGTAAAGCTAGAGAGGCCAATGCCAGTTGCAAGGACAGCTACTTCGACCCAGGGATTAACATTGAGTTTTGCAGATGCAATGGCCAGGCATGCTGCAGGTGCTAGGAATGCAATGGATTGACAAACTTTCCTTACCTGGCCCCACTCACATCCACATGCAAGCCTTCCAAAATGTTTGATTAAAGCTACAAACAGAATCAATTCATGCATTACAATTGAGAAAGGTGTGTTCTTGAGGTTCATGTGTGTAGACATACCAGGGTGATGTCTGTCCCATGGGAGATGAAGTGATCTGCAAGAGGTGCTGCAATGCTTGCTACTACAACTGACACCAAAGGTGGGAGTATTGATACCTGTTCTTGTCATTGAAATAACAAAACAAAATTGACTAGGAAATCCATTACAGAGCTGACAACACAATAGTGCCTACCTCCAGATAGCCAGCTGTAGAAACCATGTAGTATGTTTAGAAACAGTTTATTCCACTATAAAATATCAGTTTTTATTGCTAGATTTGATTTGGTGTTGCCTGCATTCTACCATTATTCTATTGCTTGCATTCTACACACATGTCATGCACTCCCAGAACAGATCTACACAAGCTTGAAAGAGGACATAATCTTCAATAACCACTGCCATATTTGGATTGAAGAAATATACTTACCAAGGCTGCATGAGTGAGATGAAGATGGAGCTCCTCACTATAGCCCAAGCAACACACACACAACCCAACAAGAGACCAAAACTACAGTCATGAAGCTAAGTCAAAAAATAAACCATCACCTAAGACCTCTGCAAGTCAATAAAGAACAAGCTTGAGCAATATGGGAACGAGCGGCTGGAAATTTAATGTGTCTGAGTAAACAAGTGGCAGACACCAGAAATAGAACATCTAAATCCTGCATTGGATATTGACAAACTAAAGATGAGAATTGGAGAAAAAGATCAACAAAGCAAAGAAAGAGACGACAAAACATCATTTTTGAATGTGGTAGAAAATGGGGATGGTATGAAAGGTCACCAGAAATATGTTGGAAGCCAAGAAAGCAAAGTATAATGTCCCCAGTTTCCACAAAAATGAGCATAAATCATAGCCAAAACAGCTTTACTCTTGAAGAAGGCTCTCCAAGGGATTGCCTGCATGTGTAGAAGACCAGATTGGACAAACAAAATGGCAACAAAATAGCAATAAGTCGAAACACAGGTTAGCAGCTTTAAAACCTCAGTAATACTTCCATTTCTAGAAAAAAATCATCTAGAAAAAATCCTGGAGAGTCCTTGGCAGCAGCTGAACAATCTACAAAGGACATGACCAACTAGCTAGTAACAGTGCTCCTCAAACAATACAAAAGCTTTGAACTAGTGACAAGAGAGCCCTCAATAACCCAGTGACAAATTTGGCAGCAACTTACTTCATTGTGCTGCATAGCCAGTGTTGCAGAGGAGCTTGGAATGTTGTCAGACTCCCTTGAGGATTGTGTAGCCTTTGGCTGTCTTTGTTGCAATGCACAGTCATGATTTGTTGACGATGAGCCATTGCCACTCCTGCCTATGCCACCAAGCAAACTGAAATTTCTCAATGGGTCATCATATCCATTCTCCCTCTTTCCTTACTTCAATTGCATGGTATGAACCCAACGTATCAATCACATTGCTTGCATGAGTTGACAATGGCTTTGAAATACTCAGGCTTCGCCTCATGGACAAGTCTTTTACAAACCCCAAAAACCTTATTCCATGACAACACAGCTTGAGATTCAGGGGAGCTTGAAATCTACACCTACACACTGAAGGGCTTTTGGGTTGATCCTGTTGAGTCTGAAATTGGGGCTGCATTACGTATGCCATCAGTTCTCACAGCAATTTCAGATACTGAACACCTGCAACGTATGGTTTAACATTGGTTTAGAAACCACAGAATATCAGAACATAGTCTGTAGCTCTTGCAAATCCCAAACTATGCAAGGCGATTCTACTGCACATGTAGCAGAGAGGATGGAGATCAAGCAATCCAAAGGACCCAGATTGTTGATGAAGGTGGGCAATATACCATAAAACACCAACAAAGCCAAAGATGTAGAACACTGCCTCCCAGCCTATGTGTTTGATGATCACTGGAGCTAGTAGGAGCCTGCATCAGGCAGGCACACAACACATGCTCATTCACAAAAGCGTAACACTAGTGTTGTGCTACTTCCTTCCATTTGTCAAAGACTACACAGACTAGTAGCAAATCAATACCAGAAAATATACAAAAGAAAATAATCTGAACCTGCTTCTTCTGACATTATCATCAGTGGCGCAGAGATTTTGTGTCATATGCACAATGAGTTTCATGAGTGTACCCAACAACACTTCCAACATAAAGGCCACCAAACACAGTTCCAACTGCTCTTGAGCGCTCAGTCACAGGCATGACCCTGCACCCAGGCTTCCCCCTCCCCTTAACTCAGACCCTCTTACCCCTCCAACAAGAAGGTAAGGTCTTGAAGCTTGAATTGGCTGTAATGATATAGACAAGATATAGAAGACAAGGCACAGAAGACAAGGTTGTGGAATTGCTTTTCACAAACTCCACATACTGGAAACAGCCTTCACAAATCGTCTTGAGAGTTTCCTGGATGACTGGATCCAGATTACAAAACAAACTCCAACCCTGGTGAGTCCCCTAGTAGTCCACAGACTGGATCAAAGTGAGAGTTGGGCCCCAGGAAACTCTAACCTAGCAATGAGATCTGTGGCAGCTGCTGGTGAAACACCCTCTCCTAGTCCAACCTGCAACTCCATATTCATCCCATTTTGTTTTGCATCTAAAACTCAATTAAAATTTTCACAAAGGCCAATGCTATTGATATTTTGTCAATGCATTTATAAGCTGATTAACATTGGTGTGCACAGAAATGTACCAGAAGACGGCAGAAAAGAAGGCCCGGTATGAAAGAGGCAACATATGGCACAGCTGCAGTTGCCAAAGACCATATAAACACCCCTGCTCGCAAAACTGTCCTGCAAGTGCTTCACAGTCAATCGCTTTTCACAGAATTGAATCTGAACTATGTCATCTTTTTCTGCAGACATAGGTCAGTAAAGAATGATTGCATATTTCTTGTACAGTGGGCAAGAGAACTTTTGTCTACCAGCACAAGCTCTCATGTGTGGTTTGTAGCAGCAATCCCTTGGGCCATGATCACTAGGCATTGAGTTCATCATGGGCCTCATTATGAAATACAGATCGACTTCAGAACGTCATGATTTTTGAAATACTTTCTGCTACATCACCAGACAAAAAAAGGAAAGAAAAAATATGCAGAAAAAATAACATTGGAAGCATTGTAAAGTTTTACATGGGATATCAATTCTTACCGGCCTGAAAAGTGTGCAGCTAGCCATCCTCCAGGAAGCTGGCTTACAGCATAACCCCAAAAGAATGATGATTGAACCAAGCCTGCAACTGAAGAATTCCAGCCCATTTGACGTGACATTGGTATGATCGCCACACTCATATTCACCTGCTCTTTGTCAATTACAAAGCCATGGTGGGTTGAAACACATCTCACAGAGCTTGATGAAACTCAAAAGACCGTAACTCTCATGAGCATTGAAATAAGTCCCCAAAGCTCAAAAGACTGTAACTCTCATGAGCATCCAGAAATCCCCAAAGCTCAAAAGTGTAAACTAACTCTCAGAAGTATTGAGAAATCCCAAAAGCTCAAAAGGGACACAAAAAGCTTCCTCAATGTGTACTACCCATTTCCCACAGATGGAAACCCTAATCAGCCAGGGAACCCTAAATCTTCAACCTAAGTCTTTGCTTGCAATATATGAGAAGCAAGCTCCAATAACAGAATTTCCAGAGCCGAAATCTCTAATTCAAAATGAAAAATCCTTGCATAAAACTGTTCTCCAATCTCTCTGGTTCTGAGATTGCAAAAAAGATCTGGTGAGGCAAACAAAAAAACACACCAGGAAAAAAAAACAAACACAGCAAATGACACCATGGTGTCCATCAGTTTTGCAACAAAAGTTTACCTTATCCATGTTGCAGATGACCATGGCCAGAGAAGTGGTGAGAACAGCTTGTATCTGGGTGGAAGACTACTCCAATAGCCTGTTGTTGATGAGACTTTCTCTGGAGCAAAGCTTGCATTACCATTTTCAGAAGTGGTATTGGGAAGTTCTTCATCTTCTCCTGCATCCTGTGAGACTACTCCTTGCACAACAGGCACATTGGGTGATGTTGAATCTTCAAATGCTGCAAGTTTGCTCCACAATCTTCTCCGACAGCTACTACTTCTTCCATAAACATTGCAAGAATTGAAGCAATAAGGCAAACTACTGAATCCATGGCGTAATGCTACTAGTACACATGGATTTACTCCTCCTATTTGGTCAAGATTCCTTCTACCACCACAGACACCCACATCCTGCAATAAAACTCCTCGTCTCACAGCAGTTGTTCTTGTCGATGTTGGTGCTCTAAAGTAAATTTCTCTTGATAACCCATTGGCAGAAATCCTTGGAGATGTGGTTTGGTGAGAAAAACAGCCATTGTAATGCATGATACTCATCTGTTTGAATTTACCTTCGAACCCTAAATCCAGCAGTATGGTTTTTCTCTTCTAAATTCAACACCCCAAAAACCAGAATCAGAGCGGGGGGAAAAAAAAGCTCCTCTGTCTGTCTGTGTTGCCTCTTCTCATTTGAAGGAACAAAACTGGGAAAAGCACAACTCCTCCCTCTCTCTCTCTCCTTTGCAGGAACACAGATGGAAAAAAACAGTTGTCTTTCTCTTTCCTCCTCCATCCACACACACACACACACACACACTCACAAACAAACAAACAACAACAAAAGACAACAAATTTCTTCCCTTTTTTCTTCTTTTTTGGCACTTGTGAGAGACAAACCTACTATATTATTGCAACATGCAATTCAAGAAAGCAACACGATTTTGATAATATTATGATTTTAATGATCTTCTTCTTCTTTCCCCATGAAATAGATTTTGAGGAGGAATGCTTTTTGGGTGGAAAAAGTTTTGAGTTTTCACTTGATCTAAGTGGAAAATTGCTAAACAAGAACACAACAACTTCAGTTGTGAAGAAAAAAAATTTAGAATTCCAAAATCCATCGAGAAATCGCACTTTGTGATTATCTCATTTTAATTCATTTTCACAGACTGCAGATGTGTCTTTTTTCCTTTCTATTTCATGTTTACAGTTTTTTCATGTTAATCAATAGAATTTTGTTTAAGCATTTTTAAAACTTATATTTTGTGACTTTGTTTTAAATATCTTTTTAAAATTGTATGTTACTACTTTTGTTGAGAAA
>Ga0209208_10001596_pt1 | contig 32117 bp, 29 predicted proteins | sample S1TSphfallax_3_FD_187694 | JGI IMG/M metagenome (GOLD analysis project Ga0209208, IMG submission 187694) | Host-associated microbial communities from peat moss isolated from Minnesota, USA - S1T2_Fd - Sphagnum fallax MG (SPAdes) (version 2) | ecosystem: Host-associated > Plants > Peat moss >...
ACAAAACCGCCCACACCAACAACGTCATCCGCTGCCAAAAGCGCGTCGAAGACTTCCGCAAAGCCCGCGCCGCCGAAAAAGCCGCCGCCGAAAAATCCCAGCTCACGCAGGAGCGCCTAAAAGCCGCCCAAAAGAAATCCGCGCCCGTCGTCAACTGGAAAGAAAAACTGGCGCAAATGCGCGACCAAGCCGAAGCCCTGGGCTACGTCCCGCCGGGAACGCCCAACCCCTTCCGAAAATAGCCCCTCTTTTTTCAAAACCGACCCCCTTGTCTGGGACAACTCCGTCCAAACTCCGTGGAAGATAGGCCTCCAGGCCTGTCGGCTGACCTCCAGGTCTAGCCAATCAACCCCATCCCGCCCCGCCTTAGCGTCTTAGCGCCTTTGCGAGCCCATTTCCCCCCAACGAATCTCCCCAATCCCCCAAAAAATCCCCAAAATCCCAAGAATTCCCCCATTCCGTTTCGTAGCCCGCATCCCTCTACCGAAATTCCTGAAGCACCTTCTCTTCGAATTCCTTCGGGTCTGCCGCGTACGCCCCCGTGTGCCCCGCGCCAGGAACCAGCCAAAGCCTGACAAACTTCGAATTCCCCCCGGCCATCCGAATTGAGTTCTCCGCCTTCGTCCGCTGGTCAGCCGTTCCATGGATCAGCAAAATGGGCACATGCGCCTGCGCGATAGCCCTGTCAGGTCGCGCTTCCGCAAGATCCACCCCGTAACGAACCCTGACATAGAGCAAGGCTTCTCTCACAATCAGCCAAGCCAGCGGACCCGGCACCACGCGGGACACCCGCTCATCCGCAATCGCCTCAAAAGACGAATAAGAAGACTCCGCAACAATCGCACGGAACTGCGCGCCCTGCGCCAGCGATTGAATGAGAATGGCCCCACCCAGCGATTCGCCAAGGCCGAAAACTTCTTGAACTCCTTTGTTCTGGACCCAGGACACCCATTGCGCGACGTCTCCCGATTCCCGAACTCCATACGTCACAAACCCCAGGCTCTCGCCGTGGCCCCGGCTATCCGGCGCAAGCACCGAATAGCCGTTCTTCAATAAGAATGGCGCAAAGCCAAGCGCTCCATAGGCTGAGTCGCCAACGCCATGGCAGACGATGACCGCGCTGCCGTTCGGCCTTGCTGGCGAGATCCACCATGCATCCAGCCGAGTGCCGTCCTTCGCCGTGATGAATACTTCCTGCGCGTGCGCTGCCGGCCTGTGCAATCGCGGCGGGTGAATTGCGCCTTCCGCCAGAAACACGGCTGCCGCAAAAGTAATCCCCAAAAACCCGCAAACACCCCACACCCAGCGCCGCATCCTAAACCGCCAGCGCCATCTGCCCCAGCGCCCGCAAATCCACCTTCCCCGTCCCCAGCCGAGGCAGCTCGTCAATCACATGAATATCGTCCAGCTTCGGAATCCAAATCTTGGGCAGCCCGGAAGCCAGCATCCCTTGCCAAACCTCCTGAGCCGTCATCCCGCCAACCGCCAGAAACGCCACCAGCTTCTCGCCCCGCCGTTCGTCAGCCACCCCCGTCACCGCGCAAGCGCCGCTGCCAAAAATCCCCTGCATCACCTCTTCAATCTTGCTGTGCGACACCATCTCGCCCGCAATCTTGCTGAACCGCGACTGCCGGTCGACAATCCTGATAAACCCGTCTTCACTCAGCGAAACAATGTCGCCCGTCACATACCACCCATCGCGCAGCACGCTTGCCGTTTCGTCCGCCTTGTTCAAGTAGCCCAGCATGCGGTTCGGCCCTTTCACCAGCAGCAGGCCTTCTTCGCCCGGCAACAGCGCTTCGCCGGTTTCCCGGTCCACCACTTTGGCCGCAACGTTGGGCACCGTTTGTCCAACCGTCCCCAGCCGGGTGCCCGTTTGCTTCACCCCCGGCCCTTCCCGGTCCGCCACATTCACCGAAATGACCGGCGACATCTCCGTGGCCCCGTACCCTTCGCGCATCGGCACGCCAAATTTTTCCTGAAACGCCGCAGCCAGCGCGGGCTGCAACCGTTCAGACCCCACCAGCACCTGCTGCAGCGAAGCCAACTGCTTCCGCGTGCAGCCGCGCAAATAGGTCTGGCAGAACGTGGGCGGCGCGGGCAGCAGCGTGGCTTTCGTCTTTTCAATCAAATCGCCCAAGCCTTTGGCGTCCAGCGGCTGCGCGTGATACGCCGCGCTCGCCCCGTTCAGCAGCGGAAACCAAAGCGTGTACGTGAAGCCGAACGAATGAAAGAACGGCAGCACGCTGGCAATGGTGTCCGTCCGGTTCACCGGAATCAGGTGGTGGACAGATTCCGTGTTGGCAATCAGGTTCCGGTGCGACAGCAGAATGCCTTTAGGGTCGGCCGTGCTGCCGCTTGAAAACAGCACAGCGGCGGGGTCATCGGCTTTGGTTTTAGACGAAGCGATCAGCCCAACGGGCAGCAGCCGCATGCGCAGAAAGCCCATCAGCTTGGCGAACTTCCCGAAGTGCATCAGGTCTTCCAGGTAAATCATTTCGGGCCGCGCTTCAATCTTGCCCTTCGCCAGAAACATCTTCGACGTGACAATCGTCTTCAGTCCGCATTGTTCCACCGCCGATTGCAGCGCATCCCTCCCGGCCGTAAAGTTCAGGTTCACGGGAATTTTCGCGGCCAGCACCAGGCCCAAATTCGCCAGCGCCGCGCCCATGGAAGCGGGCAGCATCACGCCCACCATCTGCTCTTCCGTCTGGAACAATTTCGCCAGCAAATGGCTCGCGATCAGCGCTTCGCCATAGCTCAGCGTGCGCCCGGATGAATCCGTCATCGCGCGCTGAGACCAGTGCGTCTTAGCGGCGCGGATGAATCTCTGGGCCAGCGTCCCTTCCGGTTGCGCTGCCTCAGCCGCCAGTTCCAGAACGCGCTGCCGGACTTCAAACGCCGTCGGCTCTTTCATCGGTTCGCCCCAGGAAACCGTCACCGGGAAGCGCAGCTTCTGGATCGACCGCCAAACCGACGCCCGCGTGTCATGGCTGAAAATGCTGCCCCACGCGCCGCTCAAATGAACCGGAATCACTGGCACATCCAGCCCGTCCACAATCCGTTCCAGGCCGCGCTGAAAACCGGCAGTGTTGCCGCTCAGCGTCAGCGACCCTTCGGCGAAAATGCAGACCACGTGGCCCGCCTGCAATTCCTGCCGCGCCATTTCAATGGTTTTCAAAACACTGCGCCGCGTTCCCACCGGCACGCGAATGGCGTGAATCCAGGAAAGCGGCTTGGCAAAACGGTCGTACCAGGTTTCAAACACCATGTGGCGCACAAAGCGCTGGATGCACGCGCCAATCAGAAAGCCGTCGATAAACGTGACGTGGTTGGAAACCAGCAGCGCGGGCCCGTGTTGCGGAATGTTCTGCCTGCCAACGATGCGGATTTTATAAACGCTGTGCATCAGCAACCAGAACAGAAAGCGCACCGTGAAATGCGGCACAACCCGGAACACGCAGGCCGCCGCCATCAAGGTGAGCAGCGCGCTGATGCCAATCACCTGCGCAGCCGGCAGATGCATCACTTCATGAAAGAGCCAGACAACGCCCGAAGAAAACATCATGCCAATGGTGTTGGCAAAATTGGCGGTGGCCAGAATGCGGCCCCGTTCGTCGTTGTGCGGACGGTGCTGCAGCATGGCGTTCAGCGGCACCACAAACAGCCCGCCCATGAACCCTAATGCGGTCAGCAGCAGCACCACGGGAATCAATGTGTGCGCGGCAAACGCCAGCAGAAAAGCCGCGATGGCCATGCCAAAGGCGCCAACCGGAATCAGTCCAGGTTCGCCCTTTTCGCCGGACAGCCGTCCCGCCGCCATGCTCCCGGTTCCAATGCCGACCGCCAAGCTCGCCAGCAGCAGCCCGATTTCCGATTCGCTGCAGTGCAGCGTCTCTTTCCCAAAAAGCAGCAGCAGCATCTGGAACAGCGCGCCCAGAAACCAGAAGAACGTGGTGCCCGCCACAGCCAGCACCAGAACGCGGTCGCGCGCGACGCTTCGAAAGCCGGTCAGCACGTCGCCCAGCGGATTCCAGGAAAACGGACGGTTCGCCGCCGGAGCGGGCGTGCGCACAATCCGGAATCCGGTGGCTGTGCCCAGAATCGCAATGCCGATTAAAACCACGCCGATAAGCGCCGGTTCATGCTTCCATTGCGCCACCAGCAGCGTGCCCGCGACCGTCCCAAGAATGATGGCGACAAAGGTGCTCATTTCCAGCAACCCGTTGGCGCGCGCCAGAAAGCGGTCTTCCACCAGTTCGGGCACAATGCCGTATTTGGCCGGGCTGAAGAACGCCGCCTGCGTGGCCGTGAAGAACAGCACTGCCAGCATCCATTCAATCTTGCCGCTCACCAGCGCGAACGTGGCCAGGATCATCGCCAGAATCTCGAAGGATTTGGTCGAAATCAGGACCGTGCGCTTTTCAAACTTGTCGGCAATCTGGCCCGCGTAGGCGGCGAAAATCAGAAAGGGCGCGACAAAGATGAATCCGGCGAGTGAAAGATAGGTGCCGCTGGTTTGCTTGTTCGTCACCACCAGCACCGCCAGAAGCGAGACCACCAGTTTATAGACGTTGTCGTTGAAGGCGTTCAGGAACTGCATCCAGAGAAAGGGCTGGACGCCCTTGATTTTCAGAACTTCCCAATAGCTGCCGGAATTTGTCATGCTCTTCATAAAGGCAACTCATTCGCCATGGATTGCTGTTCTGTGTTTTCAGCAAGATGCCGAATCACAAATTGGCGCGCTGCCAAACGGTCCGACATTTTCTGCACAAGCTGCATACAATAATTGAACAGCGATATGCTGACCGCCGCTCACCGACGATTTCTGACCGCAGTATCCAAGTTACAGGATGTGAATCCGTTTCTGAGCGGCATGCTGATTTATGAGCGCGAGGCGCTCGGCGATGAGGCCGAACAGGAAGAGCCAATTTGGAGTATGTCGGTCAGCGATCCGGACAAGGTTCGCGCCAACACCTGGAAAATCATGGACCGGCTCAAGCCCTTGCTGGATCGCCTGCGCGCCGCGCTGGCCACGCTCAAAGAATCCGACCTGGTTCTGTACGAAGACGCGCTGCTTTATTACTTCTACTACCGCTATTACGCCCGCATGCTGGAGGCGACGTTTCACAAGCAAGGCAATGCCAAATCGCGCTGGGCCTTTTATGCGGATTTTTCGCGCGAATGGCAGCACTTTTTTGCCGTGCCGGGAGTGACGCTGCCCGCCGGCCATCAGGCGAAGCATACGTTTGCTTGCTACTACCAGATTGTGCGCGCGTTCCATCATATTTTCGGGCAGATCATTGGCAACTCCCCGCCCGCCGCAAGGCTGCGCGCCAGCATCTGGCAATCGGTTTTCACGCACGACATTCGGCGCTACCGGCGCACGCTCTATGCGCGCATGAGCGAGTTCGCCACCTTGATCACCGGACCGTCGGGCACGGGCAAAGAACTGGTGGCGCGGTCGATTGCCATGTCGCGCTACGTGCCGTTTGATGAGAGCCGCCTCGCGTTTTCCGAGGATTTATCCGCCCTGTTTTTTCCCATCAATATTGCCGCGCTGCCGGGAACCCTTGTCGAATCGGAATTGTTTGGCCATAAGCGCGGTTCGTTCACCGGCGCCGTGCAGGATAAGCGCGGCTGGCTGGAGCAGTGTCCGGCGCTGGGCGCGGTGTTTCTGGATGAAATTGGCGACTTGGACCCCGAAATTCAGGTCAAGCTTTTGCGCGTGATTGAGACGCGCAGTTTTCATTCTCTCGGAGAGAGCCACGCGCACGTTCACAGGTTTGAGGGAAAATTAATGGCCGCCACCAACCGCGATTTGGGCCTCGCCATGCGCAAGCGGAAATTTCGCGAGGATTTGTATTATCGCCTTTGTTCTGACCAGATTGCGACGCCCTCGCTGCGCCAGCAAATTGACGAATCGCCGGAAGTGATGCGGGATCTCGTGCTGTTTATGTCCCAGCGCGTGGCAGGCGAAGAAGCCGAGACGCTGGCCGAACAGGCGCATAATTGGATTCAGAAGAATGTGGATGCCGGATACCGCTGGCCGGGCAATTATCGCGAACTGGAACAATGCGTGCGGAATATTTTGATTCGCAATGAATATCAAACATCGCGCCTGTCGAAAGCGCCCCAGCGCGACGTCTTTGCCGAAGCGCGCGCCGGAACCTTGACGGCGGAAGAACTGCTCAGCCGCTATTGCACGCTGGTTTATTCAATGACGGGCAGCTATGAAGAAACCGCCCGCCGCCTGAATATTGACCGCCGCACCGTCAAGGCGAAGGTTAGTCATGGCCAACCGTGATCTGCCGCCCGGTGCGAATGCTTTCTTTGGCCAGATCGATAATTTGAATCACTTTAACGTTGATGTCGATTCCGGTGAGCCCTTCAATCGGCTTGCCGGACTGGATGTGCGAAACCATGTAGGCCACCGGCTCGCTTTCATCCGGCGGCAGCGGATCTAGTTTTAGCTCGGTTTTCGTCTTGCCCACTTGCATCACCACGCCGCCGTGCGTCATATAAATGCTGCCCGGCGGTTTCGCGCCATCAGGCCGTCCGAATATTTCCAGATCCTGCATGCTGCGCGGCAAGTTCCAGCTTCCTTCAAAGATGCCGACCGCGTTGGGATAAGTCAGCACCAGCGTGGCGGCGTCTTCCACCTTGGGAAAACGGTCGGGCCGCAGGTGCAGCGCCGTGGCATAGACGGTTTTCGGCATGCCCAGATACCAGATGCTCCAAAGCGCGTTGTAGCAGCCGAAGTCCATCAGCGCGCCCGCGCCGTTTTTCACCGGATCGGTGAGCCAGTCAAAGAAAAACTTGCTGCGCGCGCCTTCTGAACCGGGCCCGCCGTGGCCGACCACGCCGTGCAGGCGGTAAATGGTCCCGATGTCGCCGTGGTCCACCGCGTCTTTGGCCGCGTAGTTGGAGGGCCACCACGCCATCTGGTAATTGGTCATCACGCGCACGTTGTATTTCTGCGCCCGCGCCTGAATTTGTTTGGCTTCCGCGTAGGTGGCGGCGGTGGGTTTTTCAAAAATAAGGTTGATGTGCCGGGGCAGGCATTCCTTGGCCACTTCCAGATGCCGGTTGTTTTCGACAAACGCCCAGACAATGTCAGGCTTCACTTCGTCCAGCATTTTTTTGTAATCGGGATAGAACAGTTTGTCGGGAACGCCGGCCTTCTTGGCCTCGGCCACCAGTTCGGGATTGGGCTCGGAGACGCCCACCAGCGTGGCGGATTTCCCTTCCACCATGGTGGCCAAATGGCCCCAGACGTGCGAATGAACCAGGCCAATCACGGCGATTTTGTATTCGGCTCTCAGCGGGAGAGAGAGCAGCGAGAGAAGAATAAATGGAAGAAATTTGGTTCTGAACATCCGATAGGCATGATACATCGCCTAAGCCGAATGGGATTTGGCCGCCGGCGTGATGTCGGACCACGTGGGCTGGCATCTTTCCAGAACCACCACCACGTTGGGGTCCAGCGGGCAGCGCGCGCCGTAGTAAGCCAGCCCGAAAATGAGTTCCAGCAAATCGCGCAGTCCGTGAGCCAGCCTCCATTTCAGCCGCTTGATGAAGCGGCTGGAAGTGACGCGCGCGTTGAAATACTGAGACACGGCCCAGCCTCTGGTGGGGCAGATTTGCTGCAGCAGCCCCGGCGACAGCGCGCACCGGTGCGTGACGTCCCCCGTTTGATAAAGCGCGGAAAAGGGGCTGCCGGCGTTGGGGAACTGAATCACAATGCGGCCGCCGTCCTTCAGCAGCCGGTCGGCGCTCTGCAGCAGGTCCAGAATTTCAGACAGGGTCAGGTGTTCAATAACGTCGAATGCCGCAATCAGGTCAAACCTCGGGCCAGCCTCTTCCAGCAGGTGGACGGGACCCAGGTGAACGACATGCCCGCGCGTGCGCGCATGATCCACCATTTCCGGAAGAATCTCCACTCCTTCGGCTGTGTGTCCGCGGCGTTTCGCCCAATCCAGGAAGCGGCCTTCGCCAAAGCCAATTTCCAGGATCGACAACCGCTCTGGCAGGCGCAGCTTGGCAAACGTGACGGAATAGCGGTCCACATCCCCAACCGTGTCTCCTCCTCCCCAGCGCTTGTGGGCTGAGTAGACGCCGTAGAAACTGGATCGGTCAAATGGAGCCCCTCGGTCTTCCAATAAAGACATTCTAGCGTTGATGGTAACGGGGTTGCGGTTAAGATGAGGAGTTTCGAATTCCAATATGAATCGCCGCCTGCTCGTAATTCTCACACTCGCGCTCGGAGGGTTTGCGCAATCCTCAAGCCATGACCAACTGAATGCCCTGATTGACCGGGAGTGGCAATACCAGTTGCAGGAATTCCCGGAGAGAGCCACCTTCGTGGGCGATAACCGCTTCAACGACCGGCTGGACGATTATTCGGCGGCGGCGCAGCAGAGGCACGCCGAGCATAACCGCGCCCTTCTCGCCGAATTAAAGAAGATTCCGCAAGATGGCTTGACCCAGGAGGACAAGCTGAATCTGGCGCTGATGCTGCAGCGGGCTCAAGTGGAAGTGGACGGCGCGCGCTTCAAAGAATGGGAGATGCCCGTGAACCAGGTGAATGGCCCGCATCTGGAATATCCCACGCTGTCGAAAGAAATGCCCTTCAACACCGTCGCCGATTATGAAAACTACATCAAGCGGCTGCGCGCGCTGCCGCTCATGTTTGAGCAGATTACCGCCAACATGCGCATGGGCATGAAAGACGGCTTGATGCCGCCGCGTTATTTGCTGGAAAACGTGGCCACCGAAGCCGAAGACATCGCCAAGACGCCGGTGGAGGGCAGCTTGTGGGTGGAACCTCTGAAGCATTTCCCCGCCAGCTTCAGCATTCAGGATAAGAAGCGGCTGGAGGATGAAATGGGGCCGACGGTCAGCGCCATTGTGCTGCCCGCCTACGCGAAGTTTGCGAAATTCGTGAAAGAAGAGTACGCGCCGAAAGGGCGGACAGAATTTGGCGTCTGGGCGCTGCCCGACGGCGCGGCGCGCTACCGCCAGAATATTCGCGAAGAGACCACCACCGATATGTCTCCCGATGAATTGCACAAGCTGGGCCTCAAGCAGGTGGAACAGATTGATGCGCAAATGCTGGCGATTGCCAAGGCGCAAGGATACAGCGATTTGAAATCGTTCAACCAGCACATTCATGACGACCGCGCGTTTTATGGCGTCAGTGGCCCGCAAGTGCTGGCGCTTTATCAGAAATATGCCGACCAGATGTATTTAAAGCTGCCGCAGTATTTCGGACGCCTGCCGAAAAACCGGCTGGTGGTGACGCCGATGGAGGCCTTTCGCGCGCCGCATTCTTATCCGGCCGATTATTCCATCGGCTCCGGTGACGGCTCACGCCCCGGGCATATCAATGTGAATGAGTACGATCCCACGCACCGGCTGATGCTGAACGCCGAGGCGATTGCCTATCACGAAGGCGTTCCGGGGCACCACTTGCAGTTTTCCATTGCGCAGGAATTGCATAATGTTCCGCCGTTTCGCAAGTTCTCCGGCTATAACGCCTATTCGGAAGGCTGGGCGCTGTATTCGGAAACGCTGGCGCATGAAATGGGCTTTTATCAGGACCCGTACAGCGAATATGGGCGGCTGCAGAATTTGATGTGGCGGTCCATCCGGCTGGTGGAGGACACCGGCGTTCATTCACAGCACTGGACGCGCCAGCAGATGATTGATTTTTTCCACCAGCACACGGCCATGGACGACCTGAACATCACGACAGAAGTGGACCGTTACATTGCGTGGCCAGGTCAGGCGCTGGGTTACAAGCTGGGCGAGATGACGATTCTGCGGATGCGCGAAAAGGCAAAAGAAAAACTGGGCGCGAAATTTGACATCAAAAAATTTCACGACGCCGTCCTCGACGGCGGCCCCCTCCCGCTTAGTGTTCTGGAAGCGAAGCTGGATGCGTGGATTGCGGCGCAATAGGCAGTCAGCGCACGTTGCGCGTCGCAAGATAAACCAATAGACCGGCGCACAGAATGACGATCCAGAAAATCGCCATCCTTACGGCGGACGGCATCCCCACGGCCCTGACTGCCGCGCCCTTGCGGAGGACTGACGCATCGCCCGGACTCAGAGTCAATGTTTCACCTGCTTGGAAGTGAAGCGTTAATGCTTCTTCGTCGGCGGGAGCCATTCGAGTCACCAGCGCTAAGTTGACAACCACGCCGCTGGGCAGCCAAATAAACTCGGACAAATTGCCAGTCTCCTCCGAATATTATGCTCCAGAACGACTTCGTAGTTCTTGATACGTGATTAAAGTATAATTTTAAAGTGAGCAAGGTTGTCGCCCTGCCCCGGTATGAAAAGCAGGTGAAGCGCCTGCTTTCAGAACAGGAGAGAGCCGCCATGGAGGCTCACGTTGCGGCTGACCCGCTGGCATATCCGGTTATTCGCGGCACAGGGGGATTTCGAAAGGCTCGGTGGAGCCGGGGCTCAAGCGGTAAAAGCGGCGGCGTCCGCGCGATTTTCTACTACTTTGTGTCTGGCGACACTGTCTTCTTCACGCTGGTTTATGCAAAAAACGAATCGGAGAATTTGAATCATGATCAAGAAAAAGAACTTAAGCGTCTCGCGCAAGCCATCGAAGACCAAGGGTAAAGGGACGGCTTTTGGCCGGGACTTGATTGCCGGAGCGAAGCAAATTCTCGCGCATGTCGAAGGGCGAAAGGTGATGAAGGAATATACGCTTCCGATGCCAATTGACGTGAAAGGCATCCGCGCCAAGGTGGGGATGTCCCAGGCTGAGTTTGCGGAGGCATTTTGTTTGAACCGCCGCACGCTGCAGCAATGGGAACAGGGGAAGGCATCTCCCGACTTGGCGGTGCGCGCGTATTTAACAGTGATTGAGCGGAGTCCCGCTGTGGTCAAAGCCGCGCTTCGCCAGTGACGGCAGCCATTCCTTTCAGCGGTTCGTTCAGAAACTTTACAAAGGGGATGAGCAACTGAAAGGCTTTGATGGCATCAGTGGCGAAGTTCTCGGTAAGTACAGCGGAGGCCGGAAGATTGGCGTGCAGCAGCCATTGCTTCCGCTTCAGCAAATCGGCCGCCGGGTGATCCACGCCAAACTGCCGTGGACATTTCTGGAGGCTCTCACCCTGCAATTCGCCGAACTTTTGCTTCAATGGCTTGGCCGCCAGAATGGCGCGCAAGTCAGCGTGGTTTTCGGCCAGGTGCTGGCGCACCGCTTGCAGTTCTCGCGTTTCTCCAAAGTACATTCCGGCGGCGATCATCGCTTCTTCCGCCGAGAGATGAAAATAAAGTGCCGCGCCCACTTTCTTTCCCAGCTTGCTGTTTGGGAACAGCATGCTGACGTGCGTTTGATACGGCGTCTTGTCGGCTGAAAAACGGATGTCGCGATAGATTCTGTTCAAAGCTTTGGCGGGTTCCAGGACAGCATAGTCCGGGGCGGCTTTCAGCAGCATGTTGTTCACCATGCCGGCAAATTGAACCAGCGGGTTGCGCAATAGTTCGTCGAATTCTTCCTTGCGCGGCTGGAACCATTCGCGCTTGTTGTTCTTCTTGAGCGCCGCCAGAAACTTCAAAGCAGCCGGGGTGAACAGTGCAGCCATAAGGTTTACCGATACCATATAGGGGTGTTAAGTTGGCGATTCGCGCTTCCGCTTGCCGTTGCTGCCCTGGCAAGCGCCGAAGTTCACTCCCTTACCCTGCAGCAGGTTCTTGACATTGCCTCGCGCCAGAATCCGGATGTGGCGCTCGCCCGGCTGGATGAACAGCGAGCCGAGCAAGGCATCCAGGTGGCGATTGACCCGTTCCGCCCAAAAATTTACGGCGGCAGCGGGCTGGCCTACACGTATGGATATCCCAACAGCATTGACGGAAACGCTCCCAGCCTGGTGCAGTTGCACACCGACATGGCGCTTTATAACCGGCCGAAGAGTTATGCCGTGGCAGCCGCGCGGGAGCAGGCGCGCGGCTCGCAATTCGCGGCCCAGGCCAAGGCGGAAGACATTGCCTACCAGGCGGCCGACCTTTATCTGACGGCGCACCAACTGAAGCAGCAATCGGACGTGCTCACCACCCAGATTCCCGGCCTTCAGAAAGTGGTGGGCGCGGTGACGGCGGCGGTGGGGGAAGGCCGGCAACTGCCGCTGGAACTGAAGCGGGCGCAAGTGAACCTGGCGCTGTCGCAGGAGCGGCTGGGTTCGGCGCAACTGGATATTGATTATTACGAAATGATGCTGGCGGTGGCGCTGGGCTATCCGGCGACAGACCGCGTGGAACCGGCCGATGCCAGTGTCGCGCTGCCCGTGACGCCTCCGAATGAAGACCAGGCCACGGAAATGGCGCTGCGGAATAATCGCGATCTGCGGCGCATGGAGTCAGAGGTGCTGGTGAAGGAACTGGATGTGCGATCGTTCAAGGCGGAGCGGCTCCCGCAAATGGATCTGGTGGCGCAATACGCGCTGTTTGCCAAATACAACTACGAGCAGTATTTCCAGAAATTTCAATACAATAACTTTCAGATTGGCGCCTCCATTCGCATTCCTATTGTGGTGGGCAGCGCCAGCCGCGGCCAGGCGCTTCAGGCGTACACGGATATGCAGAAGATTCGCATTCAGAAAGACCAGATTCGCAACAAAATTATCACCGACACGCACCGCGGCTACGAGCAATTCAAGAAGGCCGAGAGCATTCGCGACCTGACGCGCATGCAGCTTGATTTGGCGCGCGAACAATTGACGGTGCTGCTGGCGCAGAATCAGGAAGGACGTACGCCGCTGGAGGAAGTGGAGCGGGCGCGGCTGGATGAATCGGAAAAGTGGATCAATTTTTATGATGCCGATACGCAGGTGACGCGCGCCCAGCTTGCTATTTTGCGCGACATGGGCACGCTGGTGGCGTCTTTGCAGACAAAACCATGACTGCTCCCGCCGTCGAGTTACAGGCGCTGGTGAAAACTTATGCCGGCAAGCGGGCGGTGGATGAATTGACTCTCCTGGTTCCGCAAGGCTGTTTTTTCGGGTTTCTGGGGCCGAATGGCGCGGGAAAAACAACCACTATCAAGATGATGATGGGGTTGTCGCAGCCGGATTCAGGCAGCATTTCCATTTTTGGCCGAAAGCTGCCGGAGGAGGCGCTGGCAATCAAGAAAGAGATTGGCCTGGTGCCGGACGATTCGCTGCTCTTCGATTACTTGAAGGGGCCGGAATATCTGGATTTTATTGGCCGTCTGTATGGTTTGCCGCGCGATCAGGCGGAAGACCGCGCGCGCGAGCTTCTCGACTTGTTTCAGTTGTCGGAAAGCGGCGACAAGCTGATTGGCGAATATTCCAAGGGCATGCGCAAGCGGATTGCCATGGCGGCGGCGCTGATTCACCGGCCTAAATTATTTCTGATGGACGAGCCGTTTGAAGGCGTGGACGCGGTGGGCGCGCGGCTGATGAAAGACATTCTGCTGGAGCAGGTTTCGCATGGCGCGACGGTGTTTCTGACTTCGCACGTTCTGGATGTGGTGGAGCGGCTGTGCGACGTGGTGGCCATCATCAATCAGGGCCGCATTGTGACGCAAGGGACTATGGCGGAGCTTCGGCAAGCGGAAGGCTCCACGCTCGAAGACGTATTCGTGAATGCTGTCGGCGGCGACCGGTACAGCGAAAAATTGAACTGGCTTTAGCATGCGCGAACAGATTCTGGCCATTCTTTGGGCGCAGTTTCGCATCACCCGCAATCATTTTCCGCGCACCAGTTTCGGCACCATTCTTTCCTGGAGCGTGACCGGCATCTGGCACCTGATGTTCGCGCTGTTTGCGGTTTTAATTGCCAGGGCATTGCAAGCCGCGCCGGAGGAATATCTGGTGCTGGGCCTTTCGACAGGCTTGCTGGGCGTGTTTGCCTATATGCTGGCGGTGCCGCTGGTGACTGCTTCGGCTGGCTGGTCGCTGCAACTGGACAAGCTGCAAGCCTTTCCCATTGCCAACCGCACGCTGTTTGTGATTGAGGTGGTGCTGCGGCTGACCAGTTCGCCGGAGATGCTGACGCTGCTGTGCGGCGGCTTTGCGGGGTTGCTCTTGCGGCACGATGTGTTTCCGCTGGCGCCGCTTTTTCTGCTGCTGTTTGTTTCGTTCACGCTTTTTCTGCAACTGGCGCTGCGCGATTTTGTTCTGCACAGTTTTTCGCGCAACCGCTTTCGGGAGATTGCCGTGATATTGCTGGCTTCCTCCGCGCTGCTGCCGCGATTGCTGGTGCGTGAGAAGACGCTGCCGCTGCTGAAGCCGTATTTTTTGATGCTGGCGAATGGCGCGGCCGCGCCCTGGCATCAGATAGCGGCGCTGAGTGCGGGACGGTTTTCGTTGGATGCGCTGGCCGCGATTTTGTGCTGGAACGTGATGGCCGCTGTGGTGGCGCGGCGGCAGTTTATGAAATCGCTGAACCGGGAAGACAGTTTCCGGCCAGCGAGTATTTTGCAGTTGCCTTCCGCGCGCCGCATCGACGTGATTGGCCGCGTGACGCGGCTGCTGCCCGATCCCTTCGGAGCTTTGTTTGAAAAGGAATTGCGGTCGCTGATTCGCATGCCCCGGTTTCGCGTGATCTTTGGCATGGCTTGCGTGTTCAGCATATTTGTTTTCATGCCGCTGGCCATGAACCTGGGTCGGCATAGCTTCATGAGCGAGAATATGCTGCCGGTGACCAGCCTGTACGGGCTGCTGCTGCTGAGCGACGTTTTGCTGATGAATATTTTTGGCTTTGACCGCGGCGCAGCGCAGATTTATTTTGCGACGCCGCCTGCTGTGTCGCTGGCTATCCGCGCGAAGAACTTGGCGGCGGTGGTTTTTATTGCGCTGCAATCGCTGGCGGTGCCGCTATTGTCGCTGCTATTCCGGATTCAGTTTAGCTGGCTCAGCCTGGAGGCGGGATTGCTTGCGGGCGCAGTGCTGGCGGTGTTTCTGCTGGCGGCGGGAAATCTGCTGTCGGTTTATCTGCCAAGGCCCATTAATCCGCGCAATCCATTTCGGCAGCAGGCTGGAGGGAAAGTGCAGTTCTGGCTGCTGGGCTGCACGCTGGGGATGTTTGCGCTGGTGGGCGCGGCGTTCTTCGCACGCTGGGCAACGGACCGGGACTGGGTGCTGATGGCGATTCTGGGACTGGAACTGGCGATTGGAGTTTTGGTGTACTGGATATCGCTGGATTCGGCGGTCGAAGAGGCGCTGAAGTCGCGAGAGCGGATTGTGAGTGTGCTGTCGCAGAATGCTTCGCCTATGGGAAGTTGAGGTTTGATTTAATCCTCGTCGTTTTGGGCGGACAGTTGCGCCACCACCGAGAGATCTTCGAGCGTAGTGACGTCGCCCGCAACCATGTTGTTGGTGACAATCTCGCGCAGCAGGCGGCGCATGATTTTGCCGCTGCGGGTCTTGGGCAGCGCGTCGGTGAAGCGGATTTCGTCAGGGCGCGCGAAAGCGCCAATTTCGTGGGCCACCCATTGACGCAATTCTTTGCCCAGCGCATCGCGATCATATTCGCCCTTCTTCAGCGTGACGAAAGCGCAAACTGCTTGGCCGGTAATTTCATGCGGCTTGCCGACCACGGCCGCCTCGGCGACGGCGTGATGATGCACCAGCGCGGATTCCACTTCCATCGTGCTGAGACGGTGGCCGCTGACGTTCATGACGTCGTCCACGCGGCCCAGCACCCAGTAATAACCGTCACTGTCGCGGCGCGCGGCGTCTCCGGTGAAATAACAGCCGGGCACGCGCGACCAGTAAGCTTCTTCAAAACGCTTTGGATCGCCCCACAGCGTGCGCACCATGCTGGGCCAGGGCTTTCGGATAATCAAAAAACCTTCGCGATTGTCGCCGACCGGTTTGCCGTGCGCATCGACAATATCGACAACAATGCCGGGCATGGGCAGCGTGGCTGAGCCCGGCTTTAAAGGCACCGCGCCGGGCGTGGGCGCAATCATGATGGCGCCGGTTTCAGTCTGCCACCAGGTGTCCACAATGGGGCAGCGCTCTTTGCCGATGACGCGGTGATACCATTCCCACGCGGCGGGATTGATGGGTTCGCCGACCGAGCCGAGCAGGCGCAGGCTGGACAGATTGTGCGCGTCGGGCCACTTGTCACCCTGGCGGATGAGCGCGCGGATGGCGGTGGGCGAGGTGTAGAAGACGCTGACTTTGTGGCGTTCGACGATGTCCCAAAAACGGTCGAAGGCGGGATAATCGGGCGCGCCTTCATAGATGACGTTGGTGGCGCCGGCCGCGAACGGGCCGTAGACGATGTAGCTGTGGCCGGTGACCCAGCCGATGTCGGCGGTACACCAATAAATGTCGTTTTCTTGCAGGTCAAACACCCATTCCATGGTCATGCGCGTTCCCAGCAGATAGCCGGCGGTGGTGTGCAGAATGCCTTTGGGCTTGCCGGTGGTGCCGGAGGTAAAAAGGACGAACAGCGGGTGTTCGGAATCGAGTTCGGCGGGCGGGCAATTCTCCGCTTCGGCGTCCAGAGCGGCGTCCAACTCTTGCCACCAGAGATCGCGCCCGGGCTTCATGGGAATGTCGGAACCGGTGCGCTTCCAGACCAGCGAATGGCGGACGTTGGGGCAATCGGCCAGGGCTTCATCCACCGCGCCTTTCAGCTTCACTTCTTTGCCGCGCCGCCAGCCGCCGTCCGCGGTGATGACAAGCGTGGCATCCAGGTCCAGTGTGCGGCCCTTCAGGGCTTCGGCTGAAAAACCGCCGAAGACCACGCTGTGCGTGATGCCCAGGCGCGCGCAAGCCAGAACCGCGATGGGCAGCTCCGGAATCATCGGCATGTAGATGATGGCGCGGTCGCCGGCTTGGTAGCCCAGGTTTTTAATGATGGTGGCGGCGCGGCAGACCAGGCGATGCAGTTCCTGATAAGTGATGACGCGCTGGTCGCCGGGTTCGCCTTCGAAGAGGATGGCGGCCTTATGCTGGCGCTCGGTCTTTAGATGCCGGTCGACGCAGTTGTAGCAGGCGTTGATTTTCCCGCCGCTGAACCATTTCGCGTTGGGCGCATCCCATTCCAGGGTTTGGGTGAAGGGCGCAAACCAGTCCAGGCGTTCGGTGGCAAGATCGCGCCAGAACGCCTCCGGATCCTCTTTCGCCCGGGCGTACAAGGCCTGATAAGCAGCCATTCCCTGCACATGCGCGTGCGCCACAAAATCGCTGCTGGGCGGATAAGTTTTCAGTTCACTCATGATGCGTCAAAAAGGCCAGTTTATATCAAGCGGATTGTCCGCTGAGAAAATGAAGCGGATGGGACGATTCGTTATTGCCGCAGGGTTGGCGCTTGCGGGCCTGGGCGTTGTGATTGTGCTGCTGGAGCGCTTGCACATCCATTTGGGGCGGCTGCCGGGCGACATTGTTCTGCGTTCGAAAGGCGGCACGTTTTATTTTCCGGTTGTGACGTGCATTCTGCTGAGCGTTTTGGCTTCGTTATTGATGTGGCTGGTGAACAGGCGCTAGCTTCCATTTAGTGCGGGTGTAGGCCAGGCGAAAACCTTTGCGCTCGGCGTTGCGCTGGGAATTGCTGCCGGCCTCGGCCACCATCATGGCCAGGTCGCAGCCTTGGTCAAAAGCGTGGCGCATGCGTTCGTGCAGCAAGGCCGCCTGCAAGCCCCGGCAGCGCAGTTCAGGCATGGTGGCGGCGCCGGCGAATAAGGCCACGCCGTCATGGATGCTGAGCGAAGCGGCGGCGGCAGGCTGGCCGTCGAACTCTGCCAAAAAAGAGGGGCAGTCTGGGCGCGCGGCGGCGATGCGGCCAAACTCGCGCATAAAATCGAGAAGTTCGGGATGATCATGCGTCCAGGCGCGGGCATTCACGTCGGCCCAAGTGTCCGCTTCGTTCCGATTGATGACGCGCACGCTGATGTGCGGGTTGTTCAGCGGGGCCGGCTGTTCGGCGGGCCGGTAGAGCACGCTGCTGATTTCAATGGGCTGGTAATGGCGCGCGCAGAGCAGGCTGAGCGCGGCTGGGCCCACCAGCGGGCAGATTTCATGCATGACGGGCGCGCCGCGGTCGAGAAAAAAGTTTTCAATGTGCTGAAGAACGGCCGGGGTCAGTTCTTCGAACAAGCCGAGGCCGAAGGTCTGGGTGATGGGCGAATCGATGCCGTCGAAGACGCAGTTTGCGCCCCCGCATTCCATCCATTCGGAATGGCTGCCGGGAAAAACGTTGCAACGGCTTTCAGCGTATTGCCGGCAGGAGCGGCCTTCTGCAGCCTCCAGACGTTTAGCCAGGGCCGAGTCCGCAAAGGGGAACATTCAGGAAGTTTACCGGACGGAGCCGGCGTGTTCCAGCGGCCAGAAGACAAACACCGCTTTGCCGTAGATATAGCTGCGCGGGACGAAGCCCCAGGCGCGGCTGTCGTTGGAGGAAATGCGGTGGTCGCCCAGGACGAAATATTCATTGGGAGGAACGGTGCGCGGGCCGTAGGGACGGTCGTCGCGATACTCTTCCGGCACGTAGTTTTCTTGGAGTTTTTTGCCGTTGACGTAGACGCTGCCGTCCTGGACGGAGACGGTGTCGCCAGGCAGGCCGATGACGCGCTTGATGTAGGATTTGGTGGTGTCTTCGGGGTACCAGAAGACGACGGTGTCGCCGCGCTTGATGTCGCCCAGCCCGAAGCGGTAGCTGAACTGGTTGATGAAAAGGCGTTCCTGGTCCAGAAGGCCGGGCATCATGCTGGTGCCTTCCACTTTGACCGGACGGTAAAGAAACAGAATCACCAGCACGGCGATGAGCACGGAGAGCATCAGGTCGCGCAGCCAAGCCATGGCGGCGATGACCGTGGATTTTGATTTGTGGCTGGATGCGGGAATGGATGCTGTATCGTCTGCCGGCGAATTAGAGCTGATCAGCGGCTCGCTCATGCTTGTTTAACTCAAATTTTACTTTAACGGTTGCTAATTAAAATGACGGGCGTGGAGGATTTTGGTTAGCGGCTATCACGAGTAATCGGGTTCCGAACGACCGTCAGGCGGTCACAACCAAAATCGCGCATCAGTTCCTTTTGACTCTTAGATTTCAGCCCGCTCTGCCGCTGCTGCGCGCGCTGAAGCGGGAGGAGGTTTGAAAATTCGAAAACTTGGCATGCCGCAGGCTCTACGACCTGACCGGTGTTCTCGCTAATCGCGAAGGTCTCAATCAGATTGTCGTGACCGTAGAAGCCCACGGATACGTATCCTCCAACCGGCGATTTGCCATCCTTAGTCAACATAAGGTCGAAGTAATACTCGGGGTTTGCGACGTCAAACCCAAGATCCCTCGCAACCCTGCGCGCGACCTCAATGGATCGGGAGGCTGGGATGTACACTTGCACGCTCGTGCTTTGTTGAACGATTAGCAACATAACCAGGATACGCATGTTTAGACCTCAGCAACCCATTCTCGCTTTTGCTGTCAAAATAACGTTTACCGTAGGATGGAATGAAAAGTGAGTGATTACTACATACCGTGCGCGGGCCGCCTGATTTGCGGAACCCGGCGGTATGCCGATGGTGAGGGTTTCCGCATGGGCGTGGCAACTCCCGCCCAATCTAGAATCCGCTCTTTACCACCATATCGACAAACCTTGGAGCGTCGATTTTGAGCTTCTCCAAAACACTTCCTCGAGAGGACCGGATGTCTGATGCTTGTCTATCTATCGCGTCTAAAGTGATGGAGGGTTCAAGGTGAAATTGATCGCAAAGGAATTTGTCAGGCGTCGCCTTGCAGATCCCATAAGGGTCTAGAGATTCTTGCCGGAAATGTTTCTCATTCTGTGTAACGATCACGTGCGCTCCGGCCCGGACGGCAACAGCCAGCACATGCCGGTCCTTCTCGTGATTTGTCATCGCGGGAATGAGATCTTCGTACCCTGACACTGCCGCATCTTCAAAGGAATCACGCATAGCTTTTAGACGCCGAGAGATTTGTGCCTCCGTGCGGCCGAATTTGCGCAGGCTGCTGGCCACTTCCTCCAGAATTCTTTCCGACCATTTTGGGACATACAGGGCCGGCTCTTCAGCAAGATTAAGCAGTGTATGGCATAGCGGCATCGGTGCGAGAGTGCATGCATCCAGCACCGCTATATAGCTATTGATCGGCTCAATCATTCCTCTACCGCAGGAATACCGCCCTCGTAGGTCTCATCGGTCTTTTCAGCCAGCGCTAGGTCCGATATCACCTTGCGTCGATTCGCATCTCGGCGGGCCTTATATTGGAGCACGTCACGCAGGTACATTCTCCGGTGTGTGCCAACCATGAAAAAGGGAATCTCATTCCGGTCAAGAAGATCACAGAGGTGGCCTCTTGAAATTCCTAGCAGCCGGCTTGCCTCAATCGTGCTGAACTGAGAATCGCGATGAAAAATAGTGACCGTTTTTTTTGCGCTAAGATCGGCGAGCAGTTGGCAAAGGAATGAGTAAACTGAATCCGGGAGATTTTGAGTTTTTCCATCAGGGCCCACCAGCTTAGCCCGGCTTTGCCTGACTTTTTGGTATATCTCCAATATCTCCGTTTGGTCTTTTTCCAGAATTGGCATGGTTACGTTCTCTTTTTGCGCTGGTTCCATGTTTCTCCTCCTTTCGGCAGATTGTCAGATCTTCGCCGTCTGAATCCCATTCCTAGTATGTGCCATAAGTGTCATATGTGTCTTAATTATTAAGCTAAAAGGTGCTATTCTCCGCTTGCTGATTTCACGTTATGCGCGAATGGGAGTACCGTTACTTACCGTGCCGATCTTGAAAGTAACGACTGCGGCACGCACGCCTATGGTAACGACAGCGTCAATGTTTAACCCACACCGGCCGCTCACTCGCATCCGCCACTGTCTCCACCAGCTTCGCGAAAAAATCATTAAACTTCGCCGCCGCCTCCGGCACCCAGGGCTGCTGCAAATCATCCAGCGGGCTGTGATACCGCTTGGCGTACCATTCGCGATAAATGGCTTCCTCGGGCGAACCTTTTTCGTAGCCAAAAATGAAGCCGACGGAGGGCACGCCGATTTGCATGAAGCTCCAATGATCCGACCGGCGCAGCAGGTTGCGCTGCGGTTCGGGGTCTTCCTGAATGAGGATATCCATGGAGGCGGCCACTTGCTTGACCGTGTCGCCCAGCGTGGATTGGCTCAGCGCCAGCGTGGTCAGCGTCTTCAATGGAAAAATAGGGCGCAACTGATCCAAATTAATGTCGGCCACCATCTCATCTTTCCGAATGGTAGGGTGCGCTGCGAAGTATTTTGAACCCAGCAGCCCTTTTTCTTCACCGGTGACCACGCAGAAGAGAATGGAGCGGCGCGGGTGTGTGCGCGCGTCCTGCAGGCGCTGCGCGAAATCGATCAGCGTGGCCACGTAAGCGGCGTCATCAAATGCGCCATTGTAAATGTTGTCGCTGCCCCAAGGCTCGCCGATGCCGTAGCCGTCCAGGTGGGCGGAGATGACCACGTATTCTTTCGACAAAACAGGATCGCTGCCGGGCAGCACCGCGAGTATGTTGTCTGATTTCAGATCGCTCTCGGTGAATTTGAGGCTGGCTTTCAGGCGCGCGGGAAGCGTGAACCAGGGCAGCGGTTTGCCGGCTTCAGCCAGCGCCGAAAGTTCCTTATAATCATGGCCCGATCCCGCGAACAGCATGCCCGCGTTCGTCGGGTTGAACCGCAATGCCAGTGGCGCGGTTTTGGGCGCGGGCGTCTCCGCCAGGCGCATGGCGACGGCATATTGCAGCGGCCAGCGCGGCGGCTCCAGCGCTTTGGGGTTGTCGACGGAAAGGGTGCCCGCCAGACCTGCGGGCATTTTTGCGGGAGCGGAAGCGGCGAGTGAAACCACCATTTTGTCCTGCGCGTTGAAGCCGGCCGGGGCCGCGCCTGAACCGGCGAAGACCAGCGGAAGATCAATGTGGTCGGGCATTCCTTCCTGCATGCGAATGGTTAGCTGATGAAGCCATTGCAGGTCGGTTTTGGTGTCGCCTTGAATAATGGTTGCGGTGGATTCGGTTGGAACCAGGCGAATTTGGTGCAACGCGACGGACTGGTAATACCCGTTCTCGCCCGCCGGATTAAGCCCCGCCTTCTCAAATTGCGTGACAACATATTGCGCGGCTTTCCGGTAGCCTTCGCTGCCGGTGTCCCGGCCTTGCAGGTTGTCGCCGGACAGCGCGACTATGTGTGACCACCAGCGGCGTGTGGCTTCGTTTGGCTCTGTGGCGAGCAGGGTCAGGGCGGCGATCAGTGCAATGGGCGCGAGAAGGCGGCGCGAAGTCATGCAGAAGAAGTTAGCATGCTTGACGCCTGTCTGAATCATGGCGGCGCGATAGCATCCCGCTTTTGTTAAACTGAAGCTTCCGCTAGCCGTTTCCGGCCCCGATGTTCAACTGCCCTGGAGCACCCGTCTAAGCACAAATGCACATAAGAAAACAGCGCCTCCTGACCCCCGGCCCCACGCCCCTTCTGCCTGCGGCCCTGCACGCCATGATGGGGTCCGACATCCATCACCGCACCGAGGATTTTCGCAACCTCTATAAACAGGTCTTGTCCGATCTCTCGCATGTTCTGGGAACCACGAACGATGTTCTGGTCCTGGTGGCTTCCGGTTCCGGCGGCCTGGAAGCGGCCACGCAGAATTTCTTCTCCCCGGGCGATGAGACGCTGGTCTGCTGCGCCGGCAAATTCGGCGAACGCTGGGTGGAAATTATGAAAGCCTGGGGCATGAAAGCCACCGTGCTCAAGGCGCCTTATGGCGAAGCGGTTCCCGCTTCGGCTGTGGAGGAAGCGCTGGCGCAGAATCCCAACATTAAGGGCGTGTTTGTGCAGGCTTCGGAAACTTCCACTGGCACCATGCACGACGTCAAAGCCATGGGTCTGGCGGTGAAGAAGACCAACGCCATTTTCGTGGTTGATGCCATTACCGGCATCGGCACCATGCCGCTGGATATTGAAGGCTGGGGACTGGACATCGTTGTCGGCGGCTCGCAAAAAGCGTTTATGATTCCGCCGGGGCTTGCGTTCGTCACCATCAGCCAGAAGGCCTGGGCGCTGGCGGAAACGTCCACCGCGCCGCGCTTCTATTTCGACCTCAAAAAAGAAAAGAAGAACGCAGTGAACGGCGAATCCGCCTGGACTCCGAATACTTCGCTGCTTCTCGCCCTGGCCGAAGCTTTGAAATACATGAAGGCGCTGGGCATGGACAAAGTGATTGAAAATGCGCAGATGCTGGCGCATGCCACGCGCGAAGCCATGAAGGCGCTGGGTCTGGAACTGTTCTCATCCCAGCCCGGAGCGTCGGTGACCGCAGTTCGTCCGCCAGCCGGCATGGATTCCGGCGTCATCATCAAGGAATTCCGCACGCGTTTCAACGCCATCATCACCAACGGCCAAGGCTCCATGAAGGGGCAGATTTTCCGTCTGGCGCACCTTGGTTATTTCGACTTCCACGATTTGTTCGCCGTGGTCGCGGAACTGGAACTGATCTTGGCGGCCAAAGGCTACCCGGTGAAATTCGGCACCGGCGTGGCGGCTGTGCAGGAAGTTTATGCCCAGGCCGCGCTGCCCAAAGCCGAACTGGTTGCCAGGTAAATCAATGAAAATTCTTGTAGCTGAGCCGCTGGCTCCGGCCGCGCTGGATCTTTTGCGCGCCCAAACAGACTGGGAACTGATTGTTTCCGATCCGAAATCGTATTCTGAACATCTCTCCGATTGCGATGCCCTTGTGGTTCGCAGCGCCGTCAAAGTAAACAAAGAGGTTCTGGCCAAAGCTCCGAAACTGCGCGTCATCGGCAGGGCGGGCGTGGGCGTCGATAATGTCGATCTGCCGGCCGCCACCGAAGCGGGCGTGCTGGTCATGAACACTCCCGGCGGCAATGCGGTTTCGGTCGCCGAACACACGCTGGCGCTCATGCTGTCCATGGCGCGCTCCGTGCCGCAGGCCAGTGTTTCCACCAAGGCTGGCAAGTGGGAAAAGAAGAAGTTTCTGGGCAACGAACTGCGCGGCAAAACGCTGGGAATCGTCGGCTTGGGCAGCATTGGCCGCGAAGTGGTGAAGCGCGCCAAGCCTTTCGACATGACCGTTGTCGGGCATGACCCCTACGTCAGTCCGCAAACCGCCAGCGCGCTGGGCATTGAACTGCTCTCGCTCGACGAACTCTACAAACGCAGCGATTACATTACCCTGCACGTCGGGTTTACGCCTGAAACTGAGCGCATGCTCAACGCCAAAGCCTTCGCGCAAATGAAGCCGGGTGCGCGCATTGTCAACTGCGCGCGCGGCGAACTGGTGAATGAGAAGGATCTGGAAACCGCGCTCGCCTCGGGCCAGATTGCCGGCGCGGCGCTGGACGTATTTGAAAAGGAGCCTCCCGGTGAGCATCCGCTCTTCCAGCAGGACAACCTCCTGGCCACTCCGCATATCGCCGGGTCCACCGAAGAGGCGCAGGAAATTGTCGGCATCCGCATCGTGGAGCAGATGATTGATTACCTGAAGAACGGAGTGGCGCTGGCGGCGGTGAATATGCCCGCGCTGACCGCTGAGCAATATCGCGCGCTGGGTCCATTTGCAAATCTGGCGGAGCGTCTGGGCTTGTTCTTGAGCCACATCGCGCTGGGCAACGTTCATACCATCCGCTTTGTTTATGAAGGCCGCATCGGCGAAAACAACACCCAGCTTTTGCGCAATGCCGGGCTGGCGGGTGTCATCAGCCGGTCTCTGGAATACCGGGCCAACGTGGTAAACGCCATGCAGATTGCCACGCAGCGCGGCTTCCGCGTGGTGGAACAGCGCGAACCGGGCGATGGCAGCATGAGCACCATTCGCATGGTGCTTGAAACAGACCAAGGAAGCTTTTCGGCGGTGGGCGCGGTGGTGATGGACAAGCCGCGATTGCTGCAGGTGGACGATATTTCGTGCGAGGCGACGCTGGACGGGAATTTGATGTATTCGCGCAATCAAGACGTTCCCGGCGTCATTGGCTTTCTGGGCACGGTGCTGGGCAAGAATGGCGTGAACATCGCCAGTTTCGCGCTGGGCCGCCAGGATGCCTCGCAAAAAAAGGCGGATCAGCCGCTGATGGCGCTTTCGATTGTGGAGACGGATCAGCCGGTGAATGAGAATGTCATTCGCCAATTATTCGAAAATCCGGCGGTGAAGGTGGTTCGGCCAGTGGTTTTGGGGCGAAGCTAAAAGCCTTATAATTTCGAGACGGATGTTTCTCCCGTACGATGCCGCGTTCGCAAACCGCTAGCCGATCTCGTAAAGCCAAAAAAACCGCGCCCCCGCCTCCGGCGCCAGTGCATCGCCGATGGAACGGCCTGTTGCCTTTCCTGCTCTTGTTTGCGCTGACAGTGGCCGCTTATCTGCCGGCCTTGAACGGCGGGCTCCTTTGGGACGATGACGGGCACGTCACCAAGCCAGACCTGCAATCGCTGGATGGTCTGAGGCGGATCTGGTTCGAGCCTGGCGCCACTCAGCAATACTATCCGCTGCTCCACACCGCGTTCTGGATGGAGCACCGTTTCTGGGGAGATGCGGTTGCCGGATATCACCTGATCAATGTTTTGCTGCATGCACTGGCGGCTTGCCTGGTGGTGCTGCTTGTGCGCCGGTTGCGGCTGCCCGGCGCATTCCTGGCCGGCTTGATCTTTGCATTGCATCCGGTTTGCGTGGAGGCGGTGGCCTGGATTTCGGAACAAAAGAGCACCCTCTCTGCGGTGTTCTACCTCGCCGGGCTGCTGCTGTATCTGCGGTTCGATCGCACGCGCAAGAGCCGGGACTATGCCATGGCGCTGGCCCTGTTTTTATGCGCGCTTTTGAGCAAAACCGTGACTGCGACCCTTCCGGCCGCGCTGCTGGTGATCTTCTGGTGGCAGCGGGGACGCATCGAATGGAAGCGTGATGCCCTCCCGCTGGCGCCGTGGTTCGGAATCGGGGCTGGCGCCGGGCTGCTCACATCCTGGGTGGAAAACACCTATATCGGCGCGCAAGGTGCTGGTTTCGCGCTCACGTTTGGACAGCGATGCCTGATTGCGGGCCGTGCCTTCTGGTTTTACCTGAGCAAGCTCATTGTTCCCGCAGGACTGACTTTTACCTATCCGCACTGGACAGTGGACACCTCCGTCGCGTGGCAGTACATTTTTCCCGCCGCCTTTGTCGCGGCCGCGCTCGGCCTCGGGGTACTCGCCTGGCGAGGCCGCCGGGGCCCGCTTGCCGTTTTGCTGCTGTTTGCCGGCACTCTCTTCCCCGCGCTCGGATTCGTTAACGTCTATCCGTTCATTTATTCGTATGTGGCGGATCACTTCCAGTACCTTGCCAGTATTTCGATCTTCGTTGCGGCGGCCGGAATCCTGTCGAAAATTCCCCGGCCCATGTTTGTGGCTGCCGGTTTGGCGCTGCTGCTCGGCCGCATGACCTTTCGTCAGAGCGGCATGTACCGTGACGCGGAAACCCTTTACCAGGAGACGATTCAGCGCAATCCCGCAAGCTGGATGGCGCACAACAATCTGGGCAACATCTACGCGCGCACGCCGGGCCGGTCACAGGACGCGATTGCCGAATATCGCGCCGCCCTGCGGATCCGGCCGCGGTATGCGGAAGCGCACTATAATTTGGGGAACTTGCTGTTCGCAAGCAGCCTGCCAGCCGCCATCGCCGAGTATAAGGCCGGCCTGCAAGTGGACCCCGATTCCGCGGAATTGCATGCAAATCTGGCTACGGCTTTGTCCAACACGCCGGGAGGCCTGGAAGAAGCCGTGGCCGAGTATCGCCGCGTGCTGCATCTGAAACCGGACGTCGCGCTGTTTCATTTCAACCTGGCCAACACGCTGGCCCGCTGGCCGGGGCACACGGCGGAAGCTGTCGCCGAATATCGCGAGGCCATTCGGCTCAGCCCGGACCTTCTGGAAGCTCACTTTAATCTGGGCAATTTGCTGCTGGCCAATCCGACGCGGACAAAGGAAGCCATCGCGGAATTCCAGGCGGTGCTGCAATTGAATCCCGGATTGATCAAGGCTCATTACAATCTTGCGGTGGCTTTGGCGAACTCGGGGCGCGTGCAGGAAGCCCTGGCCCAGCTCGATTGGGTGCTGCAAATGAATCCGGGTCTGGAGCAGGCGAAGCGGCTTGCGGATCGTCTGCGGGCATCGCGATAAAGGCGCTCCGCTTTCACTCATATAGAATCTCTGTCGGAGTATTTATGGGCACGCCCAGCACGCTTCTGGGCTTGGCATTTCGCGGCGGATTGGGCAGATCACAGGCGGCACATTTCAGGTCAAGCCGGGATCGTTGTGCAGTAGAAGTCCTCTACTCTGCGACATCAAACTGCGACATCAAACCAGGAACCGCCCCCGAAATCCAGCCTCCGGCCTCTCCGCTCCCCAGCACGCCAAAGCCAGCGCCATCACCAGATCGTCATGCTCACCCGCCCCAGCGCCCGCCTTCATCCCCCTCCCATCCATCGCCATCCGCATCCCTTTCAGCTCCCGCACCAGCGCGCCTCGTTCCTTCAAGTCGGCCGCAATCTTCAGTTCGCCCTGCTCCAGCAGCACCTGCACCCTCATCGGCAATTCCTGCTTCGGCACATGCCAGACCGTCCCGCCCATCTCCTGCCGCCGGCTCGCCGTCTGCCCGCCCGTGATCAGCAGCCTCGCCACCTCGCATCTAAGCCCGGCGTCCCGCAGCATCTCCACCACGGGCGCACCCACCCCTGTCCCATCCGCAATCACCATGCACTTGCCCGCTAACTGCCGGTCTCGCGTAATCTCCCGGACGCGCTTCACCACTGCCGGATACGCCGTCCCCAGCGCCACCCGCTCCGCGTGCCTCACCAGCCTGAAGGTCACGTCAAAAAACGGAAAGCTGCCAAACTCCCGCCCCGGCTTCTCCTTCTCCACAACCACAATCGCCGTGTGGTCTTGCCTCTGTCCCAGATCCAGCCCTATGTAAAACATCCGTTATCGGTCAAACGTCAGCAGCAGCGCATTCACATCGCCGCTCACCGCATCGTCCACCAGCCCTCCGTCAAATAAACTTCCGCCCACCCCGGAAAATTGGCACATGTATTCCTGCCCGAAAAGCATTCCGCTCTTCTGTCTTCGCTCCTCCTCCAAAAACGCGGCTGGGATGCCCGCGCACTCCAGCGCCGTCGCCTCAATCCTCTCCCACTCGTCGCCGCTGTTCACCCAGCTCTCATAAAAAAATCCCTGCTTTCCCCACGGCGTGCTCATCATCCACAAATCTCCGTTGCTTCTCGCCAGCATCGGCCGCAGCGCCTGGTACAAGCCATCCGGCACCCGCGCCGCCTCATCCACCACCACCAGCGACACTGCCGAAAATCCCCGCACCCGCCCCTCCGCCGCCGGCAGCGCCACATCCGGCTGCCATTCGGAAACAGCAGGCTGCACGCGTTATACCCATCCCCACGCACCGCCACGCCCAGTTGCCGCGCCATCCCCGCCGCCTTGCGCAAAAACTCCCCGCTCTGCCGCAAACTCGGGCTCGCCACCAGCACCGTCTGCTCCGCCGCCGTGTAAGCCCGATGCACCGCCTTCGCCGCCGCCACCGTCGACTTGCCCCCACTGCCGGCAGCAATTCAAGATCCCCCGTTTCGCCGTCGAGCGCAGCGCCAGCGCCTGCTTCTCATCCGGCTCGAAGCCCAGCCGCTTCCGGACAAACTCCACCACGTCCTCCTTGCGCCTCGCCGCCTGTTTTTCCGGCAATCTGCCTTGAATAAATGTGATCATTCACCCAATGGAGTACCACCCCCTCCCCGCACAACCAGCGCCCCCACGCCTCCCCAAGCCTGTCCCTAACTGCTTCATCCCAAAACAGTTATGCGCCCAAAAAATATTTGCCGCAAACCTGTGACCCACTCGTGGCGCCGGTAATTTTCCGCCAAGTGACCCTCGAAATGACAGGGCGCTTGGGCCCGGAAGCAGTGCATCGGAGAAGCAGCAGGATGCTCGGTAAGCCTAACCAAAATATCCAGGAATATCCCGAACGATTTAGAGCTTTCGCGCCAGAAGAACTACTTGGAAAGTAATGCGCCACTGTGGCACCATCGCTTTACATGAGCTTTTTCGGAGGGGCTCTGCTTGAAAACTATCGATCACAGCGTGCGCCACAATCGCGCAAAAACCTGGATGATCGCCGCTGCGCTGGGCTTGTTTCCTGGCACTGCGGCGCTGACCGCAAAGCTCACCACTTCGCAGGTGGCGAAGCCAGGATGTGGCCGTTCAAATAGATATATTCCTTGGAAGCAAGATTCAGTTCGACGAGTTCACCATCCTGGGCTGGCGTCCGCTCTCTGCCGTTAGTCTCCCGTTTGAGGCCAGCCCCTTTCGGACAAATCTCCCGGGCATCTTTGACCCGGCTGGGCATGAACGGCGCACACTAAGCGGCACCGTTACAGCGGACGGTTCTGCTGGTGAAAATGATGTGGCCGTCGGCGACAAGGTCGCTCAGGGCGACACGATCGGAGTCCTGGGACAGACCGGAAATGCAGCGGGGCAGCCTGCAGATGAAGCCCATGTCCATTTTGAAGTAAAGATTGGTGGGAGCCTGGTTGATCCTGCTGTGTTCTTAAATTCAGTTGTCGCTACACCTTTAACTCTTACACCGTACCTTCCGTGATGACCATGCAAGAACTTACTCGAATGATTGTTGTGCTGTTAGCAATTCTGCTGCTTAAGACGAGTGCGGCTTGCAGCGATACTGGTGTTTGGAAACCTGCGTCTTATCGCGGAGTAGTTGTGAGTCAGAGCAGTGAGAAGCAGTTGATGAGCATCCTCGGCAAACCGAATTGGATCGGCAAGGAGCAGGACACCGGTCTCCCCATCCTTACGTTCTCGGTTACAGAGCCGGTTCCAGGCACATTGACGGTGTACATTACGCATGGCTTGGTTACTGGCATGACACTTAGCCCGACGAGTACGCTTTCTAGGCACGATATTGTGCGCTTATTCGGCGCTAAGTACAAAGTGACCCACTACGCCATCGACGAATGCGCAACGGAGGGAGGGACCGCGCCAATATATGAGTCATCCGATGGACCTATAACCCATCTTGAATACCGCGACCGAGGCTTAGCAGTGGTGATGCAGGACAGTGAGGTGCAAGCAATTTTGTTTGAGGGCAAACCAACGACCCCGAACAGGTCGCGTTGCGGCGTTAGATAAAGAAATTCCCATACGATGACAGCAGAAGATATTCGTAGTACCGGCAAAGAACGGAATGCCGAATCCGGCCTCGACTACCTCGAGGCCCGGCACTTTGGATCTGCTTTAGGGCGGTTCACTTCGCCCGATCCGGACGAAAAGTGATCACCTGTTACGACGGCGCAAACCGCGTCTCGCAGGTGGGCGGACCGACTTGCGGCAATCCGACCCTCACCACCTACGCGGCCAGCTTCGCCTATGCTGCGCACGGCGCGCCGACCCAGTACGCCATGGGCAATAATGTATGGCATGAGCCGTCTTACAACAGCCGCCTGCAAATGAGCGGATTTGTGGATCTAGTGAACAACAGCTACGGCGATGAACTTCTGGGCGCGGGATTGACCTGGTACAAGTCAAGCAACTCCTCGCTGAACAACGGAAATCTGTGGGGCGCGACGTACAACAACGGCGGCCCCGGCTATCCTTCGTTTCTGAGCTTCACGGATACGTTCGGCTATGATGGCGTCAATCGGCTGACGACCGCCAGCGACAGCGGCGGCTGGACTCGGACCTTCGGCTATGATGCGTTTGGCAAGATGACGCCGTCAGGGAATCCGAACCCGCCAACCGAGAGCTTTAACAGCAACAACCAAATTACTGGCTTGTCCTACGATCAGGCCGGCAACCAGATTTCGGTGAACGGCAACACGCTGGCGTACGATTTTGAAAACCACGTAATAAGCGAAACCGACGGCGTGACCCAGGCAGTGGAATCGTATGTCTACGACGGTGACGGACGGCGCGTGATGAAGAGCGGCCCAGCCGGGATTTCGATTTTCGTTTATGACGCAATGGGCCAACTGGCGGGCGAGTACGGCAGCGTGGCCAGCATGCCGCCCTGCCTGACTTGTTATCTAACGCCAGATCACTTGGGAACCCCGAGAATGGTGACGGACCAGAGCGGGAACGTGGTGGCGCGGCACGATTATTTGCCTTTTGGCGAGGAAGTGGCGGCCAACACGTTTGGGCGGAATTCGCAGTGGGGCTCGGGGAACGATTCGGTCAAGCAAAAGTTCACCGGCAAAGAAAGAGATTCCGAATCTGGGCTGGATTATTTTGGGGCCAGATATTACGGCAGTGCCCTGGGACGTATGATGTCGCCCGATCCCTCCGTGCTCGCATTTGCGGATCTGAGCAATCCGCAAAGTCTAAACCTTTATGCGTACGTAATGAATAATCCGCTTTCATCGGTAGATCCAAATGGTTTAGACGATGAACCGTGCGGCGGAGGTGGCAATGTCGTGGCATCCAACGGCCAAGGAGACAACCCTGATCCTTGCGGGGGCGGCGTGAATCCCTCGCCAAAGCGAATGCCGCCGGACATTGATCCGTGCGCAGGCAGTGGGGATTCCTGTTATACAAACGAGGTCGCAGAGGGGGTTCAACGCGACGCACGAATGTTGGCGTTTGTCTCGACCCTGAATCCAGCGTGCCGAGCCGCGTTGTCCGAAGCGAAGGCCGACAAAGCAGGTTTAGAAAGGGCCTACGCCAATTGGCCAGCCCTACAGTCAGCGGCGGGCGCTCATGGAGGAGATCCGTCCTTGCTCGCTGCCGTTGGCGTCAGGGAGACTGATTTTGAAAACATAGCGGAATACAACGGCGGGAACGGCCGTGGCTACTTCCAGATTGACATTGGCAAAAATCCTGGGGTAAGTGAGTCTCAAGCTTTCTCCATCGGCTTCGCTAGCAACTTCGCGGCAACAATGCTAACTACGAATCTCTACATTTTGCAAGCGAAACATCCGAACCTGAATCCGGGCCAACTCCTCCAAGCGACTGCGGCCTCTTACAATGCCGGTGTTGGAAATACTAGTGTAGTGCGGCACACAGATTAACGATTATCAAGGGCAATTCGAGCGCGCTTGACCTTTTCAAGTATGTCGGAGGCTTTTGCGGTCCAGATGAATGGTTTGGGTTT
>Ga0209208_10001597_pt1 | contig 32116 bp, 19 predicted proteins | sample S1TSphfallax_3_FD_187694 | JGI IMG/M metagenome (GOLD analysis project Ga0209208, IMG submission 187694) | Host-associated microbial communities from peat moss isolated from Minnesota, USA - S1T2_Fd - Sphagnum fallax MG (SPAdes) (version 2) | ecosystem: Host-associated > Plants > Peat moss >...
CATTTGATTGAAATTTTCCTTATATCATTTCAAATCTCTTGAAACAGAGATGTTTAAAATGGGCTTTCATGACTTATTTGGACACTTAAAACACAAGTTATGGCCAAAAGAAAGGTCAAGAATAAAAGTCGTGAATCACCCCAATTTCTTTGTATTCAGGTGGTGTGCGACATACCGTTGGAAAGCTTTCGACAAGGGCTACAACTTTTCTTTAGACCTTATCTCATTCGAAGGTTTTCACACAAAACTATAAGCCCCCAAAATTGCGGGAGTCTCAACTTTAAGAATTTCGGGACTCCCATTTGTGAGTCTCAAGACAAAATGACATTTGGGTGTTGGTCCCGTGGCTAGGCATAAAGTATACTATAAGGGAGAAGGTGTTGGCTTCCCCCAAGTCGGGGCCATGGTAAGTCTTGTGAATCCGTGTTTGCTCGTGGTTTGTCCATGCACCAAAAATGTTCCAGCTATGCACTAACCAACTTGTTGTTTGGTTTGTGCAGGTCTGTGTGAATTATTGAATTGCTTATCAATCTTCCTAGTCCCATCCCGGAACCCCAGCATGCCCCTTTACCCCTGAAGTCCTACAAGTTAGGGAGCACGCCCCAACTCCTTCTCTTTTTGTTGTCTTCACTTTTGGACTTATAGTGAGTCCATCAAGGAGCTTGGGGTGCGTCAGATAAAATATTCAACACTACAATGTTATATATACTATAATCACATTGTATGAAAAATTTAATAGATTTTGAATTATCATAACATAATGAATTTTTTAATAAATAACCAAAACTTGCAACAATCCATAATCAATGAATATAGATTTTTGGTTTATTCAAAGTTGAGATTCCAAAAAAAGGAAAAAGGACTCTAGGACTTTTGTGGGGCTGATTTTTGCAAATAACATTTATTCAAAACAAATTTAAATGAGAAAAATAAAATGTTCCAATTTCAACTAATTTGTGTGATGATGGTGAGTTTTCACATTCATACATAATTATGCATGAATATTTCGGTTTATAGCCAGAAACACTAGAAATCCTATAAATCCCAAATGAATTTCAATGGACAACCAAACATATTTTTTGGCAAGATTATTTCCTACACATATGACATGCACCTAAAGCTATACATTTGAACCCAATGAACATAATTTTTTTGCCAAATGGTTTAAAATTTGAATCCCTTCCCTTATAGCGTTTTCTTTCAAAATTTGAAAACTTTGCAATTTTTATATGATTTGATTTTTCATCAAGTTCATTTTTAATGATTGTGTACTTTCATAGAATGGGGCATGTTTTTGTTGTACAAAAAGTTTGAAATCAATTGTATGACTTTATATAATCCTTTTTATTCATTTTTTTAAAAATGTGTAATCTAGACACTTGACATAGTTAGTTTATAGAACTTAAAATGAGATTTACATAGTATCCAAATTATTTTTATTAATTTAACAAGAGATCATTTTATCTATTAGCATATAATAATTCATTACAACTATAATAATGTAAGATAAACAAAAATCCAAAGTTGTCTTTTATAGTCTTTAAAAATAGGTCATTTATTTTTGGTGCCCCAATCATGAATATACCTTTTCATGCACCTTCACATAATGTTTTTATTTGAATAAAGGACTCAATGATAATATGGTGTGGTAACATTGATACTAAAAAATATTTTTTGAAAAGATTTTGATGACCAAATTTTTTTTATGTACCTTGAATTATGGTTTTTTCCCTATTAAATCCTTTCTTTAATGAAAGTAATAATTTTTAAATGAGTACATTCATGGTTGGGGTACCACATCAAGAACCATGACTCCCCCAAGACTATCCCAAAAAATATCAAAACTCTTATGTCCAAAGGCCTACTTTTAAATATTGATTTGAATTTGCCATAAGATGTCCCCATTCTTGAATTCACATGTATGATTAGATGAACAAGCACACACCAACATGTTGGAGTGATTGGGTGTGTTGTTTTAGGGTTTTTGTCTCATTTTCCACCCAAGTGTGCTTGTTTTGATGCATCTTTCTTCCATTACTGAACATACACTATGCTTGTGGATATGGCTCCAACTTTCCCTCTAGCATGCAAGTTTGAAAACATTAAAATGCACATGTTTGAAGATTTACTTCCCCAGCAAATTTCCTGCACAATGTTGAAGCCTGACACCATTGCCACTTTAATGATATATTGATTGGATTTTTTGAAATGTGTTTACCTTCATCTTTTGTCCCATGCATGTATATGCATAGGAAACATCTTCAACTTCAGATCTTACATTGTCATACGTGAGTCAAAGTTCATTACAAGGTCTCTAATATGTAGTTGTCATAGTAGCTTTGCATGGATATTGAATTATTTACATTATTATAGTTAATTAAGGTTTCAAAGTTTGTAGATTTTACATCTTACTTGAGAAGGATTTTTGTTGCCATGGGTTTGGACAAGGATGGCAAAGGTTCCTCCTACATTCAATGTTGCATAATTCACATAACATCAAGGTCGTCATAATGACAATGAAAATGTGTTGTCACTAACAAATGTTGATGTGAACATTGAAGATATAAACAAATTTTTGGGGCCTAGATTGAACAAGAATGGCTAGAAGTACGACAACCGCCCATATACATAAATGGTAAATTTGATAAAAAAGATTTAATGTTTGGTCACTGGGAAAAACAAAATTTGCAACAAGCAAGTCATAGTGTCATTTGCCAAAGCCATTGTTGTTGAATCAAATGGTAAGCATGTGAATTGGGCAACTTTTGGTCTTCACCTCGTGAAACAAAAGTTAATTATGAGGAATGCAAAACAAGAAGTACCAAGGATTAGGGCAAGTAAAATTTATTATACATTAGTAAAAAAATTAGAATAGTTAGTATACTTAATAGATATATTATTTTAAGGTAGAATTGTTCATTACCTATTGTTGGCCAATGATTAAACAATTTTTTTTCTTTATTATTATTTTTAATTTGATGTGATGTAAAACATCATAGGAATGCCAAGGTGATTTCTACATTATATGTTTCAATTTCAAAAAAAATTGAACAATATAGAAAAAACACAAAACATGTCATAATCACATAGTGTCTGTTAGTTTGAAAATGACATTTTATTTCTAAACTTCATATCTTCCTTGTTTTTTGTTTGTTTTTGGTAATATAAAATCTTATGGATGCACCAAATTAATATCTACATAAACTATTTGAGCTCCATAGGTAAAGGAACAACACATAAAACCCATGAAGAATATGAATGCATTGAATCTTGAAATGTGAATTAAGCTAGTGACTAAACATTCATTTCAATTATTTTTTATAACCATATATTCCTCATTTTGTGTCCTTTTTTATCAATTGAAATGGTTGCATGTGTTTCAAATCAAGGTCTAAAAAAACCTTTTGCACTTGAGAAACAAAAATACATAGTATTAAAATTTCAAGCTTTTCAAGAACTTAAATGTTTGCTTACTAGTGTGTTTTATAGTAGTGATTGTAAGTGAATTGTGGGTTTAACTTAAGTTTAACCTTGTTATTTTAGATTCAACTTTGGTTAGTCTTCAATAACCTAAGTTATCCTAGGTTGGCTTCAAGTTAACCAGCTTAGTGAGCCCAAAACTAACCTTGGAAACCTTCAATAACCTAGGTGAACCTATGTTAACTTAGATTACTCTAAATTAAACTAAGTTAACCTTGGTCAGCCTAAGATTTAGATTAAATCAACCTAGGTCTACCTAGGATAAATTTGGCTAAGCCTAGCTTAATTGAAGTGGATAAGTTGTTCTATTTTTAATTATTATTTAATTCTTAAAATAATTTTGTGGTGGGAAATTTTATTATGAAAAAAAATTGTGGTGCAATGGTTAAGAACTTGAACCTTCGAGTTTTGGTGAAGGGTTGAAGTTTTCACACATGCAACCTATGCAAATGGCTTAGGTTATTTATGTTCCTTGCTTATGTATGCCCACCAAGGTTTTATTTTAACCGAAGCCACCTAGTTTAGGTCTCTTGGGCTAAGTTGTTTATGCTAAGCCTCCCAACCTTATTTAACTAAGCCTTGATTGTAGCGTGGCATCACACAATTGAACCAAAAAAATCTTAAAATTTGAACTATAAGTTGCCACATGGAAATTCATAAATGGATAATAACTTTTTAAATTTGGCTTAAGTTATCACATGGAAATTTCATGTGTTAATGAAAAACACCATTAATTTTAAATGGAAAACCACACTAGCATTTTTGTAACATTTTTCATTAATTCATGTTGTTTTGGGGGAACATCAAAATTTTCCATTTGAAAAATAATAATTAAATTACCAAAAAAATGGTGACTATATGAAATGACCAAAAAAAATTCCACTAATAATGTCCTAATCATTTTTCACTAAAACCAATTAGGTACAAAATTAGTGGAAAAAGTCCATTTTCATTACTATTTTATCGAACTTTGATAGTGGAAAAAGACACAATTGCTTGTTGTGATTGGTGGACCCACTTACAAATCCTTTGGATTGGACACAATTTGCAATCACATTCTAAATGGTATTTTGCCCATGAAGATTCCACAAGAAGTTTGGAAAGCTACACAAGATTGTAATTTTGCATTCATATAAGTGCTACAAAAAACATGTTCACTTCTTGGCTATGAGATATTGGATTTCAAAATTGGCACAAATTTGTGTTTAAATTTTATTTGAATTTTTGTATTGAATAATGTGATATTCCTAACTATTTCATTTGAAAGTTAGAAGCATGAGCATTTTTGTGATGTAGGAGCAATTTTCATTATTACATGTGAATCAAGACATTATATGTTTGGTTTAAAAGGTGACCAAACATTGTATGTGATGCATTTGTCTACATTACAGAAAACATATAGCACTATGGTGCACTCTATGGTTACTCCATCCATTAATCAACCTTCTTTACATTCAATGGAACCACCTATTCCTAAGAGGTGGTACACAAGCTTAGTTTGAACCACAACAAGTTGTCATTGTGATTACCTCCCTTACTTATAATGAAAACCATCATGTTTTTACTTTCATTTTGTTGATATATGTCATTAAACATAGAACTTTTATTGTATAAATCAATTTCTTTTGTTGGTGGTGATTCAAGAGTTGCGGGCTTCTATAGTCCATCATGGATAATCTACCCCCTAATGCACTTTCATCTTTCGTTTGCTTATGAATTGTATTGAACAAGAGGCTAATGATAATTACAAATATTTCATTACATTTAGAAATACAAATTCTAGATTTGGTATGGGTAGATATGTGGGGTTAAAGTTTTTTTGGACATAGATGCTAGTGTCAATGATGGGAGTGTTTTGATGATGTAGAAGAATAACATTTCATTCTCCATATTGGAACATGATGGTTTTGGGTGTTTGGGGATGTGTGTTATGTTTTCAAAAATAAATAAATTGGGGAAATTGAGATGTTTTGTTTGTTTTGACATTTGGTCTTATTTTCTTTGAATGTACAAATTGCACCAATGATAATGATCATGTCCAATAATAAGTTAGTATTGTTTCATAAAATAAAAATGTTACAAGTCCATGCACATGAATCACAAAAAGACACATGGCAAGTTTAATGTTTTGAGTCAAAATTTCCTTTAATGAAATATCATTTGTGTGCTAAAGGCAACCACGTGTTTTAGTTACATTTTTTTAATAAACAAAATCAACAAGGTGGGGTGAAATCACTATGTGCTACAAATATCTTAAAATAAAATAGATCCATGTACATTATTTGCCATTGTAAAAGACTCCTTAGTCCAATTCTCTTCATTTTTGAAAAAATTAATGGGATATTAACTTTGAGTTGTACAAGTTACCCTTAGAATCTTGAATATGGGAGACATGACCAAGTGTTGCATTTTGTCTCCTTCAAATCCAACATATTCATTATGTCAAGGAACCTTTTGTCGATAAACACATCTTATGGGAACTCTCATATGGAAATAGATGTAAATATTTCAATACCAATCCCCATAGCATTTCATACAAATGAATACATTTCATCCATAAATCTTATCATACATCCATTCATTTCATCCAAATTGATGAATGAGATTCATCCATGAACACATTCACCCATTCCCAAGTCAACACTCGAAGCTCAAAGGCTCTTGGTTCATGCATGAGCTATCTTCCCAATTGGAGCACTTCACGTGAAGTAAGAATCACTTCACTTGATTTCGAGGATTTGATTCCCGAGCAGATTTTTATTAGGGAAGAGTGGAAGGAGCAACAAGGGTACAACAAAGGTCAAACCTAAAATTGGAAGTAGTAAAGTTACAAGAAGTGCAAAAATCTAAAATGAGAAGCACCAATAAAGTTACTTCAACAAGAGTGAAAATCTACTACCAAAAGCACTTCGATCACTAAAGCTACAACAACGATAAATATCTTATGGAATTGAAACTCCGTTGAATATGACAATTGCCAAAAAAAGGAATTTTGTCCCAACTTTGCTCATATGTAGTTAACTCTATTAAATATGACAATTGTCGAGAAAAGGAATTTTGTTCCAACTTTGTTCCTATGTACTTTTCATGGATTTTAACAAGATTTTTTCAATTAAAAAAACAAATTCCTTCCCTCAAATTTGTTCTTATGCAACTTTTCCCAAAAATCCATGTAATTGGAAGCAATGTAGCAAAAGCAAATTTGAAACTCAAGGCAGCAATAAACTTACACCAACAACAAATATCTCAAATTTGTTCTTACGGACTCTTTTCATCTCCACTTTTGATGACATCCCCAACTTTGACAAAGCTAAGACTATTGATTTACGTCAATTGCAAGGACTTTATCAATAGTAACTTTAATATGTAAAGGCTACAATTGGCATAGATCTCATAAAGTAACTCCTTGTTTCGACTCTTGTAACCATTCCTTTTGTATACATGCTTTAACAGAAACCTCCATGCATGGTGAAAAAGGGGAAATTTGCTTTTATCCAAACTCTTTTTTGGGGACTTTGGCCAAGCCATCCGTGTATGGCTCTATGCACAATCATTGAGGCAAATCTTCTACAACTTTGTAGAAGATTGCACACTTCTTCCAATAGAAGTTTGCAATTTGAAAATGAAATTGCTCAAGTGCTTCCTTGTGACTCAACTATAGAGGCTATAAGAGAGTTCAATTGTGACCATAGGTTATGGTATAAAATTGGTGATATTGGGAGTGACTTGGGAAATTTATTTGGAACATGGTGGAGTGCATTCAGAGCTTGATTTGAACACATTCAAAACTTGGTCAGAATTTGTTAGTGAGTTGTGATGAACTAGGAACATAAAAATTCAAAAAATCCAAGCCTTCCCCCCTTGCTCCCCAAAGGAAAAAGAAGTTGGGGTTTGTGGTTTGCCTAGCTTGTCACATTGATTGTCATGAATTTATGTTCTTAATTGTGTTCATCACCCATTCTTGCCTATGTACTAGTACCCCTTTCCATGATCATCAATATTTTTTGTTTTCATTTTTGTGATGTGGCGTAGGTGACAATCGTCCCACAAGGATTTACCATGAGTGACAATCGTCCCATAGATGATTTAGTTTTAATGGAAAAAAGATGGTATAAAATATTTTCACCATTATCGGTTTTAACCCTTGGTTATGGGAATTTTCTTATAGGAAGGGATAAGAAGCTTGGACATTTTTTGGATATTCTTCCTCACCAACGGTCCAAGACCCCTGGTAATAGAATAATCTCATTACTAGGGTGCAAAGACCCTTGATATTTCATCCCATGGTTTATGGCCAATGGTAACAGCCTTTCATTTGCTATTTCATAACCTTAACCTTTGAAAGCTTTAAGTGGATGTATTTAACCTAAGAAATGGTAGCTTTGGACTTCAAGACCTTGGTTTTGTGGAGGATCAAGTTCCAGGGTGGGGGGATTCTCAAAATAAGTGGCCAAGGAGGACATTGAATTTTGAGTATTAAATTTTCATACATACAAAGATTAAAATTTTAGGTCCACACTTGGTATGGTTGGAAATCCCTTGATGAATGTAAGTACACTTAGGTGGTTTTGTAAATTTTAGACCTATGGTGTGGAGGTAATAAAATTTGAATAATTTTTGTCATGAGGAATTAAATAAAAGCCTAGAGTCAAGTTTGTCATGTTGAGATCTCCCAAACATCTTTGAACCACTCAAACCATATTGACCGCCTACACTCGATCTTTATGTTGTGCCATTGGAAGCCCTTTGTTAGTATGGGAGCACCAAATTATGAATTTCATGAATTTCATACCTATGGTACAAGAGTCATTGAATTTTGAGGAATTTTTGTTATTAAAAATTAGAAATTAAATGGAACTCAACTCAATCTTAAACTAGACTGGGTTTGAAATTGAAATCCCTACAACCAGATGTTCTCTCAAACCAAAAAAACAAGTATGAACCCGTGCCCAAGGTTCAATAAAAAAAAAACCACCTAGACACCACTGGTTTGGGCATTTGGATTGGATGGGTCTATTTGCTTAAAATGCAAGGCCTGGGAAAAAAAAAGTATTGGCCAAAGTGATGGCATACAAATAGTACCTTGCATAAGACTTTATGTTATGCAAGTTTTTGAGTTTATGATTGAGGTTGGGGAAGCAACTAACACTCTATGTTACCAACAGTAGTAGAGGCCAAAATAGGGGGTGTGGGTGAACAAAGCTGAAACCCCCCTACTAGTGGGTTCATTGCATAGTCTTGCATAGTGCTTGCAAGTCTTTTCTCATCAAAATAGCTAAAAATATGTGGTTTTTTGCTTTACTATTAGCCATAGTTCGACTTTTAAGAGAATAAATCAACATATTCCTCTATTGGGTTCTAGCATGTAGCCATAAATGTGAGCGATTCTTTTTTTAATAATTACTTTCATATAAGTTCTATAGCCAAATTTGGCTAAATCTTCTTTTGGATGATTGTTGGTCTAGCTACATCACATAATTGCAGGGGGGAGAAAAAAAAACCATGGATTACTATTACTGTCCCTTGTAGCACTATGCACCAGCACACCCAAATTCTGTAGAGGGTGTTTAACATCTCCCACCAGAATCCACATATGTTTTTAAATCTGTCATAATTCCTACCATAATTTCTACCATCACTACACCTCCTCATCATCCCTTGCAAAGTTTTTTTTTGTTTTTGCCAAAAAGTGAAATTAAAATTTTGAAAAAAAGAAGTGCATTTTGAAGGCTTCAATCAGTGAGGAGCAAAAGACTCTTGCTCATCTCCCCTTGTTTCCAGTTTTGAACTTTTCACTTTTGAAGGGGTGGCTTCTCAAGTTCAAATTTCTTGTCTTCTCAATGAGATATTTTGATTGGCCCATCACAAATCAAAAGCTGAAATTCCAAAGGCTCCTCAATATAGATGTTCATATTGGAAGATGGATTGCAACATGTTATAGGTATATGAAAAGGGGAGGAGAACTTTGAGCAAAGCATATGGGATAAAAGTGCGGTGTTACTCAAAACATCTTGGGGAAGACCCCTAGGAAGAGTAAAAAAACCAAATAATCCAAACGCCCCTCACCTTCCCCCCCCCAAAAAGAAAACCATGAGCCTCTTGGGTCCATGTTTATCATCTCATTGGGTTAGTAGAATTCTTCTACATGTTCAAATTGACAATTGCCACTTTAGTTACATCAAAACAATCGTAACAAAAACACTGAAATTTCTTTTATACTTAAATTTCCTTCATACTTAGCCATGTGGACATAACCCATAGTAATAGGCCCCAACTTGAAAGCATATTTGAATATACCACCCATCAATAGAATATATCCAAAACACATCTTTATTAAAGTGAAGACCACAAATGATGAATCACTTTTCTTTTTTTCCCCCTTAAAAACAAAGAGTTTGAATTACACGCAATGAAGTTCAATGGCCAAAAATCTTTTGCCGGTGCAAAGCCAAACAAATAGGGCCCACATTGGTTCTTGAAGAAGTCACTTGCCTATTCATGTCACCTTGTGATGATGTAAGATTGTTCTACTAACATATATTTCCCCCTTTGTGATGTAATTAAAACTGATAAAACATTCATTCTCATGAATCATGATCCAATAAAATATTATATATTAAAACTTTACAAGTCCTTCTAAAAGTATCTTCACGGCCATGCAAAATTTTGCTTCTATTATCCCATTCATGCCCATACCTTTGGTGAAATTACACTAAAAAAAAATATTGTCAACATGTCTACATGCATGCATTTCGATTCATTTGTTTAATACAAATCCAAAAATATGAACGGTGTTCTTTTGTGTTCATGAAGGTCTATAGTATGCATGTGGCAATACTTCATGTTTGGGAGTGAAGAATTGAGAAAGTGCTTTTGTGTTGTGAGGTGCAAGGTCTATTTATTCTCCAATGGTAGTTCATATGAAGTACCATTATTCAAGTGAAGGAGGTGTTTGATATTGTGAAGGTTTAGAAGGTTTTTCTTTTGCAAATGTGTGATGTGTAGGAGTCATGAAAGTTTATGAAAGAAGTCTTAGAAGTAAGTAGAAGATGTTTGAATTTCATGTCAAAGTCCATTTGATGTTAAGTGGAAGGAGTTTGAGTTGGAAGCAAACATTGTTGGATTGAAAGGTAACTTATGATGTTAATACCCATTGTAGATGGAAGAGAGAGAGCTTTCTATCATTTTAAATTGCATTAGATTTTTGTTCAATTTTTTGCCAAGAACGAGCTGTGGAAAATAAAAGAAAGTTTAAGGTAACAAAATGTGACAAAAGATAAACTTGTTTGAAAGATGTAGTAGATATCATGGGAATCTTGGCAATTTTGAAATTGCAAGATACTAGCAACATCATAAATATTTCATAATACAAAAAACAAGAAGAAATTGTGAGCACATTTATTCAAACAATGGCATTTTGCAACAAACAAAGTAGTTTGGTAGGAAAAGAAGATTTGCCACCATTGGTAACAAAGTTGCAACAAGCATGGTTACAATCACAGTTGTTTAAGGTACAAAAAAATGATCCATCTCCCTTCTCTTTTAGTGTGCGTCACAAAGCTCAAGATCAAACTGATGTAGAACCAACTGATGTAGAACCTTTAACACACAAATTGGTGTTTTCACATATTATTGAAAAGCATATTCTCCCACCACTCTATTCTTATTCCACCAAGGACTCCCTCAAGGATTATAACTTGCATAACCACGGATCATTTGCACATAAAGCACCAACACATGTTGGAGATGGGAATTTGGGTGGAGATTCTGAACCCAATATGATGACTTTTTTGAATGATATACTCATGGAAGAAGATATAGATTATGAACCATGCATGCAAATAGAGTGCACTATTGTTCAAGCCATGGAGAATGAGTTTGCCAATCTCATTCGTGAAGATTCTCTATCATCTACTAGTGGGAGCAAAAACTTTGAGAACAATATGGTCCATGTTGGTGGGGTAGTAAACTACAACAAAACCCAAAATATTGAACCTTCGGGTTGCACCCAATTGTTTGAACAACTATTTGAAGATGATTTGGTCCATGAATACACAGATTTGTTGTGTCAAGATGTTTCACAATTGAACTATTGCAATAATATGGATATTATAACAACTAGGAATCCACAATCCATGGTTTCAATGCATCTTGCTAGTAATTTTTCTACTAGCAATAGACTCAATGAGCACGGAGATATAAGCATGGCTACAAGTCTCCCATGTGGTGATGACAAAGGAGTCCAACAGAATGTGAACTTTGCATTTGAATTTGGCGATGAGGATCATCTACCTGAATTACTTTTCAAGTAAGAACATTTATAATTATGGCCTAGTTCATTTTTTAAATGTTCATTAATGGTTGTACATGTTCAATTCATTAGTCTAAAGTTTGTTAGGTTTTTTTTTTAACATGTTGAACTAAATTCCAAAGTAGATTTAAGTGCATTTCATTTCATTGTTGATTGTGAATTTGGATAACAACAATCTTTTATTAAATATTGATGTGAAAATGTGCAATGATTTACACACCTTGCTTTAATGGCATGAAAACAAAATTGTTTTTCCATGGGCCAAATGTTTGTGCATGTATATTCATTACGTAATAAATGATCGCAGGTGTGGAGAAGCAATTGGGCAGAATGATTTGAAGAAAGCCACTCAAATAATTGTGGAACTTCGTGAACTTTCATCACCCAATGGAAGTGGTGTACAACGGATGGCTCATTATGTCACAGATGCTTTGGTAATATTTTTATAAAGACATTGATGAAATTTCATGCATCTTCTTACAAAAATGCAAGATTAATCTTAAATGTTGGAAGTGTACACATGTGAGTTTTAATTTTTTAAATAAGATATTGTAACACTTTTGTAACTGAAATTTCAGGTTGCAAAAATGTCTGGAACTGGTGCACAACTTTACACATCAATTGGCAACAACATCCCTTCAACTCGTGAAATGTTGCAAGTATATAAATCAATCATTATGGATCGTTTGCCATATGAAAGACTTGGCCATTTCTTTTGTACTACACGAATCCTAGATGCTTTCAAGGGTGTTACACGCGTGCATGTGGTTGACTATGGCATTTTATATGGGTTCCATTGGCCATGTCTCATAAAAGAGCTTGCAAATAGACCAGAGGGGCCACCCCACCTACGAATCACAGGTGCCTTTAATTTTTGAGAATTTAAACTATTATCAATGTTTAATTTAACTAAACATTTTACATTTCATTCATCTTTTAAGTGGTTGGTTGTGGCCATGTGTAATATTAGAACAATGCCACTAACAACAATATGGGATTTTAGGGATTGATCAACCACAACCAGGGTGTACATCATCAAAAAGGATCCAAAAGACTGGCCAACGATTGGAAAAATTTGCAAGGCAATGTGGAGTGCCATTTGAATACACTGCCATTGCCAAAAAATGGGAGAACATAACACCATATGAACTTGCATTAAGGGAAGGTGAAGTATTGGCAGTCAATTGTCTTTTTAGACTTGAACACCTTTTGAATGATCATGTTGTAGCAACAAACCCTCGAAAACTTCTACTCAAAAAAATCCGAACCATGAATCCAAAGGTATGTTAACCATTTCCAAATTCCATAAATCATTTCATGCAATTATATTTGACATTGATTTAATGATGAAATCTAAGTCAAAGCAAGTGAATCTATGTCTTTTCATAATGTATTCACCATCATAAATACATTATAAGAATTAATGGCATTGGACATTCATTGGAAGGGTAATTCCCATCAAAGTTTAATGGGGGATTATAAATGCATAATGTTATCATTTTGGCTTATGTTAGCATCACCATGGCCTATGTTCCAAAAATGATTATCATACATGCATTTAACTATATAAATTTCATGGGGTTCATGGTGTTGTGAAGGTTTTTGTGACAGGAGTGGTGAATGCAAACTGTAATGAACCTTTTTTTGTATCTCGTCTTCATGCAACCATCAAGCATTATTCTGTCCAATTTGATACATTGGATGTAGTTATACCCAATGATTTTGAAAAAAATAGAGTTATTTTTGAGAAGGAAGTTATGGGTAGAGAGATATTAAACATAATTGCTTGCGAGGGCACGACAAGAGTGGAAAGATCTGAATCTTACAAGCAATGGCATAGGTGCATTCAACAATCGGCATTCAAACAAAAGCCCCTAGGATGTCCACGTGCAGCTCATATAGTTGATGAATCCATATTAGGCTCTTACGACAAACGCTTTGGCATGGGGAAAGATGATGGTTGGTTCCTTATGGGATGGAAGAATGAAACTGTGTGTGCATTTTCAGCATGGGAACCAGTCCCATTAAGAGCTACACGTTTTTAGACTACAATTTTCTATAGCTTTATGGAAGTTGCTTATAAAATACATGTTTCATTTTTTGAACACCTTATAAAGTTTGTGTATTGTAACATCTATCTTCATATTAGCAAGTTTTGAACACATAATAACATAGATGTAAAGTCTTGGAATGAAAATAAAAAGTTTTAAAATTCTTTTGTAACATTAACACAAACAACAAGGAACATAAAAACATGTTTTCATTTGTAAGGAAATTAGTGTTAATGATATAAATTAGTATCAAATGTCCATTTTTATAATGCAAGACTTTTGTGTACTGAATCAAATAATACATAAATTTATATTTGACCATTGCCAAAGTGGTAATATTGGAGATGTTACAACACAGATCAATTTTTAATTCTTTGGATTTATTTAAAGTCTATGGCTTCAAGTCATTCAAGACCTAACTATTTCACTCCTTTCCCTTACCCACCTACATGGATATGTCAAGGCACACTAGCTTTACCATTACCTTTGCAACTATTTTTTGAATACCATTTCAAAACCTCCTTTATGATCATCTTTACTTTTTTTTCACATACCCTTTGAAAATTCCCCTTTCAAAATGAAGCTAAATAATTGTAAAATTTCAATTTAAAGATTAATAAAATGCAACCTTTCACTTTAAAATGATCAACTTTTTAATCAAAATTAGAATGAAAATAACCTTGAATTAATCTAGATCTTTTTCCCTAGCACATAACCCCCTTTGGTTATGGTGGTTAATAAAACCATCAAATAAAAGGTTTTGAAACATTATCACATCTTGTCCCAATAAAATAATTAAAGTTGTAAACATCACCTAAAGAAAAACTTGTTGAAGGTGGAAAATCTTTTACTAGATGCATTAAACAAATAGAGCATCTAGGAAAAATAAATTTTATTATCCTTAAATTTAAAGGACACATGTAAACTACAAATTTATGTAGAAGAGTGACAAATTTTATTTCTTAAGTTGTTGAGTTTGGAACCCAACTTTGCAACTTTCATTTAAACGGGCTTATAATTGTTTTCCAAAAATGGAAGGACCACATGATGGTGTTCAACCTTTTGTAAGAATTTACAATCTATTTTTGAATCTTCATCAAATTTCCTTTTACATGGTTCCAATGAAGTCCTTATTCAAACCCAAAGTTGTTTTTTAGTTACAAGTAACTAAACTTCCATGGTTACTAGATAATTTGACTTTTAGGATCTTTTGAACAAAATTGAATTATTTTACAAGTGCCAAGTATTTTTGCAATGTGATTTCTATTTTTAATCAAATGTTTCAAATAAGCCAAAATAACTAAATTCCAATGGTGGGATGCATAAAAATTATACTTAGATGGAACAATAAATTGTACATCTATGTTTGTACCTTCAAAATTTATTATGTTGATGAAAATTATTTGACTTGTAATTCCTAGACATTTCTAAGTCACCTTCAAAGTTTGTGGATGATAAAATTGATCCTCAAATGTACCAAAGAAGTATCAAATTCCAATTTTCATGATCCAAAAATCATATCCCATGATATGGAATCGTTCTTAAATTCAAGAGAAGGAATCTCATTTTGCTAAAAAACAATTACAAAAAAAATGATGCACATTTATGTAAAACCATAATTACATGGTATATGTCTATTCAAGTTGTTCCTACCTACCTACAAATGTTCTCTAGGTTTATTAGTACTTATCTCCTTTCACCTTATGGACATAATATGGACAATTATGGGGAGAAGGGGGGGGGGGGGGGGGGGGGGGGGGGAACACATCATACACCCCCTTTGTTCTACTATACACACCTCCTTTTGTATCCTAGCAAACTCACATGATAGGATTTTGTAGTAATTGAACTATTATTCAAATTGTAATTTTTAATTCATTGGTTGATGTGCCAATTTTTTGAAATTTCAATCTAACCAAGTGTTAAACGTTCTAGATAAAACTAACAACAAATAATTGATTTTGCTCCTTACCTTGAAGGACTTTTGACTTGCATTGCTTTATTTTTAGACAACAGTGCCATGTACTTCAACCTTCAAGATGATTTGTTATCTCTACCAAAATCTTATTATAATGATAATAAAACTTTCAATGTTAAATGTTGGGTTGGTGCAATATGTTACATGATGAACATGCTATGACAATCAATGGTGACTACATTAAAATAACAAAGTGTTCATATGTACCTACTATTTCAAACACCTTGGAAAAAATACCTATAAAGGTTGTGGTGTCAATTGTTGTGCTCATTATGTTGGTGATGACATTTCTTGTTATTTTCCTTGTTCACATTGCAAATATAGGCATGGTCAAATAATCTATGAAACAACAAATTTCCAACTACTACTTCAAAAGTGGGGGTTATAACCTCACTAATTTAATTCACTATGGGGCCATAACAATGAACTAAATCATTGTGTTTTTCATTTTATTTCACTTTGGGTGAAACTTGCATCATTATATAATCATCATGTTCACTTGTAGTCAAAGTACTTCAATAAGGTTAAATGTTTATGTGATTGATATTATTATTTCAATCTTGGAAAAAACAATTAATCCACATCTTTAATTTTTATTATGTATTAAAATATTTATTATTATAAAATTTCAATGTATCAATCAATTACAATATGACATATTACAAGATTTTTAGACCAAAAATTGAATTAAATAATATTTTCTACCAAAAAGTTTGAACAAAATCATATCTTTTTATTTTAGGCCTTCATTTAATAAAAATGAAAATGTCTTTAAAAAAAAGATGAAAAAATCAATCTTCATCGTGTAGAATCAAATAGTTGGTCTTTAAAGTACAATTGTTATATTTTTTACAAGATAAAATTAATTTTTGGGAAACATGATATAATTCCAACTTTTTATTGTTAAAATTTAATTTTAATAATTTTAATAAAAAAATAAATAGTTAAAATGTGGGGAATCACAATATTTATATTTTATTTCTGTTAGGCATACATTACTTTGCATAAAAAATGAAAATTGTCAAATTCCATTTTCAAAAAATCTATTCACAAATATTGTTATGAATTATTATTTTTTGTCAAGAAATGTGTTTTGAATTGCTATTAAACAATGATTTTTTTTTTCCTTTCAAATGATTTGAAAATTGAAAAATGTTTAAGAATGACTTTTAATTTATTTGATTTGAAAAAAAAATGAGAAAAAAAAACCATGTCAAAGTTTGATTTGTAAAATAACTTTGTGTAAGTATTGGAGTTATCCATAAAGTGACCTTCATTTTGAACACTTCTTTCATCCTCTAACCCATTTTTCAACTTGTGATATCTTATTGCTATCTATAAAATAATGAAATTTTATGGAACTTAAGATTAAATGTATGAGGTTTGAAAATATTTATTAATTTGGTACACAACAGCAACAACGATAATTTTTTTATAATTGTGGTACATGTAGCAACAACAAGATTGGCTAAAAGTAATTAAGAAAAAAAGGCATGATGAAACTTAGATTAACACCAAATTTGTTGTTAATTTAAGTTTTTATCCCTATTTAAACCCCTTTTCTTCTTCTTTTTCTAAATCTCACTTGCTTCATGACCAAATGGGGGTAATGGTGTTCTGTTTTTTTAATTTTGTGGATAACTTTATTATATATAATTTTTGACATCTTTTATCACAATGTTAGAAGTGGTATTTGGTTTGTGAATACAATGGATTATCTCCTTGGAAACAAAGGACCAAAGCACTAGCTTGGATGGATTTAAATTTTGGTTAGTTTTGGTTTTTAATACAATTATTAAGTACCTAGACCACATTTTTTAATTCTGAAAAAAGAAATCAAATTGGAATTGGGAATTGATGATTGACAAAATATTGAATTACTAAACTTTATGGATTTGTACAAAAATTGCATAGTTTATGCAAAATTACATCACAATAATTGTATGGATTTAGTTAAAATGTAAATTGTATGTAATTCACATCAAGACATCATAAGTAAAATAGATACATCATTTATATAAAAGTTATATATATATATAATTTTTCCATTTTGAAGCCCATGAATTTTGCACAGATATATTGTTTTATAAGTTTTGCATAGATTCTATTGAAATTTCATGATATTGGAAGTCAGTGATGTTGAACCAAGATTGACCCCAAAACCCATTTTATATAGGTTTAGATTCGTCCATTTTTAATAATTAAAAACAAATTGGGTTTAACTCGGTGGTTTAATAAACAAAAATCAAGGTTTGAATAATAACATCTTTTTAATAATAATTTTGGGGTGGGGGGGGGTGTGTGGCATTACAAATGTAGTTGTTTGTACCTTTGGAACATGATTCAAGCATGCAATTTTTTTAAATATTTTATTGCACTTTATTGCATTAAAGTAGGTAGTTGATGTAGGTGGTTGATCTAAAAAAAAGTAGTTATTAACTATTCATAGGTAGGTAGAACTTGATCCAATCAAGAACTTAAAAAATTTAAGGGTCTTAAAATGTGAAGAATTGGAATTGGAGGTTCTAAAAAAAAATTAAACCTTCAACCAAAATTAGGGGTTTTTTCAAAAGTTAAAAAAAATCAAAATTATGTAACCAATATTTTTTATGAAAATTAATATTGACTAACCAATACTAGTTCAAACCTTGATACCAAAAAATTTATATGCAATTTGTATGTTGATTGTATGTTTTTAAATACTGATTAGAAAATAATAATATTATTATTATTACAAAAAAGGTATTATAAAAATATAACCTATTCCAATGCCATGTGTTAGTGAATTCACTTTTGTATGCCAACCTTTCATTCATTGTTAAAGGACATATTGAATTTACAAAAGAAATTGGTTAGTGAATCTAATTTCACCAAAATGAAATTTCACTATGGCTAACCAACTAGTAGCATTCATTTTATTTTCCATGGTCTTTTGACATCGATGGTATCTTACACAAATTTACCAAAACTAAACCTATATTCGCAACACTGTACTATTGTTTTTGTAAATGTTTTTGGCATGTAAGCCTTTTTACTATTGCCATTGGAATAAATTCAAGACCAATGTAAATCATCAATTTCAAATATAAAATATAAAGCATTGGTTACACTTCAACTCGATAATTTTATTGTGAATTCACCCAATTGTTCTATTTAATGTGCCTCATTGATAACATGTAGAAAACCCAAAAATGTTCGGTTTTCCCCGTGGTTCTATTAACAAATAAAAGATCAAGTGTAAAATACAAACTATTTTATTGCAAGAGAATTAAAACATCAAAACAATATGCTACCAAACATGGAACATAAGGTCAAGAACACACCTTGGTTCTTGTCACAACCAAACCACACCAACTTGTAATAATGAAAAGAACTTCCAAACCATCAACATCAACAAACTTAGTTAAGAATCCAAAGCCAAAAATAAATCAATTAATCTAATATTTAAAAGAAAGTAATCATCAACATAACCTAGTTACTTTTTGCTAGTCTAGTAACTAATGAAAACTAAGTAGTTGAGTTTGGCTTTTCAACATTATTGTTCAAATTCAAGGTCACATCTAGTACACCAAGCACGTTTTTAAACTTCCATAGCTTGTTAATACCTAAAGCAACTTGATCCTTGGTATCAACATGAACAAGCTCAATCTTTTTAGTTAAAACTTTTTCTTTCACAAAATGGTAATGCACTTCAATGTGTTTTGCCTTAGCATGATAGATTGCATTGTTAACAAGTAATATGCTATTAAAGTTATAGTAAACGACAATTATAATATGCGGGTGAAAGCACACTATGGCGACCCCCTTAGAGGTGTCACATTGTATTACTTTTCATGGATGTGCATGTTTGAATATATCCCACTTCAAACTTTTGAAATATTTTCACAATATTTTTGCATATTATGTTAAAATATAACTTAGGCAAGATATTAGGAAAGAAATTATTTCATTTCATTTTATAAAGTGGGAGATTGGACTATATTTGTGGAAACAAATGTAATGCACATGTGTATTCAAAAACACAAATATATTCCCAGAAACATTTAAATGATTTCTAATTTTTATGAAAGTTGAAGTTATACAAACAATGTCATTTCACATAACTTGAACCATGTTTGGATACCATGTGATTAATTTGAAAAAAATCATTGAAAAAAATGATATTTCTCAACAAATATGTGATAAATGTGTGGTAAATTGAAATTTTGACAAATAATCACATTCACATGGAAGATGACAAGCATAATTAAATGGGCGTATTCTAAATTCCAATCAAATTAATAATTTTAATGATTCATGAACCCCTTAAACTAATGCAATCAAAATGAAATAATGACCTTATTATACCAATGTACATTATAAATATACCCAATGGATCCTTCAATATAGACAATGAAATTTATTATTATTTTAAGAAAAATATTACATAATATTATTTTCAAAATAAAATTTTAAATTATTAGAAGGCCCAAAAATCAAACTTGATGCCCAAAATTAAATGTACCATACTTTTGGAACAATTATATTGTATGTACTACAATACTAAACCCAAAAGTGCCCAAAACAAGGTCACCATAGTGTGTTTTCATCCATCCACCAATTGTCCCAAATCTATAAGTAGTTTTTGTAACCAAATTGCATGTAACCAATATTACACTTTTGTAATAACTTATGTGGTGTTTGCACAAATTAACTCACCATTCCAAATACATAATTCAAATTTGGTCTTGTGATGGTCATGAAATCAAACTTCATATTATGCATATGTACATGGCAATGTCCTCCACAAGCTCAACATCACATTTTGTCATAACAATTTAAATAGGTTTCAACATGTCATCCCATACATAAAACTCATTCAAGTCATATTACATTTGTAATAACCATATTTCTTTTGAGGATTTGATCATCTTGATGTCAAAGAAATAATGCAATTTTCTCAAGTTAATTCAAACTTTTGCAAATTAAAAATGTCTACATCATTATCTCTCATGACAATTAAGTCATAAACATAAATGACTAGGACAATAATCTTGTGGTTTTTTTTTCACATTAAGTGGATATTTGAAATCCCCTCATGATAAGATATTGACCTATCTTGTTTGACCAACTTAGGAATTTAGGTCACCTCTTTTAGCACTTTCAAAAACCTTATTCATTTAAAAAAAAATTTGGCTTTCACAACATTCTTGGAGTGTATCATGCTCTAACATTTTTTGCAAGATTTCTTTCCTCTCATCACCATCTTGGCCCATGTTTACAACTAATTTTTCATGTTCAAACTTTTGTGAAACATTGCTTGAAATGTTTTTCACTTAGGAACCTTATAAAAATTAATAAATGAATTGCCTACTTTTGGGACGAATTTTGGGAGATTAAATCATTAATTTGCAAAGTTTCTTATTGTTTCAATCTTGTGCATGATTCATTACAAGGAATCATGTCCATTCTAAGCCATGCATTTGCGAATTTTGTCCAAATCAACCATTTTTGCAACTTTAGATATAAATGTCCTTCGTGGCATTTGGTAAAAACAACTTGTAGTTGCATAAATGATTAAAAAATGGTTTTAGTTGCATGTGCAATTTATACTTGCAACTAGTTGATTTGTATGAAAATGGAAATGAAAAATACATTTATATCATTCATTTTTAGTGTCATTTGAAAATAGATGAAAATGTATTTGTTTTTGCAACTTAGAAAGTGGTTCAAAGGCCATTGGATACCATGTGGCATCTTTTCAACTTGATTTGTGACTATAAATTTTTGTCACAAATGCACATGTAATCAAATGTGAAAACAAAAAGAGTTGGCCAATTAAATTATTGGATTTAGTAGTCTAATTGTTTTTTGTTAACTATTTCCAATGAATTAACCATTAAATGTGTAGTAGGGTTTGGTGGGTTTGTGAAAATCCCAAAGGGCCCATGGCAATTAATGGTAGAAATAAGGCTAAATAGTAGGTATGTTATCATTTTTTGATATGTGATAATATTTTTAATTAATTAATTAGGCTATGTAATCTATTTATTAAATAGGTTAGGGTTTAGATAATAAGTGTAATTAAATAATTAGGTAGGCTATGCAATTAATGTATTAAATAGGCAATAAGTAGGATAGGTAGTAAGTGACAAGTAGGTCATATGTATGTGGGTTAAATAATAAGTATTTTATCATGTTGATATATGTGATTTTTTTGAATTAATTAATATATTAGGTAGGCAATGTAATTTATGAACCATTTCATATCATACATTTAAATTACATTTTATTGGTACAAGTATGATCTATTATAAGCAAAATTTTATAATATAATTTCTTAATCAAATGGATGTTTGAAATGTGAAAATATATAATTTACTTTTACATAAATTTTTATATCATAATTTAACGTAAAACTTAAGTATTATATGTGTAATGTAATTAAATTTATAGTTATGTAAAATCAATTAATTATACGTCATTAATCAATATTTAGAAATTAAAATTGATTATCTATATTAATATTTTATATCAGAAATATAGTTAATTAAATATATATATTTATTATATATATTATATGTGAATAAACTATACATAATGTATTTTAATTAAATTCTATTGGTAAAATTATGATATATATATTTAAAATGTATAATATAATTATTAGAATCAAATGAAGGTTTAAGATATGAAATTTATTTATGTATTTTGTTATTATATTATCCATTTATAAATCATGTGATTGAATTAATTTTTTTCACGAAATGGTTTTTGAAATTGTATTGAATAATGGAATTCAAATATTTTTCTTTTCAAATTGATTTATTTTTTTAAGAGAAAAAAACATGTTGTGTACATTATTGGAAAAAAATTAAGTTTAAAATTTAATCTTGTCATTTGGACAAAATCTTATATATAAATTCACTACGTCCGTCTGTGATGGAGCTTGGGTCCATCACAGAAGGCCGACCGGGCCTGGCCCGGCACTCCCGGACTCCCGGATTTCCACCGACCGGGCCCGCCGTGCGGGGTGCCGGGCCGAGTCCATCACAGAAGGTTGATTGGGCCCGGCCTGACACCCCCACGGCTGTGACAGAGCCCGACGTAAGACAATTGTGTGTGTTTAGCGGGGGAGGGCGGCGGTGGCGGGGGCGGAAGTCTCATGAGTGAGTAGTGTAAGTTGCTTGCTTTGCTCCACAGGGCAGAGGTTGCTTGGAATTGGGAACGATGAACAGCACGGATCCCTGGGAGAAAAAGAATTTAAGGAGGAAAAGTGTTGCAGTAATGAGGTCGGCCAACAACGGATTTCATGGGGGACTTTTCAAAAACAATAAATAAATAAATAAATAAATTTTTTTTTAAATTTTTTTTAAAAATTGCTTTGCGCCTTTGTGTGTCTCTTTCTTGGTTTAAAGAAATTGGGGGACTTCACAGTGTCAAAGTTCAAAGATGATGTTTTGTGTAATGTTTGAAATCAAATAGGTTAAATAAAACTCACATTATTTTTTTTCCACTACAAGTGGGGTTGCTCGATGCTAAAGGAGTTGATCTCCATCCATGAGGGGTTCAAAGATCAATCCTTGCAAACGGCACGGGTTGTGGTCAACATTGGAATGTTGATCAAATTTTCCCACTTACATAGACAACAAAAATTAAGTGCTTATTAAATGACCTTAAGTAGGCACAATAGATGGCCTATTTAACAACCTAAACTAGTTTTTAAAGCCTAAATTATGTAATGACATGTGTCAACATGGTATAGGTTGAATTTAATGAGGTTAATATATATATTAATATTATTTTATTATTTAAATAATAAATATTTAAACAAATATAAATAATGCGACTACATTTTTTAGCCGTAAAATCAGTTGCAAAATGACGATGCCATGTAAGTTGGTTTAGATGGATGAAAAGTTCATGTAAATCACATCTTTATGCAACTTGTCCAAGGTGACTAGGCATTATAACAAGTCGCATGTGGTAATTACAACTAAAAATGAATCATACATCTAGTTGTATATTTGCAAATTCCTTGTAGTGATTGATGCTTACGTTCACACTTTGATTGCAACCTACAAGGCATTTACGTTTTTGTATCAATAGCCATGAATTCTTATTAATTATCATTTGAAACTTTATACATTTGTTCATAACAAATACATGTATTCTTTTAAGCATTAAATGAAATTATTTTCAACAGTATGAAATAATAAAGACAACACATTGTGGTATATTTATAAGCATCAATTATCATCCAAGTGATCTAACCAAAATTCAACTACATCATCAAACCAATTGTAACCTTTCATTTTTTCTCTTTAGGTCATTCTTTTTGTGATGTTGTTCTTTCCAACCTTCATGCCATCTTTTTAGCATAAGTCATTGACACGTTCCTTATGTAACCCATCTACATAATCATAGTAGCACCCTAACATTTTCTTGGACCAATAAACCCAAATTTGTTTCATGGCATTAGTTTTTTGCAAAAGAAATAAGTAAACATGGGTTCAATTGCTACAAATATAAGTTTGACATTCAATGCAACAACATAAAGATAGTGATAATTTACATTCCAAATTGGTACCAAGGCCTAAAAACTTCAATAACATTCATTTCCATAAATTACCAACTCACTTTTGCTCACATATGCATGTTTCCACTCCCTATATTTGGACATCTTTAAAGGTATAAATATGTTATCTAGTTATAGATTCAAGTTCCAATTTTCCCCCCTTAGGTGGTCAAGACCAAAAGTGTTCAAAAATGTGATCCCACTTTTAGATTATTCTCTTTACATGTTTATGGGAAAACATAACAAGTAAACACTAATTTACCAAGACCATAGTACAACACCTTGTAGGCATGTTAGAAAGGAACAAGGCTCTAGAGGGTATGCAAAGTTGTGCAAACCCATGGCAAAATATGCACCCTTGTGCCCAAAAAATTGTAATACTTAATGTATTTTCACACACTAAAACATCTAGAACAACTGTGCATTCAAAGATAACCATGTATTTCACCAAATTTGAATTGAATTATTAAAAAATTATATTGCATGTAACCATATGTTTCCAATATCACAAAGATGGTAGAACTTCATGTTGATTGGATTTCCTAGGCAATTATCTATTTCCAACCATAACATATGTTTCACCCAAATTTATGTCAAATCCTACAAGTAGCTAGTGAGAGATGGCAATTTTCAAAGACCCATAAATGGAAAAAGAAATATAGAGAATCTTACAAATAGCTAATGACTAATGGCAAGTTTCAAAGACCCATAAATGGAAAAAGAAATATAGAGAATCTTACAAATAGCTAATGACTAATGGCAAGTTTCAAAGACCCATAAATGGAAAAAGAAATATAGAGAATCTTACAAATAGTTAATGACTAATGGCAAGTTTCAAAGACCCATAAATGGAAACAAGAAATAGAGCTTGAGGGGCACTAACTTACTTTCACATACATGCACAGTGGAGATGGTTTGAACTTCAACATTAATTAACACCCCTAGGGCTCTTGGTTGGAATCATACATCTAATCATTAACGTTATAGTTTTCAAGTCTAGCTTGTAACCTCCTTTCTTCTCTATCTTCCTCTAATAATTACACATGATATGTATTTTTAATATCACACAACAAATATTTCCTCAACGACAAACTTTTCCTTGGGTGATACCATTACAAACCACCTTACCAAAATCATAGGAAAGTTGGACCCAATTTAAGAAATAAAATTCCATCTACGTATACATTTGTTCATTTGATTAGATTGGGTGGGCTATGTGTTCCTCACCTATGCACACATTCATGAAAAATAATGAACACCCAAAAACATATAACATGCATTAACATTTTCATTCCCAAACCATTTTTGACCCATTATTGAGCCAAATATTGACTTTTTTCTTTTAAATATCCTTACATTTACGCATTAGATGTTTTTTCTTGTTTATTCAATACATGCACAAGGGAATGATCCAAACTAGTAATTAGAACAACAAAAGGTGAAAATAGTTATCATTTGTGTTTTTGACATCAATGGCCCTTTGGGGCTTCACGATCTTGATTTCAAATATTCATAACTATATCAAAATTGATTCAATCAATTATTTATAGAAAACATCAAATAGGTTTGCATATGAAGTACTTAAAAAAAATACCATCCAAGAAAAATTCCCACAAAATAGATTCTTTTTGTGTCTTGATAAAAAATCCTTTGTGTGGCATTCTTCACATTTTTTCCTTATGCATTCATTTTCACATCAAAACACAATTTATTGTAAATTTAATTAGATTTTTGAATTCTACACGACTTGGGTAACCTTTTGATAAATAATTTGGAATGAAAAAATGTCTTTGTGTGAATCTTATGTTGTTGTAAAGTTGGATGGGTCACAAAAATTTTGGGGTGTGATGTTCCTAGTGGTATCACCCAAGGATAAGTGTGCCACCCAAGACTCACTTTGATCTACTAACCTTTTCAAGCCTTGCTTGAGCGATGCCAATTAAAAAATACAATAAGCAAATCCTAATGTGGTTGGATTTTGAAAATATGGGGCCCAAATGTGCTTCAAAACCAACAAATTAGGCAAACTAGCTTAATATTGTGTCATTGCAAGCCCATGTCACTTTCACATTAGATGAATCTTTGCTAGCATTTGCTTCCAACATCTTGCCAATTTACTTGTCTAAGCAAGGCCTATTCAAATAATATTGACATGTAGGAGGAAGATGTTGAGGATGGCATCCATGACAAAGACACCAAGGTGATCGTGTGGGTGACATGCCTAGCTAGTTTTTAAAATGTTCAAAATCTTAACAATTGAAAAAGTTTCAATGTTATACCAATAGGGAAAAACTATTAGCATGGTTCGTTAGTTCATATTTAAGACTTACCTTATTACTATCTTTCTTATCACCATGTCTACAAATTTAAACCAACAATCCCCATTTGTTGTTGGCTTACTTATTTACCTGGTATTTTACTAGAACATAGTTTATATGCATGGGCTTCAATTTTCAAGCAATTCCTTTTCCCAAAATAAGTTTCAACAAGTTGCAATTGTTTTATTGGTTTTGAAACATATTCATTTTCCAATTTGGGTTGAAAAAAATAGGTTGAAAGTAGATTTGAATAAAGTCATAGTTATGGATTTCACGCATATTTTCTTCCAACATGTAAACATTCCAACTACAATTTGATGTTATATAATATGCACCATCTACATATGTCATATACATGTATTTGTACAATTGTTTTGGTTGTATTCAAATCCAATTACAATTATTTTTAGAAAATTGAACAAAATCCAACATTGGAAGTAAAATGAATAACCATCAATATGCCCAACTTTTATCATGAAATGCAAGCCATGTAAGTCTATTAAAAAATAATGTAATTATGTCCTTGATTTTTTTTCACTGTATCCTTCTTTAAAATTGATTTTGTAATGAGCTAGAGACTTTTTTTTATCTACTTTAATTTGCAAGCACCCAAAAGCATTTTTAAAGCATTTATAGCTAATGCATTAAACAACCTTTAAACAAAAATTTACTAGTTATGACTTTCTGAAAAATATTTAGTATAAAGATTATTTAAAATGTTTTTAAAGATATTTCTAAGCATGGAAACACTCAATCATGATCAATTGCACCTTCCCCTTTAGCCAATGTGTTTTTGAAGAATATTTTCTTAAAAACTTTAAAGTGGTATTTATACCAACGCAAGTTTATATAGAAATTTTTCCCCAAAAAATGAGTAGGCATGTATTAAAATTTGCCAAAAATAGCTAGGTTTGAATCCATGTACATTGTAAAAACAATGGTTATATATATTTTAAAAGTCCTTTTGGATTTTTTTAATACATTATATTGACTTCAAATTTTCAAGATATGTATATCAATATATTAAAAATAAAAATGGTATAAAAACTTCGTATGTATTTTTTTTTAAAACACTTGGTAGATGCACAAAATTAAATAATGATTTCAACTATTTTCGTACATGGTTGCAATACCACGCCTTTTATGACTCTTTTCCAAAAAATAATAATAATATTATAGATTAAGTTGTCACTTAAAGAGGTGTTGTTGGCTTTTAATAGCATGGTTCACACCCTAATGGTATTAATTCTTTGACACAATAGATGAAATACCCATGTTTTTTTTTGTTAACTATAAAAATGCTACAACAATGTGGCACATTTCACCACTATTCATGAATATAATGAATGAAAACATACATATCATGCAACAATATTACTTTGAATACAAACTTGAACATGATCAAGATGTGCAATCATTCATTGAATTTTGAGGCAAAGAAGAAAAGTAGGATTGAATGGGGTTTTTTTTTTAATAATGAAATATAATTACTATAGGGATAGGGGCATTGGGAGAGAAAGACAAAACAAGATGAAGTTCAAAAGAATAAGACTATTTTTAATGCTATTGAGAGTAATGATTTTTCAATTAACATGAGGTTCATTGTAAAATTCAAGTGTTGGTGATCAAGGTTTTGATTGTGACAACATTTGCTATGTTAATAGTGGAATATCCCAACACACAATAAATAAAAGGGAGTGGTTTCATGACATGGAAATAATCAAACCAAAAGGTGTAGTCATAATCCGATGAACCAAAAAGGGCGTTGGACTTCAAACAAAACCTATCAAAATTAGAAAAATATTTATTTTCTACCATTAAAACCATGGCAATTATGGCAAGTTGTTGTTTATTCATCCATATAAATCATTTTGATGCAATTTTAGGTTTAATTTTTGATTTAAGACATTTGAAAATGAACACTTGTTGCATCAGGAGTCAATTTTGCAAAGGACTATCAAAAGGACTCATATAATAAAAACATTTTGATGGGAAAAAAATTAAGAAGATAAAAACCTATGAGTCATAATAAAAAAACATTCATACCTTAAAAAAATGTGGTAAAAAACCTTATGAATTCTCAATTTTGTGATGACATGCAAACTTGAGGTGTGATCCATAGCTCGTAACGAATAAAAGGGCATGAGTTCTATAACGAAATTAGGACAAGTTTTTAAGTTGAGTTCATGGACATGTCAAATGGGACAAATCAAGGATAGAAAGTAATTAGTGTAATTTGGAACCAAAATAATAGACAAATGAACCACAAGTTAACACAAAGTTGAAAGACTCATTATGGCTTGAACTTGACAAGAATCGCCATTTTTTTCCCATAGTATCTTTCCAACCCCTCACAAGGGCTATAATGAAATAACATGTTTTGCATATGACTCCCAAATAGGAGTTTTGAAATTACCAAATTATGAATCCTTTTTGGGGGTTCATGACATCCTTATTATACATCCCATATGAAAGCTTTCAAAAGAAAACTTGTAGTACTTAGAAAAATGTTTCCAATGATTTATCAAGCTTTCAAATTGGAGTTTTTTTGACCCTGTCATTAGAAGTAAATGGTCATGGGTTATTTTGGTGGTCCAATTTTTGAACCTTTAAATGACCATTTAACTTTTGTTCAAGTCCTTTTTTGGGAAGATGTGACCCCCTATAATTATGTATTCCTAAAGACCTTTTCAATGGTTTAAAGATGGTTCAATTTACCCAAGGTTTGGTTCCCCAAACCTTATTCCAAATAATCAAAACACTTTGAAACTCCCAATTTCCAAAGTAAGAATCATTACAATAAAATGTGATTTGTCCTATGTATTCATAGGCCATGGTTCATGACACATATGCAAGGTAAACTTTGTGGTTTCATCCATCTCAATGGAAAAAATGTGGTGTGCATTGTAGTTCATAGTAGTATTGTAATTTGACAAAAATTTAACATTTGCATATACTTCAATATATTAATTTAATGCATGCTAAAATAAATGGACATTTTGATGGATGAGATCATGAATTTTACCATGTGCACGTGTCATGAGCCATGAACTATTAATGTGACATTAAATTTTTTTAAAATAATAATCACTAATTTTTCAATTACATTTTAGTCCCCTTGCACAAATGCCATAAGATAACTAGTCATAAAAGACACCGTATGGCATGCTAGTTGAACCAGTAACCACATAATGTTATGATTGCATTTGCAACTACATAGTCATGTAAATATAAATTTATATTATGGATGATGTCGATAATTATATGTCCAATGTACCTAACCTAATTAGTAACTAATGTAACCTATTACATATAATAATAGTTAACCTATCATAACTTAGCCTAGCCTACTATGGACTACTACCTATTAATTATAATAGTTTATCCTTGCTTAACCCTAAATCCTAATTTAGTTAGTGGTTTATAATGACATATATATCATAACCTATCTACTAGTTCTAATAGGTAGGTTTAAATAAGTTAAATCATTGCCTCATACATAGATTTAGGCTAGGCTAGCTATTTTTGTTCAATAGGTATGTTAATATAGGCTAGAATAATTTTCAAGATGAAGTTTAGATGGTAATGTAGAACTAAATTACCACTAATATTAATATTAATGTAATTTTATAAACTTTGATAATGAATTACAATCACAAACTTGATGCAACATGTGGTCTAATCATCTATGTATACTAAGCAATATGTTAAAAAAATTGCAAAATGACAAGTGGTTTTCATCCATTAATGGAATCTAATAATAATTGATAACATATGTTGAATTTTCATCAAATTTTTTATCCAAACACAAGGTAGTCACAAATTATAATCGTGTTTATAACTACAATCTAAATCCATTTGTTTCATAGTCACATATGTGGTTATTAACACTTATGACTTAATGACATGTAGGGTTATTACATATGTAGTTACAAATGAGTTAATTTGGACAATAGTCACACCCTGGTTGCAAACACATGGTTCGAATGGACAAATTTTCTTTTAATGTGAAAACCATATTTTGTTTTGATGAATCCACTTGGGAGTGTTGAAACTTATTCCTTTGCATTCTTCCACAATTGTGGGAATGCGTTTCAATCCCAAGACAAATTGGTTTATTTCCCAACCCATTTCTTTTATCATGTTATAACCTTGGTTGTAAGCTTAAGGTTACCATGTCACAACAATTGATAATGATCAATTACTTTGGGTGCATGGAATTGGAACAATACATGTATCATGTCTAACAAATAAGTGCCAAAATATATGAATATTGCATGGCATTTATTTGCTTAGAAAAAAAATTCTTAAATATGTGGGACAAGTAGATGTTAGTGTAGTCATTTCTACCACTTGGCACTCAAATAATTGTGTTATGATATATAGAGAAAGGGAAGGAAAAATTGTCATTCAATGAGGGCAAAGATCTTTGCTTATAAACTATACAAATTTGACCTTACAATGGACCTCAAAACAATGATTTCATATTTTTGGACCATCCATAGGTGATAGTAATATCAAGATATGGCATGATTTTTTTGCCTAGGGAGGTCATTCATTATATATTTTAGGAAGCACCTAAAGCAAAAGGATATTTTCTAATATGCTATGAAATAATGACATATTTCTAACATATTCAAGGTATATTCAAAATATTCTTAAAATGAATTATTGACACCCTATTTACACTACAACAACAAACGGCTATTTTGCAATCCACATATCATCGTAAACAACAAAGAAAGAAGTTCCCGAAAGCCCACATTTGCGAACCATAATTCTTCGCAAACTCTTAACCTTTTGCAATACAATAACATTCGCACCCGTACAATCGCAAGTCCTTCACAACTCCCGAACTTGATAGCATCGCAAAACGTTTCCGATTATAACTGCTTCTATATACAATTTGTGATTAACATTACATCGAAAAATATTTGCAACAAACCCATCCCCGCAACGACTTAGCGAACTGACTCAAAAGCCTATCAGTTTCCGATACAAAACCTATCGCAAACTTTTAGCGGCATTTTGAGAATCCTAACAAGTTTGCGTTAGATCTTATATTGGAAACCGATAGGCTTTTGAGATCTAACGCAAACTTTTTGGGATTCTCAGAATGCCGCTAAAAGTTTGCAAAATCTATGATTTCGCAAACATGTTCTGGAATGATTTTACCCGTAAGAGTGTAGCAATGTCTGTGACATGTTATTATTGGTCTTTTGGCTTTTGCAGTGTTGCGAAGAATTATGACTCGCAAATGGTTTTGAGATGCACTATGTATCGCAAGAGCATGGCACTGTATTCTTATTTTGGAAGTAGGGTTTATATTCATTTGGAGTCACTTTGGGCCGCAAAAAAAAAATCTATATCAAAATTTCAAAATTTACAATGTAAAAGGGTTTGCAACCCTTGGGTATCTAT
>Ga0209208_10001598_pt1 | contig 32102 bp, 27 predicted proteins | sample S1TSphfallax_3_FD_187694 | JGI IMG/M metagenome (GOLD analysis project Ga0209208, IMG submission 187694) | Host-associated microbial communities from peat moss isolated from Minnesota, USA - S1T2_Fd - Sphagnum fallax MG (SPAdes) (version 2) | ecosystem: Host-associated > Plants > Peat moss >...
TCCGCTTGCGGCCAAAGTGGTGATTAGCTTCCTGGTGGGTGCGGCGTGCTCGGGATTTTCGGGGTATACGGGGATGTTTGTGTCGATCCGGGCGAATCTGCGGGTGGCGGCGGCGGCGCGGAGTTCGCTTTCGGGCGCGCTGAAGCTGGCGCTGCGGGGCGGCGCGGTGACGGGGCTGATCGTGGTTGGCCTGGCGCTGTTGGGAATCAGCATTCTGTTTCTGGCCTTTGGAGGGATTGGGGCGCATCCCGAAGCGGTGCCGTATCAGCTTGTCGGGTTTGGATTTGGGGCTTCGCTGGTGGCGCTGTTTGCGCAGTTGGGCGGCGGAATTTATACCAAGGCTGCGGATGTGGGGGCGGATTTGGTGGGCAAGGTGGAGGCGGGGATTCCGGAGGACGATCCGCGCAACCCGGCGGTGATTGCGGACCTGGTGGGCGACAATGTGGGCGATTGCGCGGGGCGCGGGGCGGATTTGTTCGAGTCTTCGGCGGCGGAGAGCGTGGGCGCGATGATTCTGGGCGCGGCGCTTTACCCGGTGTTTGGGATCAGGGGGATTTTGTTTCCGCTGATCGTTCATGCGGTGAATATTGTGGCTTCGATTATCGGCGTGTCGTCGGTGCATAGCAAGGAGACGGACGATCCGATGCACTCGCTGAATCGGGGGTTCTACATTACGAGCTTCCTGGCGCTGGTGGGGTTTGCGGCGGGAGTGCATTTTCTGCTTCAGGACCGCTGGTGGCTGCTGGCGGCCGGGGTGGTGGGGATTGTGACTTCGTTCCTGTTCGTTTCGATTACGGAGTACTACACGGAGACGCGCTACCGGCCGGTACAGTCGATTGCCGAGGCCTGCAAGACGGGGCCGGCGACGAACATCATTACCGGCCTCGCGGTGGGAATGCAGACTCCGGCGCTGCCGGCGCTGGTGATCAGCGGGGCGCTGCTGCTGAGCTACTACTTTGGCGTACGGGGGCTTGAGGACGCGACGGGGATCGCGGACTACGCCAAGGGCATTTACGGGACGGCGATTGCGACGATGGGGATGCTGTCGAGCGCGGCGTACATTTTGGCGATGGACACGTTCGGGCCGATTACGGACAATGCGGGCGGGATTGCGGAGATGAGCAACCAGCCGCATGAGGTGCGGGACAGGACGGACCGGCTGGACGCGGCGGGGAATACGACTAAGGCGCTGACCAAGGGGTATGCAATCGGATCGGCTTCGCTGGCGGCGTTTCTGCTGTTTTCCGCGTATCTCGAAACGATTCACAACATTGTGAAGCATCGCGTGGAGGCGGCTGGGTTTCAATTGCCGGCGGACTGGAGCTTTTCGAATGTGAATCTGGCGAGCATTCCGGTGTTTGTGGGGGCGCTGCTGGGAGCGATGCTGACGTATCTGTTTTCTTCGATGGCCATCAGCGCGGTAGGTCGGGCGGCGGAGAAGGTGATCGAGGATGTGCGGGCGCAGTTCAAGGAGAATCCTGGGATTATGAGTGGGACGAGCCGGCCGGATTATGCGCGCTGCGTGAATATTGTGACGGGGGCGGCGCTCAAGGAGATGGTGCTGCCGGGGGCGCTGGCGGTGCTGATGCCTGTCGCGATCGGCGTGACGTTCCGGCATTTGAGTACCAAATTTCACCTGAAGAGTTCGACGGATCTGCCGGCTTCGATGGCGGGTTTGGTGAATCTGTCGGGAGCGGAGGCGGTTGCGGCGTTCCTGATGGTGGGGACGATCAGCGGGATTCTGCTGGCGATGCTGATGAATAACGGTGGCGGGGCTTGGGATAACGCGAAGAAGTTCATCGAGACCGGAGCGTATGGCGGGAAGGGTTCCGATGCGCACAAGGCTGCGGTGGTGGGCGATACGGTGGGCGACCCGTTCAAGGATACGGCGGGGCCGAGTTTGCATGTGCTGATTAAACTGCTGGCTACGGTGACGCTGGTGCTTGCGCCGTTGTTTGTGTGAAGCTTTTGCGGCGAGATAGCTCGGGCGAAAGCGACAGCGGATTCCCAGGGGGAACGACAGCAAGGAAAGCAAGTGCAACGCCAAGAAGAGCAGCGGAACCTTCGCTTCGCTCAGGACGACAAGTTCTGTGAAGAGGCGGATTCAGTCCATGGGGTGGGGGCGCAGGTGGCGGCCTGCGACGTAGTAGGTGACGCCGACGGTGCCTCCCTGGGGGTTGAGTGTGCCTTTGCCGAGGTATTGCTGCCAGGACTGGTATTCGTACTCCAAGCGGAGGTAGACTTTGGGGGCGATGGGGTACTCGAGGCCGCCGCTGGGGGCGTAGACGAGAAAGTCGTCGCGGGTGTACTTGGGGTTCCTGTCGGGAAACTCGGCGTTTCCGATGCCGATGCCGAAGCGGACGAAGGGATGAATCTTCCAAAGCGCGGGAGCGTTGTAGAAGACGCCGCCGAGGAAGGTGTTCTGCTGCATACGGGTGAGCTCGGGCGGGGTGTTCATGAAGATGGCGCGGGCGCTGAGGTCAAGGCCGACGCCGTGGAAGATTTCGGCTCCAGCGCGGATGACGGGACCTTCCATGCGCCGGCCGGAGCCGTAATCGAGGCTAAAGTCGGAGATGCCGACGCTGATGGCGATGGGGACGCCGTCGACCTTGGCGGAGGCGGCTACCTGGGCGCGCGCCGGAGCCGAAAGCAGTATGAGAAGTGCCGGAATGGCGGCGGCGAATATGGCTTGGAAACGCATGACGATGATCCTCCAGTGGGGAAAGCGCGAGGTATGGCTTGATTTTAGGCAGGTTGCGGTATCGTTTCCGATCAAAGTTGACAAGATTGGGGCGGTTTGTACCTTGACTTACACGTTTTCCGATCGGAAGCTGCCACTTTTCGGGGGGACAGCGGTCAAGAAAATCTAGTTGCTGCGCTTAGATTGTTTTCTCCGTCGAAATTTGGCGACGTCTTCCTGGCACAAGAACTGAACGACCACGCCATGCTCGAGCAAACGGTCTGAGAAATCCATCCATTTCGAATCGGTCGCCTGTAGAACCGGCGGCCGCTTCGGGTGCGCGATAGAAACGGCTATGAACTTCCTGTCGGAATGATCGAACTTCGTCAATGCGTGGTGTTCAGGAAATTCGGCGTAGCCCCTGTCTCGGTGTCGCAAAATTGAGACTTGGTGGACATGCGAGGCGTTCCCAATGTTCTGATACAGCCACTTTAAGAAAGCATCGCCTACTCGGTTTCCGGTTTTCGGGTCGGTCTTTTGGCTATATTCGCGAAGGATTTCGTAACCGTCGTCAAGGACAATCTGTCCGTGTTTGCGAATGAGTTCGAGCGCTTCAACGCAAGCGATGATGCATTGGGGAGATACACCGCCGTGGCTTTGGTTGGCGACGATAAGGACGTTGGTATCGACCACTCGCGCAGCGGCTCGCTTCACGGGCGGTCTCCGTGCTGTCTTCGCTTAGCCGCGACAATTGCTCGCTTCGACATATCGCCGAGCTGATCGCCGAAGAAGTCTTGCGGCCAGTTCTCGATTTCGCCAAAGAGGTTCAGGCATAGCGGTTCAAGGACGGCTCCGTCTTCGAGATTGCGGCAGAAGTAGATCGCAACATCCTTCGGTTCGATCAACCCTTCAGCGATTCTCAACTGAAGGCGAGTCAGAAAGTGTTCGGAATGGCTTTCTATGATGAGCTGGACGTTCCTGGCCTTACCGTTTTGATACGCCTGGACAGCAGAGATGAATGCGTCCGCGAGATCGGATTGCACCTGAGGATGAAGATGAATCTCTGGCTGCTCCATCCAGACCGTGGAGTCCGGGGGACAATAAAACGCTTGAACTAAAGCGGGCAAGACCTGAGAAACGCCAAAGCCCACGTCGGTGATTTTCACTTCCGGAGACCACGCCTGAGTCTTCACCAGAACTTCAAAGTCCTTACGGCCGTCTGCCACTGGCTTGACAGAAAAACTATCGATCACTTTCATCTGTTGCAGCCACTCGGCAATGAACTCGACGAAAGGCTTAACAGGCCGTTTCTTACCTCGGTTCAGTAGCCTGCCATCGTCCCTGGCAGCCAGAATCGCCGGCACGACATGCTCTCCAGTAAGGCCTACGTCCTGGGGCGTATCTCCAGACCATTGATAGATGCGCTTCGAAGGCTGACGCAGCGGTCCAAGGTAGCTGATTCCCGATAGCATCCTCTCAGTCGCGAGGGCAAAATCGCGAAGGAAGCCGGCATTCTGATACCGCGACAGACTCGCTTCCGATGCGCGGTAGAACTTCTCGGGCTCACTCAGTTCCCACGGTCTTCCTCGGGGGGCGACAAAGTTGTATTGTTCGGACTCCAACTTCCAACGGCCACCGCCGTTGAGGAAATGGCCGACGCTAAGGATCGAGGAATGCTCCTGGCGCAGATCATAATCGAATCTCTGAATTTCTGGCTGCTCCTTCTTGCCTGCATTCAGAGAAGCACTCAGGGATAGGGCATTGCCAGCGTAGGACGCTTTCTTATCATATGGATCGAGCACCCTAAGTTGCTTGGGCAAATCCCAGGTCAAACAAAAATCCAGGGCATTTGAAAGGTCATGGCGGTATATACAGTCCGAAAACGTACCCAGGTCGATGAGAGTATTCGCATCTCCGAGGTGCAACGCTCGCTTCCGATCCGTTGCCAATGCAGTCTGCTTTAGCGCCAGCAGTAGATGTCCAAGGCTGCTCTTACCGGCGCTATTGGTGCCGAAAATCACCGTCAGCGGTGCCAGACGTACTGGCCCGCTGTCCTTCCACGCTTTGAAGTTCTGGATTCTCAGGGATGTGAGCATTGGCTTAAGGCTACTGGGATACGCGCAAGTTTAACAGAGGGCGACTGGGGGGTCAGGCGAGCAGGCGTTTGGCGACCTGGATGTAGAGGTCTACAGCTTCGAGGAGTTCTTGTTTGGAGAGCCTTTCGTGGGGGGTGTGGGCGACGTGGATGGAGCCGGGGCCGAGCAGGAGCGGCTCGCCCCAGTGGGTGAGCTGCGGGATGTCGGTGGTGAATTTGGCGATCATAGTGGGGAAACCCTCGAGGGCGCGCAGGCGGACGAAGGGGATTTCGAGGGTAAAGGCGACTTGAGCGAGGCCGGCGGAGGCGGCTTCGATGGCGGCGCGTGTGGAGGCGGAGTCGCCGACGAGGCGGATGAGGATTTGCGCTTCGGCGTGGTCAGCGATGACGTTGGGGGCGCGGCCGCCGTGGATCTGGCCGATGTTGAGGGTGCTGGGGCCGATGTCTTCGAGGATGGGCAACTCCAGCGCGCGGATTTTGGCCAGCGCGTCGACGAGTTTGTGGACGGCGGAGTCGCCGAGTTCCGGGTAGGCGGAGTGGCCCATTTTGCCGCTGGCGGTGAGGACGGCACGAAGCGCGCCTTTGGAGGCCAGAGCCAAGCGATTGTCGGTGGGTTCGCCGTTGATGAGAAAGCGGCTGGGTTTGGGGTTTTCGTTGGCGGCCTTGGCGCCGGCAGAGTCGCGTTCTTCTCCGGAGACGAAGAGCAGGCCGATCGAGTATCCCTGATTGCGGAGCGCCTCGGCGGCGGCGACCTGGGCGGCGATGATGCCTTTGGCGTCTGAGACGCCACGGCCGTACATGGTTTCCGCGTCCTCAGAGAATGGAATGTAGGGTGGTACGGTGTCCATGTGAGTGGAGAAGACGAGGTCGGGCGCGGCGGGGCCGGCGTAGACGTTCCAGCGTGGGCCGTGGTTGCCGCTCTCGGCGGGTTGCGGGACGGGGGTTTTCTCGACCTGCCAGCCGCGCGCGGCGAGAAAATCGGCGAGGAAGTCACCGACGGCGCCCTCGTGGTAGGTGGTGGATTCGATGGCCACGAGTTCGCGCGTGAACTGGATGGGGTCCAAGACCGCGAGGGCGGAGACCGGAACGCCGGGCTGGGTACTTTGGATCGCGTCGGATGAAACTGTGGTGTAGGCAGAATCCATGATGAAGCAAGGATAGCGCACGGACTTGTGCTTAGAATGGTCTAAGAGATGGTCGCAATTGAAGACAGTGCGGGTTTCCCGGCGGAGCGAGCCGCCGAATCGCGGAGCTTGCCAGCGTTTCGCAGTTTATTCTTGCCGGGTCCGGCGGGACGGCTGGAAGCGCTAGTGAATGTAGGGCGCGCCGATGCGCCGTTCGCGACGCTGCTTTGCCATCCGCACCCGCTTGGCGGTGGCACCATGCACAACAAGGTTGTCTACCACGCGATGAAGGTCTTCCGCGAGCTGGGCTGGCCGGTGCTGCGCTTCAACTTCCGCGGGACGGGGTTGAGCGAGGGCGAGCACGATGGCGCCGCCGAGGTGGACGATGTGCGCGCCGGGCTCGATTGGCTGAGCGCGGAGTATGGGAAGCCGATCGTCGCGGCGGGGTTTTCGTTTGGGGCGGCGATGGGGTTGCGGGCGGCTTGCGGCGATACGCGGGTGATCGGATTTGCCGCCCTGGGACTGCCGACCCATGCCGAGGGGCGGGATTATGCCTATCCTTTTCTGCCGCAATGCGGGTTTCCCAAACTGTTCTTGAGCGGAGATCGCGACCAGTACGCACCCGTGGAACAGCTTCGCGGGGTGGTTGCGATGGCGGTGGAGCCGAAGCGGCTGGAGCTGGTAGCTGGCGCGGATCACTTCTTTGTGGGCCATTTGGCGGCGATGCAGGCGGAGCTGGGTGGGTGGCTCGGCGACAGATTTTCTTCGTAAGGCAATACCCAGATTTGCGATTTTTGAAATGACGGCACAATGACAGCAAACGACTTGGCACTGGAATCGCTGCACACGACGGCAACCGGGATATTTCTTCATGCGCTCGATGCGTGCAGCATCGAGACGGCGTTCGACCGGCGCATCCGGTTTGAGGGCTGCCATCTTAAACGGCTGACGGCGGCGGACGGCGAGATTGCGTCGCTCGATATGTCGGAGTTCAAGAAAGTATTTGTGGTGTCGATCGGCAAGGCCGCGCCGGCGATGCTGGACACACTGCTGCTGCGGATGGACCGGGCGCGCGGAGTACGCGGCATCTGCTGCTCCACTGCGATTCCCGAGGAGCGGAACTGGCGGATCCGGTATTTTGAGGGCGGACATCCGCTGCCGAATGAGGGTTCGTTTGCGGCGGCGCGGGCGGCGCTGCATCTGCTGCATAGGGCGCGGCGGGACACGCTGGCGATCTTCCTGATTTCTGGCGGCGCGTCGGCTTTGTTCGATTTGCCGCTCGATCCGGGGATTTCGCTCGAAGACACGATGGTATTCCACCAGGCGCTGATTGCCAGCGGCGCTCCGATTGCCGAAATCAACGTGGTGCGCAAGCACTTTTCGGCGGTGAAGGGCGGACGGCTGGCGCTGGCCGCGCCGGAGTCGAGGAAAATTTCCATTCTGCTGCCGGATGTGCCGCTGCGCAGTCTGGATACGCTGGCCTCGGGGCCGACTTCGCCGGACCGGTCAAGCGTGGAAGAGATGCGTGCGATTCTGGCCAAGTACGATCTGCTGGGCCAGTTCCCCGCTTCGATCCGGGCTTTTTTTGAAAGGGACGACCTCGCGGAGCGGGCGGCGGACAAACTGCGACGATCTCCCCTGCTGGCCCGGATGCCTTGGAAGGATGCGACGCTGCGGAAGCCGGAGCCGGCGGGAGAAGAGGCGTTTCGCGATTCCATCTTTGAAGTGCTGCTTTCGAGCCACGATCTGGTGGAAAACGCCCGAGCCGAGGCGGAAAAGCAGGGGTATTATACGGTCGTGGACAATGGCTGCGACGACTGGAATTATGCGGATGCCGCGCGGTATCTGCTGCGGCGTTTTCACGAGCTTCGCGCGGAGCATCCGCGCTGCTGCCTCATCTCTGGCGGCGAGGTAACGGTGACGCTGGACCGGGCGCCGGGCGCTGGAGGGCGCAACCAGCAATTTGCGCTGGAATGCGCGCTGGAGTTGCAGAAATACTCCGGCGAGCAACTGTTGGTATTCAGCGCCGGGTCGGATGGGATCGACGGGAACACGCGGGCGGCGGGAGCGATTGCCGATCCGACGACGGTGAGCCGGGCGATTGCCTTTGGCTTCGATCCGGTGGAGGCGCTTAGCGAGTTCAATGCTTGCCCGATGTTTACGGCGCTCGGGGATTCCGTGGTGACGGGTGCGACGGGACACAATCTGCGGGATTTGCGATTGCTGATTGCGGAGCCGGGCTTACATTAGCCCTTTCAAAAAAAAAACGCGGTGGCCCAGGGCCACCGCAATGCTCTCTGCTCTGTGTTGCTTCCTGGAACTCGCCGAGATCTGAGTCTCGCCTATTCGAGTTCCGCTTTGCCGCGCTGTGCCGAACCTTCGGGATCGGCAAAGCGCACCAAACTCGCGACAAGTTGCCGGATTATTCGATGGCACCCGGTCCATCGGGAGCGGCGCCGGGTGACGGAGGCGGCCCATTGGGAGCGCCTTTGGCCGCGCCGTGCCAGTGTGTCCCCAGCCCCTGCGGACCTTGGCTGCGGCGCTCGGCGCGATCCGCCTGAATCTGCTTCCACTGCTCTGGAGTTAGCTGGCGGCGGAGGTCGAAGAGCATCCGCGCGTTCGCTTTTTCCAATTCCGCGCGTGCCTGAGCGACTACATCGATCTGCGCGAGGACCTTGGCTTCGTCCGGCTGATCCTGCCCCATCATCGGCTCCATGGCCAGTTCTGCTTTTTCCAGCGTGGCGTGGAGGTCGACGAGCGTGAGGCGGTGCTGCTGGTAGACGTCGTCCATGGACTTGCGCTGCGAGTCAGTCAATTTGAACTTTTCGATGGCGCGCGCGTCGTTCCACCAGCGGCCGCGGTCTCCCCCGTGGGGGCCCATGGCTCGCTCCATCGGAGGGCGATGCGGACCCATCTCCGGATCGCCGCCTGGCGCCTGCGCCCAGACGCCCGTCGCGCACAAAAACGCCAGCGCACCCATCGCAAGCCTCAAACCTGCGATGCGGGTAGCCGTCTTGGTTCCATTGTTCGTGCTCATAGCGTGTTTGCTCCCCCGGATTGGCATTTTCCTTCGAAACCTCGTCAAGTCTTGCCCTTCCGCCGGCTATCGGCGGCTATCGGCGGCTGGACTTGCCCGCGCCGTCATTCATCAGGCTGGCCAGCGGCTGCATGGCATCCGGGGCATCCTGGGCGATGTCGCTGTCGACGTCATCCAGGAACGCTCCGTCGTCTACCGCGATGGAGGTTGCCGCTGCCGCGGCGGCCTTGCGCGCTTGCTCGGCGGCTTGCTTCCGCTGCAGTTCGAGAGCCTGGCGCTGCGCCGCCACTTCACGCTCGTGATACACGCCGACCGGAACGCCGATGGCGGCCACCAGCATGGTGGCGGCCAGTGTGCCGCCGAGGGCGGGATTGGCGATCGCCTGCCAGAAACCGGCCCAGCGGGAACGCTCGATCGCGCGCGGCCGAACGAATTCCCGATCGCTCCAAGCGTGGATGCTTGCGCGGACGTTGCGCAGCGCCTCTTCCAAATGTGGATATTCTTGATTCTGACATTTCTCCGAATTCATCGTTTTCCTCCCAGTTCGGCCCGGACGCGCACCATGGCGCGGGACAGATGGGCCTTGACTGTGCCTTCGCTCAAGCCGACGGCCTGGGCGATTTCGTGGATTTCCATTTCTTCAACGTGGCGCAGCAGGAAGACGGTGCGCTGACGTTCACTGAGGTTCTCGACCGTCCGCCAGACGACACGAACCTGGTCTTTGGCGACGGCCTGCTGCTCCGGCGAGGACTCGCCGCTGGGCAGCCATTGGCTGGCGTCGTCGGCATCGACCGAATTGCTGTTGGTCTGCTTCCAGAACTGGAGGCGGCGGCTGCGCCAGTGGTCCTTTTGCAAGTTGATGGCGATGCGCAGAAGCCAGGTCATCACGCTCGAGTCGCCGCGAAAGCTGGCCCAGTTGCGATGCGCTTTGAGCAGGCAATCCTGGGTGAGGGTTTCGGCCGCGTCGGGGTCGCGCAAGGAGGCGAGCAGGAAGCGGAAAATCTGCTGACGATAGCGCGCCGCAACCTCGGCAAACTCTGCCGCGCTGTTTTGGAGGCGCTCGGCCGGAAACGCGATCGCTGCCGCTGGCTTGCCCATAGTCTCCAGTACTGTGGTCGTGGTTGCCATCACTTGAGTAGACGGGAGTTCTGATGGCGAGTTTACATGACGGAAGGAATCTCGAGGAGATGGCTGGAGGAACTGCGACACGGGCTGGTTGGGAGCGGGACGCATGGGAAATGGACGCGGGAGAGAGGCGGAACGTTTTTGGGTCGAGCCATTGCCGGTCAAGGGCGGAGCGGCGAAATCGGTTCTGGTAGACTTCGTGGTAACGCTTTCTGCAATGGGTCGCGCGATGGGCGCGTGCGGCCTTCGATTGTGGGGAAGAAGACGCTATGCTGCTGCCGGAACTTCGCGTGCAAGTGCTGTGGGCCAACCAGGAGATTGCCCGCCGGGGATTGGCGGTCCACACGTTTGGCAATGCCAGCGGAATTGACCGCGCGGGAGTGCATGGCTCGGGTCCGCTGGTGGCGATCAAACCGAGCGGTGTCAGCTATGCCACGTTGAAGGCGGCCGATTTGGTCCTGACGCAATTGGACGGCGCGGTGGTGGAGGGTACGCTGAACCCGTCGAGCGATCTGGAGACGCATCTGCTGCTCTACCGCGAATTTCCGCAGATTGGCGGGGTGGTGCATACGCATTCGGAGTTTGCGACGGCGTGGGCGCAGGCGGGCCGGGCGATTCCTTGCTTTGGGACCACGCACGCGGACTATTTTTATGGCGAGGTGCCGCTGGCCGAGTCGCTGACCGAGTACGAGGTGCAGGAGGCATACGTTCGCAATACCGGGGCGGTGATTGCGCGGCTCTTTCAGGAGCGGAGACTCGATCCATTGGCCGTACCGGGGGTGCTGGTTTCGGGACACGCTCCGTTTGCGTGGGGCAAGACGGCGGCGGCGGCCGTCGAACATGCCGATCTGCTCGAATACATTGCGCGGTTGGCGTATCGAACGGTGGCGCTCGACGGCCCTGACGCGGGCCTGAGCAGTTATGTTGCCGAGCACCACTACCAGCGGAAGCATGGGCCGAGAGCGACATACGGTCAGAAAACGGGGATCGGGCATTAGGATTGGGCGTGTGTTAGGTACTTCGATAGAAAAGCATGGATAGTTCAAGTTGAGCTATCGAAATCCATATCGCTATTCCATTCCACATATATCGGATGCCGTTCCCATGCGGATTGAGGGGCAAATCCACCGCCGATGGTGACGCCCGAACCCTTGGTACGTCTATAGCCGTATTCCTTTCAATGACTTGCCGATGTGTCCCAAATTGGCATTGTCGCGCAGTCCAACATGGCAAGCAACGTGCAGGCAGTGGCAGTTCGAAAGTATTTTTCAGACGGTTTTTTTGCGACAGTCGCGGGAGCGGATTCCCGTGGAAAGCTCCGCTTACTCGGCTTGAGCAGGGTTCATGCCGTTCCGGAAGATACGACAGGGCTCCCCCAATGGAGACGAACTTCTACAACCGGTTGATTGCAACGCTGCTGGCGGTCGCCACGGTGGCACTGGTGTTGTTTGCCGTCTTCAATCTGCAGCAGGAGGGCAACTACCAGCAGCCGGACGATGGCGTGGTTTGGACGGAGAGCGGCAGCCGGGTGCTACCGGGGCTGATTGCCAAGCGGGTGGCGGCGGGCGGTCCGGGAGCGCAGGCGGGCATTGAACCGGGCGATCTGCTCACCGCGGTCAACGATCACACGATCGAAATTGGCGCCGACCTGGACCTCGAACTGAAGCATACCGACGTGTACGGCAAGGCGGAGTACAGCATTATCCGGCGCGGCATCCTGCTGGATACGCCGGTGGTGGTCTATCCGATTCCCGAGGACCGCAGCCTGTTGCAGTTCACGCGGGTGATCGGCCTGGTTTATCTCGCGATCGGCATGTATGTGCTTTTTCGTCGCTGGACCGCGCCGCGGGCGACGCATTTTTACATTTTCTGCCTGGTTTCGTTCGCGCTGAACACGTTTCATTACACCGGCAAGTTCGATCTGCTGGACTGGACGATTTACTGGGGCAACGTGGTGGCGGAGGCGCTGCAACCGGCTCTCTTTCTGCACTTTGCCTTCGTCTTCCCGGAGGAGCGGCTGCGCGGTCTGAACCGGCGCTGGCTGGTGCCGCTGATCTACGCTCCCGCTGTGTTTGCCATTGGCCTGCGCCTGACGGCGATTCTCTTCTGGCAGGCGACTTTCGCGCTGAAGCTCGAACTGGATCAGGTGGCGACGGCCTATGTGGCGGCGTATTTTGTGCTGGCTGCGATTCTGTTCTGGCGCAGCTACATGCGGGCCAACACGCCGCTGCTGCGGCAGCAGTTGAAGTGGCTGAATCTCGGAACGTTGCTTGCGGTGGCGCCGTATACGCTGCTCTCGGCAATCCCGTTTCTCTTTGGATTCGAGTTCCCGCTGGTTTCGCAGAAGGTGGCCGGGCTTTCGCTGGTGTTTTTACCCCTGACTTTCAGTTGGGCGATTGTGCGCTACCGGCTGATGGACACAGACCTGATCTTTAAGCGCGGTGTGGCGTATACGCTGGCCACGGGTACGCTGGTGGGCGCTTATTTTGGCGTGGTGGCGCTGATCTCCGAACAGGTGCACACGCACTTACCGGACGCCGTGCGGGAGTGGGGACTGGTGGTCACGATTCTGATCACTGCGCAGCTCTTCGACCCGTTGAAGCGGCGTTTTCAGGGCTGGATCGACCGGGTTTTCGACCGGCATCGCTACGATTATCGCCGGGCGCTGGTGGATTTTGGGCGCGGGCTGAGTTCGGAGACGGATTTGGAAGCGCTGCTCAAGTCGATCGTGGACCGGTTGCCGAGCGCGCTGCTGGTGGCAAAGGTCGCGGTCTTTCTTGCGGATTCGCCGGATGCGCCCGAGGAGTTTCATCTCGCGGCGAGCCACGGGCTGCCCTTCAGCGGAGCGCAACAGACGCCGCCCATGGATCTGGGATTCTTGCGCTTCGATCGGGGCGCGGGGCACTCGCATATCTTCTTTGAGAACACGCAACAGACGCTGCATCTGCCCGAGGAGCAGCAACGTACGGCCGCGCAGCTGGACCTGAACTACTACTTGCCCTGCCGGGTGCAGGATGCGAGCCAGTCCGGGCCGGAATCGGGCTCGGGATGGCGGACTCGGACGATTGCCGTCATCGGGCTGGGGCGCACGATCGGCGGGGATTTTCTGTCGAGCGAGGATGTTGAGTTGCTGGAGTCGCTGGCCAGCTACATCGGGATTGCGCTCCAATCGGCGAGTTTGTATGCCCGGCTTGAGGAGCAGGTAAGCGAGTTCGAGCGGCTGAAGGAGTTTAACGAGAACATCGTCGAGTCGATCAATGTGGGAATCCTCGCCGTCGATCTCGAGGACAAGATCGAAAGCTGGAATGCGCAGATGGAGGCGATGTACGCGCTGAGCCGCAAGGAGGCGCTGGGGCAGCCGCTGCATGCGGTATTTCCGTCGGAGTTTATCGAGGCTTTCGACCGCTTCCGCAATGAGTCCGGTGTCCATCACTTATACAAGTTCCGGCTGACGACGCGGGCCGGCGAAGCGCGGACAGCTAACATTGCCGTAGCTCCCTTGTTATCGCGCAACTTTGTCGCGGTGGGGCGCATCGTGCTGGTGGACGACATTACCGAGCGCGTGGCGCTCGAAGCTCAGTTGGCGCAGTCGGATAAGTTGAGTTCGATCGGCCTGCTGGCAGCCGGCGTGGCGCATGAGATTAACACACCGCTGGCGGTCATCAGCAGTTATGCGCAGATGCTGACCAAGCAGATGAAGGGCGATGCACGGCTGACGCCGTTGCTGGAGCGGATTACGCAGCAGACCTTCCGGGCGTCGGAAATTGCCAACGGATTGCTGAACTTCTCGCGCACTTCGACGACCGAGTTTCGGGAGACGGATTTGAATCAGGTCATTCGCGATACGCTGACGCTCGTCGAGCACCAGATGAAGACGGCGCGCATTACCATTGCCATGGAGCTATCCGAAGAGTTACCGCGGATTCACGGCAATCCGGGCAAACTGCAGCAGGTGTTTTTGAATCTGCTGCTGAATGCCAAGGATGCCATGCCGCAGGGGGGCGAGTTACGCGTGGGTACGGTCGCCAACGGCCATGTGGAGGCGGTCATTTCGGACTCCGGAGCGGGGATTGCGCCGGAGCATCTCAAGCGTATTTACGATCCATTCTTTACGACGAAGTCCGCGCCGAAGCCGGGTGAGCGCCGCGGCACCGGGCTGGGGCTTTCGGTCAGTTACGGGATCATTCAGGAACACGCTGGGAAGATCAACGTTGAGAGTACGCTCGGCGTTGGCACCACCTTTCACTTAGAGTTTCCGCTATCGAGGAATTCCGTTCATGCCTGAGGTCTTATCGAATTTGAATTCGTCCGCATTCCTGCCTACTTCCGACTCCGGCGCCGACGCCAAGATTCTGGTCATCGACGATGAGGCTGGCATTCGCGAGTCGCTGGAGGTGCTGCTGACACTCGAAGGCTACACGGTCGAAATGGCGGTGGATGGAGAAGCGGGTTTGGCGCGGCTTGAGCAGAAAAGCTACGATCTGGTGCTGCTGGATCTTTCGCTCCCAGGTCAGTCCGGCCTTGAGTTATTGCCGCAGATTCACGAGCGCTACCCGGATCTGCCGGTGGTGATGATTACCGCCTATGGGACCGTGGACAACGTCGTCGAGGCGGTCCGGGCGGGCGCGGAAAACTTCGTTCAAAAGCCGTGGGACAATGAGAAGCTGCTAGCTGACATTCGCTCTGCGATTGCGCGGCACAAGGCCGAGGCTGAGAACGTCCAACTTAAGCGAGCGCTGAAGCAGCGGTATAACTTCCACAACATTATCGGCAAGTCGGAAGTGATGCTTCGGATCTTCGACCTGGTAAGTCAGGTAGCTCCCAGCAGATCGACTGTCTTGATTCAGGGCGAGAGCGGTACGGGCAAGGAGTTAATTGCCAAGGCGCTCCATGCCAACTCGCCGAGAAAAGACAAGCCGTTTGTGCCGGTGAATACTGGGTCGATGCCTTCGGAGTTATTGGAATCCACATTGTTCGGCCATGTGAAGGGCGCGTTTACTTCGGCGATTGCCACGAAAAAGGGCTTGTTCGAGGTTGCCAACGGCGGAACGCTGTTTCTGGATGAGATTGGCAACATGGGGATGGACACGCAGGCCAAGATACTTCGCGTCTTGCAGGATCGGCGATTTACTCCTCTGGGCGGGACGATCGAGACGCAGGTCGATGTACGCATTGTGGCCGCGACCAATGTGGATCTTCGCCAGGCGGTGCGCGAGGGGAAGTTCCGCGACGACTTGTTTTACCGGCTGAATGTGATTTCCGTAGATCTGCCGCCGCTGCGGGCGCGGCGCGAGGATATTCCGCTGCTGGTCAATCGCTTTCTGGATCATTTCTCGAAAGAAAATGAGTTAGAGACGCGCAAACTGACGCCGGATGCGATGCGGGCGCTGGTCGATTACGATTGGCCGGGAAATGTGCGCGAGTTGGAGAATATTATCGAGCGCGGGGTGGTCTTATCGAGCACGCCGATCATCGGTTCGGGGCTGTTGCCGGGACATATTACCGGGCGCAGCTTTCAGGACGCGCTGCTCGAACATAACCCCAACTCATCGCTCTTCGACATACTCGAAGATATCGAGCGGAGGATCATCATCGAGAAGCTGGAGCGGTGCAACTGGAACCAGACGGATGCGGCGGAGCAGTTTCATATTCCTCTGTCTACGCTGAACCAGAAGATCAAGCGGCTGAATATAGAGATACGGAAGAAGGGGCGGGAGTAGCGTCGATTTCCGTCTCCCGTATGCGAAGCGGTTCCTAACATCCTTGGAGGTTTACCTGTGGAAGCTCAGATCGTGTCGTCTGCAATTGCAGTGATCGGTTCGCTCGGCGGCGCCTTAATCGGGGGTTTACTACAGAGGGAATCAAAAAAACTCCGTGAATTAGAGCTTAAGGTTGAGCGTTTCAGGAAAGAAATACAGGCCCGACAGAAGGAAGAGGAGGTTGCTGCCGAATTGCTGTTTATGAATGGAGCGGCTGTGAGCAGTTTAGCGGCCAAGAGGATGCTTCGCCGGGAAACTGAGAAACGATTCGCAATTCGTCCCACGGTGGGCCCGAGGGAGGTTCTCCCCCCGAGCTAGGTTGGATTTATCGATTTGCAGGTAACAATGACTTTCTTGAGCAGAGTGGAATGATTATCACTCGCAGCCGAGGATGTCTCCTAAACTCGAATAGGACTAACGATTAAACGGAAATGGGATCTTCGGAATCCGCAGGATCAAGCTGAAATTCTTTTACGAAAGGCTCGACTCTTGCTTTGTTCTTCCGCGAAGCGTGCCAGAGATCATAGTCTAGTTGCAGACGCGACCACACTTCGGGCCTCATACGCAGGGCTTCGGATAGGCGAAGCGACATGTCGGCGGAGATTCCGGCTCGACCATTGAGGACGGGGGAGAATGTGGTCCGTGAGACGCCCAGCCTCACCGCAGCCTCGGATACTTCCATTTCGCCCATGTACTCGCGTAGTACGCGACCAGGATAGGGCGGATTGAACATGATTGCCATAGGAATAACGTTAGCGCTGATTCCACGAAGTGGGAACAGGTTCATTAGCCAGGGTCAACTCGATTCACGATCTTTTCTTGGCGCTCTGCCGGTTGCAGCGGCTACACTGCGAGTCTCAGGCAAAGGAGAGTCCAGCCATGGGTTTGCATAATACGGATGAGTTGGCGGCCGAACCGACGCACGCGGTGGAAGAAGCTTCGCACGATGCGCAGGCGGCGACCTATGCGTTTCCCGAGAAAAAGCAGGATCCCCGGTCGGTGTACGAGTGCATCCATGAGCAATTGATCCTCGACGGCAATTCACAGCAGAATCTGGCCACCTTTTGCACGACCTGGATTGAGCCGGAGGCGCAGCAGTTGATGGCCGAGTCGGCGGACAAGAACATGATCGACAAGGATGAGTATCCGCAGACGGCGGCGATCGAGGAGCGGTGCGTACACATGCTGGCCGATCTTTGGAACTCTCCGGAGGCGGCGACTACGATTGGGTGCTCGACGACAGGTTCGAGCGAGGCGGCGATGCTGGGCGGGCTTGCGCTCAAGTGGAAGTGGCGGGAGCGGCGGCGCGCGGCGGGGAAATCCATCGAAAGCCCGAACCTGATCATGGGGCCGGTGCAGGTCTGCTGGCACAAGTTTTGCCGGTACTTCGATGTGGAAATTCGCGAAGTGCCCATGGAGGGCGACCGGCTACTGCTGACTCCGGAGGAGGTGCTCAAACGGTGCGACGAGAACACGATCGGGGTGATCGTGACCCTCGGCGTGACGTTTACGTTGCAGTTTGAGCCGGTGCATGCGATCAGCCTGGCGCTGGATCAGTTGGAAGCGGAGACGGGACTGCATGTTCCCATTCACGTGGACGGGGCGAGCGGGGCGTTTCTGGCTCCATTTACGCAGCCCGATCTGCTTTGGGATTTCCGGCTGCAGCGGGTGAAGTCGATCAACGCTTCGGGGCACAAGTTTGGGCTGGCGCCGCTGGGGGTGGGCTGGGCGCTGTGGCGGGAGAAGCAGGATTTGCCGCAGGATTTGATTTTCGAGGTGAATTATCTGGGCGGGAATATGCCCACCTTTGCGCTGAATTTTTCGCGGCCGGGCGGGGAGATTATCTGCCAGTATTACAACTTTCTTAGGCTGGGCAAGGAAGGTTACCGGGAGATTCAGACCGAATGCGCGGCACTGGGGATTTTTCTGGCCGGGGAGATTGGCGCGATGGGTCCGTTCCGCATTATCTACGACGGGCGGGATGGGATTCCGGGATTGTGCTGGGAGCTGAAGGATCCGGAGACGGCGGGATTCACGCTTTACGACTATGCGGACCGGCTGCGCGAGAGAGGCTGGCTGGTTCCGGCGTATTCGCAGCCCCCGAACCGGGAGGATCTGGTGATTCAGCGGATTTTGATCCGGCATGGATTTACGCGGGAGATGGCTGGGACGCTGCTCCACGAGATGGAGCTGGCGCTTGAGCATTTCCGGTCCAATCCGGTGGGGACGGGGTCGGAGCTGGCGCTGGCGGGGAGTGTGGGCGAGGGGCATGACCACTCGGGGCGGTAGGCGAATGGCCATCCGAACAGCGGATTCCCAGGGGAATTACGGCAAGCAAAGCAAGGGCAACGACAGGCTGGCGTTGGTAGTTCCCGCCTGGTGTCCTGAGTCGGAAATTCGTTGCGGTATTCGGACGGTAACGTTCAGCGTAAGTCGCTGAGAATCGGGTCCTTCGCTGCGCTCAGGATGACAACATTGGTTGGCACAACGTCAGAAGCAGGACATTAGCAAGAAAACAAAGGCGTCGCGAGGGTGGGCACCCGGAATCGCACCCGAAATTGATTCGGTGGCCGGCGCATGAAGCGTTGGGGCCGATGGTGCATCCTAGAACTGTGACGGATTCTGTGAAGACACTTTCCGCGCCGAAGCGGACAGCCGGGTTCGCTCACGCGTACCGGGCGCTGCGGCATCGGAATTTCCGGCTTTTCTTTGGCGGGCAGAGCATTTCGCTGGTCGGCACCTGGATGACGCGAGTGGCGACGGCGTGGCTGGTGTACCGGCTGACGAAGTCCGCCGTGCTGCTGGGAACGGTGAGTTTTGCCGGGCAGATTCCCACCTTCCTGCTGGCTCCGCTGGCCGGTGTGCTGGTCGACCGGTGGAACCGGCGGACGGTGCTGGTTTGGACGCAGGCGCTGGCGATGGTGCAGTCTTTGGCGCTCGCGTGGCTGACGCTGACAAATCGCGTGACCATCGCGGAGGTGCTGGCGCTGAGCATTTGTCAGGGGTGCATCAACGCCTTCGATATGCCGGGACGGCAGTCGTTTCTGCTCGAAATGGTGGAGAGCCGGGACGATCTCTCGAACGCGATCGCCATCAACTCGTCGATGGTGAATGTGGCGCGGCTGATTGGGCCATCGCTGGCGGGGATGCTGATTGCGGTGTCGAGCGAAGGTTGGTGTTTTCTCATAGACGGGGTGAGTTACATCGCGGTGGTCGCTTCCCTGCTGATGATGCGGCTGCGCGCGCCAACGGCCGAGGCGATGGCGGCGGCGGCGCGGCGGGCGAAGGAGTCGATGCTGACGCAGTTGCAGGAGGGTTGGGATTTTGTGCGCGGCCACTCGCCGATCCGGACAATTCTGCTGCTGTTTGGGGTGGTGAGCCTGATGGGCTGGCCGTTTACGGTGCTGATGCCGATTTTTGCGGCGCAGGTGCTCAAGGGCGGGGCGCATACGCTGGGATTTCTGATGGGCGCGTTGGGGGTGGGGTCGCTGGTTTCGGCGTTTTCGCTGGTGCTGCGGAAGTCGGTGCGGGGTTTGCTGAAGATGATTCCGATTGCGGCGGCGAGCTTTGGCGTGGGGCTGGTGTTGTTTGGATTTTCTAACGTGCTTTGGCTTTCGATGGTCCTTCTCCTGCTGGTAGGGTATGGGATGATGCAGGGTTTGACTTCGAGCAATACCATCATCCAGACGATTGTGCCGGAGGACAAGCGTGGGCGGGTGATGAGCTACTACACGGTGGCGTTTGTGGGGATGGCTCCGTTTGGCAGCCTGATGGCCGGTTGGCTGGCGCATGCGATTGGGGCGCAGCGGACGGTCGAGATCAGCGGAGTGTGCTGCGTGCTGGGAGCCGCTTGGTTCTGGACTCAGATGCCGGAGGTGCGGCGGGTGATGCGGCCGATTTATGAGCAACTGGGGATTATTCCGGCGGCGGGGTTGACGGAAATGGAAGAATCCGGCTCCAACTGACTTCCGCAACGAAATCCTGGTGCGAACATCCAATGGGACATGACTCTGCCTGAAAGGCCGGTTGCGCCGGATGCGGTATCCGACGCCCGTCCCGATACAGTCCACTTCGGATTCGACAATTCTTACGCGCGGTTGCCGGAGCGATTTTATGCGCGGGTGACTCCTACGCCGGTCGTGGCTCCGAAGCTCATCAAGCTGAACGTCGAACTGGCGCGCAAACTGGGGCTGGACCCGGAATCGCTGGCGACTCCGCAGGGCGTCGAAATTCTGGCCGGCAACCGTGTTGCGAAGGGTTCGGAACCGCTGGCGATGGCCTACGCCGGGCACCAGTTTGGCCATTTTGTGCCGCAGTTGGGCGATGGCCGCGCCAACCTGCTGGGCGAGGTGGTCGGGCAAGACGGCGCGCGATACGACATCCAGCTCAAGGGCTCCGGGCCGACGCCTTTTTCGCGGCGCGGCGACGGCCGGGCGGCGCTGGGGCCGGTGTTGCGCGAATACCTGATAAGCGAGGCGATGGCGGCGATGGGCGTGCCGACGACGCGCGCCCTGGCCGCAGTGACGACGGGCGAGCGGGTCTTTCGCGAATCGGCATTGCCGGGCGCGGTCTTCACGCGCGTGGCAGCGAGCCATCTGCGCGTCGGCACGTTCCAGTATTTTGCCGCGCGGGGCGATGTGGAGGCTCTGCGGACGCTGGCGGACTACGCGATTGCGCGACATTATCCGGAAGCGGCGCGGGCCGAGCAGCCGTACCGCGCTCTGCTGGACGGCGTGATCGGTCGCCATGCGCAACTTGTGGCGCAGTGGATGCTGCTGGGCTTCATCCATGGCGTGATGAATACGGACAACACGTCGATCTCCGGCGAGACGATCGATTACGGCCCATGCGCTTTCATGGAGGCGTACGACCCCGCGACAGTGTTCAGTTCGATCGACCAGCAGGGGCGCTATGCTTACGGCAATCAGCCGCGCATCGCGCTGTGGAACCTTACGCGCCTGGCGGAGACGTTGTTGCCGCTGCTGGCGGAGGAAACTGGAAGCAGGGATGGGGCGCTCACCTCAGCCAACGAGGCGCTGGCGGCTTTTTCGCCGCAGTTTGAGGCGGCGCAACTCGCCGGACTGCGCAGGAAGCTAGGACTCGCGACCGAGCGCGAGGGCGATCTGGCGCTGGCGCAGGATTTGCTGGAGCGCATGGCCGCCAACCAGGCCGATTTCACATGGACTTTCCGCCGGCTTTGCGACGCGGCGAGCGGACTGGAAGGGGATGCTGGTGTTCGCGCTTGCTTCCGCGATCCGGACGCATTCGATTCATGGGCCGTTGCCTGGCGCCGGCGGCTCAACGAGGAGCGCGTCACCGCGGCAGATCGAGCAGCGGCGATGCGGCGGACGAATCCGGCGTACATACCCCGCAATCACCGGGTGGAGGCGGTCATTCAGGCCGCATTGCTCAGGCAGGATTTCCAGCCGTTTGTAGAGTTGCTGGACGCCGTGATCCGGCCTTTTGAAGAGGGACCGGGATTGGAGCGCTTTGCCTGGCCGGCGCGCCCCGAGGAGCGCGTCACCCAGACATTCTGCGGAACCTGAGCGCTGGTATTAGGCCAGCACCGTTTCGCCATGAAGAGCATGAGAGCGATGCTCGGTTCCGGCGATGATATCCCTCGCCCGGAGCACTTCGTCCGCAGTGCCATGCACCACGAGCAGGAATTTATCCGTCTTGAGCGCCACGTCGTACTTGAGGATGCTGTCCTTGGGGATACCGATGCTGGCCAGCCCCGCTCCGACGGCACTGACGCCGCCAACGACAACGGCTCCTTCAAGTCCCGCCACGATCCATGCCACCAATGGCCCGGCTACGAGGATCGGCCCGATGCCGGGAAGGGCGAAGAACGCTCCGCCAAATAAGAGACCCCAGAACCCGCCCCAAAACGCTCCGATACCACCCCAGCGCTTCATGCGATCGCCGACGTTGTAATAGCCGACGACCTGCTCGTCGGTATGGGTGTCTTTGCCAGCGATGGATAGCGTCTTCATATCGATGCCTGCGTGCTGAAGTTCCTTGACTGCTTGTTCCGCCAGTTCATGCGTGTCGTAAATAGCTACCACGGAAGTAGACATAGTTGCCAGCTTTCTTGCCGAATCGGTTATGAGACATAGCGATGGCTGGAGGGCTGCAAGTGAGCGAACACAGCTGAAGACTTGCATAACTTCTCAGCGCACCTAAGGTAAGTGCTGCGGCTCGCGGAGTATTTCGCGAGACCGGGCTGAGTCATGCATCCACAGTGTTCCACTTTTGGCTGCGCCAGGGATGTGCTCTCCGGCTCAGACTGGGTTGAGGCATACGCAGATACTTAACTTGCTCATCGCGGTGTTACGGTGTGAGGTTGCGACCGGAGTCCGCGCCAGGGAAGAAAGAGAGGAAGTACGCATGTCAAGCAAAATGAGTGCCGCGGTTGTTCGTCAGTTCGGATCGTCATTGGTTCTGGAACAGTGGGATATTCCGAGTCCGGCGACCAATCAGATACTGATCAAGACCGAGGCGTGCGGAGTTTGTCACACCGATCTCCATGCGGCGAAGGGCGATTGGCCGGTGAAACCGACGCTGCCATTCATCCCAGGCCACGAGGCGATTGGGCTGGTAACGGCTGTCGGGGCCGGTGTAACGATTGTGAAAGAGGGAGATCGAGTCGGCGTTCCCTGGCTTTATTCCGCCTGCGGGCATTGCGAATACTGCTTGTCGGCGTGGGAGACGGTTTGTCCCGAAGCGCAATTTGGCGGATACACCCGCAATGGCGGGTTTGCCGAATACATTCTCGCCGATCCGAACTATGTGGCTCATGTGCCCCATGGGCTCAGCGCCGTCGAGGCGGCACCGCTGATTTGCGCGGGAGTTACGACCTACAAAGGTCTGAAACAGACTGAAGCAAGGCCCGGCGAGTGGATTGCCATTTCAGGAGTCGGAGGTCTGGGGCATCTCGCCGTTCAGTATGCCAAGGCGATGGGATTGCTGGTCTGCGCCATCGATATCGACGATGGCAAACTGGCTCATGCCAAGCGGCTGGGAGCGGATCTGGTGTTCAACGCGAGGGCGGGAGATCCGGGTATTGCACTGAAAAAAGAGACCGGCGGCGGAGCACATGGAGTGTTGATTACCGCGCCCTCTCTGATTGCGTTCAAGCAGGGAATCGGCATGACGCGCCGGCGCGGCACATGCGTTCTCATTGGGCTTCCGCCAGGCGAGTTCCCCGTTCCGTTGTTCGAGGTGGTGGCCAACTGCATCACGATCCGCGGCTCGTTTGTGGGCACTCGTTGCGATATGGCGGAGGCGCTTGCTTTCGCGGCAGAAGGCAAGGTCAAGGCGGATATAGAGCTGCAGCCGCTGTCGTCGATCAACGATATCTTTCAGAGGCTTGAGCGCGGAGACGTAGCATCGCGCGTGGTGCTGGACTTCGGTAGCGCGACGAGCCTTGAAACCTCGCGGGAATTGGCGCTGCACCATGCTTGATAAGCCATGCCTAATGCGCCATGCGCAACAAGTTGGGTTGATGTAACTTGAGCGAGGCGGTAGCGACAGGCCTGAGTTAGAACCTGGGCCTGTCGCCTGCGCCCTTCCGCAAGGTATTGACTTTCTGCGTCTTTCAACAAGCCGCTAAGCGGGGTTTTCGGAGTTGATATCCAGCCACGCTAACAGAGCGGAGATTCTGCCGGTAGCGAGCGCTATGCAGGAGTCGGCCGCTCCGTAGTACAAGTGAATGGTGTCGCCGTCGGGGAGGATGGTTTGGCCGCATGGGAAAACAACGTCGCTCACGTCGCCGCCTCGCTCATACGGGGCTTCGGGGCCGAACATCCAGCATTGTCCGCGCCTCAGGCATAACTCCGGAGTATTGAGGTCGAAGAGCGCGAGACCCAGCCGGTAGATGCTCCCCGACGCGGTGTTCCGAACCCCGTGATAGATCGCCAGCCATCCCCTGGCCGTTTCGATTGGAGGCGAGCATAGGCCGATCTTATTCGCGTCCCACCATCCGCCGCGCCGCGCCTCGAGCATGATCTTGTGACTTCCCCAATGATGCAGGTCGGGCGAGTAGGATATCCACATATGCGCCCCGAGCGCGGTGACCGGCCGATGAATGAGCGCCCAGAAGTTACCGATCCTTCTCGGCAGAAGCGCAGCGTCCTTGTCTTCCGGTTGCATAACTAAGCCGAATCGCTCGAATGTGACAAAGTCTTCGGTCATGGCCAGGGAAACGCCCGGCCCGCCTCTTGAAAAGGAAGTATAGGCAATGGCGTATTTTTCGAGTTCCGGAATATAAGTGATACGCGGGTCTTCAATACCCCATTTCTCCTCCGGATATTCACGGGGGTTGGCTAAGAGTGTCGGCTTGGCATCGACCACCCAATCGTCGATTCCATTGGCCGAGCGAGCCGCACAGAGATGCGACATTCCGGTGCGATCTTCTACCCGGCACAGCAAAAGGGTGTCGCCGTTCTGGAGCAATGTCGCGCCAGCGTTAAAGACGCTGTTGATGGGGTAAGGCCAATCCTTGCGAGTCAGGATGGGATTGGCATAATGCCGCGTGAAAAGCTGCACATCCGGACACGGAGATGAGAAGGAAAACGCAGATGCGTCGCGGTCTGCTTTCGTTTCTTTCGAGCTGGTTGAATTCAACACGGGGTACTCATTTCTTGTTTGAGATCCGATTCGCTGACAGCCTGGGCCGCCCGCATTTCGAGCAGGGCCATCAGGAATGAGAGAGTGGATTCGGCTCCCTGATTTTCATTGACCCGGTCGGGGTGCAGCCCGTCGCGGCAACCTCCGGTAGATGCATCGTAAAGCGGCGTTTGCAGATCGTTCTTGCCGAGAAACCAAGCGAAGGTCCGTTGAGCTTCCGCAAACCAATGCGACTCACCTGTAAGTCGCTGGGCTTCGAGACACGCGGAAACTGTAGCGCACGCTTCCACGGGCTGTTGATCGAAACGCGCCTTGTCGCTTCCCTGGGTAAAGAATCCTCTTGAGCCAATGGGAACGAACACTTCGCTATCTTCGCGGAACTGTTCGGAGACGAGCCATTGGAGCGACTTCATGCCGGCTTGCATCATGCTGCGATTGTCGCTGTGCCACCCGGCGAGAATGAGCGCCTGCGACAAGCGAGCGTTCGAATAGGACAGGCTGTTTTCAAACCAGTGCCAGCTTTCCGATTGACTGCGCTCGAAGATGTCGAGCAGCCGATTGGCGAGGATGTTGCGGGCGCTTTGGATCGCCCTATCGGTTGGGAACCAATCGAGATACGCCTGCAACCCTAACACGGAAAAAGCCCAGGCGCGCGGGCTGCTGAAGGTCAGCGTGGCGGGCACGGCGGCTTCGAAGAGGCGGCCCGCCGCTCCGCGCAAACCTGCATCGTGAGACCGCCCGAGCAGAGCGCCGAGAGACCATATCGCGCGTCCGTGGCTATCTTCCGAACCGACGTCTTCCAGCCATCTGCGATCGTAGCCGAGGAAGTTTCGGAATCTTCCGGAATGGGAGTCGAAGCCAAGCCAGAGGAAAGCAAGATAAGTTCGAGACAGATCGGAATGCGACTTTGCACCGGTGGGCGGCGCATAATCCTTTAGGAGCGTGGAAACAATAAGAGCGCGGGCGTTGTCGTCCGTCGTATAGCCCTCCTGGGAGTTAGGCACCGTGAAGATAGCATGCTGAAAGATGCCGGTGTCGTCGGTGAGTGAGTGCAGATGACCGGTGTTCAGCACCGGGAGCCCGTTTGCGGAGTACTTCTCAATGTCGCCTTGCATAGCCGCCTTGGGGTGACACATACGCTCCTGCCGCGCCCGTTGAAAACTCGTCATATAGGCTCGCGCGGTGTTGGGCCAGGTGGTTCCGCGCGAGTAAAGATAAGCGCGCTTGCGCATGGCGTGTCGCTCGGCTTCCCCGTTCAGCAGGCTAAGAACCGCGTCCGCGATTGCGCCGGGATCCTCGAAGGGAACAAGCACGCCTCGTCCGCCGGCGAGCAGTTCTTTGGCATGCCAGTAGGGCGTTGAGATGATGGCTTTGCCGGCGCCCATGGCGGTGGCCAGAGTGCCGGAAGTTACCTGGGCCTCATCGCGATACGGGGTGATGTAGATATCCGCTGCGCCTACATGCTGGATGAGTTCCTCGGCGCAAACGAAGCGATTGCTGAGAATCAGGTTCTGCGCGACGCCGAGAGTTTGAGCCAAATCGAGGAGCGATTTCCGGTAGCGTTCGCCCTCGCGCTTGCGGAGGTGGGGATGGGTTGCGCCGGAGACGACGTAGACCACTTCTGGATGACCGGCGAGGATGGCTGGAAGCGCGCGAATGACATTCTCAATCCCCTTGTTTGGAGACAGGAGACCGAACGTCAGCAGAACGGATTTTCCTTCCGTTCCGAGCGCGTCTTTGAAATAGTTGGGGTCCATAAAGGGGAGATCCGGCACGCCGTGAGGAATCACATCGATTTTCTCCGCGGGAACGGCATACACGTCGCTGAGCATCGAAGCAGCTTGCTCGCTCATCACGACGAGGCGGTCCGATAGCGTGGCAATCTCTTCGAGAACGGACCGCTGGTTGAGGTCCGGCTCGCGGAGTACCGTGTGCAAAGTCGTGACGACCGGCATCTTCAGCTTGCGAAGGAGCGAGAGAATATGGCTGCCCGCGACTCCACCGTAGATGCCGTACTCATGCTGCAAGCACACCAGGTCGTTGCAATTGAAATTGAGAAAGTCGGCCGCTCGCACATAAGAAGTGAGATCGTCCTGCACCAGTTCGAGCCTAACCTGCTCTGGATAATCGTAGTAGGCGTCGGGGTCGTTCACTGGAATGGCAAAGAGGCGTTCCGAGCCGTATGCGACGCCGATAGCTCCGCACAAATCGGTGGTGAAGGTTGCTATGCCGCACTGCCTGGGAAGATAATTTCCAACAAAAGCGATTCGCGTGGGCAGGGGCAGGGACGATACCCTGGACGCGATCGTTGTGGGAGATACGGCGTGGATTGAAGCGGGTGGTTCCCTGGAGTCGGCGAATTCAGCTAAGGACATATTTTCCGCTTTCTCGCGCGCCGCATGAGCGACGATGTGGGGTTGGCAAAATGTTCAGACTTACGTCCGGGGATTCCGTTCTAACTTCTTGCTCACACCCAATCGCATGCGCGATATTGGCAGTGCCAGGACGCTCCTGTATCCGGCTCGGGGCCGGCGCAATCCTGGCCGCGAAGGGTCTTGCCGATCGGCGCCATGCGAGTGCGGCCGGGATTTGCGCGTTGCACTAACTTCGTCATAGTTCTTTGTAAACCGGAAGGCAAGCGGAGCGATGTCCTCAATTGATCGAACTCTGGGCGGCATTGTCGCGGATAATCGCGAAAGCGCATAGAGATTGCAGTGCGGCTTACTCAGAAAGCCGGAGTCCGTATGAAAAAGCTCATTGTCTTCGATCTCGACGGAACGCTGGCGCCCAGCAAGTCGCCTCTCGATACCGAGATGGCCGCGCTGCTGCGGGATTTGCTTGAGGTCGCGGCAGTCGCCATCATCTCCGGAGGCGCATGGCTGCAATTCGAGCGTCAGGTACTGTCGCACCTTCCGCAAGATTCGCATCTGGAGAAGCTTTCGATCCTTCCTACGTGTGGAACGCAGTTCTTTGAGCACCAAGGCGAGTGGAAACGGACTTACGCGGAGAACCTAACCGCGGATGAGAAGCGGAAAATCGGCGGCGCACTCACCCAGGCAACTGCGACGGCGAGCTTCAAGGCCGAAAAGACGTGGGGAGAAACGATCGAAGATCGCGGCAGCCAGATCACCTACTCTGCGCTCGGCCAGCAAGCGCCATTGGTTGCGAAAGAAAAATGGGATCCGGATTTCGCCAAGCGGAAGAAGATCAAAGAGGTTCTCGACGGACTGATTCCCGAGTTTTCCGTTCGCCTGGGAGGAGCTACCTCGATCGACGTGACCAAGCCCGGCATCGACAAAGCTTATGGTATCCGGAAGCTGCGCGAGATCCTCGGCATCCGGTTGGAGGAGATGATCTTCATCGGCGACGCGCTGTTTGAGGGCGGAAACGACTACCCGGCAAAACAGGCTGGCGTGGTGTCGATCCCCATTCGAAACCCCGATGAGACCAAGAGAGTTATCGAAGCAATCGTCGCCTGTCTGGACCCGGAAGCAAAGGAACGATCCTTTCCGGTGGATCGATGAGCGCCCGCCCGGCTATGACAAACCCTTTCGCTCGGACCGATCGTCTGTTGGGTTCAATGAGGAACCGACAGCAGCCCTTTGACGAGTTCCGATAGCTTGATAACATCGGCCATTGCCTGTTGGGCAAAGACGCCGGATTCCTCACCGCCTCGGCCGAAGAGATACACCGTCTGAATCAATCCCTGCAGCGGGTTGTTGATCTGGTGCGCGAGACGATTGGCCATGGTCAGTTCCGCCGAGGTTCTTGCCTGCTTTATCAGCAGCTTTTGCTGCTGCTGAAGCCGCACACCGGTTGCCGCAAACTTGGCGAAGGACTGCATTGCTTTGCAATCTTCCATGTCGAATGCTTCGTCCCTGCCATGCGCCATAATCCAGATGGTTCCGCGCGTCTCTCCGGCCTCCCATGGAAGCAGAAGGCCATCGGTCACGGTGGGAGCTTCCAAGTGCAAGCGGTCGAAAAAACGTTGCGCAACTTGAAACAACTGCGGGCGGCCCCGCTCCAGAGTCAGACCGCATGCGCTCGGGTAACGCGGCAGCTTCGCATCGTGAAAGCCGGAATACTGCCCTGCGGTCGCGACCCAATGGTAGTAGTGGTCGTCGCCGCCATCCTTCTTTTCGATGCTGATACCGGCGCTATCCGCGCCGCAAAGATGCACAGCGGCCGCGACAAGTTCCTGCAGAATGCCGATGGGATTGCACAGAAACATTCCGGCTAGCCGATTCATAACATCGATCTGCGCGGCGATATCGCGATGGCGCAATTGCCGTCGCGAGAAGTTGGGGTCGCTCTCCAGATCGGTAACTTGCATGCCGGAACCGGCTAACTGGGCAACCATACGGTCCATTTCCGGCGAGGTCTTTGCCGGGCTCTGGACCGGGGGTTGGGTTCCTTTCGGAAAGAATGCCGCGAAATTCCACTCCTTGCGACTTGTGCCCGGAACGTGGGGCGAAAGATCGGGACTTATTCCGGGGCGCAAAAGCGCGACTGCCTTGTCGCGAGCAAGGCTGGCCATCCGGGACGAAAGGCCAGCTTGCATGGGAATGCCGCAACCGGGATCGCGCCAGATTTCCATGAAAGTGTCCGACAGAACTTGTTCCGCGCGAACCGGATCGCTCAACACGCGGAGCGCGACGGAATATACCGTGCGCGCGTGCCGGTCGAAGAGCAACGCGAGCGCCCGACGGTCACGGCGCTGGACGCGACAGAGGAGTTCGGCATCTTCCGGGTGGAGCCGCTCGGGGAACATAATCCGCCTTCGGGTGACAATTCGAAGGCTACTACGAACGCTGTCTATCCCGAATGGTCACTCCGGCACACAATGGCGAAGTGTTCGCCCTGGAAGCGAGACCGGTGCCGCCGGCTCCCAAATTTCTCGCTATTGCGAGGGCGGACCACCGTTGGCCACAACGCGGGGACTCGGATTGGCCTCGCCTCGGGAGCGTACACTGCATAAAGACGGGAGACTCCAGATGACTCGATCCATGCGTGTCTTGATTCTTATTCTGGCCGCTGGCGCGGCGCTAACCATCGGCGGCTGCCGTACCACGGTGGTGGAGCACGTGGACAAACACGAGCCGCGTCCAGACCGTCCGGACGATCATCGAAGGCCGCCGCCACCGCCAGACCGCCGCGACGACCACCGGTAGCCACCTCGCCGAGGCGATGCGGACGGAGAAGATGTCGAAGTGCAAGACGGCTGCGCCGCGGAAGACGAGCCGGACGCAAGTGTTCCGGCTGCCGGACCCGAAGAGCGATATTACGCTGGCCAGCCTGCAACGCGCGGCGGCGATGGTCGGGCGGCGGGTTTCGATTGAGTTGGTCTAGGGTTCGGCGCGCTGAAGGTGGGAGTTAGGGTCAGTCGAGGAGGGCGGCGATCTCGTTCATGGCTACCTGGAAACTGGTGCCGGGGAGTTCGAAGATTTCTGTGGGTGTGAGCTGGCCGCTGCTGTAGAGGTAGCAGGTGGGCTTCTTAGGCTCGATGAGCCAGATTGCCGGGATGCCCATTTGCCGGTAGGCGGCTAGTTTTTCGAGGACGTCGGTCATCTTGTCCGTGGGCGACAGGATTTCGAAGACAGCCAGCGGCGGGTAGGTAATGACCTGCTCTTTGGGAAGGCTGCGACTCAGCACGGTCACGTCCGGGATACGATACTCTTCCGGCGAAATCTGGACGCGCAATTCGGGAAACACTTCGATCCCCCACTCGCGCTCGCGGTCGCCAAACCACCGCATCAGAATTTTCTGCCATTCGGCATGACTTCGTTCAGGCACGGCACGCTCCTTGATGACGCCACGGACGTATTCGCAGTCCGGGTGAGCGGAGGTATTCAGGTACTCTTCGATGGAAATCAGCGTTGTCGCCATGCCGGACCCTCCGTGATGCGATTGTAATCGAGAATTGGGTGATGCAAGCGACGCGGGCTCACGGTGAGGGATGCGGCGGGCCAGATTGGGAGCCAGAGGCATGAGCGAGCAGCATATGGGTTCGCGCATTGACGACTTTATGCGCCAAGAGGGGACTTTTGAAGAGGAGCAGGCGCAGGCAGTGAAAGAGGTGGTCGCGTGGCAGCTTGGAGAGGCGATGCGGACGCAGAAGATTTCCAAGAACAAGATGGCTGCGCTGCTGAAGACGAGCCGGACACAGGTAGACCGGCTGCTGGACCCGAAGAGCGATATTACGCTGGCCAGCCTGCAGCGCGCGGCGGCGATGGTCGGGCGGCGGGTTTTGATTGAGTTGGTTTGATCCCGCGCGGGTTTGCGGGTTATTCGGGCAACGCTCCCAGGTCTCAGAAGCGAAACCTGGGGCACCCGGCACCCGGCACCCGGCGGAATCTGAGGTGGCCTGATTTGAGATTTGGACTGGGTACCTCCGACCCGGCGAGTTCCAGCGTTTTAGGCTGACGCTTTAAGCCTTGGGCCTGCCCCTGCGGCTGTACGACGTTCGCGCCCTGCTGGAGCTCGGGCGGGGTCTGGTCAGCGGGGTGCCCTGTTTGGGTTGAGTTATGCGCAGAATGTTTCTATAGCTTGGATGGATCTCCCAAGGAAGATCGTCGTCCGCGTTGGCCAAACTTGATAGCAGGTTGGGGCGTTCTTCAAATCGAATAAAATCTAACCCCGTTGTAGCTTTCGCGTCTCGTGCGTTGATAAAGCCGATCCGGAAGAGAAAATGCGCCAGGGATAGATTGCTTGCCCCTGTTCCCGAGGAGTCGATTTCGATTACACCGCTCTTGAGGATGATTTCCTTCCGTATCTTTTCCAAAAGCTCTTGGGTCGTGAATTGAGCGGGGCCACCAGCAAAGGCCTCAAGAACGTGCTCAATCTGTGGACACTGGTGTCTGTGCTCTTTGTAAAGGTCGGAAAGCCGATAGGCCCCATAGTCGCCGAGCACGAAGGTGATGTCGCCCATTCCTATTTTGTCACTTCCCACGTCGGAGGCGCGCTGCCCGGACATCCTGCACAGTTGGGTCGCCCACCTCGGTCGACCCGCGCTCAAGATATGAATCGGCCTAAAGGCCTCAAGTCCTCTTCCCGACCAATAGAACGGCTGTTTGAACACAAGATCGAATACGTCGATATTCGTTTGTAGCAGGCCGTAGGTGCGAAGGTAAAAACTGGAAATTCTCTTCGCCAATATCTGACCTGACTCGATGGTACTCCAACTCAGGTTGAGCATATACTGCTCACACTTGTCCAAGGACTCGTCATATTGAGCGATGATAGACCAGACATCGGTTCTTACTGACGCCCTTATATTGAGTCCGCCGACGCTCTGCACTAAGTTTCTGCACGCGCTGAAAAACGCGCTGACCCGCAATTTCTCTTGTTCGGTGTTGAGAAACATAGCGTCTATATCATCTATCAAAATCCATACCGAGATTCCCTGCTTTGCCAATATTCTCTGTAGAAGGGCTTGCGAGTTCCCGGGCTCGAGCCGTTGCCTCGAGATCTCGAAGTCCTTGATTTTTAGCTTTAGCCGGTCTATTAGGCTTCCGACAAGATTTCTTCCCCTGAATCCTGCCAATTCCGCGCTCTCGACGAGCGTCATTGTGTCGTCCGTGAAGGCTACTTTTAGGAGTTGCCCAAGTTCCAGGTTCACTTGAGAACAGATCCTCTGTTGCCACCCATATATCAG
>Ga0209208_10001599_pt1 | contig 32093 bp, 30 predicted proteins | sample S1TSphfallax_3_FD_187694 | JGI IMG/M metagenome (GOLD analysis project Ga0209208, IMG submission 187694) | Host-associated microbial communities from peat moss isolated from Minnesota, USA - S1T2_Fd - Sphagnum fallax MG (SPAdes) (version 2) | ecosystem: Host-associated > Plants > Peat moss >...
AAGATCTAACTTGGTTTTCACAAAGGTGTTTGATTTTTGTGGCCATAACTTAGAATCAACACATGCCTTGTCCCATTCCTACTATCCTTTACCATGTGTTTTCAACCAAGTTATATATATATATATATTTCTTTGAATGTCAACTTGGGCTCAAATTTAATGGATGTTTCATGTAGCCCATGACAAAACTTTTCATCTTCTATGTTAAATTCATGCCTTTGACATGGCATGCCCAAATTAAGAATTTTAAAAATTTTCCTCCAATCTAACTTTTCATAATTAATAAAAAAACTTCAAAGCAATTGCCATGGTTCCCAAATTAGAACCCTCACCCTTCACATATGCAATGATATTTTTTGGTCAAATCATATTTTTCAAGCAAATTTTAGGGTCTCATTGCCAAAGCGTTACTTGGTGTTTCAGGTTAGATTCTAATAGTTATATCATTATGTATTTCAAGTGCCAATCAACACTAATAAAGTTCATGCAACCAATGAAAAGATGTCATGGGCCTTTTAGTGCAAAGATGTATTTTTGACATCCACTAGAAATCAAAGTTGAATATTGTTGATAAGTATTTAACTAGTGCAAGCAACAAACACATGCAATTCCTTTGTTTTTTCAAACAACTCAAACAAAATGTCTTTCAAATGGACAACCTTTTGGTTGGAAAAACAAGATGAGGATAGAAATGTAACCCCAATTTTTGCAACCACGCACTTTCAACAAAACTAATTGGCAAACAATTTTGTATGTCAAATATAATTAATCAAATTGACTAAGTGTTAAGGGTAATGTTTTGAAAATTGTGAACTTTGTTTGAACTCAATATCGATTTGCTATTGATTTAACAAGTTGAAAAACAATTCTAAATAGCAAAATTTGTACAAATGATTTTGAAAAAGTGTCATTATCAATTTATTGTTTTGAAAGACATCATTTGTTGTGGTTTTGCAAACACGTCTTTTATGTTCTTGGAATATGAATGACATGATTAATAGCAAATTAATAAATTACAAATTCATGATTAGGAAATGACTAACAAAATTATGTCAAATGTTGCATTATTTGATTGTCCAATACACATTAGGTCAGATATGAGTGAAATGCATGTAATAAACACAAGTACAAATAAATTGCATGGAAATACAAATAAAATGTTTAAAGTCATTATTTAGGAGTTTTCAACACAAGTAAAAGGAGTTTTGGAGGAACCTTTTTTTTTTTCAAGGGGTGTAAACAATAAATAAGCAAAAGATGTGTGTCATGAATGTACCACTATTCTGAATAGTGAAGGAAAGAAATTTAATGAAAATATTTTTCTTGGTTTTGAATTCACTACCAATTCTTAAACTTTTATTCTTGATGGGTACACCCAATCATAATTTTGGCCAAAACATAACTTTCATTAACAAGATCAATGGATCCAACATCATTTAAACAAAAAAAAAACCCATGTGCTTCTAATCCAATGTATGGCCTCCAAAATCTAGCCTTGTCATGCAATGTTTTGTGAAAAACTTCTAAAGGAAGATTTGTGATCAAGTTTTCTTCATTTCCATATGATGACATTGATGGGCCAACCAAACTGTTGGTTTTTTCTTTTATGTCAAGGAATACAATGAATCCCATTATAAGGATATTGTCGTGGACATCAAGGAGGGAGTAGAAGTCAAAAAGTTTTTCTCACTTGAAGGCTACTATAAGAACTACAAGAAAAAATCAACAACATAACATGGCTTAATGTCCCTTGCTTATGATCCATTCTCAAAAAGATAAAATTAAAAACAATTACCCTTTAAAATAAATAGAGGTCATTAGTCAATTCACCACAATTATGAAACAACAAGAACAACAAACAAATTGTTTGAATGATAAAAAAATATTTAGTTGATCACAATTAAGATTGTAGAAACAAGAAAATGTATGAAATGAAATAAGAGGTAGGAAGCTTAATAACTTCATACTTGAATGTAATTGCAAATCAAAAAGATTGTTATTACATTGTACTTCAAAACACAACACTTGTTAATGAAATGAAATAAGAGGTAAAAAACTTAATAACTTCACATTCAAAAAATGTGATAGCAAATTGAAATGGTTATTATTATCACTTGAGAACACAACATTTATTAATGAAATGAAGTAAAAGGTAGGAAGTTTAACCTTTAATTGATGTTTAACCAAACTAGTGCCAAATGACAAGAGGGACTTGCAACCATATAACATCCCAATAGCTTGAATTTTTTCATATTTTGAAATTTTTAACTTGGTAGAATTTTAGAGGATTTCAATCTAATTTGGTAGTAAAAATGTGTAATATGGGTGAGAACAAAAAATCCCCATTGTTGAAACTACAATTTTATGAAATACAAGCAACATCCAAATTTTGGAGTTTTTTATTTAACTAGCATATTTCAATGAAACTAAAACTTTTATGGCAAATGGAAAAAGAAATTAAACCTGTGGACTTGAAACGAAGTAGAAATGAACGGTCAAAATTGCACATACAATGGTCATTTACACACAAGCAAAAAAAAAAAAACAAGTTATTTTTATTATTCAAGGGCATCTTGTTGAGACCTAACACCTTCCAAAACCCTACCAACTCCACCTTCAAAACTAACAAAATTAGACTTTTCATAGCATGGATAGATAGCAAAAATTGATAGCAAAAATTGAGATGCTTGAAGATTTTTCTCCATTTTCAAGTTTATTTATTTATAATAAATAAGCTTGAAAGATAAATGACACTTCAAAGGGGCAAGAGAGAAGAAGAAAGGTGTTCTCTATAACATGCAAGTGTTAGTTTTTAATATGGGATAATATAGGTAAGAATACTAGGGAAAAGATGAACTAATATGATCCACACTAATGTTTAAGGATTAATAATTTCATACTTGAAGAATGTGATTGCAAATTGAAGAGGTTATTACAATGTATTTCAAAACACAACACTTTTTAATCAAACAAGGTAAGAGATAGGAAGCTTAATAACTTCATACTTGAAAAGTGTGATTGCAAATTGAAAAGGTTGTTGTTACTTTGTACTTCAAAACACAACACCTATTACAAAGACTCAACATTATAGTTGTGTTTTGATGTGCATTTCTAAATGTGTATCATTTTAAAATCCATCACTAAAAACATGTCTCATGTCTGAAGTTAGGGCCATGGTCATGACTCCTTATTGAAATGGGTCTGGTACACCAGAATAGCTGTTCTTTGTCATCTCCAAAACATGAAAAATTAATATGCTTCACAATCTTTGATTGATTTTATTGTTTCATTTTGTTTCTATTACATATATAGGGATATATAGATTCTGTCCTAGTGAAAATTGCATCATTGAGAGCATTCTCATTGGCAATAGTATAAATGACTTGTACACGATACTTTGGATGAAGTGCAGCTTTTTAAATAGTGGTAAATTGAGTTTGGACACCTAAACATGCATAGGACATAGTGGTTCTTGAAAATCCAGTGAACAAAAATGACTACTTTTTGATTGGTTGTTCACAATGATTGACTCAGGTGGTGGCATTTAAATAGTTTCTCACTTTAAAATTTCATGTGTATGGGTCGGGATAGAGAAATAGTTAACACTCTACATTAGATATGGTAAACCATGTAAAGGCCTAATTAGAAGGCTAATGTAGAGAAGCTCTAACACAAATACTCCAAGTACACAATGCAAGAAAATCAGCTATTCCCACACAAATGAATTCATGGGTGGCAGGCATCCTGCACAAAATCTACACAACTTGAAGATTGCTGATATTAAATGCTTTCATGATTCCAAGAAAGCCAGATTCAAATTGAAATCTTCATGGATGGATGATGCAAAAAAAATTTCAAAGAATTCATTTTTGAGGTTTCTGATTTTTGAGCTGGATTCAACAGTTCCCCCTCTAACCTTTCTGAATCATTCAACTGAAAATCTTCCTTGATAGAAGAGGCAAATTTTGCTTTTGTGTTTTGGGTTTTGACTTCTGGCATAAGTTTGCAGAACAACAAAAAGCTACACTTGTACCATGGTAAAAACCCCAATTCTTTTTGGGGTTTATTTCTAAACATTCTTAACGTCTTGCCTGAACCTCAAGATACTAAAGTAGGGCCTTAGTTAAAAATTGAACATTTTACTCGGTTAAATTTAGCCACTAAAGGTGTGTTCACACTTAATGTTAGTAACTCCGGTGTTGAATCCCCTAACACCATGCTAGCCATATAGAACTTAAACCTAATTATCCTGAAAATTTTATGTTGAACTACCATTCAATCAATATTAAGCTATTATCCATTTAACATTGGGTGCCACCTAGGATGCCACCTATTTAAGGACTTAAACCTAATTATCATGAAAACTTTATGTTAAACTACAATTCAATCAACATTAAGCTATCGTCCATTTAACATTGGGTGCCACCTAGCATGCCACCTATTTAGGACTTTAAAACCTAATTATCATGAAAATTTTATGTTAACTCACCATCCAATTAACAGTAAGCTATCGATCCATTTAACATTGGGTGTCACCTAGGATGCCACCTAGATTTTCATTTAACATTGACTTTAACATCGAGTGTGAATGCGCCATAAGAGGCCTAATTTTGGTTTTCATCAAAGCAGTACTTGACCCATAAGGGTCTCTGTAAGAAAACCCCCCAAGAACTCTAAACAACAAAAGAGTTGCAGAAACTCTTTGAACCCATTGTTTTAGCCCAGAAGCGAAAAACAAAAGAAGCATGGACAGGGAAATGCAGTACAACAATCTCTTCACTACAAGGCAGAGCAGAGCAAAACCATCAACAAAGGGGGTTGCTCAGTTCATATTAAACAAATTATGCCTCAGCTTTGTGAAATCAATCTCAAAATGAAGCCCCATAGTAATGACAGTTTTGGCATGACTAATACTAACCTAGCTCCGCTGCAATAGATCTGCCATCTTAAAAAATGCATTTGCAACGTTGTTGAGAGCCATGGCAATCATGTTCATCGCTTCTTTGTTGGCAGCAAGTTTCTCTCTCTCCAAGGTAACCATCTCTTGATGCCTGCCAGAAATTCACATACAAAGAAAAAAAAGAGATGTTCAAAACTGCATTCAAAATGGGGAAATCAATCAAATGAAGTCCTAACCGTCACATGGGTCAGAATGTTCTGCAACATCTGGACATCAGAAGAGCCCAACTCTGAGAGCCTGGAGGGACAGGAAGTTAGGAGTGCTGGAAATTCAGATTTGGGCTGCAGTACCTAGCTTCTTTCTTTTCTTCTAGTGTTGTTATCAAATAATCTGCAGATGATTTCTCTGCTACCATGGTTGTTGTTGTTGTTGTTGCAATGATTTCAGCATATTGTTGTTCTGTAGAAGGTGCAGCAGCAGCTCCCATTTTCGTCTTGTGACCCTTAGACTTCTTTGCTGCAGGGCTACTTGTCATGTTCCCTGCTTCTTCAGATGTGCCTTGTTGTTGCTGCTGCTGCTGACCCATCTGCTTGAATGCAGGTGGCAACTCATGGCTAGCTCCTAACCCAACCCATTGGACCCCTGCAGGAGCCTGTGATGATGGAAGAGGTGTGGTGGAAGCACTGCCTATCTCAACAATAGTTCTAAGTTCAACTGGAGCTACAGTGCCAAAACCTCTAAGTCCTACTACTTCTTGTTGTGTGACCTCTGGTAGAATTTTCTTCCGTCTCTTTCTGGCACTAGCTCCTTTCACTACTTCTGGCATTGGCATATCCTTATGCACCCTAAAGGTGGTACTCTGATCAACTCCAGAGCTACTTCTCTCTCCCATGACCATCTCTCCTCTGGCTCCTTGAGATCCCAAGTCTTGTGTCCCTACCTGCAGCCTGGTGATCAAAGTTCCCTTTGGAATGCTGCTGCTCTGCTGAATTTTTTCAGTATTCTCCTCTCCAGTTGGAAGAGCTACAACAGCTGCCTCAAGTACTGATACTGTGGTTAGATCCAGTTGATCATGTGCAACCAGCTGCAGCTCCTTTCCTTTGGATTCCTTCAGCTTGGTACCAGTGCCAGTGCCCGGTTTCTGCATCAGCAACTTATCCATGATACCATAGAGCTCTCGATTCAAATTGGGAGGCAGGTTCAGCTGCTTTCTTTGCCAGCTATCCATCTCAAAGTAGGATTTTTTGTTGTGAATATTGTCTCCAAGATGTCCTAATTTCTCATGATAATTATATTCCTCCTCATAGTCCCTCACCTTCTTGAAATCAGGCATTGTGTTTTCCCACTTAAATCGGCACTGTTCCTTGGACCGCTGCACACCTTGACTCCAACAATACTCAGCAATTGCCCTCCACTTTTCATCAGCAGATACCGCATTGCGTTTCGATCCTGTGAGAATCTCCCTCTCCCTTTTCTTGGCTTCTAGAAGCACAATACTTTCCTTGAGAGTCCAAACCCCTGATCGATACACCCTTTCCAGCTCTGGCTGCTGCTGTTTGCTGTTTTTCCCAACTACTGCAGTCACTGCATGCTCAACAGCATGTTGATCTCCAGCTTCTTCATTTGCCATCTCCTTAGACTGCAGCTCTTGGACCGAGTTTAATCCTCTGCCAGCAGTTGCAGTGGCTCTAGTGGGCAGCTGGTCTGCTTCCAGCAGCACAACTAATTCCCTGTCAGCTGCCGGCCCCAGGGCAAGAATTTCTCTAGTGTCAGGCAGTGGAGAGAGTGAATCAGCTGATCTCTCCAGCTCTGAAGCTGCACCCAAGAAAGCAGCTCCAGCAGCTTGCTCATCATATTCAAGGCTCGGCTGGTGCAAAGCTTCTTCTTTGGCATCATGATGGTGAGCTTGATCATCTTCTTCTTGATCATGTTGTTGCCACACATGACTTGCTGCACTACTACTCCCTGGAGATGCTGCACCACCCTGCTGCACCACTGCAGCTACTGATCCTGCCACAATATTTGAAGCTGATGCTCCTTGATCATGAAGCCTGGCCTGAAATAAAGAGGAGGAGCCTGTAGCAGCTCTTTCACTAGTTTCTCTGCCGCCACCCCAATTCTCTTCTGCAGGCGGCTGCTGATGGCGATGATCCGAACTACTCATATGAGCCAAAGCTCTTTCAAGCTTTGCTCGCAAACGCATGTGTCCAGCAGCAGCTGGTACCTGCAGTAGTCCCAGCTGCAGCAGCTTTTCACAAATCCACCAGCTCCGTGATGCAGTACCGCACCATGAGAAGCTGCAACCATGTCAAGCTCTAGTACTATAACCCTAGGCAGCCTCTTTCGTCCTCTTCACAGCATTGCAGCCTGGTAAACAGCTGCTCTCAAAGGGGGTTTCTCATGAAGTTAGGCTCTTCCTGGGACTAGTGACAACTAGCTATGCATCTCCAGTGAGAAGATGATCTCAAGATCATGCAGTCTGACTCTGCAGCAGTTTGCTCTTCCCTGCAACACTACTGTCTCGATGCAAAGCTATGGAAACTGTGGCGATCTCCAAAGTATATCTTGGATCAGCAGCATGAATGAGTGTACTATAATTCCAGTGACAAAAAAATTGCAGTTTCATCTGCTGCAGCTTCTTGTTGTTGTTGTTTGTCGTCGAGATCACTGCAGCCCCTGGTATTCATGATGAAGAATTCTCATAATTCAACAAGCAAGCTAGCTAGGATCATGGCGAGTGAAGACGATCAGCCACAGCCAATTGCCTCGTGCTTATTACTGCTGCTCTACTGCAGCAGCTAGAGTTCAAGAGAGTCAAGCTGAGATCGATGTACTATCTTTCTTTCTTTCTTTCTTTCTTCTTCTTCTGCTGCTGGTTGGTTTCCCAGCTCCGTGGCGCTGATCAGCTGCTTAAACCCGCAGAAGTTTGAAATCCTGCAGTACTCAGACGTGGATCAACAAAAGGAAAAAGCTCCAGAGACCTGCAGGTGTAATTGTAACAAAACTGGCAGTAATAGCTAGCTAGTGAGGTGCAGCTTTTTCTTCTCCCTGATCATCATCATCGACCCCGGCATCGGCCTGATCATCTGCAGCAGCCCCATGAGCGCCGTCGCCGAACTTCCATAACCCGCCAGTGCAGATCAGTCGACCAGCTGTAATCCGGCACCTCCAAATCACATGAGATTATGAAGATCATGATGGACGTCTTTCTCCCGGGATGATCACATCTGTGCTGCTTGATCCACAACAAGAAGCTGCAGTTACTAGTACTGCTGTCCTACGATCATCATCACGGTTGTTCTTGTTCTTGTTATCAGCTGCTGTTGCTGCTTCTTTTCTCATCATGTTGCTCTTCACGACTTATTATAGTCCCACTTCCCTGCTTAGTCTCGCAGAGTCCCGCTACTTCCACCAGGTTGCTTGCGAGCTCATCGTCAACTCGGGCCTGCAGGAGGAAGAAGATGAAACTGCAAATCCAAACAAAATCAAAAAACACACACAAACAAAACCCAACAAACTAACTGAGAAGAAAATCAGATCGGACGAAAACAATCAAAGCTTTGTTGTTGTTTGTGCGACAGAAGAAGAAGACGACGCCACCCGCACGACAACAAAACCCTTTGTTTCTTTCCTTTCACGAAGAAACCAAACTCCTCGACGACGATGATTGTGGAAGCTTGCGCCTCTCTCGCAAGCAAAAGACCGCCAAACACCAAGCGAAAGGCAACCACGAGAGAGACGTCCTCGTAACCAGACACCGCCCCTAAACACACACACACACACGACCAAAACGAAGGAAGAAAAGACGAAGAGAGCGAAACGGAAAAGGAGAAAATAAAAAAAAGGCCCCCGCCTCCCCATCCCCAAACCCCACCGAAAAAAAAATAAAAAATAAAAGAGGCCTCACCCCGCCTTCACCCCCACTTTGCCTCCCACTTGTACGTGTTAGGTAAAGTCCTATGGGGAGGGCATTCTCAGAATAGGGGGGCCCCTTGAGGCAAAGCCAATGTGAGCCCTTATTTTGAGAATGCCCTCCCCCAAGGATTTTATTACTGGGTGGTTGTCTACTACTAAGGAAATTTTAGCCATGTCTTTACACATAAGTTATGCCCCCCACCATCCACCATTGCCCATATGACTTCTCTAGTGTTCATACATTATGAATGGACTATGGACTATGGACTCTTTCTTTCTTGTTGATACTCTCTAATTCACTCTCTTTTTGAGTTTAGTACATAGTAATCGGAAAGCTATAGCAATGGTTTTAAATATTGGTCCCAGAATCAAAGAACCATTTAAGTAACATTTTGGTGGTGGGCGGAGTCATCGACGGGTATGTGTCTTAGTGCTCGACAGCAATGAGCCTAGAATCCCGGTTTTGGAGGGGCCCCCAAAACCCTTTTCCTTTTCCTCCGGGAAAGTATACAAGAAATTTCACACACCTTAGACAACTTGGGGCTTGGATTTTTCCTTTGAAGAAAAGAACAAAATCAAAATATTAAAAACCTCCAACACGTCCCACCTTAGCACTATGGATGAAGGTTGCTGAAATGGATGGGTAAATTAAAAAGTGTCTCTGTAATTGGATAAATATTGAAGGAAAGTTTATTGGTTTCCCTTTTTTTTTTTAATCCCAAATAAAACTAATTTTTAAAATACAATTCGGCCTTCAACAAACTAGGCTAAACATGAGATTTTATTTTCTTTACCTTTCAATAAAAGAGAGTGGCAAAAAAAATGATAAGTCTTTGAGGAAACAAAGGGTTCAAGGTAGATATGAGATGCTATCTTTGATACCCATCTTTTGAAAATTCAAACAATACACTTTCCAAGATTCGTTTAAGAAGGAAACAATAGCAAGCTTCAATTTTTGTTTGAAATATTTAAATTTTTTTAATTAAGAGTGGTAATTTCATTAGCCCTTCAACAAAGAATGGGTGACAAAACTAATAGAAATTCTGTCATAAGTAAATAACTAAATACATGTATTAAAGGGTGCACACCACACTAATAGAGCGCAATTTGGAAGACCTTTCCAAACAAATCTGAACAAACTACTTTTGTCTTTCCCATTGAAATACACAACCTCAAATTTTTTTCCCTTCCACATAGTTCAATCACTTGTTGTAGACAATAGGCTAAGGATGTGGTTCAATGTTGATGAAAGGTTGGGTGAATTTCAATCCTTTGTGTTTGGATGAACCAAGATGGTGAAATGTATTGCATTTTTGTTGCATTTTTCACAGCTTATAGTTCTTAAGCTGTGGTTTCAAACAACAATCAAACAAATTATTATACTAATACATCACACATTTTCAAACTAACTTAGTTTATCACTAAAAAAAACCATGTAAATAGGCATTGGTCACAAGTTTAATAGTTAGCTTAATTGTGAATGTACTACCCTTTCCCAATTCAGTGCTTTGGTCTTTACAAATCTTGCTTGTAAGGGGAGATTGTACATTTTGATTTTGAATTGACGGGAAGGAGTGTTTCACATGGATGTGTTCTGGAAGATGAGAGACATTTATTGCATTTCTTTTGTTTCTTCTCTTTAGCCAAGGATGCATTAAACAACAACTAATTGCTACAAATCCAATATGAACACAAAGGGTTGAAAAACCCAAAGGCAAGTATGAAGATCAAAACCCGTCCCTTGCCAAGGATTGAATTAACGGGTGTTGGGTGGTTCTTTGATTTTGTCAAGAGCCTTGGGTTCCAGTTCTTTAATATTTTTTGAATCATAAGAACCTTCAGTTTTGAGGTTTTTTGAAAATTTTCAACATGTTTATGGTTCTCATGAAAGGACATATCAGCAAAGAATCGACGATTTAGGGTAGGTTCTTTGACCTAGTTCTTTGATTTTTTGGAACCCATGTTAAGGTTCAAAACTGGTTCTGTGATTTTTAGAACCTCCGATCAAGGGTCACAACCAGTTCTTTGATTTTGAGAACTATTGGTCAAGGGTATACATATGCCTTACCCGGCTTACCTTCTGGTTCTAAATTCCAATTAGTGAGAACCGCCCAAAACTGGAATTAACAACACTATTGAAACTGGACTAAACCACAACTAAAATTCATGACATGGATGAAGGTGGGATAATGGATGAAATTGGACTGAATCGACAAAATGAATTCTATTTATATGAAACTCAACACAAAGGAAAATTTACAAACTTAGACATAAGTAATAAAACTTCTCAAACTTTCTAAATGGATGAAAGTGATAACGTGGACAACATGAATAAGGATGTAACCACATCACACATGAATATAAGGATGAAAACATGGATTCATTTCAACAATGTGAATGCTACTCACAATGAGGCTGGAATTGAATTGTGAAGATGGAATCTAAGACAAGGATGACATTGAGAGAATGGGCAACATGGAATGGTATGGACATACATATGAAATTGAAATTATACCATGTGTATTAGGTTGATGAGATGAATGAAAATCGATCACATGGATGAAACTAGACCATCACCCAAATGGATTGCCTATACGATTGAATAGTAACATATGACTGAAAGTTGACAATATCAATGGTGTTGATGACATGGATGAAATTGCTATGTGTGAATGGAACTTGGCAATACAAGTGTGATTGACAACACAAATGAATTCTTGACATGGAAGAAACATGAACTATACATTTAATTCATCAATATTGTTCAGTGCTTGCACACAAGCTAGTTTGAATTAATTTTATCTCTTTCATGAGAATCCAATTGGGAACCAAGTAAGGTGTATGTGCTTGTTTCTCAGGGGTTAGGACAGGTGTTGGCCAGTTATTGAATGAATTCTGCCGAAGGCCAGCCATTTGAAAGTTTTAAATTTTCACTTACACACAAGGTATCAAATATAACCAGATTTTTTTAGATTTCTAGGACCAAGTTGATAATAAGGTTATCAGTCAAGGTTGATTGTTAAGAAAAAAATCCCTTTTGTTAAGCAGAATTTTTTTAATATTACACTCTTATTAGTTTTAGTCTATTTTTAGGATATCTCACATTAAGCACAGCTTTAATATGATTATGTGTAACCAAAAACTCCTAGGGCACCACAAATTCTTGTAATACAATTCATCAAAAGAAACAATAGTATAATTGATGGCAATATTTCATTATAGATGCCTCCTTTTCATTATCAAATGCAAGCATACTTATCAACATACCAAAATTATAAAAGGGTGGTTTTGGAATTTTCAATCCTAGTTCATTTCTTAATTCCTTGTAACTGTTTATTTCTAAACTTCATTTTCTCTCTAAATTCTCCCACATACAAATATGCAAGAAAGGAATTCTAAGAGGGTTTTGATATAGATCTTGTGTTGTTGGTCCTTTGACAAAAAATATTTTAAATCAAAAGTTATGCAAAGAAAGATAGACAAAGAAGAATACCAAATCCAAAGATATAAGGGCAGAGGCAAAGTTCACCAAAACATTGATGGAACCAGTTTTAGATATTAATTCCTCTTAGTGCTTGCCATGTTGTCCACTATTCTTCTACATAGTCTCCATCACCATGATGCTCACCCACTTCGATTACACTTGCAACACCACTATTAAACATTTATTCCTAACCTCACAAAATAAATTATTCTGCACACAACCCTTGATGCACATGACTTTATAATTCCCAAATTTCTTTCTTGGGTGAAAGTGTATTATGATGACCTTATATGGACATTACATTGACAAGTTTTTATGTATCTCTTAGACACACAAATTATTATTATTATTATTTGAAATATCAAATAAAGGATTCACTTGTGTAAAGTTAATACAATTAACTTTTCAAGAATGAAATGAGCAAATCAAAATCATGGATAGATTATTAATGATGAACTTTTAAATTTTGGCAACAAATTTTGTCATGCCTATAAAACTCATGAATATGAACTTCTATTTTACAATGTATTAGTCCCATGTATTTGAAACTTCGGATATTGCACATGATTGATGTTTAATACATAAAAAATGCATCTAACCAATGGAATATGAGTTAAATGTAATGTGTTATGAGCTTCTCAAAATCCCAAAACTACAATTATTTTAAATATCCTTTCAAACATAAAAGCAATTATTTTCTTGAACCACATTTTTGGAATTTGTCAAAATGTCATATAACATCATGATTTGAAATAACATATGAAAGATGTTAATTTCAATAACGTTTAAATATTCATATTCTAAGCTACTTTCCAAGTACATTGGATATGAATTCTCAAAATGGACTTTGATTTGCGAAAAATGAAATGTTTTAATGTGCTTACATTTGTTTCTTGTAATAGATGTTGAATGACATCCCAATATTCAAAGGTTTCCTAGAATAATATCACCTTGCTAACAAACTAGGTTTTCAGCAAGGTTTTTAATTTCCAATGGGAAATGCTTGCATCATAACATGCCTTCTCCCATTCACTATGTCCTTTTTCCAACTTTTTTGTTCACATAATTGTTTTTTGTAGGGAAAATTATGTGACCTTCAAACTAATTTCCTAAAAGCCCACATGAGCATTTGTATCATTGCAAGCATATCGGTATGTTTTGTTGAAAGCATGGTCAAAATACAACCCTTGCCAAGGAGTTACAAGTACCAAAGAAACAAATTTGACCATAAAATTGAGAGTTCATGCAAGGGTGGATAGATTGCCACCCTCATCCTTCACATATGTAATCAATTTGTTCAACAAATTATACGATGAAAAAACTTTTTGAGCTATGTTGCCATTGTAATTCTAGTTTCAAAAAATTTGCCATGTGTACTCATTATGAGTTGATGAAATTTATCACAAAAACAAATGTGTCACATCTAGATTTTAACATTCACAAATCAAAAGAAATTGTTGTAACATAAGAATCCAAAGTTGGCATCACATACATGTCCATAATTTTGGCCATCAATTAAAGAATGACATGTTTAACCATGTGTTTTTAGTTTGGAAACACAACTTAGGGATTTTGATGCATGACCAAGCACCTCAACCATTGACTCTCCATAACAAAAATAACCATATATCCTTTGGCAACAAACATTAGCAAGTCTTCCATGAATGCATTTTGCCTTGCATCCTTTTTCTTATAAGGAACAATATTCTCAAAATGTTTTGTAATGGCCCCATATCCAACATTTAATTCTTTTCCTGGACTTATTTTGATGCTACTTTTATGCAACAAGAGTTAAATTGATATTCTTCCACCTACTTGAAGCACCTAGATGTTCAAAAAGATATGCTTCTTCATGAAATTAGTCTCATGCTACTAGTTAAATGTGATCACACCTTTCCTCTTCTTAATGGTACCATTGAAACTATATGTCTAGGAAACAAAGTCGGAAATTACATAACACATGGTTTGAACAATAGTAGAAGGCACCTTACTAATGTCATTGACAACAAAAAATTGCAAGGGGAGAGAAAACATGTGGTGAGGGATCCAAAGCTTTTGATTTAGGGTTAATTGGTAATGCCTCCCATATGTTTATAAGTCTAGTTTGCATGGGGTTGGAATTTTTTTCCAATAAATGGTGTGTTACATGTTGAAATTGAACCAACAACTAGCCCTAAATCATCTCCTAACCCCATTGCCAAACCATCAACATTGTTATAATCAAAATACTACATAAAGTCCTCATTTAAATTAAATGTTTCAATGTCTACAATTTTTCTTCTATCTTTGTGGGAAAAAAATAAAACTCCAAAATTCAAAATAATTCAAAAACACAAATGTACTCTAATGGCAACATGGGTTATGGTTTTTGGGAACTTCTTAATTATTACATACATAAACATAATCTTAAATTGTGGTTACATATGCAATACAAATCATGCAACATTTTGAAGCATGGATAATCACTTCAAAACTCAATACAAAAACAATCAATAACCTTACAACCTAAACATGATATCAAAATAAATTTCATAAGCAAGTTGTGCCTAAATGTTGGAAGAATTGAAAGAAAAAATGGAATTAGTGACGAGGGACACAAATGCATTTAAAATGGCAAGCTAGGTTTTGGTTTTTAGGAGTTTCTTGTTGACTACATGCATAAATAGAACCCTAAACTATGGCTACATGTGGAATAAGAACTTGAAGTACTATAAAGTGAGAAATAGTCACCTCAAAATTCAATACAAAAATAACCCAATGACACTTAAAACATTCATATGCACATGTGGACCCTAAAATTGGGCTCACAATGAATCTCAAAAACAAGAAAGTCCTTAATGTTGGAAGAATTAAAGGGACAACTATGACCCAAATGAACTTTGGATTGTGAGGAGCTTCTAATGTATTACAAGCACAAATATAACTTTAAACTATGGCCCTAGGTGTAGCAAGGATGCTACAAAATTTTAATGTAAAGAATAATCACTTGAAAAGTTTTTTTTAAATGACAAATAAACACTCAAGCACTCATATGTTTGTATGAATCTTAAATCATGAACAAACAACAAACCATGAACAACATGAATTTAAGGTGGAATGTAAATTGAACAAGACCAAAAGTTAGAATGATTGCCCACATTCATGTAGAAGTTAATTTGATTATTATGATCAAACATTAATTTCTTTCAATTCATTGCTAAACAAACATCACTAAAAGTTGAAAGTGGGTGCAAAAATCAACTCAATGTGTGAAATTAATGGTTTAAGGTTATAGCTTTTAGGTATTGGGAAAAAAGAAAAAACATAAATAGATGAAAAGATTTGGATGAAAAAAGAAAGATGAAAACTTAATGAATAATTGACATGGGTTAAAGTTATTGCTCCATATAAGTAGGGTATATAGTTTTTTCAAAGTAATGCCTTATTAACATATGGTATTTTCACGTATCAAACATTATAATACTAGGCTGAGTAGGTTTTTGCCTAGGTCTTGATGCAATAGGTAGGTTATCCTATACTTGAAATGAGACATGGGTTCATAATGCGGTCAATTTTCAATATCTAACCAAAATTGGTTAAAATTTAATACCATTGTTGGTCCATTGGGTGATTTTTAAATTTTGTTATAAATACCCTATTGGTTCAAAATTCTCAAAATTTTCAAAATCAAAGGCAACTAATTCCAAGGATTTTGAAAGACCTTAGAATAAAATAAATGCAAGTTCCAAATATTTGAAAATCTTCAAAAAACTAATGAGTTTTTTTAAAGAACCAGTAAAAGACTAACAATTTAGGGTAGGTTTTTTGACAAGTTTTTTGATTTATTTAAAAAACCCCAGTTCCAAGTCATAAATCAATTTTCCTTGAGAGTCATCAATGAAGGGTCCATATACCCAACCCTTACCCCATTGATTTTGTCTTTGAAAAAAAGAAAATCAAATCACATTGATTAATATGTTAGTATTAATGTTGGGTGGGTATTTGAATTTTCAAAGAACCACCAAATCTAGTTTTTTAAATATTCTAGAATCGAAAAACCAATAGTTTCAATTCTTAAAGAAAAAAAATCAAAATAAAGAATTGATGGTTTTGATTATTTCAAAAACCTTAAAGAATTAGTGGTTTTCATGAAAGAACCGACAAATAATCAACCATTCTCTAACCAATTTTTGAAATTTTCATATTTTTCACAACCACGGTTATATACTAAAAATAGGTCTTTGAATTTTTTAGAGTTGGCAAGTAAGTGGGTATATACCCAAGTTGATAATTAGTGGGTATTTATCCTCATTCTAAAGACTACCCACCATTGGTTAGTACCATTAATATTCAATTCTTGATTTTGAAGAAAACTTTAATGTTTGGTATTCTTGTATTTAAAATTTTGAAGGGAAGTTTTGGTTCTTGTTGTGGCTTCTATTCAAAATTTTATTGCACCTCTCATGTGGTTCTGAACATTATTCTCCAAAGAATTTTAAACTCATACCAATTTGAGATTAGATTTGAATATAGTTGATTATCTACATGTAGCACAAGATCAAAATTTGTGTGTAGGATCAATGTTTTATAATCTTCTTTTTTTTAATAATGTGACTATAAAATATTGTAACAAAAAACAAAGGCATACACAATGTGCCCAATAGGTCAATTCATCACAAGGCAATTACATATATTCACTTGTCCATGGCATTCCTTTCTAAAAGGCCTAAACACCACCAATGAAAATATGCACAAATTCCTACATTCAAAATAACACATCAAGTGATAAAAGGTTTATAGGGGTTAGATTTATTTAATCTCTCTTTTTAGAACTCAATTGGCCATGTTTTATCTTTCTTGTTTTTAACAAACCACTAAACCCATTAATAAAAACTTCCATCCCCATGACACACCACACATGTAAAGAAAACCACATGTACCCCAAAATTCCTTTGGCAATTCCACTCTTATGACTCTATCAAGCCCATAGACTCAACAATTGACCATTAGTACAAACAACACCAAATTTGACACATATAATTAAAACACGCCACACCTCAACTTGACACATAAGACTCCTCACAAATTTCACAAATGAAATCCCATTCTTTCAATTGCCCAATTCACAAATTCGAGACCTTGAGGAATCCCAGATTTCCTTTGGAGCTACCAAATTGAAGGGTACCTTATCATGAAAAAAATTGCCACGTTCACCCCAACAACATACAACTCACAACTCACAACAAGAATAACCAAAATGGCCATTCATCGAAATCCCTAATTTCCTCATCATACCCCTAATCATCAACCTTGAAAACACACACAACTACCAAGTTTAATTTGTTAAGACAACTAGTGTAACATAATCTACATTGTTTCAACATAACAATCACCCATCTACAACAACTTAACTTCTACAAATAGATTATTTTTCAAAAACAATTAACCAAACTACTTATCTCCTCCTTTGTTGAATACATGTTGAATCCCTTCCCCATAACTCCATACAGCTCCATCCTTGTTTTCCTCTTCAACTCCTTGGCTTTCCTCTATCAAGGTTGTGACACAAACCACTCCACACCACCAAAAATGCATCCAACAAAAACACAATAAAACAAGCGTCATCAAAAGTAAAAGCCCATAGTTCCCACAACCTACAAACAAACAAAAAGTAGAAAAATAGTTATAATTGAAAGGATACTCCCATCACCTCACCATCAACCAACTAATAATATGTTGTCTTTTGTTTTTTGCATTTGGTGGCAATGTTTTGTCCTCTTTAGGGTTTCATCCCATCATCATTCATTATAGATGTAACAGTTCCTTTATAATTTAGACTAAGTCCTTTAGTCTTCACACTTCATGTGGAGTGTGGAACACTTATAGGTCCTTCCTAGGTCTGTCCCAAAGCTAATCATTCTTCCCCTTGATCACACAAATTCTACCTCCTTCATCATGGTCCATAAACCCATTTTCATCCAGGTAATTCACAAATAGAAATGGTCCTTCCCAACTAGAGGCCATCGACTTCTTTTTCCCTAGAGTCTTCATTTTCACCAAGGTGATTCCTTCCTTGAATCCCATAAACATCTGCCTACCCTTCTAAGAAGCATAAGCATGTTTCTGCCTTGCTTGGGCTTGAGTGCTATTCCTAGTAACCTCCCCATGCATCTTAGAATAAACTACATCTTGCTAATCATTTGTTTAGCCATGACTATAGGATTATCACCTTCATTGAAAGTCTGAACCAAAGGACTAAGAAAATTATTAGCCTTCAATATGGGCATCCTACATGTCTGCAACATATGTGGTGAAAATTTTATATTTGATTACACCCCACATCGGTATCCAAACAAGATCCTAGGTAATTGGTCATCCCAATCTTGTGCATGTTTAGGAATAATGGAAAGAACAATAAAATTGTGCTTCAGCATCTTAATCAATCATTTTACCATTCCATTACACCTAGGCTATTTAGGCGCAATGTATTAATGTACAATGTTATAGTTCTTGCATAGTTGATCAAATTCAATAGACCACTTAATGCCATTGTCTACCAAAATATATTTAGGCATCCTGAACCTACATATGACCTCACCCTCAAAAAAAATTGTAGTGATTTTAGCATCATGATCCATCAATACATTGGCTTCACACCATTTTAAGTAATCATCAATGGCCACCAAAACATACATGTTACCATGCTTGGTTTCAATAAGGGGCCTTGTTGTATCAAGAGCCATTTTGAAAAATTGGTCCCAAATTGAAATGTTTTTGAAATCTTCAAGTTTTGACTTGACATTGTTAGTTTTTTTGACAAGTTGACAATTTTTGTAGGTGCGCACAACATCCTTGACCAATTCAGTCTTGTTGTGCCAAAAGTAACACTTATTTATTTCTGCAAGAGTTTTCCTCTTTCCAAAATGCCCAATTTCATTGTGTAAATTTGTGATAAGTTGCCATTGTTCATCAAGTTTCAGTACCACCAAACCCTTGAACATCAAGTAGTCATCAGTTTGGTATTAATGTAGTATGCGCTTGCCAATCCTTGATTTATCTACTTCATCACAATCACTTATAAGTTGTTTTCATTCAATATAGCAAGACACATCTCATCATCCCAAATCTCCATGTTCTTTGAATGCTCCCAGTCACTATCTATCTCCAAGCTTTCATTTTTTTTAGCCACATCAACCAGTGACTAAACTTCATCAATTAACTGTTAATGAGTTTTAACATCCCAAAGCTCCTACCTCCTTATTTTTTTAATGATCATTTCCTATCTGACATCCACCTTTCCAATACACCCACTTGTGCTTGCAACGATAATTGCACCAATGTCATTGTGGATTTCATTTTTATCATTCATTCATGCCTCAACCATGAATAAATTATTTAGTAATCCATGATTTTTCAATTGTTGCAAAAACAACTTCCATTTTGGAACTTATTTTCTTGGTTCAAATGGTTTCATCAGTTGTTTAGTTGGTATGTATTAACTTGTAATCTTGAATCTTTTCTTACATATCTTCATTTTCCTTAGTAAGATCGATTGTATTACAACTTGAAGCATCCACATTGGTATGTTGAAATATTATTCTATGTTGAATCTTGAAGCTAAAGTCCTAGAGTGTGTTGGTCCATCCACCTTGCCTTCCATAAGCATTTGAAATTGCAACTAACCACTCTAATAGATTATGGTTAGTCCAAAGTGTGAAATGATTCCTGAACAAATATTGTCTAAAATGCATTATGCCTTAAACTAGTGCATAACATTCACCCTCCATGAGGAATTTGTCCAAATAAATGCCAAAGACCCCGTAATAATCTTGGAGAAAGTATTGGTGGCATTCTTCATGCCAAATGGCATGATTGTCCAATCAAACAAACCCGATTTGATAATCAACGCAAACTTGCGAATGTCTTCTAGTGGCATCCTAATTTACCAAAAACTAGATTGTAAATCAAGTTTAGAAAACCATTAGGTTTTGTTGAGCTATGTCCGAACATTTTCCACAAAAGGCATGGGAAATGCATCTCTTCGAGTTTGTAGATTTGAAGGTTTATAATCACCATAAAATTAGTGACTACCATCCTTCTTGACTAGTAATGTAACTTTGCAAGCATAATGATATGAACTCGGTTTCATCTTCCCTAATGCCATTAATGTGTCAATTTGTTTCTTGACCTTAGCCTCTTCCCAAAATGAAAGCCTTCTGGGCATGGTTCTACATGGAAGAAATCCTTGGTTGTCAACCACATGCTCCCCAAATTTGCAACACCCTAACTTTCCTCTATGCCAAATAAACACATCCAGAAATTGATTTAGTAATTCCCATAGTTGGCTAGTTTTGTCTTGATCCAAATCAAGATTAACCTTGATTTTACCCTTGATTTCAACCCACGTTTCCTTTCCTTCATCAAAACCATTTTCATTTCATTTGTGTTATGAGAACTTGATTCAATATCAAGTTGGAAGATGTTTAATACATCTTTTCTTTTGGCTTCCATGTGTTGTTCATTCCTCCTCTCCTCACCTTGATTAACACATTGTAGCCAATCTTCAAAATCATTAGAGTAAAAAATTTCTCCAAACACCACCTTGTTTACTTGCTTTTCAAACAACAAGTTCATGATTTGGTGAGGGTCTTCATTTTGTACAAATAGGTCAAGTCCATTGTCCATTAGTTCTTTGACTTCACTTGATATATTTGGCAGGAACAAATATTATGTTTCATCATCCACCAAATCCTTTGTCTCCGTAGCAAAATTGCCAAATGCGTCTAAGGTATTTTCATCATCAGACAACAAATTTTTGTTCTATACTCCTTGCCTGACTTTGGTTTCACCCAATGGTTGGTGCCCCATACCCCATAAATGAAGAGTCTCATCTTGATCTCCTTCGTCAATACATTTGCTTTGGTTTGATATTAATTATAGCATATTACCATATTCAATGGTAGAATCTGCACATTGTTCCTTGGACCTTGTCTAACTTGTATCAAACCTTTCTCCATCCCCACAATAACACCAATTTTAATGAGGAAGTCCAATCCCACCAACAAATCGTAGTTGTTAGTATCCATGGTCATAAATGTCATGAAACATTGAACATCCCCAATTTTGACAAGCAACTTAGAGATCTTGCTAAAAGCTTGGGTCACCACCTTAAATGTTGTCTTGTAAGATTCAAAGCCAAACGCCAAATGCATCATTCCAAATTTGCATACTACAGTTGTTGACATTACTAACATGGAAATGCTAGTGTCCACCAGGCCTTCTATCAAGTTATTGTTGATCTCAACCAAAAGGTGTAGTGTTTTATGGCAATGGTTTTTGTTGATGATGATCTTATGCAATGAATGAGATCTTTCCACCTTAGCAAAATTGACTAATTTCAGCCCAACATCCCATCTATTTCGTGCTAGTTTGACCATACTTTCCAAAAATTCCAACTCACCAAGAATGGCCAAGATAGTTTTCATGGGAGAAAGAGGATTTTTCCCCTTTATGAAATGTGTGAGTATGTTTGATCTAACAAAAGAATTTCTCCCAACATCTACATGCCTAGTTTTTCTATCTTCATTTGTTTTTACATTAGGTGATTTTATTGGCAAGCTCTTCGTTGGGATTATGGCCTTGGTAAAATGTCATGTTTAGTGCCACAAAGTTGGTTCAATTGCTTTAGGGTAATTTCCTCATCATCAACCATGACCTTTAGATAATTAGTGGCAACAAACAATGTTTTACCATCTTTTCCAATCTTCCATTGTTTGTCCTTCATGTGTCCCATACTAGAACAATACCCACATTTAACTCCACAATTTTCCATCTTATATCGCAAACCACATTTAACACATTTAAGCTTTAGGTCTCCTATACGCGGACAAGTGATAGTTATGTGATCACTAGCTTTACAAATTTAACACATGGTAGAATTGTTGACTCTCGATGGACTTGCTCCAACAATAAACGATGATCCTTTAAAAAAGCTGATGAACGATTCATTCAAAACATTTACCTATTTTTCTAACATATCAATATGCACTCCTTCTTACTCTTTTTCCTTTAGTTGTTCAAATGGAATATCCCCCAATTCACCCAACACTCTTTCCATTTCCTTGGTGATTAACAACATCTCCTTTACATTTGCATAGGTTCTTACCATGCATAATTTCTTGATTTCAAGCCACATATGCACAAGAAATTTGTGCTTCTGTTTAACATCCTTGATTTTACCTTTCTTAAAACACTTGTCCAACTAATCAAAATATAGTTGGACTAGTTGTTTAGGTTCTTGTTTCACCCCATCAAACTTCATCTTCAAATCATCCATATCCACATCCCCAAATTTTTGTTGGATCCCACTCTTCATCTCAATCTAATCAATAGGTGTGGGTTGAAGTTTCTTGTACTAATCTTTAGCCTTGCCTTGCAAATTTAGCTTTGCCATTTTGAAAAGCTTGATTTCATCATACCTTCACACCTCTGATGCCATCTCCGACCATTCTATCCAATCTACAACATCTTCAAATTCTTTGCCCCAAAACAGATTGTCCATCCCCTTAGGGCTACTCATCATGCAAACACAAATTAATGATAGTCCATAGTTCCCACTTCTCAAAGTACAATCAAGGTAGTACACAAAAGTCCACATGATTTTCACCTTTTGGAACCAAGCTATGCATCCTAGTTTGATATATTTCCTAGTTCCAACTTAACGGCTTTAAAATGACACTAACATGTTCCACCCTTATTAACCTATTTCCATCTTTAAATAAACTTTCCATACATGGATTGAAAAAATTTACACTTTTATTCTGAGCCATAAATAATGATGGAACCCAAATGTCACCAGGATAAGGGGGGACTTTCTTGTGTTCTAAGTTTGAATACAAAAATTCAAAGGTGGATGGGTTAGTAAATCTATCTATTGCTACAACCTTCCTTTTGCATTGACATCTACCTTCCATATCAATACTGGTGTGTACATCTTGCTACCATTCAACTTCATGTTTCCCACTAACATGTTCTTCTCCTATCTCCAATGCCATGGTTCTATTATTGTCAAGTTTATGTTGAATTGAATATCATTAGCACTCGCAAAAAGCCAAACTAACACACCTTCTCCATTCTTATAGAGTTTCAAGCTTACTACATGGCCTTCACTTCTAGAGAACTTTAATCTAACTATTCGATCACCTTCCTGTAGGTTGTTACTATGTTCTGGTTTGAAAAATTCAACAAAGCCTTTTAGCAAAATAAACTTGGTATGAATTAAAAGATCACCCAATCTAGGTATTTTATTTGGATTTTCATAAAGTTGATGATGATGTTCATTCTGCAACATAAGGCCATCAAGATGTGTAAAAGAACCTAACATTCTATGAGTTGAGCAGGACGTAATTCCAATTTTCTACTGATGTCAGCAAACCATATTGTTGCCTTAATATAGAATGTAGACAATGTTATTCCAACAACAATATCTCATGACTTGACATTTTTAGGGTCGAATTTCACAATTTGAATTGTAGCAAAACTAGTTATACGAGGCACCAAAGTACTTGGAGGTGGGTGTTCTTCAAAGTTTATTTGATCAAACTTCGAAACAACATGTCTGGAACTCATGACTATGACTTTCAACCTTCATTGATAGACCCTATTGATATTGCCACTACAAAATCAAAACCAACTTTGATGCTAAACACGAAGGCATACACAATGTGCCCAATAGGTCAATTCATTACAAGGCAATTACATAGATTCATTTGTCTGTGGCATTCCTTTTTTAAAACCTTAAACACCACCACTGAAAATTTACACAAATTCTTACATTCAACATAACACATCAAGTGATAAAAGGTTTTTAGGGGTTAGATTTCTCTAATCTTTTTTTCTAAAATTCAATTGGCCATGTTCTGTTTTTTTTTGTTTTTGACAAATCATTGGACCCAATAATAAAAAATTCCATCCCCATGACACACCACACATATAAAAGAAACCATTTGTACCCCAAAATTCCTTTGGCAATTCCGCTTTTGTGACAGTATCAAGCCCACCGACTCAAAATTTACCACTAGTACAAATAACACCAAACTTGACACATACAATTAAAACACCCCACATTTCAACTTGACATATAGGACTAACTATTCACGAGTTTGACAAATGAAATCCCATTATCTCAATTGCCCAATTCACAAATTTTGGACCTTGACGAATCCCAAATTTCATTAGAACTTCCAAATTAAAGGGTATCTTCTCATGAAAAACAATCGCCACATTCACCCAACAACATACAACTAACAACTAACAACAAGAATAACCAAAATGGTTGCTCATTGAAATCCCTAGGTTCCTCATCAACCTAGTCATCAACCTTGAAAGCACATACAACTACCAAGTTTAATTTGTTGAGACACATAGTGTAGCAAAATTTACATTGTTTCAGCATAGTAATTGCCCATCTACAACAACTTAATTTCTACAAACACACTAGTTTTCAAAAATGATTAACTAGACTACTTATCTCCTCCTTTGTTGAAAACATGTTGAATCCCTTCACCATAGCTCCATATAACTCTGTCCTTATATTCCTCTTCAACTCCATCAAGGTTGTGACACAAACCATTCCACACCTCCAAAAATGCATCCAACAAAAACACAACAACAAAACAAATATCATCAAAAGTAAAAGCTCATAGTTCCCATTACCTACAAACAAATAACAAAGTAAAAAAATAGCCATAATAAAAAAGATACTCCCATCACCTCACCATCAACCACTAAGTAATCTGTCATATTTTGCTTTTTGCATTTGGTGACAATGTTTTGTCCTATTTAGGGTTTCATCCCATCATCATTCATTATAGTACATCATGGAAAAAGGTTTAGGGTTTTAGGGTTTAGGGTTCCAAAGGTTTAGGATTTTAGGGTTTAAGGTTGATAGTTGAGAGCAACTCCACCAATAGTCAAAGATGGGCCAATACCCCACATTCATTCTAGATGACATTTGAGCTACAATGGTGTGAAAATCAATCCCCTCCATAAAAAATGGATCACATGGAAGGATTTGAAAAACACGTCAATGAACACAACTGCTTTTCATTGGCCAACCATAATTTATTATCTCATCTTCAGTACATTCTTGATTATTTGGCCACCCCTATTGCCCCTCTATCTAACTAAAGGTGCATTCACACATGGGTGTTAGGGACTCTAGCATTGAGTCCCCCAACATCATACTAGTCATTGAAATTTATGTTAAGCTAACATTCACTTAACATGAAGCTATTTCCCATTTAACATTGAATGCCACCTAAGATGCCACCTAGACTTTCATTTAACATTGACTTAACACATCAAGTGTGAATGCATCATAAGTCCCATTTTCTTTTCTAAGGTTGTAGATTGAAGATGGAAATCAGTGCTTGTCAGTTATGATCGGTTATCATATGGGTCCAAGGGTAGGTTAATCATGACTGACCTGTAGGGTTTGAAATGGGTTAAGAACCTGATTGAGTCCCTACCCTACTACTTGTCTGGTATGTGTTTTATATAAAGACTCAATGATACCATTATGCATTGGGCATTTTAACTTTTGATGAAATCCAAAAATGGACTTGTACTTGGACTCATGTTTCATACCAACAAGTTTTTGAATCTTTTAAAAATAAAGACATTTTTTGAGTTGTCAATTTCCTTTTGGCCTGCCCTTTTCCCCGATTTTGATTCCACTCTCAACTGCCCTTTTAACTTCATTTCGACAAGTGTAAGTTGGCAATTGTAAGAAGTGCACACCGAATCCAGATTTTTTTGTTGAAGGAATAAGTTTTACAAATGTAGCTTGAGATTGTACTATCCAATTATCAGGTCGGGTATCAAGTTGGGTATTTCAAAACCAACCCTTCTGCATAACAAGTGGGTACTATTAAAAAAATAATATAAAAAATATTTTTGAAATGATCTAATTGACATATCTCCAAAATTTTCAAATTTGGATTATTTGACACCCTAAATTTGGGACAGAAAAATAAATTTCAAAAAGAGCCCACCCGGCTTGTTATGGGAAAAAACAAAGGAAAAACCCAGCCAATACTAATGGAAACCTCATTACATCAACAAATTTGACCATGTAGATGATACTGAACACATGGATGTGGATGAAAATAGGGTAATGTATTTTGATCATGATTCTCTCCCATGAACATAATTTACACTTGTTCTTGTAATTTTATTAAATTTTATCCTTATGACTAATTACAGTAATGTGATCAATTTCATCATCCACATTGTCAATTTCATAGATGATGTTCATTTCCGTATATTTGAATAATAGTTCTCAATAATTTGTTGAAAAGTAACAATTGCAAATGACCTAATATGATGCACCATAAGAATAGTATGATTGATGAATAATTGGAAAGAAACACTACTAGGCATGATAGAAAGTTTCCTATTGCTAAGGAGTATTTTTTTAAATGAATTTATTGATGTAGCCTAAATGGTGATCACCCATAGGAAGATTTAGCCAAATTTGGGTATAAACCAGATATGAAATAAAAATTGTTAGTCAACCTTCTATATTCATGGCTCCACACTGAAAACCAACTATAGAAATCTGGCGTTGTTTTCCCTCACATTTGGTGATCGAAACCTTCCAAATACACTTCATTTTTCAAAAAATAATTACTTTTAATTATGGGTTTTTGGCAAAATTTCCCGGCCAAAAAAACAATGAGTCTGAAAACCTTGCCAAAGTCACCTCTTGAAGAAATGAAAAACAAATATACCTCTAAATTGGCATAATGGGATGGAATGATGGGACGTGTATGAAAAAGAGGATTATAGAGCCAAACTTCATCCCTTCCCTTAGAGAAATCAGCACCTCCTTGTTTCCCTTTTCTTGCCCTCCCCCAACTTTTTCCTTTCACATAGTAAAGGGGCCCTTGCCACCACTTCTCACTCCACTCCTCCTCCTTTCAAATGCTAGTAAAGCAATTAAAGATTTATTCTTATACATGGAAACCACAAGTTTGCAAAACAAACATGAACCTAATGAGAAAGTGAGGCACAATGGCAATCCCTATGTATTTTGAGCTCAAATTTGGACAAACTAACAACTTGGGGTGCTTTTCTTTTGTGTGTTCATTTGGGGGCGGGGTTTCTTTCCTTCTTTCCCTCTTTCATGGGCGGGAGGGAAGTGGTGAGAGGCCAATATCACATAATATATTTCACCTAAAAAGGAAAAGAGTATTCTCCCCTCCCCCCCACCTTCAACCCCAAAAAAAACACACTACCTTGGACCAGCTTATTTATCAATTTATTTTATTGAGGTGAATGACCCATGCACGAAACCTTGCATGGATAGACAGGTACAGTTGCTGACTACAAAAGTTGCGGAACATCAACATGTTGAATGTTGACCCACATCGTGTAATGGGCAAGAGCTCGTGCCCACTAGTTTGCATGCAAAGTGGGCAATGGGAGATATATTCCTTGCATTTGATCAATACATTGAAAGACAAGAGGCGGTTTACACTCAACAATGGCTTGGGCCATGGCCTATGAAACCTCATAGTACCCCAACGTTTGGATGAGACCATGGCAAAGCCGATGATGAGCCATGGCCCAAGAGCCTTTTGTTCAAGGTTCTTTTCTAACTTCACCTTTCAAATAAATACAAAATAAAATACTATAAATGATTGGCTCTGAACCTTTTTTTTTTTTTGGGTTGCCACTATTTCCATCTGGCCCACCTCTTTGGGCCCACCAAAATGAAGTGGGCTGGCCATAATCCCTTATGTTCCGGGCAACAGGATCCACTTGGGCCATGTAGGATTCCATGTGGTTTTTTCATCAACATCCATTTGCTTTGGCCGTGGCCACATTTATCCTAATGTAAACCCAAATGTGTGCCCCAAGGCATTATATACCCATCACCAATTTTGATTTATATGAGCCTGGGCGCCCTAACTGTTCAAGTGTAGACTATCCCTAAGCTTTTGTACCCAATGTCCAAGAATTTGGGTGAACCCCAGATCTAAGAAAGATAAAGAATTCATTTTAGCCTTGACCTAAGAAAGATGAAGAATTGGCTTTAACCTTGCCCTTAGAAACTTTGGACCATGGGAATGTCATCACATGTGTTCTCTATTGTTTAGATCTTGTGTGGTATTCATCATTGCTCTACTATAAGGTTTATGAAGCATTTGTTCTAAATAAAAATTGTTCAAGCTAAAAGAAACGTTATTGTCCTAGCCTCATTTGCAATATTGAGTAAAGGTTGATAAACCAACTTATTCCCCATCTTTTGAACTTCATTGAAGACCTTTGGCTCGATGATGGGTCACCATAATGAAGCCACCACCTTTTAAAAGGCTCTCATTGTCTTAAGTACAAAAATGATGATGTACACTTGGGAAAGTTTTTTTTACATGAAAGCCTTGTGACAAAGGAAGAAGTGGATATGGAGAAATAAATGACATATAAGTCCTATTTTAATTGCAAAGTTGTAAATCACTAATAAGTAAATAAAAGGGATTCAAACAAAATGGGTACCAAGTTGTGACATAAATTGGCACCCTATGTCTTTAAGGACAATGGAATTTTTTGGGGGGAACTTGAATGATTTTTTCACCTTCACGTTGTGTGACCTTCATGTACCATATATCACATGATCGACAAAAGCAAAATGGGTGGTATGCAAGCAAATGGAACCTTTTGTATTATGACAAAAGTTGGAGGTTTTTTTTTCCTTTGAAATAATTCATGTACTTCTTAATCTCCTCCCCCAACCCCCCGCCACCCCAAAAGAAGTTGAGACATGAAACTGGACAAAGGTGAACACTTTGGAAAAGGATCTCTTGGGTACCTTGGAAAAGGTCTTAAGGAATAATACGAAAAAAATAAGAATGCTGCTCAATTATGAAGCCAAAAAAGAGGTTCCAATCCAACAAAAAAATGTGTCCAGGACACAATTGGGGTGTTATAGCCTTTTTTTTTCCCTCATGCACACTCCATCAATAGTGTTTCTCTCAGCATTATGAAGACATGAGCATAGCTTTGCATCAAATTATTGTCTCGAGGAAAGATAATAATAATTGGGATTCTTAATAGTGTCGGGTGCAGTGTTATTCTTTTTGGAATTTCTTTTGGGTATTTTTTTCTTTTCCAGTGTAAAATTGACTAATTTTGCTAATTTTGGGGGGAAAAAATTAGCCTAATTTTCAGTGGCATAAAATTGCAGTGAAAGCCCTGGTTGGGTGGTTTTTGATTTTTTAGATAGCCTCCAGTTTTATTTTTTCAAAATGTAGAAATCAAAGAGTGACTAGTTTACCCCTAAAGGTTAGCTCTTGGGTTTAGGGTTTAAAGAAAACAGGAGTCTCTAGTCTAAAAACACTAATATTTTAAGAGAATGGTGTATACTTCATGGTTAGTTGATACCCTTGCCAATTTTTACAATGGCATTAGAGAGTTGGCATCATCCAAAAACTTCTCATTTTGCCTTGAAATTTTTCCATCAATTTTTTTTTTTTTCAAATTGGTAGCCAATCACTACCAAGTTCCAACAAGGTTCAAATTTTCTATCCTTAACAACAGCCTATTGCCTCACCCTAGGCCACTTAATTTCAGGAATTGCCCCCCCCACCTTGGGCCTCAACACTACACAAAAGTTGAGAAGGATATGACCCGATAGAGGAAGGCAGTCTATGTGCAAATGTGCAAACCATGGATAATGTCCTGAAACCAACAAAAGGGCCAATATTCACACTTGATATCAAATCAATGTTAAATGAAAATCTAGGTGGGATCCTAGGTGGCACCTGATGTTAAATGGCCAAATAGCTTAATGTTAAATGAATGTTAGTTTAACATAAAGACTTCATGAGAAGTAAGTTGAAGTCTTAAATGACTAGTATGATGTTAAGGGACTCAACACTAGAGTCCCTAACACCAAGTGTGAACACACCTTTTCGCAACCAGGATTCCATGCCACAACAATGCCATATCCAACGTGGCACTAAATTAACACATGGCTATGTGGACAAGGCATGTATAAATTCTTTTATGGGAATCTCTTAGTAATGGATAGTGGCAAGGTCCCCCTTCAATCTATATCTTGCATGCAGGATGGACACCAGAACACCATGATTCTAGTTGGTGCAAAACATGGTCTATTCTCGTTGATTCTAGTTGGATATCTAGGGCTCAAGAAGGTGGGAAAATTTGGGGCTCTCCCACTTGAGCAACATGGTGAACAAGATTCAGCAGGAACTATAATATTTTTGAGAATGATGAATTTTTTAGAAATTATCCGCATGGAACATCACAAGTTAAAAAAGAAATTATATGCCCTCTCAATATCAGGCCAAAAAATTCCAAAAACAAATCATTTTTTTTCTGCCAAAATCAATTTAATAAATTACAAAATTTAATTAAGAAAAAATAAAAATAAAAAACCAGATAAGTTACTACAGTAGATAGTTATCTAGCAATTAAAGCATGAGCTAGATGCCTTCAGATTCTCTACACTGTGAGCTAATATCAGTTGACAAAAACATCAAAGAATATGGTTGTGTTCTAGATAGCCTTTACTTGTGACTGTTTTTACAAAAGCTTCCCCAACTCTACTTCATACAATCAGCTTGGGCAATTTTTTGTTGCACAGATAACTGGGAGTGGATAGGATGCCACCTAATGTTAAATGGGTGATGGTTTAATGTTAATAGAAATGTTAGCTTAACATAAAAATTTCTTTGATAACTAGGTTTAAGTTTTAAATGGCTAGCATGGTGTTAGGGAACTCAGCACTAGAGTCCCTAGCACCAAGTGTGAACGCACCTTAAAAGAAGTTCAAATTGCAGTACTTAGACACAATTTTAAAGACCCCTTTTGTTGTGGGTGCCTTTTGAACCAAATTTGCAAGCAATATAGTTTTGGGAAATATGGTCATAACAGAGAACAAGGATCTCATTAGCTATCTGCTTAATATGTAATCCTTAAGTAGAGTTTTCAAAAATTTGGACATTTTTTCTGATGAACTTACGCCAAACAACCAGATGACTGTAAATAGGAATGCCACAAAATTTGTTCTGGAACTTCTAGACATAATTACTTAGATCATCTAGTGTACCCTTCCCACTTACAAAAGACTTTAAAACCCCAAATTTCCAGAAATTCAGATGATGGTTTAATACAAAGTGAGAGCTCCTATGAGTAAAGCTTATGAGTTGGCCATCACTTTCTGATGGGTCCACTTAAGCATCACTATTTGTGTTGAAGTCCTATCTAGCCATTTTTCTTATTGGTGCGATTTTGCTAAAAAGTGAAATTCAAATTCAAATCAAAGTGATTTTGGAGGTTTTTAATTATCAAAGCGAGGGGGAAAAAAAAGCACTAAAAATCATCAGGCAAACTCTTGTAATTGCCATTTTAATGTAATATATGTCACAATAAACAATCACACATTGTACATTGTAATGGATGAAATCACAAAGTTTCCACCACACATGTCATGAGCTGCGACTTTTTGTGTGAGGAAAACCACATTCTCCTCTTGTAGTGTGCATACATGGATACCCTAAACCCCCTCGCTTTTTTTATTAACAATGAAATGCCAAGCTGCTAACTTGTTTTCAACCGGGATTCATGTGCACACAACATTAATGCATCAGTGTTATGGACAGTAGCGATTGCATTCTCAGTTGCAGTGAAAACTTTCTTCGTCCAGATTCCAGAGATGGAATCACCCACAACAACATCAAATACTAGCATTAATGACAGTAGCAATTGCATTCTCAGTTGCACGGAAAA
>Ga0209208_10001600_pt1 | contig 32080 bp, 17 predicted proteins | sample S1TSphfallax_3_FD_187694 | JGI IMG/M metagenome (GOLD analysis project Ga0209208, IMG submission 187694) | Host-associated microbial communities from peat moss isolated from Minnesota, USA - S1T2_Fd - Sphagnum fallax MG (SPAdes) (version 2) | ecosystem: Host-associated > Plants > Peat moss >...
TGAGAGCATTTATGGACAAGAGCCTGGCACTTCCAATGTTCCACCTGTTTTTGATGGTCAGTGACTTGTAAATACTCTTACCTCCTTTTGGGCCTCCTTGCTCAGTTCTGTAATTTTAAGCATTTTGTTTTTCTTTCCCAATCTTCAGCCTGCATTTCCCAGATGTTGGAATTTAGTCATTGAGCATGTGCAACATGTAAATCCTAATTCCAGCATGCTAGACTACCACCACAAGAGTTTGTAAACAACTTTTGAATAAATCACTTTGTTATTTGTGTGGCCTTATGGCATCTAATCTCACTCGATGACCCATGAGTGCATTACACTCCATAAGGTGCCTAGTCAGCCTGGCAGAATGGGTTACACTTCATAACATCCCTCCTGCCACTCGGAGTGGGTGGGAGATTTTTTTCAAAATCCATTTACATGGGGTGAAGAACCCCATCTTGGGGCCTCACCAGTGTAAGGGCACTGGTGAAGCCACTCTGTGGGCTTCTTTACCCTACTTTACCCTGCACATAAAAGATTAACAGCACATTGAATTTCATGAACTGCTGAAAGAGAAGTTATCCTGAATTCTGAATGGGATTTTCTAACCAGATCTAATCTCAACTCCAAATCATTCAAGGTAAAGCCTTGGTGGCAAAAGACTATACAGAAGCTCCAAGGCTTGCTACAAGTCAGTGATGTGTGTACCTGTGTCCTTGGGAGCAACTGGCCTCACTCCACTGCCACTATGGAGGCAATTTGCAATTTTAGAAACACTTGAAACATCCATTCTTTTGTGTCGTTCCATAACAAGATCAAGGTGCAACTATGTACTGCAGAATAAATAGAACCAACTTGAGGTAAAAATGTGAGCATGGAATTTGAGCTGTGTTGAAATTAAATGCTGGCTCATTAGTGCATTTACTACTAAATGTGTCATCAAGTCATCTTCATCTTGCTGGAAGTTTTCTTCATGTTGGAGTGAAAAGCATCTGGTTGTCAGCAACTACAAACCAAAAAAAAAGGAACAGGGCCTAGGACTCCTGAGGGGGATTGATAGACAGAGCTTCAGCCTCAGCTTGGGCCATTGGGTCAGTGGGTTCATCATCAACTGCCTCAGTTTCTCCATCACGAGCCTCTGTTAACTTTTTTCTATCTTCTGCCTCTGCAGCTTCTATGGTGTCCTGGTGTTCTGCTTGCAGGCGCTGAAGGCCCTCTTCTTGTTGCTGTCGCTCAAACCATGTGTCTGCATCTGCCCACACTGCAAAAGACATAGAGGAGAACCATATAAAGTTAGACAAATTTTCTCATTGGAAACAAAATCGCAGAGCAGATAAAAAAGACTACTTTGTAAGCATTGATCAAATAGCCTCTCTCCTTCCTGCTTTGCCTTTTTGTCTCATTTAACATGCTGCCCTACCCCCTTAAATCTATTGGGCACTCACATGATTACTTTCACATTGCCAATAAAACTTCCTGAAGTATCAAGTCCCAACTTTCTGCAGGTACATAAAGTGTGGAGCTTTATTTCTAGATAGTCCATCCTGAAAAGGAAGGCAGGATGGACTCCTTTGTGGATGCAACTGCTGATCAATGGCTAAGAAGATGGTAAGTTGCTGTTGTGCTCTTACCAACAATTCTTTTGACAAATTTGACAGGATATAGATGCTCTACTCTTGGGCTCATTTTACCTTCTCAAAAGAACTCCAGCTAAAAAAACAGGAGGATATCAGCTAGCAAATTTTCATAGCAGAAGATATGAGAACCACAAAAGAAATCAAAGGATTGCATACCTGGTTGTGAGGCCCAGCCCTGCTCACCACCTTTGATTTTGATTGGTTGTGCATAGTTGACAGTTAGAACACGGCCATAGAGCTCTGCATTGTGCATGTTATCCATAGCCGCTGCTGCATCTTCTTTATCAAGATAGGTCACAAATGCAAATCCACGATGCTTTTGAGTGGACTGATCTAAAGGCATACTCACATCTTTGATATCTCCAAATGGAATGAAGGCCGCATGCAGTACCCCTTCTGTTACATTTTCTTCCAACCCACCTGTTACAGCAAAATCGCTTCAAATTGATAACCCTCTAAATTTGCAAAAACTCACTGATATCCTCCTTGAAAATGCAATAAGGCTTACTAATGGAGGTGGTTGCAGCATAGATTAATGTAAAATTGCAAATATGGAAAAGAAATCGCTGTAAACTAGCATACCAAATCGCTAATTAGAATGTCATCTTAGCCTTCCTCTGATGTGGTTTTCCGCAGTCGGAGCTTCAACCAGTGAGGGGTGTCCCATACACCTCTCTTGTTTGTGTCTTATAATGCCCCCTTGTATTACCTCTATCAGCAGTGAACCTCAGAAGAAAGGGAGAAAGACAGACAGACAGACAGAAAAAAGAGTACATGGAAGCTGTAGGAATCCACAGTACATGATCCAGAATGGAATGCTAGGCAAAGGATGAAAGACTCACCAACATAGAGTGTCGTCTTTGGATTGGTACCCATAATAACAGGATTTTCTAACTCCTTCAGAATGAGCACCACCACGGAAGAAAAAAGTCGTCTGCGCCCCAAAAATCTCTTGGACTGAAAAACTCAAGAGTGAAAATGCAAGCCACAGCAAGAGAAGAAGACCACGTGCGAAATTTAGGGTTGGATCCGAAACCCTAGTTCGAGGATCTGCAGATACGTATGCGCGCCACAAAATCCTCTGCGCCACAAAAATCTTTTCTACTCCAAACACACGACAGTGAATGCAAGCGGCAGCAAGAGAAGAAATCACTGAGTACAACGTGCAAATTTAGGGTTGGATCCGAAACCCTGGTTCGAGGATCTGCAGATTCGAGGTTTTGTACTAGTCTGGATTTCTAGGCACATAGTGCGTGTTGGGAGGGAATAGCTTGATTCCTACTGAAAACAGGACACGAGCATGAAAGGGAACTCGATGTTATTGTCCACCTTTGAAAGCTGGTTCTAGGTTTCAATCCACCAATGTTCGTATGCTACACCTTTGTCTCAAAATAGGATATGGAGAAGAAGCTCTGAAAATAGACGATACTCGAGCACGCTAACAGCTTGGATCCTGCTCTGAGCAGCAGATCAGTTCTCGCCCACAGATCAAATCTCCTTTCCTTTCCTTTCCTTTTCTCCCCTGTCCGTTACTCACGCACTCATGGACTGTGAATCACAGCGGCAGAGGAACTTAACCCTAATCGTTAAACCCTAAACCCTAGTCCTTAAACCCTACACCCTAACCTGATAGCGGGAAAACTAAACCCTAGTTTCTTTTATAAAAGGTGTCCATTTGTTTTGTTTCATTTTTATGTTTTTTTAAATTGTCGGAAGTTTTTTAATTTCATGAGTTCATGTTTTCCGTGCCAATTGCACAAATCAATATTTTTTATTTTTCTTCACTTGGAAGTTGGCAATGTACCATACTTATATATTTGTTTACCCTTAAATAAATTTGCAAAGCCTTTACACCTTTACTTGGCTTATATATATATTAGATGTGATATTTTCCCTACCCAATATAGGCTCAAATAAGAAGGTTCATTAAACAAATTTGAAATTGTGAAACTAATGAGGTACTTGTCTATACACAAATTAGATTGGATTTTTAAAAATTATTACCTTCCCAATTACCAAAATATCTTTCAAAAGTTAAATCAAGGCACTAAGCTTGCATTATTTAAATAATTGATTTATTTTGTCTCTCTAGTGAAACATATGCTCAATTCGATATCACTAAAATTATTTTAAGAAGTGGAATAATTAATACATCACAAAGCTCCAACATATTTTATGTGTTTCTTGCATGTACATTTGGTTCAAGTGCCTTTTACAATGAAAATATAACTAATGAAGAAATTAAAAGTTTAAAGGGTTTAGGTTTGCTAAGGCAAAGGAACCATAATATGACTTGCCATGAATTTTGATTGAGAAAAGATTAAGTTTATGTACATTATTCATGTATATGAATGGCCAACCCAAAAAAACAGAAGTCTCCAAATTAATATTTTAAAGGCAATAGGTTTGCTAAGGCAAAGGAACCAATAATATAACTTGCCATGAAATTTGATTGAGAAAAGATTAAGTTTATGTACATTACTTCATGTATGAATGGACAACCCAAAAAAAAACATAAGTCTCCAAACTTATAAAAAATGATGTAGACTTGCCAAACTTTGGTAATAAATGTACCGTTCAGAGAGGAAGTGAAAGTACAAAGTGAGGCACGATTTGAATTCTTACTAGCTAGTTGTCATAATGGAAATCCTAAGTAAAGCACCAACTACTTTGTAATTTATTGGCCTTGCCTTGGTAGGCAAGGATATTGTGTTTAGATTCATTATAGTGTATAGTAGCTTCAAGGATTTTGGCCCCTTCGTAATAATAGGTCTATTTTTGTACAAGGATTTTTGAAAGATGATATTTTGGCTTGTGACAAAACTTGAGACTAGTTATAGAGTTATAATATGATCTTGGAAGGATTTAGGTTTCTTTTAGAGGATTTTTTTCGAGATTATGTATTTGCATGGTGAAATATTTGAGATTTCATAATTCTGATCTGGAGCAAAAAAAACAGCTCAATTGCCAGCTTCAAAATCCCCATATCCTGTTTCTCAAGGGCATAGAGTAGCCAAAAAAAGGACACCCAGCCACAATTCAATGGGCTGGCATATACAGGGAAGAATAGCCTATAACAGCAAAGCAACATGCATGAAGAATTACCTATATGCGGTCACAGAAAGCCAACATGAGAATTTGACTTTGAAAAGTTTCACCATCCCTTTCCTCTCGAGGTGCTATCTCCCTCAGTAGACAGACCCCAGGAAACTAGAGGTATTTACTTCTAGAAGGGTATGAGCCTAGAGCCACAAAAGCATAATAACATGACATTCGTGCCACATGCCATAAGATAAACTTCATGCCAATGCTTTTGTGGAAGTTGGTCTCTCCCATGAGGTTTCAGATGTTGTCAAATTTCCATAGTAGACTTCTCCTGACTCACTGTCCCAATATGCCTGCAAAAACATCCCACAAGTCTATTGAAACCATTTTCATGAACCATGAGTCACTTTCCAAACAGGCCAGGGCCTAGAACAACACTTCCATATCCAAGGGATGTAAATGAAAAAGGGCAATGTGATTGCAGAGTCCATTGCACTGCTTGGTGCAAGACATTGCCCCATGAACTCAGTTCACATTGTATCAAATTACGACTGACACCAGTTTCCCTTGTCAACAGTACCTGCCAGCCAGAAGGAAGATCCTTTGAAAACTCCTTAAGGTCAGGCCTCTTTTGCGTTTTACCATTGGCAACACCTGCAACTTCAGCTGATGTTGGTTTTGTTGATGCACCCACATCTTTATCCGTTTTAGTGTCTGCTTTAGATTCAGCTTTGTTCTCGGCTTTCTTTGCATGTTTGACTCGCTCTCTCCTGCATAAAGACAAACCCCCAGGTATGGCAGTTGTACTTAGCCAATCACTTCACATTGACTAGTGCCACACAGGGTCTGAAGTAGCATTCAACAAATCAATTCAGATAGCCAATCACTTCACATTGACTAGTGCCACACAGGGTCTGAAGTAGCATTCAACAAATCAATTCAGATAGCTGGAAGCCAAAAAGTGACACTATCCACACCAAGTCCCTCCACTCTTGTAAGGAGGCTAACACTGGTTACAATCTATCTACCAGAAAGTTATGTCCAGTAGAGACAAACCAGTCCAAAGTGCCCAGTGGTTGGAAGTTTGCATTCTCAAGAGCTCCACCACTAGCCAACTGTTGACTTCGCCACTCCTGCATTCAATTTGTATATAAGCCTTCTGATTTGTCTGATAAAAGTGCCATGAGAGACAAACCACCCAGGAAAAACCTAATCCTAACCTCAATTTCCTTCTGTCGCTTTTTTTCAATAGCCTCCAGATCAAACAATGCTTTGTCCTCCTCATCCTCCTCACTAGAATGTAGCTCCTCTTTTGCTGCCAGCCACTGCAATATACCATGACAACATAGGAAATTAACTTCTCATGTATCATATGGGATCCATCCAAATCTGGCCTTCAAAGAATCGCAACACCAACATTGGAAACAAATTCCAAATTTTGCCCTGCAATGAATATGAGAAGTTCACATGCAATAGAACAATCAATGTGCACCATACACACATTGACCTTCCAACAGCTACGAACCTTATTAACCATGGATGACACCTTCTTATTTGCCTTCAGTGATGCTGCAACTGTCGTGCTATGAGAACGTTTCTTTCCTCGTACTGCTGTATTGCAAAACACATGAAACCATGAGAGATGAACAAATCCATGCCAAACAAGAGAGCAGCAGCAATGTCAAGACTGAACGACCCAATATATAACCTGCTAATGGAACATTCAGCCCCCCAGACCTAATTTGGATTGGTTACATTTCTGCCTGCCTTCAAAGATGTTCACATGAATAGTGGAAAAAAATGAGAACCTCCCGTAAGATCCAACCCAGGTTGCAATTGACCTCCTCACAATTGCATAGATTCAAGAAAAGAAAGGTAGTGCATTGGCAAAGGAAGGTAACCATTGTTAAAACAGATGCACAAGACCAAGATATTCATGGACGCACCTTTCCCAGCCTTCTTTGCAGCATTGTCAGCTATTGTAGTGCTTGCCAAAGCTAATGCAGGAGCAGCATCACTGGCAGGAGGTGCAGTGAGATGATTCGTATTCTCCAGCTCATTGTATTTAACCAGCAGTCGTGCACTATCAGAATAATAAGTTCCAGCAACTGATTTGTCACCTTGCACAATCTGAGTGGTTGATTCATCCCCAAACTGTGAATATAAACTTGGTGCAGCAACCATGTATTCAGAGCCAAACACAGGAGGTGATGAGGGAGGAGAGGGGGGAGCAGAGGCCAATGTAAAATGGCTCGCCTCTGGTGATGGTGGTAAAGGAGGGGGCTCTTCTGGTAAAGGTGGGGGTGCTGCTTCAGATTCTGGTGGAGGGGGAGGCTCCCATGCATCGTCAGGAGGAGGAGGAGGTTGCCACAGATCTGATGTTGAATATAAGGGAGTTGCAACTGGAAACAAAGGCAGGGCAGCCACAGGAGGATGTGAGACAGGTGCTGGCAGGATTGGTGGGATTACAGGTGGAATGTAGGAGACCGCTGAAGGCAAAGGATAACTGTAAGGGTTGTAAGTGTTCTGAGGATGTATAAGAGACGACGTTGGTTGAACTTGTAATACAGGCACCACTGTAGGGGCTTGGAAAGGAATGACATCATCCATGTCCATATCTACTTCCATATCAACATCCATATCTGTGTCCAGCTCACTAGCACCTGGAACCTTTTCAGGTACAACCTCACCATTGGTGAGCTCAATCTTGGGTGTTGGGTTTACAGGTGGAGATGCTTCCAGCCCCAGTTGTTCATTCAAGTTGTCAGTAGTGCCTTCACCTTTTTCTGAAAGCCTATCCTCGTTTGTGTCCACAGAAATTGGCGATCTGACAGCTGTTACTGGTGGGCGCAGAGCTCGAAAACCAAGAGTTTTCTTCACAGGAAGAGTCCCTTTGGAACCTTCTTGCAATGAGTCACTGATAGATCTGTCCATTGCCACTTCCTGTGGCTTCTGTGCCTTAGCATCTGCTGATACCACAGCTTCTTCTCTAGACAATTCTGACTCTATCCTTCTCAATTGAGAGCCTGTATGGACCCAGAAAAAATCTGTGGAATTGTTGCATTCCTCTGCCATTGCTTTACAATCTGATAGTCTTACTTCTGCCTCAATAGCTAGGCGCACCCGCAGAGGTACTTGTTGTAGGGCATCCCTGCAAACAGAAAAAGGGTATCAGGGTAGGTGGTGAGTAGTCACAAGACTTGTCAAACAGTGGGAACAACCCAAGACTGTAGATCTCTAGTGTTCGGGAAAGTTCATAATGTATGTTCTTAAGTGGACCAGACAAACAGAAAAGTTACAGTGCACACAATAGGTCCCAATTATTTCCCAACAGGAGTTTGGATGTAGCAGATGGAACAGACTAAAACTGAGATTGCATAGAGCATGATTATCCTACCCTGCCAGAACCTTGGTCCGCTGTGCCAATCTCTCCCCCAACTCTACAGAGAGTGTCACACCTGTTAGAATTGGCTCCTCTACACCATTAAGGGGTCCTGCAATTTCACCGCAAGTTATCAACAACAACACAGCAAAAACTTTTTCAGAGCAAATTGCAGAGTATCATCATAACCATGACTCTACCCCCATACGTATACATGGACACTTCAAATAATCAAACTTTTCACAACTGTTATGAAACTTTCCATAACTTGACAAGTCATGGTGTTTACAAGCAGATCAAATAAGCAAAACAAAAGCATAAATACAACTGCCTTCCTGAGAATTGAATACACCTATCAACTCAATCTGTGAAACACACCTGGCTTTTCAGAACTGCCTGCCAGATTCTGGTCCAGAGTGGCTGCTGGACTCTGCAACAATGCCACCGAAACCTCTGCTCTGTCATAAGATTCATTCATCACATCCTCATCTGCTTCACAGCTGTTAGGTTCAGGGGATGTGGTGAGATTGTTGTCATTTTGAACCTGATCTGCACCACTTTCACCATTGCCAAAAGCACTGGCAATCCCAGATTCTAGATCTTTATGTGAATCATTCTGAATATCAATATGAGAGTCTGAAATTGGACTTGCCACTGGCTGCTCCAAGACACCTACTAGGGCCTTCACAGGTCCATCATGTTCACAATCTACCTTGGACTCAATTTCTGGCTCAATGGATGAAACAGAACTGCAGACTTTTCCAACATGCTCCTTCTCTAGCAGTTGTTCCTTGTCTAACTCTTTGGAGCTCTCAACTTCTCTGGCTTTCATTCGTGCCTCATGCTCTTGAAGAGCAACAGGTTTCTCCCATGTGGTTTCACCAGTAAGCTTGTTCCAATAGTAGTACTCTCCAGTCTCCTCAAGCAAGATGGCTTGCCAATCACACACCACATCACAGCCATGATCTGCAACTGTTCCAATAGACCTGGATGCCAACTGTGGCCCCTGCTTTCCCAGTTCTAACATTCCTGGCCCGCTTTGAAGAGATTCTGTGTTCTCAGATATGTCCCCATTCTGAGTGGAGATTTTACCATCTTCTTTTAGGACTTCTGTCAGGGTAAGAGAAGCTGTTGATTTTTCCCGTGGCACATCCAATACACTCTCACCTGTAGTGTTCTCATCCCCCAACATATTCGTAGTTTCCAAGTCTGCAAGAAAGCTTGCCACCTTCACAATCAAAGTCACAGTCATCAGTGACATAAACACAGCAACACTCTTACATTTGCATCAAGATACCAACATCCAGTCCTGAATTCAAGCAATCAATTTTTCAAGTCAAAGATGAAAACATAAACAGAATACTTTTGCACTCGCCATGTGGTGACAATTTCAAAAATACCTAGTGGTTGATAGATGACTGATGTCATCTGTGCACCATGTTTACCCATAATTCCCAAACAACAAACTGAATAATTTGATGTTGCCATCCAATTGTAAACAGCAAACCAGGATGACAAGCAAGAAACTACCTGTTCATCCACATGCTCTGAGACGTTGGCATTGTTGAGACTTAAGACCTTTGTCCCATTCACAGCCGGTGGTGTACTGTCTCCATCACCATCATCATCACTATACTGTCCAAGTAATGACAAGGGATTTTCCTGCACATGCACTGCAAAGCAACACCCCAATGAGCAAGAACTGATAATACTCTTACTTCTTTGTCAACTTCGAAGCTCAGACTACGAGCTTCAGCCTTAAGACCTTTACTTTGGATTCCCATTCTTACTACCGACCGTGATGAATAGTAGTTTGGCCAAAAGGCCAAAGGCCTTAACAGGCACCTTGCCTTGAGACCTCTGAGACATATCATTGGAGTCAAGACATCAGGGACACCACAACAAGAGAAGGGGTTGGGTTCACAAACCAAACAAGCTAGAATCATACGAACCGAGTCCTGCCGGTCTGCAACTCTCCACCCGCGCTGGTTCATGGCACGTAGAGCCCAGCTGGCCCCAAACTGACAAAGAAGAAGAGGCCTGACAACATCTGATTCAACAATCCCTGCTGTGCTTGGATGGCCACAAGAAACAGCCAAACTAGAGGCTCCATAACCACTCTCATGCCAAGCCAAGCCAAGCCAAGCCACATTGGCTGAACCAAGTTTGTGAAAGTTTCCTTCGGGCAAAATGCCCTGCCAGACATATTCTTTGCTTGCAGGAGCACCACGAGGGCAAACCCGGTGAACCCACCTGGTAGGGCTGGTGGCGAAGAGTGTTGCACGCTACCCACAGCCTTTATATCATCTCCAGCGTCCACATTTGCTGATGTCGTATGCCCCACCCCTGCATCAAAGATAAACCCCACAAACAGATCTGTTAGTCCTCAAACAGATTTTTTTCCACCTCTGGATGGAGTAGCTGTTCTGCCACTTGCCTTTCCAAGCCCTACAGCCTCCTGAATGGACTAGAACACAAAGGGGAAAGTCACATCCGCATACACATGTATTCAATTCCAACGATCACATCTTCACGGCCTTCAACAGATGCTACCAGACATCAAAAGCTGAATGGAAAGACTCACAATATGGCAGCAAAGATTCTGTGTGTATATATATATATATATATCGAAGCTTTGAAAGTCAGTATAGGAGTTCGTAATCACTACTACTACATGCCCTCCACAAAGCCGATGTCCACCTCATGGCTGCCTGGTTCACTTCGCAAAAGGGGATAGAGCGAGAGACGAACGACGGAACATCGGTATAGCAACACAATTGCAAAAGCTTCAAAAGACTGAAAATGTGTCTCTTGTTAACATAACTGCGGACACAATCCCCTAAAAGAAAGGTACCTTTCCCGGTAGTCTGTGCAATATCGTCGTCATTCCAAAGGTCTAGCTTCACTCTTCGCCCCCCACCTCCACCGAGCGCTGCCGCATGCCTTCGATCTCTCCTTTTCCCCATCTCGCTCCCTTCTTCTTCCCCTCACTCTATATTCCACTCTCCGCGACAACCAAAAAAAAAATCACTCTCCTAGCGCCCGCCGGCGCGCAAGCTTTTGGTTCATTCCTCAACCTGTTACACAGAACGACAAGAGCCTTTGTCTTGCTTGCTGCAGACGAAATCCGAAACCCTAACCCCGAAAACGAAAGAAAAATCCTCAAAACTAAACTCTCTCTCCTCACACAATTTGCTATCGACAACAATACTCTGCCGCGAAGCGGCGCACACAAACAGGATACAGAAACACGCAGCAAACTGCAATCGATCGATGGATCGATCTCACGCAAATCGCAGACGCGAAAAGCATCGCGTCTCGGTTATCAGCTTCCTTCCTTCGTGTGTTTGCAGACAGGGTTTGCGCGAGGAAAAGGGGCTGCCCGGGATGAAACAAAAACATACGGTTTGGTGCGGGAGTATGTATTATACACCGTACATACGTTCGTTAAACTACATACATACAGAATAGCATACTATACATATGAAAATACGACAATATGACCTCTCTCTGATAAGCTTCGTTCCTTCTTTATGTTTTTCACATACGGTCTATGTACATTACGTATTATGGTCCGTACATATACTGGTATTAACTACATGTGTACTGAGTAGAATACTGTACATTTATGCAAAAAGTGAAAACATGACATCTCTCTCATCCGCTTTCCTTCCTTCTTTCCTTCCTTCCTTCTTGTGTTGTGTAGATAGGATTTGCCCCAGGAAAAGTGTCTACCCATGATTTTAAATATTATATGATGCACATTATAATATGAATTTCCATACATACATCCCGTAGTTGAATAATAGCTTCATCGTGCCCAATAATTATTCAATTTTCAAGATTTCATTTCTGAAAAATAAGATATTCTTGAATATTTCAAAATATTCTTCATTTTCCTTCACAAAAAGAAATTCAGCACATCTAAAAAATAATATAAATTTTGTCTAATGTATCATTCAACTAGGGTATCTATATATTAATATAAGTGTTTGTTAAGAAACCCTCTCAAACTTTATAGAAAAAAAAAAAAAAAAAAATCTCTACTAAGTGTTGCGGACAATTTCTTTTCACAACCATTTTTTTCTAAGGCTATATCATAGATGATAGATATTTTTTCTCACCATAGTTCATATAACATATTAGAGAGGTAATTAAATAATATGAAACACACAAGATTTAGTTCAAATGATAGTTTATGTAACTTAGCTCATGGTTCACAAATGAGGTTTCACCTTTCATCAAAAGGTCAACATCCAACCTTGTAACCCAACTTTGTTCATCCTTATGTTTTACAATTATTGTTCACATCTTTCAAGCGTTGAATGAATCTCTTCTAGCTATGCACTTTACATATTTCATGTTTTTTTCATGTTTGTGTTTGTGTGCATTGTTTTAATCATGTTTGAGCTTATTATGTGGTTTTTCATCATATTCATCTTATTCACAATAGTTGATCATTGTTGTAATGATTTTTATGTCTATAATAGTGGTCTTTTTTTTCTTTGGTCTAAAGTATTTGACAATAAACTTAGCAAACATTTTTTTGGCTTGGCCTCATGAATCCACATTACCTAATCAATTTGCCCATCTGAATGAATAAGTTGATACTCCCTTTACTTAATTTTTGCCCTTTTTCATTTTAACTCATTAAGCCAAAATGACTTGATTGCTACAAGTATTTTCCTAGTTAAGTCAATTTATTTGTAATCTAGACAACCTTAACCTCAACAAACAATTATTAACTTGTTAAAATTTGCATCTTATGCCACTTGAAGTCCTTGCTTAGTAATTTGCTACTTTTAGGAGACCCATACTCGGCAACTTCTTGTCCTAATTCATAGCCACCTTCATTATTAGAGGCCCAAATAACAACTAATTTCATTTAGTTGACCCATGTCCCATTTGCCTTGTAAAACATGTCTAGTGTGATTTGTCCATGTTTTCCAAATTGAAGATGTGTTCTTGTAGCCTTCTTGCTTGCAAATGTAAATATAATCTTGTATATGTATTTTGCTCATGTTTTCCAAATTGAAAATGTGTTCTTGTAACCTTGTTGTTTGCAAATGTAGATACAATCTTGTATATGTGTTTTTTCATGTTCTTCAAATTGAAGATGTGCTCTTGTAGCCTTCTTGCTTGCAAATGTAGATATAATCTTGTATATGTTCCATAAATGCCATCAATCACCTTCACTAATCCCAATCAAAGACAATTTGGTTCAAAGGCATGCCACACATCCTCAAGAAGGCCACAAATGAGGACAATCAATGTGCTTTTTGCATTCAAAATGTGGGTGGACAATTGTCAAGGGAATTTATTCCATGGTTTTTTCCACAAGTGTAATCAAGCTACACTTTAGAAGCTTTTGAAAGACATTATATGAAAAAGTTCAATCGTTATTTGGATTCAAATCAAACACCAACTAAAAGAAATCCATGATAGCATTTTTTTCCAAATCCACCATGATAGTGAGATTGCAAGCTTAGAAGATAATAAATCTAATGTTTGTTTATGACAAAGTTGATATACATTGGGCATCTACATGCAACACATGTACATATAGGAATCATAGAACAACACAAATTTTCTAATCAACCAAACTACAAAAACACAAAAGTATACAACAAGGGCTTTAGGTGAACAAATTGTCAAGTTCACCTTGAATGAAAATAAAGCAAAAGTAACCAACCTCGTAGGCAACTTTACAATCTACATATAAGAATGCCAAGACAAATATTCATCAACAAGCAATTAGTATTTGTATTAAGATGTAGTGGCCATACCCCAATCTTGTGCATGAATTTGTGATAGTTATCTTTTGAAGGGTCCCCTTGGGAAGGAAGGGCAACAACTAGATAAAGTAAAATTATTGAAGGGATTAAGTAGTAGTAAACCTCATAATTATTGACAAAAGAGAAGCAATTGCATAACTTGTTTCCTCCTTGGAAATTATTTTTTATGTACATTAAATTCACCATGTCAAAATGAAAAGTTTCTCCCCTTTAGCATTGTTACAAAATGCTTACATTATCATCTTTGAAACTAGCAAATAGGACCCATGAAAAGCCTAGGTGGAAACCACAAAGCAAAGCTTACATAAAAAGGGGCTCAAACAAATATGTTTGCATTCATAAGATTGTTAGCACTCTTGTTACCCTTGGAGACTCGAAGATGGCCAAATTTTGTCTACAATGACTTGATCAAAAAAAGATCACACAAAAGATGTCATTTTAAAGAATAACCATTGTTATTCACATGAATGCTAAATTTTGCAATATCACACTTACATGTGACATGTTTCATTCATATGGCAACACAATCATTTTATTCAATTTGACAACCCAAAGTATAAATTTCAGTAAATTTGAATTTTGGTCCAGTTTTTCCATAATACCTTTGCAATTTTTGGATGAACTATTGTTCTCATATTACAGTTTGATTTTTGGAATGTGGAACACAACTCTATACATAAACCTCTATTAAGTAAAAGTAGGTTAATACTATAAGTGACGATACATGTATATAGCAAAATCAACATGTAATAATTAGAGTGCCCATCATGAAACAAAATAAATAAATGTACAAAGGAAAAAGTTTACGCAATTTAAAGCTTGACAAATATGTAGCCCAATTAAGAAAATGACCTTCCTAATTGTGAAAAGGATGCAGAAAGGATCAAGAAATGTAGAAAATATGTTCAAATTAGTTAAAACTTAACTTATTGCTACATTGAGGAGATACAACAAATGTTATATTTGATTATAGCAAGATTCTTTAGAGAAATAAAAATAAAATAACATTTTTAAAAAACTTGCACATGGGCAATAGAATGTTTTTTAAAATATTTATAAAAATATTGTTGTGCATTTACATAAATACATAACTATGAATCAATATGTTGAATTCAATCACTAGTTGGATAAAAGGAAAAAAGGTCAAACATGTGCACATATTGGCAATAAAGCAAGGTACATCATAGCAAATGACATTGGGCATGGCTCACAAAAACAATATATCACACAATTAAACAATTTTATTTTTCCCAAATTTTTGCATGTCATCCATCACCTCATTGTCGATGTATTAATAAGAAGGTTGTACAGGATATTGAGCCATATACAACAATACCATTGTGTACAGCGACTAGGCCAAAATTTACAACCTTTGGAGGTTTTCAGCACCTTGAAATAAATGTTTTGACAAGTTTCATTTTTGAGACTCAACATTTAGATTTTTTCTTATCGATTCAATTTTCTTTTACAATTATTTTCTTGTGACTCAATGACATGAATCACAAACTGGCAACGTGAAAACCAACATGCACAACATTTTTCTATGATTCTTGTGTTCATAGCCAAGTCCATACCTTCTAAATGGCAAGGATTTATGCATGTGTAATAGGATCTTTGTTCTTAAGCACCTGATTATGGCTTGTGTAATAATTTCCCCATCTTTAACAATAACAACACCAAAAGGACCCCTTTCCTTGTTTCATATTACAACCTTAACTTCTTTAGTAGCCACAAAAAGGAAATGATACTCCAACTTCATCTTCATCACTTGCATCATTCAATTTCCTTTTAATCCTCAAACCAACTCCCTTGAAAGTAGAAGAGTGGTTATACCAAGCCCATTAGAGGTACCCAAGCCATATCTTTAGACCTTGTTTACAAATATAAAAGTATATGGTTGTTATATGTACTAAGGACCTTCCCCAAGGCTTTCACTTTAGTCTATTTCATATACAACAATTGAAAGAATGTGTTCAAAAGAGAGATTTGGATAATTTATAGTGTATCAACAAAAAGTGCCCTAATGAATCCAAGAAATTGAAAGTCCATTCAAGAAGCAAATAATCCCATGTAAAAACCATGAATAATATGCCTATGATGTGGTAATAACTTCCAACATTAATATCCTTAAGCTCTAAGAATAATTCATCCCCAAACATTTATGGGAAAAACTTTCCTTTGATGTCGAAGTAGAAAAATAGTTGAATCAATGAATATTAAAGTTGTTTATGATCAAATCTTGAAGCTTATGATACACAACAAAATGGATAATCATTCTCAAGAATTTTCCTTCCAAACCCTATAAAGATCTACAGCAAAGACACGCATAATTACAATAAGGAGACAAATATTAAATAAATACATTATTCGTGTGCACAACAATACCTTTAAACCAATATTAGAAACTTACAAGATTATGATATTTACATCACATTGACAACCAAATTTGGCACCAAAAAAAATTTGTTAAGCAATCACAATGTCGCATCCAATGGCTAATACTCTAAACAAAACATAATTTCACAGATAGCAAAGAAGAAGGAGAAGAAGACACACTAGTATGTTGCCAACGAAAATGATTACATCACCTTAGCATAATATTTCGCCAAAAAAATTTGACAACACCTGCATTATTTCACCAAACAACAAAAGAAAAAGTTCAAAAGACCTTCAACCATAAACAAGCTATTGTTGACAATAGTGAAATGATTTCCAACCTAGCAAAGGAGCCACAACTACTAAGGTTTATTGTCAAAGAAAGTTCTAATTGATAAACAAACAAGATTTACAACACAAAAAGTTGCCATGGAACTAAAGAAAAAAAAGAAAAAAAAAATGATTATTGATAAACATATTAACATCAATCAAATTTACGCAACAAACTCGAATTCTTTTTTCCTTCAATACATCAAGAGTGATTATTATCACAATTTGCACATGTAAAAAAAAAAAGAAAAAAAGATCTACCGTAAAAAAAAAACTAAAAATGAAAAAAATCACCTCGATAAGTACCAAGAAAACGAAGATTTAAATGCTCAACAAGTGAAGTTCAAAAGCATGCGACCTTTGCAAAGCTAAACAAGTTCTCTCGTATGTGGTGAGAAGTTATAAATCACATTTTGGTTTTCACCAAAAGGCCCATGGAAGGGGGGTGCATACAACTTTCAATCTATTCAAAAAAAATCAAAGTGCACAAGTAATGTGCAAGTGTGGGATGAAAGGAAGTCCAATGATTTTTTTTTTACCTCAATGAAAACCTAATGAAAAGGGTCAAATTGTCAAAAAATGAGAGAAACAAAAAAAACTAGTGGTTGATATTGATTTTTTTTCTCCTTAATGGTTAGGAATGTATTTTTTGTTGTTGTAGGTTTGTGGTCCTAAAGAAATGGGCAACATATATTTAAATAATATATGATGAGAATAATGTTTGTAAGTTCAAATGTGGGTCTTGGTTGGAATTGACATAACCTCCCACATTGGATCTTCCATTGAAACCTTGTAAGCCCTAAGTGGAATCAACCATCTAGATTATTATTTCATGCATTTGAGTTTATTTATCACCCAGCCATGGATTTAGCCCTAATCCCTATCACTAATTATTTTTTGGTTTCCATTTTCAACTTGTAAGTTCAAATGCGGGTCTTGGTTGCAATTTACATAATTTCCACCCTATAATTTCCACTGCAACCCTATGTGTGTTAAGTGGAATTGCCCACCTTGATTTTTATTTCATGCATTTGAGTTTATTTATCACCTAGTCATGGATTTGGTTATAATATCGATCAACAAATGTTTTTTTGCCTTCCATTCTAAACACCCACTTGAAACATCAACCTTATGAATCGAGATACATCGATTTGGATGAAAACCTTAATTTATTCAAAAAAAAAGGCATAGGCACGATGCTTATATGTTCAAATGTGGGTCTTGGTTGGTCATGACAATATGGACCCACCCTAGATCTTCCATTAAAACCATGTATGTTCTATATGGAATTGCCCACCTAGAATTTTACATTATGAAAAATTGTGTCTACAGAATCCACACTACCCTGCAAATAGAGCTAAAAAAAATTCATATACAATTATTGTGTAATGACCTTTAGGTATTACAACTAGTATGCAACTATCCCTTTGGAAATACATAGAACTAATAAATAGATTGCCACGTCAAAAAATTAGTTAGTTGTATTATAGTTATAAGTGAATTGAAAATTGGTGTTTTATATGATAATTTGTACATAATGTGTATACATATGTAGTCAACCATGTTTGACTTTTGAAAGAGTTGCACTATAGTTGCATGTGACAATTATCTTTGAATTGTTGTAAATGTGCCACTAACGCAACAACTATGTTGCAATTAATTGTTTGCTCCATTTTGAGTGATTTAAAATGTTATAGAAATGCCTTTTCAAGCTCTACAAATCATCTTTGAAATGCAAGGCCAAGGGACCAACCAAAAAAACATTGTAAAGAAAATACGTTTCTACAAATTGCAAAATGTGTTTTTTTCATTTTTGTTCATTTTGATCCCTCCTACTTTCAAACATCATAACTTCAACATTTTTTATTAATTTTGAATGATTTAAAATGTTATAGAACGCCACCTAAAGTTTGACAAATCATCTTTTAAATGCAAAGTAAAAGGACTAGCCAAAAAATAATTGTAAAGAGTATATGTTTTTACAAATGCAATGTTTTTCATTTTTCTTCATTTTGATCCTTCCTATTGTTAAACCTCGTGAATTTTTTATTTCTTGTTAATTTTAAACAATTTAAAATGTTAGAGGAGCACCACCTAAAGTTTTACAAATCATCTTTGAACTCCAATAACAATAGAACAACATACAAAGATTTTTTTGGGTGTTCAAGAACCTACCTTTATAGCATTTAGTGTTTTATTTTTTTTGAGTTTTTGACCCCCCCTTTGTTTTGGGTGGCCATAACTTTCTCAATCCTATTTTGTATTTGACAAATTTTGGTGCGCCATATGTGCCAATAGGAAGGGTTCAAGTTTTGTTTAATCACCAAAAACATTAAAGCCCTCACCTTGGATCTTGTTTGCCCCGAGCATTTAAATGTTCAATCATCAATTGGTTTATTTTATGTTGTTGCAACTCAATTTGCAACTAAAAAACAACTAGAAGATTTAACCCATATACTTTGTCTTTGAATCCCATGTCACAAATTATATAAAAAAGGGGTCATATATTATGTTTTCACACTAAAATACACATGTCATTTTGGGATGAGTTCAAAAAAATAACCCTAAAGGAAAATTTTAAAAAATAAAAAAATATTGACAAGACTTATTGAATTCATTTAAATTATTTTCCTACCTATGTAAATAAATAAGTCCTATTTTTCTACCTACCTATGTAGGTAGGTAAGTAAATAGGTATGTACTATAGGTTTGTTGATCCTAAGACCTACCAACCAACCTACCTATGACTATGTATTGACCTACCTAGCTATTAAAATGCATTATTTATTTATTTCATTTTTCAAATTTTAGTTAATATGCCACGTGGTATTTTAAAAATTAAGCCACGTGTGATAATATCATACCATCAACAATCATAATAAATAATGGAAATCAATATTTCTAAAAAAATATCCAACAATCTTCATAGTGCCATGTGTCAAGTTTTGATGGATGGATGAAAATTACTTACATCAACATGATGTTATGGTTGTAGTTGTAGTGGAATTGCATTGTAGTTGAAAATGAATGAATTGCATCGTATATATGGTGAATTACAACATTGCCACTCATGCAACTTGTTCGATAACATTCATAAAGTAGAAATATAGTGAGTTGCAAATGGTCATTGCAATTTAAAAATTGAGTTACAAGGCCAATTGCAAAACACTTTTTTTTCTCACAATGTTTAATTGATGCATGATTGAGTATGTATATCACCCAACCATGGATTTGGCCTTCATATGGATCATTGATTGTCTTTTTTTTCCATTCTAAACACCTAGTCGAAGTATGAACCTTATATTTTGGAAATACATCAATTTGGACATGTTTACCTTTTTAAGCAAAGAATATAGGATTGGCATGATGTTTGTAGGTTCAAATGTGGGTATTGATTGGAATTGACATAATTTCCCACCTTAAAACTTCCATTGAGACCTTGTATGCCGTGAGTGGAATTGCCCACTTTGATTTTTATTCATGCATTTGACTCTATTTATCACCTAGTCATGGATTTGGTTATAATATTGGTCATATATATTTTTTTGGTTTCCATTCGAAACACCCGCTTGAAGCATTAACCTTATGAATTGAAATACAATAATATGGATGAAAACCCTAATATATTCAAAAAATATAAGCATGGGCATGATGCTTGTATTTTTAAATGTGGGACCTAGTTTTTTTAATTCATGTTGGTGGTTGGGATGATGTTTTGTTTTGGTGTTTTTGATTGACAATGGCGAAGCTCGATGGAAAGGTTTGGTGGTGAAATTGAATGGAAGATCACGTGACTGAAGAGATAAAAATGACACCTTTCTTTGACAATGGAAAAGCTTGATGGAAGGGTTTGGTGGTGAAATTAAATGGAAGAGCACGTGACTGAGGAGATAAAAATGACAACTTTTTTTGACAATGGTGAAGTTTGATGGAAGGGTTTAGTGGTGAAATTAAATGGAAGAGCACATGACCAAGGAGATAAAAATGATACCTTTCTTTGACAATGGTGAAGCTTGATGGAAGGGTTCGGTGGTGAAATTAAATGGAGGAGCACACAACTAAAGAGATAAAAAGGACCCTTTTTTGATAAGCTAAACACTTTTTCTTTTGTAGAAATTGTTAAATTTGACTAGGTATTTGTTTATTGTTTTCTTGTACCATTAAGGAAAAATGCCTCCATGTTTTAGTTTTGGTGGGCTCTTGAACTTCTTCGTTGTACATTGTAGTCCATAAGTTTAAGTCAAGTAGGATCACAACATGAATAAAAATTGTGATACCCAGTGGAAGTGATGAAAAACTTTTAAAGGAAAAAAAAGGTTAGTTTGTGAAAGGATTCAAAACAATTAGGTTATAAAAATGTTGGGTTTGTGAGAAATTCATATTCAAGGGGAGATTTAAATTGTTTAGAACCTTAAAGAAATTGGGTTGTACATTACATGAAAGGAGAAGTGAAAGAACATAAGGGTGTTTTGTGTTGATTTCAAACAATATCCTTACCAATTTACCTACATATAGTTATGGGTTAACTTGATTTTTTTTTGAGCACCAAGGGTACTATTGATGCCAAAACAAGACCATGATAGCTAATTGAGAGATGTACAAAGAGATCTAATTTACCATATCACTTTCTTTTTCATGTTGTTGTAATTATGTGTGTCAATTAATTAAAATAGTTAGTTATTATAAGTAATTATTGTTATAGGAATGTATGCAAAAATAAAATAAAATAATGTCTATTATATAATCAAAGTTCTCTTCTTGAAGATAATTATGATCAACATGACCATGATTTGTTGAAAATAATGAAGTAGTGAACTATTATGAAATTGTTATATAACCTTTTTTTGCTACATAAAAACTTTGTCATGGCAAGTTCCATCCTAACTATATATATTTTTTAAATGTTAGAATTATCCCCCAAAAAAATCAAAGAACATAATTTTGTGAAGGAAATTAAACAATCATATAACATATTATGAAAAAAAATTGAAATGAAAATTTCAAATAAAATAAATATTTCACACCAAAATTTGCCATGATATTATAGATTGAATTGAAATTTAAATGAAAACTCTTAGTTCATTCAAAATAACTAAAATTGAGGTGGTTACTTGTAATTAAGTGTTGGGGTTACTAATTGAAATGTCTAATAATATTTTAAGAGAATTCTTGATTTCATTGAAAAAATGTAAACATGTGATGTTACATTATTATTATTTTACATTATAAACTATAAAAGAATATAATTGAATTATGTCACAACATTAGTGTTGGGTTTGTAATCAAAGTTAAGACACAAAATAGAATGTCAAATAGGAAAATGTTGTAGAACTCACACACATTTTTGCAAGTGTGGAAGAGTGGAAAGGAGGTGAATTTTGAGCACTTTCAAATGGGAATTATTTTGGGAGTTGAAGTTTCAAAATGTTTCAAATCTTTGAAGTAAAAATGTAATAATAAATAATGTTCAATTTGAACCCAAAAATTCATTGGAAAGGTTTTTTAATCTAAATATAGAAAATGAATGTGCATTTTTCATTCAATGTCATGAGCTATAAATTATATAGCAAAAAGAAAGGTTGAAAATCAAATTGATAGTTTGATTCGTAAGCATTAAAACCCATTTGGAAAAAAGGTTAAATGACCTTCAATTAAAACGTGCACCATGTCATTGGAAATATCTTGTCAAAAATTATAACTTTGCAAATTTAAGCTTTTCAATATAAAGAAATTATGAGCCCACAAAATCATGCGATTTATAATTTGGAAAGTTTGAATATTATAACCAGTTTGATGTAGCCTTTATATCACCAATCACAAAATATACACAATACCAAAATCCTCAATCCATGATTAGGTTGTTAGTTGTTTAGGACATCCATGAATTCATGACTATGTAATGAATAGACAAGTCATATTTTAAATGTTTTTTGCAACTATAGTCAATAAGGACAATGTCTTTGAAGACAATGACTTTTGTGACTACAATAATAAAAGACGTAAAAAATAAATATGTTCCTAGGCTTTTAGTTTAAATTAAATAAGCCTAGGGTCTATTTCATTAAAAACCTAGCCTACATGCTAAAAATGTAGGAAAGTTAGCTTGGTTAGGAATGCAGGTTAACCTATCTAGCAACCTAGGTTAGAATAGGTATTTAAGTTAAACTAGCAACCTAACTTAGCCTAGTTAACCTTATAGGACTAGGTTGAAATTGTGAGGATTTGATATGTATCTAAATTAGTATATATCTAAAGTAGGTATTTAAGGTAGGTACTTAGTTAATATGTACTTTAGATATGTATTGATAGGACATACCTTAAATATCTTATAGTCATAAAAATGATTAAAGGTATATGATTATGGACATATAATTACATAACTAAATTAAGAGATATCATAGTACCTATACCATTTTGGCAACAAACTATTGAAAACGTAATTAAATTTGAAATCTTAACTTCAACACTTGGTTTTTAAATTTTTGGTAAATAATGGTTATAACAAATAATAAACAAGGTTTTGTCACTATTATGGAATAATCTAGCGTGTTTAAATTGTCTCAATTTTAATTCATTGAGATGGGAAGTTTGCGATTCAAAACCTAACAATTGAATTTTTTATTTTATTAAATTTTTAGCACAAACAATAAATAAAATTTCAAAAGTTTGACAAAACAAAAAATAAATTTAATTTGTGCCAAAATCGTAAAAATACTATGGTAGTTGCAAAATGTTCTAATCATGAAAAACATGTTTTGGTGTTGTGATATTATAGGGAAGAAGGTGGTGGCCATTTCTTCCCACTATTGCAAAATGCGTCTTAGTTCACTTAGGGTTTCATTAGATTTTGAGTGAATTTGGACACTTTTACTTAGTGAAATTTTTTAACCCCCTAGTGAACAGGGACTAATTGCTATGGATAATGAATTATTTCACTTGTACAATTGAAACAAGGTTACTTTCTAGTGAAATACGGATTTACCAAACCATTCACTTGCTAGTTAATTAACTAACCAACATGGAAATCAATTAAATTTTAATTATTTAATATATAATTTTATTGATAATTTTATGATTTTTTAAACATATGATTTATTGACACGTGTCACTACTTAGGTTAGGTTTTAAAACTAATCTAAGTAGGTAAGTAGGCCACATAATCAACCTAGGCACCTATTCTAAAAATTCAATGGGAGAATATTCGGTCAACATACCATTGTTGACCACACACAACATCACCCATGGGGTTTCATCCTTTGACATTTGGAATGGAGGCAAACACCTTTACCATCAAGCAAACCCACTTATTGTGATAATATGCTACATTACATTCTCTTTATCAAATATTTCATTTTAAACATTATAAAAACATAAACTTTGATTTCAAATGAAATGATTCAAGTTTTTTTTAAAAAATTCAATAATGTACATAATTACATTTATTTCCTTTTGAAAGTTTAAAATCATTTGAACAAAAAAAAAGTTGAATATCATTATTCAATAACATTTCAGTGACCATTCTTTTGAAATTTTTTTTAATAAATGGATTTTTTTGTAATATAATAAAACCACCTTTGTTAAATTACTTTCAATTATTATGTGATTATTTTTCATTAATTTAAACTATTTCACCCTACATTATTCATGACTATTTATGGTTATTTTCAATTACTTTTGGTTATTTTTGGTTATTTCATCATAGGTTACTTTTGGTTATTCTAAGTCATTTTTGGATATTTTAGCTTATTTCATCTTAGGCTATTTTCAGTTATTGTAAGTTTTTTTTGGTTATTCTAAATTATTTCAATTTACACCACTTGTAACTATTATAAATTATTTTTGTCTATTATAAATTATTTCACCCAAAATTATTTTTGGCAATCTTAAGCAATTCTAATATATGGTTATTGGTGGTTGTTAATGGCTATTTGTACCTATTCTATTAGTGGTTATTAATGTCTTTTAATGATTATTTTATTAATAGTTATTGGTGGCTATTCTATTAATGGTTATTGTTGGTTATTCTATTAATGATTATTTGGTGATTATTCTATTAATGGTTATTAGTGATTATTCTATTAATGTTTATTGGTGATTATTCTATTTATGGTTATTGGTGATTATTCTATTTATGGTTATTGGTGATTATTCTATTAATGGCTATTGGTGATTATTTTATTTATGGTTATTGGTGATTATTCTATTTATGGTTATTGGTGAATATTATACTATGAATATTGGTGGTTATCGGTGGTTATTGGTGCCTATTATATTAATAACTATTGGTGGTTATTCCGTTGTAAGTCATTGGTGCTTATTTGATTGGTGGTTGTTGAGGGCTAATTTATTAATGGTTATTATATTATAAACTAATTTTGGTTATTATATGTTATATTACAACTATTGGTGGTTATTGTATTATAAATTATTTTTGGATATTCTATGTTATAATATCATAGGCTATTGGTAGTTATTATAATATTAGTATTTAAAATTAATTTTCATTGGTTATTATTTTATATTCTAAGTTATTTTTACCTTAGGTCATTATATTTTATTTTAGATTATTTTAAGTTATTATATTAAAGATAAAATGATTTATAATAACATAAAGTAAATGACCTTGAATAATTTAAAATATAATTTGAAATAACATATATTAATTTAAAATAAAATAACCTAAGGTATAATCTAAATTTAGTTGAATAATTCAATTTAGAATAACTTAAAAGCTTATAGTAAACTAGTTGAGATACCTTAAAATAAAATAAGATATAATAGTTTAGGGTATAATATATTATAATAACCTATAATAACATAAAATATAAGATAGAATAACTAAAGTAGTTTAAAATAATATAGGGTATATTATAAAGTAACATAGATAAAATACTTTTAAAAACATAAAAATAAACATATTTACTATAATAAATTATAATAGTGAATTATGTTAATTAATAATGAGACATGATGTCTACACAGTGATATTATAATGAAATAACTTTCACTAAGGTGAAATCAACGAAATGCAATGAAATTATTTCACTTTTAAAGTCCCATAATGATTTAGGCTAGTAAATTTCACCCCACTTTTATATTAATGTCCCAAGTTTGGGTTGTGTGAATGTAATAAGTTTAAAGAAAAATTTGTGATTTAGAATTAGTTCCATTTGCACTAACCACATACATTGTTTAACTTTGCAAATGACTTGTTCATGAGGTGTTCGTGATTGTCACATCGTCCTACTCCCATTTTGAATCTCTTACACAAACCCTTCTTTTCCTAATGTAAAAAACTAAATAATGTATTCACATATGTTCCTTTTTTTCTTTATTTTTGTTGTTATCACTTCAATGTTTACTCACAATACCTTAGGACGAACTTAAAAAGTGCATCAAATTTAAACATGTGACACTTTGACACATCCTTATATCATATCATGATATAATAAATATCATACAATCAACAAAAAATTAAACCCTAATATGTTGTACAATAATGACTCGAAAAACACGTGAAAAAATGATAAGCAATAATGAACAATATACACAATCCAACCCTAATTAAGATCACATCATGTTCTTCAAATTGGTTTTTTCATCTATAAAAGTTACATTGACCACACCCAACTTATTTTTAAATTCATCGTAACATTATTTTAATAATCATTTCCCCTTCCATTTTCTTGTGCTCCTCAATTAAAGTAACCTCAAATGACTACAAATCTATCATGTTTTGATGTTTACTTCCATCACATCCAACACAAGCATCATTGAACAAAATTAAGAAACTCAAAATGATCAAAATGAGGGAATCCAAGTTCTCAATCCTAAACTTTAGGCATTCAAACATCGGTGTGGACTTCAACAACAATAAAAAATTATTTGATTTCAATTATAATTAACACACAATACTAAACATTGAATGACCCAAGAAAAACATGTCTGAAATTTGAAATGCATATTGCCCCCAGCAAACCAAGAAGTTTTGATTTTTAAAAAATTACACACATAACAAACCAAATAGCTATAATTCATTCTTCAAGGTATATTTGATTAAATCATCATTTTCAACTACCACTACTTCCATCAGTGCCTCATAGGGTTTAAATAAAAATAAACTTGGAATAGAATTGTATACATAACCTTAATATTGTGCTATACAACAACTTGAATGGCTAGGTAATTTTCCACACAATTTTGAATAACCTTGATGTTTTTAAAGAAAGGATCAAGTTGGGTTGCCAATATTTGTTTTACTTGAATGAAAAACTCAAAAAAATCAAGAACAACCCATTACATTGAAAATTTATGTCCATCCTCAACTTGAACTCTTGTTAAATTATGATCAATGTCTATGTAAAATAAATTCAAATGATATATGCAAAGTATATTCAAAGCCAAAATTTTGCTCATTTCAATTGTCACACACTACACAAGGTGAAATAGAAAACTAATGCATTTAATAACAACCAAATGTTCTAACTTTGGTTAAAAACAAATTGTTTGAACACTAGTAGCAAGGTGTTTATAACAACTTGAAAAATCCCAAGTTTAGCCAATTGGCATTTTGAATGGCAAATTCAAAGTTTTTTGTTGCCAATAACAAATCATGGAAATTGTATATTGGTACAATAAAGGGTGTCAATTTGTTTGGGTGTCACAAAAATGATAGGGTATTTGTTAAGCATGGAAAATCTACCTAGACTAATTAATCTTATGGGCCCCTAGTAACTAGATAATTAATATTGGTAAATTACTTATCATTTTAAATTTTATTTTGAAAATGAAGCGATTAGGTTAATTGGCCCATGGAAATGGGTGATTGGTAGTTGTTTACCAATCAACTAGAATTTTTTTGTGTAAGGATTAAAATAAGGGGCCTACTTTTGTGGGTGGAATATGGATTTTGTGTGGTTTATGAAAGAAGGGGATTAATAAATGGATTCCTATCATTCTTATATGGAGAGTTTTTGGAGAAATGAAAGAAAAGGATCTTGTATGAGGAAAAAGAAGATACAAATGAATGCGTGAAGGTTGGATAACTTGTGTTTTATTTTCTTTCTATTTGCTTTACTTTCCTTCTAGAATGATAGTAATATATTGTAGTTTGACATAGAATAATTTAATACACACGTTAGTTTATTGTATTGTTTTGTGTTACATCTAGAATTTGTTCTTTAAAATATCATAACTTGCTAAAAGGTAGGTGTTGCAAGACAATAGGAACAATTTATAGGTCATTTGGTGGAAGGTAACAACTTAACAAAGGAAGGGCAACAAGGTTATAAATGTATTAGTCCATTAAAACAATAACTTTTAGAGGCACAAAAACTTTAGCCGAAATGTTGCTCATAGTGTTTTAGATGACAATATTTGATTACTATGGGTCGTCATTTTTATGATATGACCTTTTGTTTATACAAAGAAAAATGTCTATCATATATATGTTAGGCATTATGTTTATATTCATAATTAAATTATCTTTTGATAAAAACATTTAAAAATCTTTTTGTAATGTATTTTTCAACATGGAATGTAAATGTATTTGAAGTTTCAAATCCATTTCATGTTTATAAATAATGATGTCCAATGCAATTCAATATTATCTATTATAATTATGACAACATGATAATGGTTACGTGAAGTTTGGATAATTGCATTGTAAGTTGCAATTTAGTTGTTTAATACTATTAAAATCAACTACCATACAATTGCTTTGAAACCCAAATTTAAACACATAGTTGCAAATTAGTCATTATTAAATCCTTTATTTTCATTTCATTGTTAGTTATAAGTTAGTTGCAAAGGATAGGAACAATATTCATTGTTAAAACGGATGAATGAAATAATGAAATAATATATTACTTAAATTAGTTATAAATAGTTGTAAATAAATTATAAAATATAAGGATATTTAGAATCCATTCACATCAAATGGGTGAATGAAATAGTGAAAGAATACATTTGTTGAACTAGTTATAAAATAGTTGTAGATAAGTTATAAAATATAAGAATATAAGAATTTGATGAATGAATGAAATAATTAAGAATTATATTCGTTAAACTAGTTGTAAATAAGTTGTAAATAAGTTGCAAAAAGTATTAACACATGTCATTTGTCAACAAATGGACCAAATGCCATGTTGGCATCTCATTCACCACATTGGAATGTGTGTGGGAATCTAACGCATATAATTGCACGTGAGTTGCACTATATATACAATATTGTATACAACATAAGGTGTTTGTTGCAATTGTTGCAACTTGTCCAATAACACTCAAGGTTGTATAAATACCATGAGTTGCAAATGTCCATAGTAACTAGAAAACCCAGTTGCAAGCCCAGTTGTAAAACCTTGTTTTTTCATAGTGATCTAAAATTCATTTATAAATTACATGACTATAACTTTAAGAGCCCTAATTTCATATATAACAATAGATAGGGCACTAAAATATACCATAGTAAATACATTTGGAGATGATTTTCCTTGTTCACAAAAAATCAACAATATTTTGTTACATGGACAAGAAATGTGAATTTTCAACATAATTTTAACATTCTAAAGGTTTGTGAATATATATAATTAAGCCTATAAGATATTCAAAAGATACAATAATTATTTTTTAGAAAAATGGTTATATTATAACAATTATATACATGTAAAGGTATTTCCCTTTGTAATATAAGAATATTTGTGTTTATACAATATTACCAACACATTAATCATATTCATATGTATGGAAATATTTCAACATTTTCGTGATGTGCTTATACTTCATTATAATATTGTATTTTTATATTTTCATTACCACGCATTTAACATTACCTTATATGGTATTTTGTTCGAAAACTTTGCATAATATAAAATTTTAAGACACATAAGATTCTTGAAAGTAGAAGACTTGTGATGTAAACATGTTTTCATTAAAGTTTTTAACATTCATTACAACAAAAGGTGTCTATATACACCAAGTGATTTCATTCTATTTTGAATAAATTCATTAGACTTGCTAAACATGGACTACTTGAAAAGTAATGAATTCACTAGTCTAGTGAATGGGGATTAATGAACTGCACTTACTTTTTGTAGTAGTGATTATAGGTTGCAATTATCTTACAATATTGCAAGAATCCTTTCGATCCTACCTCCCCTTCCTACATTGTTAAATCCATGCAATAGTCATCTACATATTGATGTTTGAACACTTTTCAAACTAACCTCTATAAAGTTAGGTTACACATAATTGGAATCAATAATAACATATTGCATGTTGTTTTTGGCATGGCATGGCCAAAACAAAAAACAAAAAATAAAAAGGCAAGAGATTTGAAGTGGAAGTGTTTTAAAACAAGGTACCACATATGTTAAGCCAATGTTAGTTAAGTTAGATCCTCCATCTTTCACATACATGCAATAATAATATTAAACAAGTTCAACAATACTATAACCTAAATTACTTCGGCTACAATTATGTAGTGTTGTGCACCTCAAAAAACTTATTATTTAACATGAGTGGGCTCTTATGAATAATTGATAAAACTAACCACCATGCCCCACGCTCAAAATATCCAAATATTAAAATAAACAATACATGTAACACATGAAGCAAGAGAACAATAACGTGTTTTTTCATAGTTTTGCCCACAATATTTAAGAACATTTCATTCACAAGTTGGTTTTTAAATGGAAACATAACATGTTCACATTATCTTAAAACCATGTTCTTTAGCCAATGGTTATTAATAAAAAACAATGGACAATATTTTTTTGTAATGTACAAAATTGAATATTTAAGAAATGCAAATTGCGTAAGGTTTGATTTGTTGTAAGGTCCTTGACTATCTAAAGTTTTCAAGATTTGTGAGGGAAGGTATATCTTCCTTTTTTTGTTATTTTCGGTTCTTTATGAAATGTTTATTACAAATATGTTTGTGCAAATTTTTTTTTCTAGACCTTCGTTCAAAAAATGTGGCATGCAAAAACAAAAAAAGAAGAAAACAAGCATCTCCAAAGCTTTCATTCAAAATATGAAAACTATGGCATGCAATTCACAATAAATAAAATTTGGCAAGAATTGAATTTTGAATTCATTACTCAATAATGTACCTTAAGGAACATTGGACACAAACTTTTATTTATGGTCGGTTCTTTACAATATCAATTTTATCTTTCCTTAATAAGGGCAATGGGACATGTGTTGATGATTTTTAAGTTAATTAAAATATCAGAGAATACTAATAAATTATTAAATAATTATATTTCTTATGTCAAAATTCTCATTTTTAAAATATAAAAACTTGGCAATAACATTTTTAATTTTAAGAATGAAGTGTGGACAAGCACCTTCCACCCCCTTCGAATTCCAGATATATTGCATTAAAAAATTTAAACTACATTTGGTCAAAGTTCTTTCAATCACAACCAATTTTTCAAGTTTTAACATCCATAAATTCTTTGAACAAAGAACATCCATTGAGGTTCTAACATTAGAAAAAAAATTGTCATTTGTAATCAATTTTACTAATTCTTGGGCTAATTATCTCTTCAACTTTAAAATGTTGTTTTAATTGAAAAAATATTGCAAATGGCATTTTTCAATTGCAAACAACATTTTTTAGTTGTAAAAAAGTTGTAAATGACAAATTTTCTGCCAATGTAAAACAAACACCAACGAAAACCAAACCAAATTTTAAACCAAATTTTGATACACCCAACATTGGTTCAAATTAACTTTGGATCAATATATAAATTATAACTTAAGTACAATACATTAGCATATGAATACTAATATTGAGTAACATATGAATTAAGTATGACTTGGCACTACTACCAAAGTGGGGTGTAATTTACTAACTTAAATCACTATGGGACCTTAAAAATGAAATAACTTCATTGCATTTTACTAATTTCACCTAGTGAAAGTTATTTCATTATAATATCACTATGTAGACATCATGTTTCATTTCTGGTTAACACAATTCACTAGTATAATTTACTATAACAAATATGTTCATTTTTATGTTTTAAAAAATATTCTATCTATGTTACTTTATGATATACCCTATATCATTTTAAGCTACTTTAGTTATTCTAACTTATATTTTATGTTATTATAGGCTATTATAAATTATTGTACCCTAAATTATTATATGTTATTTTACTTTAAAATATCTTAACTAGTTTATTGTAAGTTTTTAAATTATTTAAAATTAAATTATTCAACTAATTTTAGGCTATACTTTAGGTTATTTTATTTAAAATTAATATATGTTATTTCAAGTTATACTTTAAATTATTCAAGGTCATTATACTTAATGTTATTATAACTTATTTTATCCTAAGCATAATAACTTTAAAATAATCAAAAACAAAATATAATGACCTAAAGTAAAAATAACTTAGAATATAAAATAGCAACCTAAGAAAAATAATTTTAAATACCCTACAATATAATAACTACCAATAATAGCATATGATATTATAACATAGAATATTAAAAAATAATTTATAATACAATAATCA
>Ga0209208_10001601_pt1 | contig 32072 bp, 22 predicted proteins | sample S1TSphfallax_3_FD_187694 | JGI IMG/M metagenome (GOLD analysis project Ga0209208, IMG submission 187694) | Host-associated microbial communities from peat moss isolated from Minnesota, USA - S1T2_Fd - Sphagnum fallax MG (SPAdes) (version 2) | ecosystem: Host-associated > Plants > Peat moss >...
AAAAAAAAAAAAAAAAACAGAAAACACACTGGGGTAAGGTTAATTTATCAATCAATACAAATCAAGTCAGCTTTTGTCCCTCTTGTGTTGCAACTTTGATAATGGTCACCCTGCACCCCATCTCGTGCAATGCAATGATCTCCATCTCCATCTCTTGTCTCATGCACCAAGAGAGGCAGCATCAGCAGCAGCAGTTTGCAACAAAACACTCTTGGTCCCAAGCTCCCAGCCTCCTCTTCCGAGTCCTCACCCCACGCCGGGATCTATGGACGTCTGCGCACTGTTGCTGCCTGCTGTTGCTGCCACTCTCATGATACCTATTCGATCCATCATCATCTTCCAGGTCTCGTGGCTTCTTCTGGTTGTCTATTATAAACTTATTAGTTCTGATCATCTTCATGTTTAGTGCTGCTGCAAAGATCATCAGAGTAGTCTGTCTGGTGCAGCAGCTTCTACCTGCAGCAGAGCTGTCGATGTCCCAGCTCATTGTGGGGGCGGGGGGAGACGTCTGCAGCACCAGGCTGCTGTAAGTACTTGACTTAAATGACTAGCTGCAGCTAGTACAGCTACTTATATATACAGAGGTTTCATGCGGTGGCATGTTACAGTAGCTCTGTGATCATGATGAGGTGAACTCACGCCACGACAATAATAGTGTACAGCAGCTGTAAGCTTATTTGCAGGTAGTTATTAGGTCATGCCGTGGAGTACTAGAATCTAGTTCGGGTTTCTTCTGTTCGTTCTTTCTTTCTCTCTTGATTGGCTTTTAAATTTTATTTTATTTTAATGAAGCTGCAGCAGCTGGTTGAGTGTGATCCGTGGCGGAGGAGAAAGAAAGAAAGAAAGAACGCAGTTTCAAGTAAAATGTGAGCTGGGAGTTTTTGTCTAACTCGTTGTCAATCGGATGATCACTTCTGCAGTAGCGTATGATCGGAATATCATGTGGGTGTGATCGCAGCGGCGGTGGGGAGTACGATAAAGCAGTCATTACGCTAGCTAGCACTGGATTATGGAATGAGCTACTCAACTGTACAGCTACGTGGTTGCTGTTGTTGCTGTTGTTGTTGCAGATCACAGCTGCAGTTGCTCATATTGGAGTTTAGTATACTACCTGCTTCAACAGCGCACCGAGGTATGGAACTTGCTTTATACTGATGGTCGATCAGCGCCGGCGAAGGATATTATATATTCACGAGTTTCCCGAGGTGTTGGGGTTCGAGAAAGCAAAGCAAAATTGTCACAGCTATAGCTAGCTGTTGATCCGGTACGAACTAGTTCCTCATGCAGCAGCTAGACCTGGAGCTTGCTGCGAAGAGAACTTTAAATTTGGCACGATTGTAACTGGAGGAGCGCCGCCGGCTGCACGGCGCTCTGGGTTCTTTTGTTGGAGGCGGGTTTGGAATACTGTTAAGTTAGTACTGGCTGTGCTGTCGAAGCTGCTTTTCTGATGAAGGCTAGCTTGAAGTGGTACAGACTGTAGGGTAGACTAGGACCACGGATCTCAAAAGCGCAGCTTGGCTTGAGCATGCCTCGAGCAGCAGCTCTTATGACAGAAGAGATGAGCGGGATACACTCACAAGGAACAACAGTAGGTGGAGGAGAATATCCCAATGGGAGACAGGAAGGAGAAGAAGACGGCATTGCAAGACCGCAACAGGAGATTAAGCAGCAGCAGCAGCCGCAGCTGAGGACGACGAAGAGCCGGAAAGCTTATGTTCACGCAGGGGGTTTGAGTCCGCTGAGTCGACAGCTTTGGAGAGACAAGCCAAACTACACCGCTAGTGCAGGCAGCGGTAATGCAGCAGTCAGGGACGACGCATGCGCTCGCCTTACGTGGATGGACTTGTCTGTGTCTGTCACCAACGGCAGAGGGGAGTCGCGAACTTTGCTGCATGGACTTACTGGGTATGCAGAGCCTGGTTGCATGCTCGCGATCATGGGTCCTTCAGGCTCCGGGAAAACCTCCTTACTCGACTCTCTTGCAGGCAAGAATCTAATGATGGAGAGCATGATCTCCTCTCTGATCTCGCATACTGTCCGTTTTTTTTTCCCCTTCTTCTTCTTCTTTTGGATTGACCCATTTTGAGATGATCAAATCGCAGGGAGGCTGGCGAAGAATGCGACGATGACAGGAGACGTTCTTGTGAATGGACGCCACACAAAACTCTCTTACGGCATGGCTGCTTATGTGACACAGCAAGACGACTTGATCGGAACCCTAACAGTGCAAGAGACTATCTACTATTCAGCGAATCTGAGGCTGCCAGACCGCATGCCCAAAGCGGACAAGAAGGCCATCATTGAGAGCGTCATCGTCGAAATGGGTCTGCACGACTGCGCAAATACAGCCATTGGGAATTGGCATCTGCGAGGTCTCAGTGGTGGTGAAAGGAGGCGTGTGAGTATTGCTCTGGAGATTCTGACTCGCCCTCGCATGTTGTTTCTGGATGAACCTACAAGTGGTCTTGACAGGCACGTTGTCTGCAGAAGTTGTGAACTCCTTTTGTTGCAGACTTTTTTTTTTCCTGCTTCTATCACAGTTCTTTTCTGTTGAACTGATCTCCTTGTGCCTGCTGCATCATGATGGATCCTTGGAAGCTGATCTGATCTCAGCTGCTTGCTGACCTTTTCACAAACTTCTTTAAGACCCTTTTGCATTAGAATCTAGAGTCTAGACCACTCATAATTGCTGCCACAGCTTCTTGTTGTTGGATGCAGTGCTTCAGCTTTCTTTGTGATCACAACATTGAAGAACCTGGCGAGAGATGGGCGTACTGTCATTGCTTCCATTCACCAGCCTTGCAGTGAAGTCTTTGATCTGTTTGATGACCTCTTTCTGCTCTCACATGGCCAAACCATCTTCTTTGGTGAAGCTGCTGCAGCCAATGAGGTACCCATCTCTCTTTCCCCCCAGCCCTCTCTCTCACTTTGTCTCTCTCTGTCCGCACAAGTCCAAGATTGAGCAACATTGCATTGATGTGAATTGTATCAATCTAGCAGCATTGTTGCAATTCATGAACTTCTGATTCCCTTGAGAATGTTGTACAATTTCAAAACTCAAGGAAATCCACTCTGGACCCAAAACCCTAGGAAATCCAGCCTGGGACCCTGATTGATTTGTCAACAGCTGCTGGTTTGCAGCATTTCTCAGCTTCTGGTTTCCCATGTCCACCACTGCGAAACCCAGCAGACCATTTCCTGCGGGCTGTGAATGCTGACTTCGACCGTGTCAAGGCTACCTTGAAGGGGTCTTTCAAAATCAGGGACCGATCACATGTAAGGGGCTGTGTTCTCCCTACTCTCTCTACCACCCCTAGCTAGTACCAAATGTTTACACTGGGATTCTCAGGAAAATGTTCCTCAAGGCATGATCTGAAGTCTCATCGTCAGACCTCATTCTAGGTGCACTGATGTTTTAGGGATCAGTCTCTTGTCTACTGCGGTATTGAATTGTGGGCACTTGGAACTGTATGAAATCTCCTCAAGACTGATGACTAAATCATATTGAGGAGAAGAAGTAATTTACTTTAGCCCAGAGAAAATTTCAGAGTTTGGAAATATGTATTACTGTTGCAGGACTTTGAAGTAGGTAGTAGTACAGATCCACTCGACCGAATGACGACAAAGCAAGTGGTGCAAATCCTAACTGAGTCCTACTTAAACTCAGAGTTCCATGAGATGGCTCTCACTCGTGTGCGTGAAATCAACCAGATTGTAAGTGCTCAGAGCTCAAACTTCTGCAAGCAAATTTCCTCTAGCATTGCAATAATTCCACACTGTGCTTGTGAAGTCTGTACTATTGTTATCTGTCTCACATGTGTCATGCTTCTTTGCAGTTCATGAATTAAAAGAGCTTCAGTAGTTTAGTATGCAATAAATAATGTTGTAGTTTCCCAATGTTTCCAACATGTGCATCTTTGTTGTCTGTTACACCCCAGGAAGGCACAATTCTAGAGTCCAGTGCAAGCAAAGCAAGCTTCTTCCGCCAGTCTTTCATCCTCACACAAAGATCATTTGTGAATATGTCAAGAGATATAGGATACTACTGGCTGCGTCTTGTGGTATATATATTTCTAGCTCTTTGCATCGGCACAATTTATTACAAAGTCAACACCAATTTCACATCCATCATGGTGAGATTTCAAGTTTCTTCAACATCTTTTTACTGGTCTAAATGCTCATCATTATTGGAAGAAACCCATTTGTCAGTCCATTGACGAAATTTACTTGCTGCTACTGAACAGAAGATGTGCTTTTTACACACAAAACCTAAACCTTAGAGACCTTGTTGTTGTTTATACTATGTCGAACAACCAAGCAAAAAACACAGCCTCTGTGTGTGTATGCTGCCAAGTCCATGCTCTTGAGAGATTCAGTAAGATGCTAGTCTTTTGCTCTTTGGACGGACTAATTTGTGAACCTCACAGGGTGTTTGTGTTTGGCTCTTTGGATGGTACCACTTTGTGAACATTAGCATATCTGCAACAGACAACAAAGATTTGGCACTTAACATTTCCACTTATGATTGTAGGGGAGGGCAGGATGCATGTCCTATGTTGCTGGATTTCTGACATTTATGTCCATTGGTGGCTTTCCTTCCTTTGTGGAGGATATGAAGGTAATTTTTGTCTCAACCATATTTGCTGTTGAAGGTCATCAAACATGTGGGCACTGACTGTTGATATTTTCTGTATTAGGGTTGAGTCTCCAACTCTTTCTCTTCTTCACTGATATGTTGCCAGATCTGAAATCTCTAGAGCTTGTTCATCCTCTGCTTGAGCGTGCATTGCAGATTTCCCCCCTAGAGCAGCATGCTACAACACACTGCCTACTCTGGGTTGCTTGCTTTACCATATTGTTGGAATGTCAAGTTTGGAAGGTCAATACCCAGTCATGCTGAAGGCGCATTTGAGCATGTTACATGGCTTGTGCAGGTGTTCTATCGTGAGAGGCTAAATGGGCACTATGGAGTGGCAGCATTTGTGATAGGCAACACATTTTCATCACTGCCGTTCCTTTTCCTGATATCATTGATATCTGCGTTGATATGCTACTTTATGGTAGATCTGCATCCGGGGTGGGACCATTTTGCCTATTTTGTTCTCATGCTGTTTGCATGTGTGGCGTGCGTGGAGAGCCTGATGATGGTTGTTGCTAGTATTGTTCCCAACTTTTTGATGGGCATTATTACAGGTGCTGGAATTCAGGTATATATTTGGGTGTTTCTCATATCTGAACATCAATTCTGTTTCTTATTTTGTAGATGTTAAAATACTCTCACCTGGGCATGATGAACTAGACTGCTCAGAATTTGACAAGGGTAGAAGGACCCCTAACTCTTTCTTGTGTCTGGAACAGGGCATATTTCTACTGGTTGCAGGATTCTTCCGATTGCGACTAGATTTGCCAAAACCTGTGTGGCGCTACCCTATGTCATACATAAGCTTCCACTCGTACGCTCTTCAGGTTACTGATTAACCCTAAATTTCTTCATATACTGCAATTCTATAATGTCAGCCTTGATGACTTCAGGCCTTTTGTGGGTTCTATTTCAGGAATAGATGGACTCATGTCTTCAGTCCTTAATGATTTAACAAGCCCTACAGCTCTGAAAAAGATTGGGATGGGGAACTGGTGCACAGGGCATGTATCAAAATGACTTCCTTGGTTTGACATTCAAGAACTCAGTAGTGAACGGCAAACCCACTGGGCCTCCTCTCACTGGCCTTTATATAGTGCAGAATCTGTACGAAATTGAAACAAGCCGGAGTAAGTGGGTGGATTTGGCGGTTGTTTTTGGTATGGTCCTTGGCTACAGAATAATGTTCTTCCTAATGATCAAGTTCAAGGAGGATGTGAAACCCATGCTGTACTCTCTTCTTTCCAGATGCACAAACCCATCCTGTAGTACTACTGGCCACCGACGCAGGAGCAACAAGTCCAAGAGGTTGCTCTTACAGAGCCCAGTCGCACCTTCAACAGCCAACCCATCTCCTCTTAACGATGCGGTTCCATTACAAAGGTTCATGTGATAATGAATCTCAATATTGCAGATTCACCTATAATCATGAAAGCTGCATCCATGACTAGTGTCAAGTGCAGTCTAAAAGGGCGTCCACCAACATGTAGCGAAAGAAAGGCACAAGTTACCAGCTGACAAACTATCCCAATGTAGTCTTCTGTTGTATATGAACTGCACATTTCTGCTGCTGTTTGTAATACTACCATCAAGTGCTGTTGTTTCAAGTAGTAACAGCACAAGATGCACATATGGAGCTGCTCATCTTGCTAGCTGAATTGTAAGGTTCTCCTTATATGTCTTTAGTAGTAGTAGAGAATTTCTGTGTTTCTGTTATTGAGTTTCCAACCTGAGTTTCATCAATTTGGAGCAGCAAAACATTCTTTTTTTGCAAAATGGGTAGCGCATAGTGTATCTGTGTTGGGCAGTTCTTTGATTTTGTTATAACCTTCATGTTTGGGTTTTGAAAATTTTCAAAAATTAAAGAACCCCTGGTTCAGGGTTTTAAGGAAATCCTGATTAAAATAACTGCTGGTTCTGGGCTTTTTAAGAAGCTTTCAAAGGATTGTTAAATCTCCTGAAAGAACTGTGGAGAACTGGAGTTTCAGGGTTGGTTATTCCATGAGTTCTTCGACATTTTGAGAACCACCTGGTCAAGGGTCAATATGCTGGTATGGGAGAGAACCACACCATACTGGTAAGTGCAAATTGTTGGGCAATTCTTTACTTTTATGAAGAACCTCGTCATGTCAAGTACATGGCATTCATTTCGTGCATTCTCATATTATCTAATGCATAGCTCTCTTGCTAGAGGATTGATGTTTCACATTAAATAATTCTCAAAAGGATTGGTTGGAAATAAAATAAAATTGAGTGATGTCTGCTGAAATCTTTGAAGAATGATAATGTATTAACTGTCACTAGATTACTATTATATACATTGCATCAGGCTGATTATTGTCTAAACTTAGTCGATATCCATTGGGCATCAAGGGAAAATATAACAAAGGCGAGTATTTTGAGAAATGAAAGCCCCATAGGAGTGAGCATTACCTTTTTCATGGGCAAAAAATCTTGTGTAATAAGATGGCCTCCAACTACACTACAAAAATATGCCCAATTTTTTATGTGATTGATAAATAAATTATATACAATTAGATACTAAGTGACAATTTTTAAAAAAATGATGAACCCTAAATATTGATCTCAGGTTCCCGAAATCTAGACATTGATGCCAGATAATTTCCTTCACTATTGGCATTTCGAGTAAATAATTTCTAAGAAATTGGACATTTTTTAAAATAAAATTTTAACACTGAACCTGAAGTAGGGTATTCAAATGGGGATTGTTGGACCCTTCTTTTTAAACAAATTAAATATGTCAACATATTTGATGCCAGATCATGCACACATAATGAAGATCTTTCGGAAATTTGCTTCTGAACTTTCCAATTGTCAAGTATTGGGGTGTTGTTGAGACAACAAAATCATCTGGAAACATTTCAAACTGACATCAGATTTTATCTGACATACCTAATTTGCCACTATCGTGATTTGGTCACACAACAGGGCTCTGGCCAGGGTGCGCACCAACAGGCACCAGCACACCACAAAGGATGATGGGTGGACACCAAACACTGGATTTTTAGTTTTTTCATTGTTCCCAATGTGTTCTCATCATGTTCCTATGCGATTCTCCAAGTTCCCTAGTTGTTCCTCAAAGACATTCCTAATAGCACCTCAGTTTTATCTCATATGGTTTGCCCAAGGTTCAACTCTCATGTATATGAACTGAAAAGGTGATGCTTCTATTGGGGAGTGACAAATATTCCAAAATCATTGATGATGGGCCAAATCGATATGGCCCCTTCCAAAAAATAACAAATAAAATGTGAACTAACTAACATGTTTGAAATAACTGGCGAAAGTTGCCCAGATTTCAAGGGAAAAAAATATTAAATCATCACAGTTAGACATCAGGTTCTCATGTCACCAAAATGTAGCCGGATTTCAAAAACATTTAACTCTCCTTTTTGACCTGCAGTCAAATTTGGCTAAGCCCTCTTGTGGATGATGACCAGACCACCTAACTCACAAAACCAGGGAAAAGAAACCCTATCTCAGGTTTAGTGATCTGGTATGGATCATTGGGAAAAAGGATCAGTTACGGTATAGTGAGTGAACATTTAAAAAGTCAAATGAGGTCCAATCCTCACACATTGTTCCTCTAATGCTGAAGTGCAAAGAACATTTTTAGCCCTTCACCTAGCGCTTAAGGAATGGGCAAGATATGGAGTGTTTGGTGTAAGAGGGTTCAGTGTTCGGTGATAGATGATTTATAACAGATTAGGATTTCAAGCTTAAGATCTTTGATCGTTGCATCTTTGTCTTTGGAATACAAAAAAGTTTTGTAGACCCCTAGTTGGCACACCCATCATGAGACAGATATAGGGCTGGAACTAAAGAGGGGTCTAGAGCTTTATTTTTCAAAAAGATTGAAGCAAACTATCATCAAGCTTCTTCCTATGTTTTTTTGTGTTGCTCCTTTATTTCTAATGCTCGAAGAACATTTGTAGCCCTTCATTTGGGCATCCAATGACACAAAAATCACTCAATTTGGCTGGGTACAGACCTATTAAAAACATTGGAATATGTTCAATAATAGGTATGTGTTTGGTGATGAGAAGTTCTACCCTAGTCAAGTGCAATGTTCTTCAGCTCATCTTTTCGCTCACCTCATAAACCTTTTTTGAATCAATCAGAATTCCAACACATTTGTGTCTGCTGGCTCTGGTTTGTTAATTTGTTTGCATGTTGTGCACCAAAAACATGCAATTGAGCCTGTGGCTGGGTTCAATCTTTAACACTTTTTTGTCTGAACATTGGTTATTGTCGGATTGGATGGATGGAAAAAGTTTGAAAAAATGTGGTAGCCCTAAGGGTGAACATTTACACGGGGCCGCAAACTAGCAACAAGTACAATTGGATATGTATAGGAAAAGGGCTGGTCTTGATGCCATTCTGCATGTTAAGGTGGCAGCAAGAAAAGCAGGAGCCTGAGTTCGCAAGCACCCAGTTTGGCCAAAAGACTCAAACAAATGACCAGTTTGGGAACTCACCAAATTCTCCCTTTTCAGCCAGGGGTTTAATGTTTAGTTGTTGTAATGCAGCCAAACTGGCAATCATCCACAAGAAGCTGTAGCCAAATTTGGCAGTAGAACAGGTATGGAAGTAGAAAAACTTAATAATCTTTCTATATTTTGGCTAGGTGCCTGCTTGAATGTGTTGTAAAAATCTGGCATTTTTTTAGTTTTTATTTTCCTCTTTAAATCTGGTGAATTACGGCCAATTTTTTCACAAAAATCCTTTGCATGTATTGTCAAAATCAGTTTTTCCAGGTCCAAAAGATGCAAAAAATTGCAAACCAAAAAAACACCATTCTAGCACTGAGCTGAAGTTAATGACCAAAAGCTCAAAAGTGAGACAAAAAATGAGGAAAAGGGGGAAAAACAACATAAAATTTTGTTAGAATTTGGGTGTTTGGAAATCAGAGTTGGGGAGAAGGTTTAGGAACTGGTGTCTACCACGTAACATATGCAAAAGGCCAATAAGCCCTGGCAGAACCTATTTATCATCTAACAGAATGGTGACTCACCCTACTAGGCTCACCACACATTCTTGGGGGTGGAACTGGGCCCATTCCATAGTATGTAACAGAAGAAACAAAGTTTTGGCAAAGTGTTTTCTTGTGTTGTCCTCTTCATAAAATTGGGCAATATTTCTTGTGAAAAGAACTTTCTTGGGGGAAACACGACTCTTGGAGATAAACACATTACAAGACACTCAAACATGTACTTTCCACAAATTGAATACATAGATTTCTTTTATAATCAAAAAGTTAAGGGCTTGCAAAAGTTACTTTTATTGCACATCATTCTTTTTGAAAGGATCTTTTACACCAAAAAAATGATGATATTTCACTATTAAACACATTAGGTCTTTTTTTTTTTTTTGTTGTCTTTCAATACCCTTTCATTGGACAATTTTTTTTTCCTCAATTTTTTTTGCAATCACAACATGGATTGCATCCACATATCTTTTTAAGCCCATTACTCCATTGATTTATAATATGATATTATTTTGTTCCTTGCTTGAAATTGTACTAAACTATATGCATCAACTGGACTAATATAACAAAACATGCAATGTACCACTTGAAAAAATTCATTTCTTTGTTATCATTTACATAGTAAAAAGCTCAACATAATGTAAATATATTATGATGTCCCCAAAAGACTCTTTCAGCATGTACTTTCTTAAGATGAACATGTATCCTTTAATGAATGTAGGGAATTTCTGTATGCTTGACCATGTTTATATTTTGAAATGTGGAGACTGAAAATGATGGCCTCCTCACACACAACAACTAGATGCCACCCCTAACCCTAATCTCAGTTTTTAAAAAATCATTAGCCTAAAACTTAGCTTAATAGGTCTCATAAACACCTTACACCCTAAATGCTAACATAGATCCGTATTATTGGAAACCAAAACTGGGTATTTCCTAATACCCTGGAAAGTTTTCAGTTTGTTAACATTTAAATATCTTAAGCAATTCTCATAAGGCTGGTTCTCAGCCTAGTGAGAACCAACAAGTTGATTTTCACTTAGGGTACCAGCATTGGTGATACCCATCGGTTTCAGGGTGAGAACCGACCTGAAAACTTGGCCGGTTCTCACCCCCTTTTTTATATAGAACTGCCCACCACTGGTCACCACATTCATAGGTGGAACCAGGCCGGTTTCATAGTAACAGAGAAACAGTTGTGTGATTTGCAACTAAAGTCCGCCCAAATATTTTGTTTTTCTCCTCTCCCCAAATAAAAGAAAACCGTCCGGAGTGGTTTGAGTTTAGGGATCACACGATCACAGCCGCCAACGACCAACATACTTCAGCAAACCTCACAGGGAACGCCGTAGCAGGAACCATTCCCAACGGGACGAGAACCACGTGAATGGGGGACGGGCGGGGAACAGCCGAGCGGACGGGCTCCTGAACACGTGGATACGCCCATAACTCGGAACACATGACGTGTTGAGGCGACCGCATAATGCGGATGAAGTACCCTTATCAACCGGATCCACCCGTCGACGCGGGGCACCGGAAACTGGCAATAGACGGTCGTAATTATCCACAATTGTTCGAAACTTTTCACCTTCCGGGCTGCATGCGGTTAACCTCACCCGTGGTTAATTTACCACGTCACGAGTTAACCAGCTTGTTATAGCTCGCCGCGAGAAGAAGACGACGATGTCCCGTCGAGCTCGCTCTGTCCTTCCGCGGATTCTTGTGTTCTCTTCCTTGAATCGTTTGTTTCTTCCGGGATTTCGAAATTTTTCTGAGCATCCTAGAATTTGCGCACTTCTCCGTTTTATCGATCGAGCTATCTCTTAACACTTTTTGGCCTTGTTTTCTGTTAGTTATGTAATATTGTTTTTGTACCTCTCTTGCTTGTTGATTGTTTTGTGTGAACGGAGGACTATTGTTGTTGTTTTCCTTTCTGGAGAAAATTTCTGGTGAATTGGAGTACACTGAGGGATTCTTGTTGGCTTGCTATTCCTGATCCGGTGACAAGAGTTTCTTGCTTGAAGACGGAATCATCGGTTTCCAGCTAAGCCGATAAAACACCAGGCGTGAACTTTCTTTTTCTTCTTCTTCAGTTTTGAGCGCTTCTTCTTCATGTGTAGAGAGTTATTTGTGAAGTGATCAAAATGTTGGCTGTGGTTCACAAGTCGGTTGCGCAGGCACCGGAGGAACTGAGTGTACCTGAGGTCATCGGCAGTCCTGACTGCTTGACAACGACGAGTAACGACCTCCTCAGCAACTTCAAAGCGGCCTATCCAGATGCAATGTCGCTCCATTTCGATGGCAACAGCGCGATGGCTTTCACTCACAAGAATCAGGCTCTTCTGCGGCCAAGGTAGGTTCTCTCTCTCACAATTCTTCTTACGGCCTTCCCTTCTTCCATTATGCTCCCGGTGGAAAGCTATGTCGCAATTGCTTGAAGCATCGATCACGAACTTGTATACATCTGGTCGAGAATCACACTGCACATGTCGTCTGTCTTCGTTTTGCTTTTTTTTCCTTGATTTATTTTGGTTTTGCTTGGTTTTTTCTCTGGTTGGGAGTGCACATGACGCAGTGGTCATTGGGGATCAATCGTCGAGATGTCGTCGACGAGCTTGGTTTTGCGCGGCTCTGTTCTTTACACCAGATAGTGCTTGCTTGCATGCAGAACACTGGCAGTAGTCGACGATGTGCACTGCATCTGCGTGGGAATGCTGGAGAACTTGGCAATGCTTCGACAGCGCTATGGTCTCGGGAAGGGTGTACACGAGGTGGAGCTCATTATAGAGATGTACAGATCACTCCGCGATCGTGGTGGCTACTCCGCGGACCAAGTGATCGGCGAATTGGCTGGCTCATTTGCATTCGTTTTATTTGACAACAAGACGCGCAAACTCCTCGTTGCGTCCGTGAGTAACTGACTACGTTTTTTTTCCTTCGTCATGTCGAAAGTACAAAGTGCCTACGGTTTGTAAGTTCCGTTACTGTCTCACGCAAGATGTCTCATACCGTGCAGTTGCCCTTTTGGTCACTTGCAGGATCCTCAAGGCAAGGTAGAGTTCTATTGGGGCACTGCCGCTGATGGAGCCATTGCATTCTCTGATGATGCGAAACTCCTGAAAGAAGGATGTGGAAAATCGTTTGCTCCCTTCCCACAAGGTACCCAGTGAAACTGTTACCGTGTGATGTGCCCAGAGCTCCAATTGTACTGTCGTGGGACTGGTCTTTCTCAAGTAGATTTTCACACTCTCTCTGTTGGAAACCCTAATTTTTGTGTTGTGTTTGTCTTCTCAGGGTGTTTTTTCTCAAGTGCAGATGGACTTCACAGTTTTGAGCACCCAATGAGCACTTTGAAGCCAATTTCGCGCGTGGACAGCCAGGGCCAAATGTGTGGCTCCTTGTTTAAGGTTGAGAGTTTTTTCCTACAATAGAGATCCTCTTCCCCCTTCTCCTCAGAGTTCAAATATGTTCACATGGGCCTTTAAGAATACTCTAGTGGTCTGTTGATCAAATGTTGTGAGAGCCTAGTATTATATATGTCTTTGCAGCATCTTGCTCTTCATCCCCTGTGCATTTTTCTTGAGACATTTTCTTCTGCAATTGACTGTGCTTGATTGTTGCAATGTGTGCAACTCAGTTTATTCTGGATATTCTTTTTTGTTGTACATTTTGTTCTGCCATGTTACTGTGCTTGATTGTAACAATGTGTCTGCAACTCAGTTTGTCCTGGATTTTCTTTTGAGTTTTTGTTGTACACAGCTTGAGATTTCAATCTAAATGTGGTTCTAATTTCTTTAGAAGTTTGAATGAGTCTTGGAAGTGATTATTCAGAACCAGTCTTTTAACTGTTGACTGAATGGCTCTATCTGGGGGGGGGATGACCAACAGGTTGACAAGAAGGGAGGGATGAATGGCCTCGACTCTCCTTCCACTCTAGGACGCAGCATGACTTTCCCATTCCCTCACCACTCTGAATGAAAACTGCAGATGTAACAGAAAGGCAATTGGGCATACCTATGCAGTCTGGCATCACTTCAACATAAAATGAGAACTCTATATTTCAATTGCAATTCAGATGGGTGTGATGTTTTAACAAAAAGCAGAAGTGGACAAAAAATATTCTACATTCACCAATTGCACCAGATTGTAGTAGAAAAAATTTCGCACATCCTTGAGACTAGGTTGCAATACACAGCATAGATTTCAGTGCCATGAAAACTACTGCAGCTAGAATTTCCTTAGCCTTCAATCCAAGTTTGTCCATTTGGTTGTGTCTTCTTACAATGGATGTTGGTGGACTTGTTTCAACCCATCCTGGGTTGGCAGGTGGACAAATCTGCACTGTTCCTTTATGTGTTGCTGTTCAGGGACCTCTGCCACTCCTGCCATTTTATCCTTGGAACAAAATTTTCCTGGATTTGGAGCCAGAAAGTGACTGGTGATTTGTCGTGATATATTATTATTAGCTGGGGAGAATCTCCCACAATTCCCCGTAATGTTGTGAGACAGTTCTTATCCCCACTTCTTAAAAGCAGAATGCAGTGTGTCTCTGTTTTGCTTTCCCTGCAATTGTCTGCAAATTTGCAAGACTTTGTTGTTATCCCAGCTATCATTTGTAGATGCAATGTTGTGTCTGTTTACTACAGTTATAACCTGATTTGTATCTGCTACAAATCAATTTGAGCAATGTGATCGAGTCTGTACGAATCCGTTTGATGAAATGGTGCTTTTTTTTTTTTGTGAAACACAGTGAAGTAACATGATTTGCCCAATTCTTGCGGGTTTTGTGATCCTTAATGAGTGGGTAAATGTTGTTTATTTTTGCAATTCATATCTTGTTCTGATTATTATGGCAGATTATTTGTATGCAAACACCTTGGTGATTATTTGGACTTGGGTTGTCGATCACTGTCATATTTACCATTCATTTGAAGTCTTGAATGGGTCACTGGAATTTGCAACAGAGTGACTTTTATGTGTCTGGGAGACAACAGAGAAGTGGGTTTTGATTGGTCACAAGGCAAGCTGCATTGACTGGAGCATATCTAAATTTCAAATTGGATGAAATGTTATTGTGAAAGTCTGCCACTAGACTGTTCTCTCTATACATAGCCTCTGCCCTTTCTCCAGTGTTTAATATGTCTATCTTTCAATAGCAGACTGGGCGTGGAATGAAGGATACGGATTCATTCCCACCCATTTTTGGTACCTGGTTGGTAAAGGTATGTATATAGGTATCAGCTGGTAGGGTATGTATCTGGTATGAAAATATGTATTTTGAGATATAATATTATTACATAATTACTATATGTTTTTGGTGCATTCTGGATTGGGGTTATCTAGACACTTGTATCATTTTATTTTTTAATTAAAAAAATTTAGACACTGAACTGCCTGCCCTGATGTAAGGAGGCCAATCTCAATCTGATGTGCACAACACATGTCAAAGGTTTTATAGCCTCCTCTCTTGACACAACAATGCAACAAAATTTTGATAATTCAAATACAATAATATAAGAGCTTCAATAGTCTTTGAGGCAGATGGTGGAGCATTGAAAGAGGAATCTACATACCAGTCTATAACTTAGAGTACCTTGTTGCCAACAAGGGAGGTTGTCTTTTCAGAGTGTGCTTTCATAGGGTGAATGGGGGTTTATCATGGAAGCATTCAATGTTGTAAGGAATGAAAAATACAAGGTTAATTATAACATCCGTTGAAGAGAATGTATGTACAAAACATGTTATTTTTCATCTGTGTATTGCAATTAATTATGAATATGAATTCAAATACATATGAACATGGATGAATGTTGACAAATGTGAATGAATGTCAACAAATGAAATTCATCCACAATTATTAAACACCATTCATTTGTTCCAATATTACATTCACTTACATGTTATTATTTAACCCATGTTACTACTAATAATACCAAACCCGGTACTCATTCATTTATGTGATTGAAATTAATTCATATTGGAGAGTTCATAATTTATATCATTAAACATGTTTCATTGCATGCTCTAATATAAAACAAAGAACCATAGTTTTTTGGGGCTTAAAATTGGTTTAAACTACTTTCAAAATGATTAAAAATCTGGTTTCATTTGGTTTTTTAATGCCAAATTTTATAATTAAATAATTTCATATATCTTGATTGGGTTCTACCATGTAGAAAAATGTAACACAATATACTTAAATTTGTATACTTTCAGATCCAAAATATAAAAATAATTGGGTATTTTCTTTTTTTGATTATTGCCAATGTACACTACATGTTTTTTTTAATTATTAAAAGACACTTCCGAAACAATGGATTGTCTTCCTTTGCCCCATAAATTCACAAAAATTTGAAGAAGAGGAAGGGGAAAATAAGGGGGGGATTGGACAACTTAACCTTGGACCTACCCCCTTCCCTTGTTGGTATGCCACGATATGGGGACATGTGAAATGTCAATTAAAAAAAGGCCATGTTGCATGGAGACATCAACTTTTATAGTTCCTCGTAATGAAATATGAAATGCCATAAACCATTACATATGCAAATAGATTATTGAAAGTAGAATCAACACAACCTAAATTTGATAAAAAAGACCAAAAAAAAATCAACAATGAATCCACTTTATGAAGATGATATTGAATATGAACTCCAACAAAACATCCATGACATAAAAAACACAACAACAATATACAAACAAAACTAAATCTTGAACAAATAGAAATTGAATATGTCTATTATGTAACACAAGTACTAAAACCTATGTAACTGAAATAACAATACATCTAGAAATAATAAAAACAAAAAATGAAAATATCAATAATCACAATGTAAATTTCATTATCAAATCTCAAGTTCTGATCAAACAATGGAATCAAGAATTGAAACTTCCACAAATATCAGACCTTGATGAATCAACACTAGAAATTTCACATCCATATTCAAACACAACCTATACAATTGAAAATACAAAACCTAAGCTACACCACTTGCCATTTAATGACATGCAATCATATGATATTGAAAATGAAAATGAAAACATAACATTCATTTATGAAACAAATAATAAATTATTACAATATGTAAGAGTGTAGGTATTGGTAAAACAAAAATAATTAGAACTATCCAAGATTTTTTTTGAAAATGGGAAAACAAAAAAAACTTAAAGTTGCAACATACACTAGAAATGCAACCTTATTAATAAATGGAACAACGATACACTCTTTGTTGGGATTATTGATTAATAAACACACAACTATAAGCAAATGTAATTCACCCATAAACATATGGCCAAATATTAAGTTCATCATTATTGAAGAAATATCCATGGTAGGTTGCACTTTGCTTGCCACAATACACTTAAAATTACAAAAACTAAAATTTAGTATTTTACCATTTGGAGGAATCAACATAATGTTCATAGGAGATGTTTTACAACTTCCACTAATCAATGACACACCATTATATTCAACAAACATACAACTGATTTTTACATTCACAAAATTAACGCAAAGAAAATTCATAGGTTAAAGCCTTTGGGATAATTACATTTGACCAAATAGTATTATCCTAACACAACAAATGTGACAAAACAAAGACATTCAATATGCTACCTTTTTAGAAAACCTTTGAATTGGAAATATTCTAAAATCAGATTTTGATTTACTAAATACCCATTTTCTATCTAATTTAAATGTCAACTTATTCGATTTGAACATTTACATTAATGTAAGATGCTGATTTTTTTATTTTATTTTTTTTACAAATCAATAAATTTTGGGTACACATTTTTTTGTGTAATTTCACAAGATATAATGATATTTGATTTGATGTCAAAAAGTGTATGCCATGATGTAAACAAAATACAAATGGTTCGAGCATAATTTTCAAGGTCATTTTTTGTGGAAAGGTATTGTGTAACTTTGTAAAACTGGAATTTTTGGTACTTTGAATTTGTAAAAGTTATGGGTGTTGTATTGAAGGTGTTCACCATTAAATCTATGACAAAACATGTTGTTGATTTTGTTTGTCTTACTAGAAAATTCATATGGTTAAATTCAAATGATTAGGTCTATGTTAGTAAGCAATCCTAAAATTATGTATGATATATTGCTAATTTGATGAGTTTTTCTCTATGAAAATTTCATAATTGACATCAGTATCATTATCATTTTCATTTTGAACATTTTGATTTTTTTCTTGTTCATTCACCCTTGCTAACAAATTATACCAAGGTATGTAAGTGAAATCATGATCCGTTTTGTGATATGGTAAGTTCAATAAATAACTAATTGCCTTAGTTGCTAATATTTTTTGTTGACTTCCTATTGTATTTAAACAATGTATGAGGAAATGTCAACTTTTATCAATTGAATCATAATTATTATTTGAAATTTCATTTATTATTTTAGTTTTTTGTACTACAATTTGCGAAAGAGAATACATATGGAAGTGTAAATAGATGTTTTTGTGATATAATAAATCAATGGTTTACTGTCTTTGCCGAAAGCTACTATAAATTTCAAATCATGATTACATCTTGAAGCTAATAATATCCATGGATTTGCATTATTTAACCATTTATCAATTCTTTTTATATGTAAAAGTCTCGTCTCAATGTTGAAATGAGTTTCATTGACTATAGGTTGAGGGAATCCATACCTACATAATTTTTTTGACACATCAACATCTATTTTGTAGCATGTTGGATTACATATGTGTTGATTAAATATATTCATCAATTTATGAATGTCATTTTGGAATAGTTTTGTAAATTTTTTTTCTTCAAGATCTAGTGGCCTTATGGCACAAGGATGTATGTTATCAAGATTATCATTAACACAATTTGTATCTATCGTTATTGGACATGATTTATATTGATTGATGTTTCATGTAATTATGTCATTTAAATAATTAATCATATTTTGTCAAAAAAATTCCATCATCAAGCAATGTTTGTACAAGTGTGTTCGGATCTAGATAATCATTAAACCATAATAATGTGTGGATATGTAAGCTACCATTTTTTGCAATTTTAGAACATCCATAATGAGCTTTTATGTGACTGAAAACACCAAAAGTGTTGTTAGATAAATCCTTTGTGTTTTTTACTTGTAACATATATTTGAAGATAGCATTGACAATAGTGTGTACAAATATAACTTGAACTTTTGGATTTATTGCTGCATATTTACATCTTTCATTTTTTGTTCACATATTTTTGTCATAGAATAAATCAAGATTTTTGTTTTGTCCACTTAAAACTACTAACAAAGGATGATGAATGAATGTGGGGTTTTAAGTGAAAAACAAACTTCAAATTCCTATAAAATGTATCATGCTAAAAATCTGGTCTTTTTGTGTTGCACAACTACTTTTAGAAGCCATGACATATTTACTAGAAAATTTTAAATGTCATAATAAACTACATATATATTTTTGTGATTTATGTTTTATGGGTTAGTAATAATTTCATTGAAATTTGAAGTTTATATTTCATTGAGGAGTTCTCTTTCATTCATGTTTGATGATTTTGATACTATTAATTTAGCTTCAAAACATATTTGTTTATGTTGTATTATGTTGAATACAAAAAATAGAAATAAATGATGTTTTGAAAATTGATAATGAGTTTCATCCAACTTCATTAAATGTTTTACATGAGTCTATAATGATAATTTTATGAGTCTATTGTCCATTTTGGAGACACCAATTCCAAAAGGAAATAAGGTGGGAAACATGCATGTTATTAGATTTGGATTGTTGCATTCATTTATCATTGTGGTGCAATGATTATAAGATAAATATTGATTATAATGTAAATTTTGGAATGTGTTAATCATTTGTTCATGTTCATTTATGTCTATGACATCGAAATCTATTAGACCTGATGTTTCTATGACATGTTCAATTTCATTGTACTTGTTTGTTGATGTAAGTCTATGATATTTGTATAATGTTCAACATTTACAAGTTCAACATTTGTTGATTAGAACATTGATCTCATTATTGGTTATGGTATATGATTTTCAAGCAACGTGTTTAAAACATCCATATTCATAGTTGTATTTTTATATCTTATATGATTCATTTTTAACCATGTGAGCCCCAAGAAGATGACTTGTAAGTATGAGCATTGAGTAATATTGTTATATATTGAAAATGATTTTTCATTTAATTCAAGGCTGCATAAAATAGTTTGGAGATTTTTATCAAAATGAATCATCTACTAACAATTTTTTTAATATTAAATATGGTTATTTGGGTTTGCAAAGGGAGTATCTAGTTACGAAGTAAATAATCATTATTAGATTGGTTGCATGAGACACACTTGAAAATAAAAATAATTATATTCATAGAATAGATTTATATATTGAAAAATTAATAAATTATTTTAATCCAATTTAATGGAACACAATTAATTAAAAATTTCATCATTGAATGACATATTTTTAAAAGTGTAAATTTAAATATTTGGAACAAAAAATATTATTATCAGATTTTGAAATATTGAAATATTTTAATAATAATTGTATCATAACTTTCTCTAATCATATTTCAAGGATCCAATGGTTTAACCCTTATTGTTCAAATGTCTAAATACCCTACTCTTTAAGGTTTATAGGCAAAATTGGCATTTATAGCATGTGGTTTGGGATCAACCATAAATTTTAATCCACCAACAACATATGTTGAACTTGGTAGGAATATCACATGCTTGGATATAATTCTAAATTGCAATTTGAAAAGGTTTTCCTTCACAATGAACACCTTCATCACTTTAAGGGAGATGATAAAAACTAAAAGGGCTATTAGGAAATTGGATTGTACATAGTTGGAGGATATTGGGTTGGGTCGAAAAAGTCCCCAACTATGGCTATTGTAGACACAAATATTGAAGTCCTTAAAATCTTAGAAATATTGCTAGTTTGTGCTGATGCCATAGCTCTTATGATGGTTCATGATAAACTAGCATTGATATGTCACACCCAAAATAATTGTTACAAAAAATTGGGTTGAGAAGGAGGTGGAAAAGAAAATCTAAGATTATAAATTCAAAATGCATGTTTCAGGATGACTAATGAGAGAAACCCAAAGCTTGCAAGGTGTCTTGGAGTTTTCAAAGCTATTCTAGGGGAGAAACCATATCAATTTTTACCATATTTATCCTTGGCTTTTTCACTAATGTGTCCACTATTGGCCTATATTTGGGCAATCAATACTTGGACAAAATAAAAAATTTAGGAACATCCAAAACACATCTCAATCTTCCCTAAATTTTTTTCTCCCCTCTCTTTTTCCCTAACTTCTTTGTATCTATTTTGAAATTAGATAGACTTGGAGTATTTTAGAGAAAATGCCATCATTGAACTCCTATACAACCTCTAGATCCCTCTCTCTTTTTCACAAGATAACAACAATACTAGCATTGAAATCATTTGTTCTTGGTTTCATATATGACTTTTGGTAATCTTGCTCCATTAGGGTTACTTCTTCTAAATCTTGCAATAAGAGAGGAGAGGATATGTCAACCCAAGAAAAACAAAAAAATCCACTTCTCAAATAGTTGCAATAGTTCAAGGTGAAAAAATAATATTAAATTCATGAATATTTCGCATACCAACTCAATTGTTGAATTTAAAAACAACTTTGTTTAGAAAGATTCAACATATCAAGCATGTTCATGCATCAATAGAAATGGACAATGGCTTGTTTCTTGATTGTTAACTAACGTCATGACTGGATCTTCTTGTTGATTTTTTTAGTTTTTTAATGCTTTGGCTACTAAAGGCACCTCTTATCAGTAGTTAATGCATTTGATTTCGATTTTTGAAGCAAGACATGAGCTTCATTGTCTTTCATCAATTCCTTTTCGATTTAGTCTTTGTAGTTTGTATTAGAGAGCCATCCTAGAACTTGAGGTGGGAAAATCTTTTCTCCCTTACCACTTGTTTACATTTGTAATGGCAATTTAAGTTTTTTTTATGAAATTCAATCTTCTCATGTGTGACCGGTAGGTCGCTTCACGATATTATTCAATTTTAATTCCACTAATTGTAAACTCAAAATTGGCCATTTAGGGTTTCCAACATGTTGAGACAACAAAAAATTTCAGATGTTGGACCTACTATAGAAGTTATGAACATGCCTTTACTAATATCATTTATAATGGAAAACAATGTCTGATAGATGCATGAATCCATGAAACTTGTGATGTGGACTCCTCTTCATAATCTATGATCACATAAATGACACAAACTTCTATGTGCACATTTTCAAAAGAAAAATGCAATTCAAGAAGGAAGGAATGAGGCCACAAATGAAGAAGGAAGACATTTTTCTCAACTTGAATAGTATAACTTCATGAGTCAAATGTTTTGATCTTAATTTCAATAATCCCAGCAAATTCCACCAATATCACCATTTCTAAAATGGGATCCATGTTATTAAAGACAACTCCTTGATTTGCACCAAACAAATTCAAAGCATTCAACCAAGTCTAAAAAATGTTGGTAAATACCAAATCTCTAATCTTATATTATGGTCCAAAATTTGGACTAAAATATCATAAAACTAATATTAACAAAATTTATTCATTTATATATTTAGAACTAGTTTGAAAAATAAAATTCAATAATGAAAATATGATAAAAAATCAAAACAACAAAATCTAGCTTTGGAAACAAAGTTTTCAAGAAATCAAAGTGTTATTCTCTCATACTCCATCAAAGTTCCATGTTCTACAATGATACAATGGATCTTCATCTTCCTCTTGGCCAAATATATTCATCAACAAAAATAGTCATGTGTTCTATTCAAATTCAAATGGTGATAAAAACTATGTGATCTAGCTAATATTTCCTAAAATACTAACTTAGGTAAGTAGAAATATATTAACTATGTCACAACCCTAGCCTTGGGCTCGCAACCAAGGCAAAAACATAGAAAGGTGCAGGCCAGAAATGTAACCTGAGAATCACATTTGCATTCCCAATAGTGTGAAGGAATGAGCCCACACTCCCAAGTAAACTCCCACTTTGGGAGTTGGAATCCTTGTGGAATTCTGAAATTTCAAAGAGGTATTTCAAAGGTCAAAACGCATTGGGTGAAAGAGTTCAATATATCATTAGAAAGCACTTTAAACATGAATGTTTCAAATGGGCTCGCATGACTTATTTGAGTATTTAAAACACAAGTTATGGCCAAAAGAAAGGTTGGGAGTCAAAGTGCCAATTTGACTCCCACCCACTAAAAGTCAACAATCGCCCAGTGCATTTAGGTGGCGTGCTACATATCCTTGAAAATATCTTTCCAAGGGCTACAACTTTGCTTCAAACTTCACTTTAATAAAAAATCTGCACAAGAAATTATGGCCTTCAAAAGTGTTAAGAGTGTTAATTTTGGGAATTTTGGGAATCCCAGGACAAAATGACATTTGAATGGAGCCCATGTGGCTAATCATAGAAAATACTATAAGGCGAAAGGTGGTGGCTTCCCTCAAGTCTTGGTCGTGGTGAGTCTTATGAATTCGTGTATGCCCATGATTTGTCCATGCACAAAAAGTGCTTCAATTACACACACTAATAGAAATTAGTCAAAATGTAACCAATCCATTTACGACTACATGTGATTTGTAGTCGTTACGACTAGATTTGGGAATATTGCAACTATAAGACCAAATTTTAACTATTTTGGTCATTCTCACAATTATGATGCAACTATTAAAAATTCCATCCTATTGGTTGGATCGATTTTACATTTATTTTCATTCATTAATAGGTTGATATGTTTCATTAATTGCAATAGTCACCAAATTAATTGCATCCTAAAGGTATTTTACAATGACATAAGGGTGTATTTTAATGTATGTACTAAAATTATATATATATATATAATATGCATATGTATGCATACTGTTCATATAATGAATCTCAAAATTAATATTTGAATATAAAAATTATTATTTCAATTGTTTAAAACATTATTTGAATTTCAAATTTTTTATTTGAATATAATATATTCAATTTAAATTTAAAAAGGTTTATTTGATCTAAAAATTAATATTTTTCAAATCCAAAAATTAGTATTTCAATTCAGAAAATTATTAATTGATTGTAAAAATGGAAATTTTAATTTTGAATATATTAATATAAATATTAAAACTTATATTTCAACTCTGAAAAAATTTCATTTAAATTTTAAACAATCATTTGATTTGAACCTCAAATTTCAATTCCAAATTATTATTTTGGATTCTCAAAATTAATAATTCCAGTCTGAAAATTATTAATTGATTCTAAAAATGGACATTTCAATTTTGAATATTGTTATTTGAATTTGAAAATTGGCATTTCAATTTTGGAAATTTATTTAGATTCAAAAAACTTATTTGATCTAAAAATTAATATTTGATTTCTAAATTATTATTTTCGAATCTAAAAATTAGTATTTCAATTAAAAAACATTTATTGAGTCTAAAAATCAACATTTTGATTCTGAATATTTTTATTTGAACTTGAAGTTTGATATTTGAATTCTAAAGTTTTAAATTTAAATTTTAAGAAATTATTTGAATTGAAACTTGAAATTTGATTTCCAAATTTTTATTTTGGATTCTTGAAATTAATATTTCAATTCAGAAAATTATTAATTGAGTCTTAAAATGGACATTTTAATTTTGAATATTATTATTTGAATTCGGAAATTGACATTTCAATTTTGAATTTTTTTATTTAACTTCAAAAAACTTATTTGATTTAAAATTTGATATTTGAATTCTGAATTACTATTTTGGAATCTCACATTCATATTTTAATTCAAGAAATTATTGATTCAGTTTTAAGGGTTTTTTATACTAATGTTATCCATAATACATCACTTTTCTAAACAATTATAAATGATGATGTTTATTAAACCTTAGTTACACATAATAATAATTGTTATAACATAGATTTGTATATTTTCCATTTATATTTTTATATTAGAATAAATTAATTAATGTAATTAATGTGACATTACTTTAAAATCATTTCAATTACTTCATATAAAAATTAATTAGTATGTGCATAATTATTTTCTAATTGAACATAATATTCACACTCTGTAATTTATAACTTTAAACCTAAATAAAAAATTTGGAAAAAATATAGTGTAGTTAAAATAATTATTTTTACTGATTTTAATTTCACAAAATATTATTATTTATTATTATTATTATAAAATTCTGTGATTAATCATCTATGATAATTATTTTATAGTAATTTTACAATAATTATGAAAATTAATCTTATGTTGAACAAATTATTGTATTTATAGTTAATAATTAGGAAAAAGAAAAACTTGACCTATAATAAATTAAAAAATTTAATAAATGTAATTATATAATAAATAATGTAATTAATTGAATTTTTTAAATAAAAATCTTGTAAGAATTTACTTTCTAATAGTAATTGTTAATTCATTACTTATAATTTTAACATAAATATTTTAAATAAGTAATTTTAAATGATAGTCTTTAAATTAAATTTACATTAATTATATTATATATAATTAGATCATATTCTTTTTTTAAAAATATTTTTAAATATTTTTAAATATTTTTGATACTTTTTAATATTTTTAATATTTTTAAATATTTAAAATATTTAATTATTTATGAGTCATTTATTAATAACTTGTGAGTCACTAGATAATTAGTTTGTTAAATATTAAGAACTTATTGCTTATTTAAATAATTGATAATGAATACTGAATATTTATAGTGTATAATTTATAAACTAAATATATGTAAACTTAATCATTATTAATTAAATGATTGTCTAATTATCTAACATTTGAATTGTTTAGAAATCTAAAAACTAAAAAAGTAAAGCATGAAGAAAAGTTTTGGAATTACAAATTAGTTTGTGAGGAAGTTGCAACTTCAAAACTTATCCCGTATTGTTTGTTCTTCATTCCTATTTTAAACATTATATAAACAAAGGGGTGTGGTCATCCAATTTCACATTATGAAATTTGTGTACATGGGAAGAGCTGATCAAAAGGGTCAACCCAAAACAAAAAAACAAATTATGCACATTTCTAAAGTGCCTACTTTCCCAACCTACTTGTATACCTAATTAGGTAGGTATTTTGTTTGACCTACCCACCTAAGTTGACCTATGTACCTACCAACCTAAGTACCTACCTATATGAGTAGGTATTTAACCTAGCAAGGTAGAACCTACCTACTCTTTTTTTTACCTAAATAAATAGGTTGGTGTGTAGCTTAGGTTTGGAGGCACATATTTATGTACCTACCTAGGTACCTACCAACTTAATGTTAATCTTTTTAACAATTTTTTAATGCCACGTGGCATATTTGTATTGGGCCACGTGTCATAATATAAGATCATCCAAGTATTAAAATTGAACGTCCTAAATTATTTCAAAATAATACTAATAATATTTTAAATAATCAAATATTAAAACACGTGGCAACACATCATTTGCCCTTAATTGTGACCAAAATAATTGCATCTTAGTCGCATGTGACAATACGTATACAATGTAATCAAAGGATGAAATGTATTTGTTGACCTTTTTTTTTCCATACAATACCCTTTGTCATTTGTAACTAATTTATCACATGCGACTTGTCTTAGGCGACTAAAGGCATTTTAGTTACAAACTTATCTTGTGACTAAAATTTAGTCACAAAGACTAGTCGAAAATACATAGTTTTCTTCTAATGACACTAACCAACTTGTTGTTTGGTTTGTGTAGGTCCATGTGAATAATTGACCTATTTGTCATTCATCTTAGTCCCCATCCCGAAGCTTTAACACACCCTACTAGCCTCAAAATGCTCTAAGTTAAGGAATGTACCCCAACTTTTTCTTCTGTTGTTTTACCTTTGGACTCATAATTGTGTCTTTCAAGGAGTTTGGGGGTGCGTCAAATTAATTATTACCATAAATAACTATAATAATTACTCCCTTAACATTACCCCACCCGTATTATGAATTACGTCCTGAAATTATGGATGGAAAACGTGTTACGGAAGTTAAATTTGGTGATGTTTCTGATCTTGTGACTCAAAAATATGATCTGTTTAATGTTGTTTTTAATCCTATGATTCAAAAAATCTGATCTATTTGATGTTGTTTCTAATCATGTGATTCAACAATCTAATATGTTTGTACTATAGTATGGTCTGCCTATACTATATTATGTTTTGTCTATGGTTGTATTTTATTTTGGAGCATTGTTTGAATTTGTTGTTTTTTAAAATGCTTTTGTTGATAAATATATAATTGTTTAATGATTTATTATCCTTTGCTCTTGTGGCTATAACTCTGGTGTCACTTGTGGTTGTTATCACACCATGAGATTTATACCCCACTTTTGAAAAGCCTTATTGGCAAAATGGGATGCAAAGGTGTGCTTAAAACTAACTTATTGGCATAAGCTTAACAAATTTCACAATTTTTGCACATATTATAAATGTCCTTATGAAATGTAGGCCAATAAAAACATTACAGAAATAATTTTTTCAATGGAAATTTTCCTAGAAAAATGTTTAATGCAACTTAAACCATTGTGGAACTCAATGCACACTTTTTTTTTGCTATGGCTCTATGAAAAGCATTATTCCAACCTTGGAAATATAAAGTTCATCATGAAAAATTTACTTTTGAACAATTTTGTCTATGTATTAATGTTGGGCACATACCCACTTTGGCAAGTCAAATATTGAATGCATTTAATAAACATGGAACCATAATTAGATTTGAATTTTGGAACCAAATTTGGATCTAGATTCTTTTAAAAGAATTAAGCCTTGAGTTGGGGTCCTAGCTCCAAATATAATGTGATATGAGTTTGTTCCTATTGTTACAACTATGATACAAGCTCAATTTGACCATGTTGAATTTCCTAAGTTCTATGTTCCTCATGTTGTACCTACTCCTCTATTTCTATGGTTGTAGATTCATACTCCTAAGAGCTAACTTCCTACAAAATAAATTCTATTTATTCTAGAGTCTATTATGATGCATTTATTTTACCAACAACCTCCCTCTTAGGGCTATCCTTCCCTCCTCTAAATCTTTTGGCTCCTATGTTATTTTTATATTTAATGGTCATGCCCCATCAATATTCCCTATGTCTTCTTCCTCATTTGATTTTTTGGTTCTAGAGACAAAACTAAAGGCTCATACTCAAATGATGGCATGATTGTTTCCAAATAATTTTTTCTGTGTTTATATAGCTTTCATTTCTCTCATATCTTCTGCAAACCTCCCCCATATCTTTTTGAACAATGTCCTGGACTACACCCCACCATTGATCTACATCTTTATCTTCCATAGACAATGCCTTGAGTTTCATCTGAAGCAAAATATTCTATTTTTTAATTCATTTTTTCTTTAAAGACGTTATCATAATTGAAGGGATTACCTTTTGAGTCTCTTCAAGAAATTTTTGCAACTTTTCATTAAAAGCCTTCTGCTTTTACAAATTTATGTCCATTTGTGCATACCTCTAGTCAAATTTCTTTTTTACCTCATTCTTAACTTGATTTTCATTTCTAAACTCCTCTAACTCCTTCTATTGCTTCAAAAGACTCTACTCCATATTCTTATAATTTCTCTAAAGTTTGGTATGTTTTACACTCAGAGTATTCTTCTCTATGTTCAAGTTTCAGTAATTGTCTCCTTTAAAATTACCTGCAAGGAATCCCTTTCTATTCTAATGTTCTCCAAATCCTTACTTTACCTCTCCATATTATTGATCTTCTATATGGTTATTTGGAGTTCTACCAATGCTTGACTATTCTCATTGTTCGTATCTTGTAACTTTACTTTGAGCTTTTGCTCCTTCTCCAAAGCCCATGTAGATTTTGGATAAATCTATCCTTCTCCTCTATGATCTACTTATTCTTGATCTCTAGATCAAACAGTCTAAGCAAAATATTTGTCATTTGTACATTATACTATGCCACCTGTTGAAACATATTAACAACTTTCCTGTGCTCATCCAATTCTACTTCTATCCCTTGCACAAACCCTGGTGTATGAAACCTAGGAGTCTAACCTTTGGAACTTGTACTCGATGAACTTAAACTTTTATGTGAAATCCATATTTCTCCAAATACATTTGTACATGTTGCAGAACTTGGTCTTGAAAACAACATACCTTCCATATTCTATGGTGATGGAACATATTGTTGTACTTTTGGTGGATCCATGTCAAAATCATGTATCTATTACTTTGCTAGCTATTGAACTTGAAACTTTGGGTCCTTGGGCCATCTTTGATGCTCTTGCTTATTTGATCTCTACTCCTGCTTGGGAGAGATTGGTGGTCTTAGATTAGATTTAGGAAATATGGATTTTTCCTTTCGTCTATGATTCTATTGTTGTTGCTTTCTTAGCAATTATGTTGCTTGTTGAGGATTGATATTGCCCCTTAATGTAATATCCTCTTGTCTTTTCTACCTCTTTTGCAAAGTCTTTCTCTCTTCATCAACATCAAATTGAGACATTATAATTGTTCTTATGATTGTCCTAATCTTTGGTTTTTTTTCCTTTTTAGGAGAGATGTGTGTAGGGTTCAAAAGTCTTTTGTTTTTAATGAACCTCTCCCTCATATTGTCTCTTCTTCTTTTGTCCTCTTGTGGCTGCTTTGCTTGTTTCTTCTTTTCATGTGGCTTTGCTCTTTCTAGTGGAAAACACTTTTGAAACATAACTTATAAGACTATGGCAAAATGACATACATCATTTTTTAATTTTCATTTAGTTGTTTTGTCAATCATATTTTTCTAACATTTATCCCATCTAATCAATTCTTTGACCAATTGAGAATACATAATTGCAACCCAATTAATAGACTTTCCATGATATGTTCTGGAAATCGTCATGGTAGTCTTATTGTTAAAATACTGCACCTTATCCTTCTAGTAAATAATAGGCAAAATGGCAACAAATTTATTAGCATATTTTGACTTCATCTTTTTTACAACCCACCCTTCATTGGTGTTGTAAGTATTAGGGACTTTATCAATTATATTTGCAAATGTTATTCTAACATTGAAAATCTCTGCTTGATTTGCCTTTGGCTCTTTTCTATGGCAAAATTTACAAACTTCTACCAATAGATGCTTGTCTACAAATCTTTACTCCTCCCCCAACATAACCTTAATTTTGTTACGTTCAAGATCCAACTTCCAGTTATTCAAAAATTCAACTAGAATGTTGTGTTGAGGAGTCTTCTAATCAATCTCAAATATATTTACTAATCTAACTATGTTTACCCAAGCTCTCTCTTCCTCTCCAAAACTTGTCTAAAGCAAAATGTTCTTCAAATTGCTATTATAACTATGCTTTGTAGGAGGCAAAACATATTTAACCTCATCATATTGGTGATTCTACAATTTCTTCCCACATAGATGTGCACCAATTGCTTGTTGACTTATTCTCTTCATGTGCTTCTCATTGGGAATATGGACTTTCTTTGGAATCCACTCATGAGTAGGCTCCTCTTGATGTAATGGCACTTGTTGTTCTTGTTGCAAATCATCCTTTTGTAACTCTTCCTCAAAATTTGAAATGAAAATTAGACCAACTTGCTCACTAGGACTTGCTTCTCTTTTGGGCTTCCTAAAACTATATCTTTTCAATGTTTCCTTACAATCTCTCTTATTTTTTCTGATTGCTTCAAAAGCTTTCTTAAACTTGGATATCGAAGAAGATTTTTGAGAAGAAAAGAATAAACCTAAGAAGGAAAAGGCAGACCTAGATTGTAGATGCAAAATGTTTACAAATTTTTATTGCTTTCTCAATCTCTCTTGTTCCTTTTTCAACTTCTGTAACTTCTCTCTAAATTGTATTTACAATTTCTCCAACAAACTTTGTTCAACATTCATTATAGAGACAAAAAATAATTGAAACTTGATTTTGGAGAATGAAAACAAAGAGTCACTTTGGCATTTGCCGCTTTCTGAAATGTAATCACCTTGTTTCATGAAGTGACATTTCATTTTTCTTTTTAGGGCTAGTGCTTTAATGATTTGTCCTTTTTCTGCTTTTTGACACATGTTAAAGTTCATTTTGACACCAACATGGGTTACAATTAATAACTGGTGACAAGTAAATTCTGTGGATGTGGCATTAGATAATTCTGATGACATTTCTAAATTTGATGAACTAGTGTTGTCTACATTACAGATTTCCTTTAGCCTATGTTGAGTCATCAAATCAACTAAATTTTGTTCTGACATGACAAATGTATTTGACCCACAATCTAGTGACTACAAACTTTTATAATCATGGTCTGGGTATTTTTTCATAACTTGTTTATTCATAAAATTTACTATAGCTTCTTTTGACATTATTGTTTGATGAGTCCCAATGATATTTGTTTTGCTTTGATTTTTAAAATTTTCATTAGATTTTTCTTCCATGTGGTTTAAATCTATGGACTATAAAAACTTCTGATTTTTTGACCTTTGAATCCCTTACAATATATGGTCCACATATGTGTATGGTTTTAATTTGTTAACATGACCAATACTAAATTGGGTTCAAAATTGTTAACAAATTTTTTTTAAACAATATTATTGGGTAAACAATATTGTACCCTGAATGGACCAAACCATCTTTTCTTGAATTTACCCATATGTGTTTTTTCTCCCTCAGTACCCAGATAAGGCCCTGGCTGTTGCTGCACACCAAAACCAAACAAAAGGAAATAGCAGATTTCTTCAAGTCCAAAATTTGGAATCCTGAAAATTCCCCCCATACAGAGATCTAATGCATTAATAGAATTCCCAAAGTACGACCGTTTGATGGCCCCATAGTGTTAAGGCAGAAAAGTCAAAGTGACTACCAAAAGCTAAATGTGAAGACAAATAGAACAAAAAAGTTAGTTTTGGATTGAAAGGCAGTTTCAAAGCAAAACTGAACAAAAAGGCTTTGCCCAAATCGGCCACCTTGCAAATCCATATGATAAGACAAATGTAAAGACAAATAGCTTTTGATTGAAAGTACAACCAGTTGACGTTCAATGGCCTCAGATTTTTTAATCATCTCATCTTTTCTGTCTTAACATTTAGCTTTTGATTGAAAAGTCAGTTTGAAAGCCAAACTGCACATAAAGGCTTTGCACAAATCAGCAACCTTGCAAATCTATAAGATGAAAGAGAACAGAGTTGCACAAGATGTCACATGACCGTATTTTAATCAACCTTGCAAAATGCTCCCCAAGCTTTTAGAGCCCATCTCAAATCCTGGGCTTCATTTTCAAGAGTTGGAATTGCTTAAACAACTTAAACTTGGGCTCCATGCTACTACACACTACGAGTGACAATCAACTATTTTTTCTCTCTCATGTTCCCATATGGTTTTCCAATAGTTCATCATTATTTATGTCATTATCAAATTTAATT
>Ga0209208_10001602_pt1 | contig 32054 bp, 28 predicted proteins | sample S1TSphfallax_3_FD_187694 | JGI IMG/M metagenome (GOLD analysis project Ga0209208, IMG submission 187694) | Host-associated microbial communities from peat moss isolated from Minnesota, USA - S1T2_Fd - Sphagnum fallax MG (SPAdes) (version 2) | ecosystem: Host-associated > Plants > Peat moss >...
GGTGGAGGACATCCGTGCGCTCGATTTCAGCCTCATCAACCCGATCGCCGGACCCGTCTACATGGACGGCGCGATGCCGGGAGATGCGCTGAAGGTGACGCTGTTGGGCTTCGCGCCTTCGGGCTGGGCGTGGACCGCCATCGTGCCGGGCTTCGGCCTGCTGGCTGAGGACTTTCCTGAGGCGGCGCTCAATATTTGGTCCTACGACAAAAGTTTCGCAACACCCGCCCTCTACGGGCCCGGCGCGCGGGTGCCGCTCAAGCCGTTCTGCGGCACCATCGGGCTCGCGCCCGCGGCGCCCGGGCCGCATAGCACGATCCCGCCCCACTCCGCTGGCGGCAACATGGACATCCGCGATCTGACCGTGGGCGTGGATCTGTACTTGCCGGTGCAGGTCAAGGGCGCGCTGTTTTCGCTGGGCGACACTCACGCGGCACAGGGCGACGGTGAGGTCTGCGGCACCGCCATCGAATCGCCGATGAGCGTCACCGCCAAGTTCGATCTCATCAAGGATGCACACCTGCGCTTTCCGCGATTCGTGACTCATGGACCGGTAACGCGCCACGTCGACGGCAAGGGCTACGACGTCACCACCGGCATTGGTCCAGACCTCATGGAGGCGACCAAGAACGCGGTTCGCGGCATGATCGAACTTCTCGGCAAGCAGCAGGGGCTAAGTGCCGAGAACGCTTACATGCTATGCAGTGTGTGCGCCGAATTGCGCATCAGCGAAGTCGTCGACCGGCCGAATTGGGTGGTCGCGTGCTACTTGCCGCGGGTGGTGTTCGAGTAGCGGCGTGTATCGGGGTGTTACTACAACGACGCGCCGTGACCCCGGCTTCCGGCATGGTTTAGCGAACGCTCCAAAGGAATAGTCGAGCGGGCGCCGTCATCCATTGACGCGGCCTGTGCGGCTCGGATACCGTCTCATGTAGACGCTCTCGGTTGATATCGTCCATTGGCCGCCTATCACAAATGATCAATGTCTGCGTGGTCAATCCGAATTTCTATCGAAGTAGCGGGGTGTCGACCGCCATCCGGCGCATCTATGAGACGCTGCCGCGCAATGCGGTGCAACAATACTTCGTCGAGTGCGGCTATGGCAGTCATCAGGAGGATCATTCGTGGATTCCCGGTGATTCGCTCATCTGCTTTCGCCTGATGGCACTCAATCCCTTCGTGCTCCTGCCGGCCGGACGGAATTTCTTGCGCTGGGTCAAGCAACGCGACATCTGCGTGGTGCACGTGCACCATCGGCGCCTGGCGATGATGCTGGAAATCCTTCGCCGCTTCGGACGCTTTCAGGTGATCTACACCGGCAACCTCACCTACCCGTTTCAATTCGCGTTTTGGTTACTGAGTCCGCAAGTCGGCACCGCCGTCAGCCGGTCGGTGGCCGACAACATGAGGCGCACGCTGCGCACGCGCCAGATCCACCTGTTCAGCAATGGCTGTGACTTCCCCGCCGATTGCCCTACACTGAATCTGCCGGCCGTGTGCAGAACGGCCATCTGCATCGCGCGGCTGGAACAGGTCAAGGCGCATGATCGACTGTTGCAGGCCTGGGCGATGCTGCGCGAACGGGGCCATGAATATCGCTTGCTGTTGGTCGGCGAGGGTAGCTTGCGTCAGGGCCTCGAGCGCCAGGCGAAGCAACTGGGCATTGCCCACCTGATTGAATTTCGGGGCTATCACAGTAACGTCAACGCGCACATCGATGAAGCCTTGTTCGCCGTTCTGCCGAGCGCGGTGGAGGGCCAGCCTATCGTCATCCTCGAGGCGGCGGCGCGCGGGCGCGCCACACTGGTCACGGATGTGGATGGCTCTCGCGATTGCGTGCCGCCTGACGCAACGCTGCCGAATCGGATCGCATTCGGCGATGTCCGGGGACTCGCCGATGCTCTGCAGTCTTGGTTCGCTCGGTCGCCCGAGGTGGTGGAGGAAGGCCGCCGCAGCTTCCGTTTCTTGCGTGCATCGAGCGCATCGGACGTCGTGGGCGGCAAATATCGGGCTTTGTACGAAAATTTGGCGGCTCGTAATCGGCTGCTGCATTAACGCGCCGACAACCGCCGCATCAGCCGATAGGTGAACTCGACCTCTTGGGCGAAGGCCTCGACGCCGATGCGCTCGTCTCGACCGTGCGCGCGGCCATCATCGAGGTCATCGAACATGCCGTCGATCCCGTAGCTCGGAATTCCGGCGCGCAGCGTGTAGATACTGTCGCTCGCACCGGCGGCCATCTGCGGCAGCACGATCACCTCGGGCCACAGCGTATGAGCCACCGCCTCGACCGCGGACAGCATGGCCGGCGACGGCGGCGACGGCGGGCTGGGACGGGCGGCGGTCAGCACTTCGAGCTTGATGCTGGGATCCGCGAGCACCGCGGCGAGTTCGCTCTGAATCGTCTCCGGCGTCTCGCCGGGAATCAACCGGCACTGTAAAGTCGCCCGCGCGCGCTGCGGTAACGCATTCTCGGCGTGACCGCCCTCGATCTGCGTCGCGACACAGGTGGTCCGCAACAGGATGTTGGTCTCGACCGACGCAGACAATCGCGCGAGCGCCGCGGGGTCCGGCGGCGACTCGGCCACGGCCAGCATATCGGCCTTGAGCTGGCCGGTTTCGAGCGCGGCGCGGCGTCTAAAGTACAGCGTCGTGGTGTCGGTGAGGTGCACCGGAAACTGATAGCGCGACAACCGCTCGAGTCCCGCCGCAAGGCGGTAGATGGGATTGCCCGCGGTCGGTCTCGAGCTATGGCCACCCTTATCGGTGACCTCCGCCCGGAAAGAGAGGAAAACCTTCTCGCTGGTCTCGACCCCGACATAGAGCTTGCGGCCATCCTTCATGCCGGCCTCACCCCCATCGGGATTCACCACCAGCGCCGCATCGATCAAGTCGCGGTGGTGTTCGATGAGCCACGCAACCCCGTTGCTCGCACCGCCCGCCTCCTCATCCGCGGTGAATGCGACGATGATGTCGCGGTCCGGGACGTAATGCTCCCGCTTCAAGCGGATCAGGGCACTCAATACCGCCGCATCCTGCCCCTTCATGTCGATGGTCCCGCGACCGTAGAGATAGCCACCATCTTCGGTGAGCTTGAAAGGATCACGGGTCCAATCCGCAGCCTTAGCCTCCACCACATCCAAATGGCAGATGTAGAGCAGCGGCTTGGCTCTGCCCCGACCATGCAGGCGCGCCACCACGTTGGCACTCTGCGGAAACTCCGCGGGTGCCAGCAGCGTCGCGTCGGCCGGACCGAACCCTGCCGAACGGAGCCGCGCCAGCACCGCCTCGGCGGCCGTCGCCGTGCCATTGTCGTGCGTCGAGCGAATCTCGATCAATTCGCGCAGGATCTCGCGCGCCAACACCAAATCACCGCCGTCCGCAGGTGTTGCAGCGGCGGCCACCGCGAGTGGCGCAGCGATGAGGCACGCACCGTGCCATACTGCGGCAAATATATTGCGCATCGAGGACTCCTACCGCGCGGCATCCGGCGGGTATTGCGCCATCCTAGAGGTACGTATGGACGAAGCCAAGCTCACACGACTGCGGACCCGCTTCGCGGGTCGCGAGGTGTTCACCGATGGCGAGGATCCCGTGCTCGTCGCCGCGGGCCAACTGGTGCAATCGCCGGACGGCCGGCGCTCGTTGCCCTACTCGGGAATTCCCACCTTGTTGGGCATGCCCGCGGCAACCAGTGCGGCGGGACTCGACATTGCGCTCGTCGGCGTACCCATGGACCTGGGCGTGTCGAACCGGCCCGGCGCCCGCTTCGGGCCGCGCGCCATCCGCAGCATAGAACGCATCGGCCCCTACCATCCGACCTTTCGCGGCGTCCCGAAGAGCACGGTGCGCGCCGCCGATATCGGCGACGTACCGTTTCGCAGCCGTTACAGCCTGGAGCAATCGCTCGAGGACATCGAACAATATTACGCCGCGCTGAAGACCCAGGGGGTACGCCCGCTGTCCGCGGGCGGCGATCATTCGATTACTTACCCGATCTTGAAGGCGCTCGGCAAGGACGCTCCGGTCGGTCTGGTCCACATCGATGCGCACTGCGACACCATGGGCGCCTACGACGGGTCGAAGTTCCATCATGGCGGACCGTTTCGCCTCGCCGTGCTCGACGGCGTGCTCGACCCCGAGCGCAGCATTCAGATCGGGATCCGCGGCTCCTCCAACATGTTCTGGGAGTTTTCGCACGCCAGCGGCATGACGGTGATCTACATGGAGGACTTCATGCGCTTAGGCGTGGACGCCGTCGCCGAACTCGCCCGCAAAGTGGTGGGCGATGGACCGGTATACGTCTCGGTCGACGTCGATGGCTTCGACCCCGCGTATGCGCCCGGTACCGGTACGCCGGAAGCCGGCGGCTTGGAGGCGCGCGAGGGACTGGCGCTGCTGCGGGCGCTGGCGGGCCTCAACGTCATCGGTGCCGACGTGGTCGAGGTGGCGCCGCAATACGATCCGACCACCAACACCAGTCAACTCGCCGCGCAGCTGCTGTTCGAAGAGTTCGCGCTGATGACGATCGGTCGGCGCGCTTAAGTTCGATAAGCCAGCGCGTACGCCTCAGTCACCGCATCTTCCAATGCGCGGCCTGCACGATAGCCGTCGAGCGTGTCCGGGCGTACCACACCGGGCAGCATCCGGTCGCAGGGTTCGGGGACGCTGATCACCGTTCGCACGGGCAACCGTTCCGCATAGATCGGCAGCTCATAGTCCTCCTCGTCGTCGGCGACGCCTTTCGCGCGAATCTTTGCCGAGGCCCGCTCGATGTCCATCATCACCACGGTGGTGGCGTTGATCTCTTTCTGAGTACTCGTACGCAGCGCCGCGGTGCGCGCCGGAAAGAAGCGATCCACCATCATCACCAATGCGCGCTGCTTTTCCGCAGGATCCTCCACGAGGCGCGCCCGGCCGAACGCCATCACCGAGCGGTAATCGGCTGAATGATTGAAGCCGCAGCGTGCAAGCACGAGGCTGTCCAGGTGGGTCACCGTCAGGCACGCCGGCTGCCCTTGGGAAAGACTCTTGAGCATGCGGCTCGAGTTGCTCCCGTGCCAGTAAAGACGACTCGCCTCCCGCCAGAACAAGGTCGGCGTGCAGAACGGCCAGCCGTCGATCACGTAGGACACGTGACACAGCGCTGCCGCATCGAGAATGGCATGGACGGTCTCGTGGTCGTAGAAGCCTCGGTCACCGCGCCGCTTGACTCGGTTCACATGATCGATCGGATATTCGTCGGGTCTTGCGTCTGTCATGGTCAGAGCTTGTAGCACAGGCGAACTGCTTCGTCCCAGGAACTTGCGGGATCGCCGACAAAACGGCAGGCTGCAGACGCCACCATGAACCCCAGCGAATCGTACCCCATCTCCGCCTCTCAGCAGCCGAATGGCCGACGAGTGTTCATGCTGGGAGCCACCGGCACCATCGGGCGGGCGACCGTCGCAGCACTCATCGCCCACGGACTCGAGGTGGTGTGTTTTCTGCGACCGCGCCCGCCGGAGCGAGCCCCCGTGTTTCCCGGAGCGACTCTGCGTTTCGGCGACGTGACCGATCGAGAGTCGCTCACGCGAGATGGAATTTGCGGCGAACACTTCGACGTACTCGTCTCGTGCATGTCCACCCGCACGGGTGCGCCGCGCGACGCCTGGGCTATCGATCATCGCGCCCACGTATTGGCGCTCGAGGCGGCACGCGCTGCGGGTGTCTCGCACGTAGTACTTCTCTCGGCGATCTGCGTGCAGAAACCCACGCTCGCGTTTCAACATGCCAAACTCGCGTTCGAGAAGGTTCTGATCGAGTCCGGCCTGACCTACTCGATCGTCCGGCCGACCGCGTTTTTCAAGTCGCTGTCGGGTCAGATCGAGCGCGTGCGGCGCGGCAAGCCCTTCCTCGTGTTCGGCGACGGCACGCTCACAGCCTGTAAACCCTTGAGCGATGCCGACCTCGCCGCTTACCTGGTCGGTTGCTTGGACGATCCGCACCGCTGGAATCGGATCCTGCCCATCGGCGGTCCGGGCGAGGCAATCACTCCACGGCAACAGGGCGAGCGCCTTTTTTTGCTGCTCGGCCGCCCCGCCCGCTTCACCCAGGTGCCGGTGGCGATGCTCGATCTCATCATTCGCGTGCTCGCCGTGCTCGGAAGGCTGTCACCGGCGCTCGCCGACAAGGCGGAACTGGCGCGCATCGGTCGTTATTACGCCACCGAATCCATGCTGGTTCTCGACCCCGAGACGGGCGCCTATGATGCGGCACGCACGCCATCCACAGGACGCGAGACGCTGTTCGATTACTATGAAAAGTTGATAGGCGGAGCGCCGGCACCGGATCGCGGGGATCACGCCGTGTTCTGAATCCCGCCGAGGCGGATGCCCCGGCAAACGCGGCGCCTAGCGAAGCTGTGCCAGTTGGCCCGACTGCGCGTTCGCGCGATACCGCTCCACGGCATGCGTTGTGAGGTCTTCCCGCGCGTACTTGAGATTCTCCGAGAAATCCTCGGGCTTGCCTGCGAGGAAAGCGGCGAGACCGGCGGACAGCGCAATCTCCTTGTCACAGCGCTTGGCGACCGCCGCGGCGACGGCAGCGACCGATTGCGAGGCATCGTTCAGTTGCACGGTGTACTTCGCGATACAGGCGCCCGAATCGACGATGGCCTTCCCCGAGAGAGCCACAGCAGGGTTGGTGAAGTCCAGATCGGCGGCCGGGGCAATCGCGGCGAGACAGCAGCTGGCTACCAGGGCGGCGAGCGCAATGCGAATTTCCATGGTCGAACTCCTTGACTTGGACCCTTACGGTAAGCAAGGCGCCGAAGGGCGACAAGCGAGATATTTCTCGCCATGGACGCAATCCGCTCATCTGTCCGCGCAACTTGACATTGATGTGTGGCGGGAAAGTCATTTAACTTAAAACACCGGCAGGATCGCACCGCCGAATTGCTGCAGGATGAATTCGCGTATCTCATCACTTTGATAGGCGGCCACCAGCAGCTTGAACACCGGTTTATCCTTCTCGCGGGCGCGTACGGCAATGATGTTGCCGTAGGGGTTGTTGGTTCTACTTTCGATGGCGATGGCATCTTTTTGCGGATTGAGTTTGGCCTGCAGCGCGTAGTTGGTGTTGATGATTGCGGCGTCCAAGTCCGGCAGGCTGCGCGGCAATTGCGCCGCATCGAGTTCGCGGATTTTCAACTTCTTCGGGTTGGCGACGATGTCGCGTACGCTCGGCAGAATGCCCACGCCGTCACGCAATCGGATCACACCCTGCTGCTGCAACAGCAGGAGCCCGCGCCCACCGTTCGACGGATCGTTGGGTATGCCGATGGACGCGCCGTCGGGCAGGCTGGCAACGTTCTTCACCTTGAGCGAGTACAGCCCGATCGGCTCCACGATGGTGTCGGCAATCGCCACGATGTGATAGCCGCGGCTCTTGATCTGGTTCTCGAGGAACGGCCTGTGTTGAAAAGCATTGGCATCGAGATCGCCACTGTCGAGTGCCGCGTTCGGCAACAGATAATCGTTGAAGACCACCACATCCACCTCGAGACCCTTGCGTTTGGCGACCTCCTTCACCTTGGCCCAGATGAGTTCGCCGTCGCCGCCCGATACGCCAACCTTCAGCCGCTCCTCCGCCCCCGCGGCCGTCGCCAACGTCATGGTCAGCAACCCGGCGAAGATTGCCGCGAATGTGTTCCGCATACTCGTTGATCCTCTGTTACAGCCTGCGATTCAAGCGGCGGGCGAGCAGATCGCCGCCGATTTGTACTCCGGACACGATCACGATCAACACGATGATCACGCCCACCATGATGTCGGTTTCGAACCGTTGATAACCATAGCGGATGGCGAGATCACCGAGGCCGCCGGCGCCGACGGCGCCGGCCATCGCGGAGGCGCCGATCAAGGTCACCAGGGTGACGGTGAAGCCGGAGACCAGTCCCGGGAGCGCCTCCGGCAGCAATGCTTCTCGAATGATCTGCCATCGGGTCGCGCCGAGCGCGCGTAGCGCTTCGAGCAGGCCACGGTCGACTTCGCGCAAGCTCATCTCCGCGACGCGTGCGTAATAGGGCGTGGCCGCGATGGCCAGGGGTACGATCGCGGCCGTGGTGCCGATCGTCGTGCCGACGATCAGACGCGTGAAGGGAATGAGGGCGACCAGCAGAATGATGAAGGGCGTCGAGCGAAACGCGTTGATGACCGTGCCGAGCACGCGATTGAGGAGCGGGCGGCGCCAGACCCCGTCCTCATCGGTGATGACCAAGAGCACGCCGAGCGGCAAACCCAACGCCAGCGACAGCATCCCGGAGACGCCGACCATGATCCCGGTCTCTGCGAGCGCGGTGGTGAATAGCTCAATATCATCCGCCGACATAGCCCAACACCTCGAGGCCGATCGCCTGCCCCGCGGCCGTCGCCAGCAGGCTGCGTAACGGCTCTTCACGATACCGTATCGAAAAAGTCACGCTGCCCACCGCATGCCCGCCGACGCGATCCACCTCCGCGTGGACGATGTCGGTCTGCCATCCGGGATCGCTCGCCAGCAGCGCGAGCACCGCGGCATAGTGATCCGCACCCGCGCCTTCGGCTCGCACCAGGCAGCGTCCGCCCGCGACGGGTTGCTGGTGCAAGGACTGCACCAGCGAATCGGGCAGTGGCGGACGCACCGCCCGCAACAACCGCCGCGTCAGCGCCGTGCGCGGATGACCGAACACCTCCCAGACGGCGCCCTGCTCGATGATGTGACCCTCATCCAAGACGGCGACTCGATCGCAAATTTCGCGGATGACGCTCATCTCATGGGTGATGAGCACGATGGTTACGCCGAGCCTGCCTTTGAGCTCCTTGAGCAGCTGCAGGATCGACAGGGTGGTCTCCGGATCCAAGGCCGACGTGGCCTCGTCCGACAGCAGCAGCGCAGGCTTACCGGCCAGCGCGCGGGCGATGCCCACCCGCTGCTTTTGACCGCCCGACAGCTTCGCGGGGTAGACGTCCGCTTTGTCGCGAAGTCCGACCATGTCCAATAGCTGCCACACCGCGCTCGCACGGGCCGCGCGCGGCTGCCCGGCGAGCTTCAACGGCAACGCGACGTTTTCAAATACGGTCTTCATCGACAGCAGATTGAAATGCTGGAAAATCATGCCGACTTTGCGCCGGACGCGGTTGAGGCCAGCTTCGTCCAGGGCGGAGAAGTCACTACCGTCGACGATGATGCGGCCGCTGTCGATGCGCTCCAAGCCGTTGATGGTGCGGATCAAGGTCGATTTGCCGGCGCCGCTCTTGCCGATGATGCCGAATATCTCGCCGCGTTCAACTTCGAGGCTCACCTGGTCGAGCGCCACCACGGCCCCAAACGCCCGGCTGATCGACTCCAGGCGGACGATCGCGTCGCCGCCGGTCACGTGCGATGAATGACGCTCTCGCTGAAGCGTTCCATTTCTTCGATCTGCGGACTGAACTGCAGCAGCAGCAAATCCACCCCGGCCTCGGCGAATTTGCCGACTTGATCCTGTATCCGGGCGGGAGTACCCACGAGGCCGCTGCGCAAGCCGCGGTTGGAAACCGAGTACTCCTCGATCGACATCGATCGTTCCAATTGAGTGCCCTGAAGCCATTGCTGATAGTTCGCGTAGCCTTTGGCGTTCTCATGCACGTTGGTGATGCGTTCGAGTTCCTGCTTCACTTCGCGATCGGTGTCGCGCGCGAAGGCGTACCCGGCGAGACCGAACTGCATCGGGCCAAGACCCAGCTTGTCCCGCCGTTCGGACATATCCGCGATCTTGGCTGCCACGTGGGCCGGCGCGTCACCGTGCATGACGTAGGCGTCACAGGTTCGCGCAATGAGATTTTTTGCGGCTTCCGATTCGCCGCCCGCATAGATCGGCGGGCGCGGCTTGCGGATCGGCTTCGGTTCCAGCACTGTCTCCTCCGTCCGATAGTACCGCCCCGCGTGGCTGTAGATCTTCTGCGACCAGACGCCGTTCACGACTTCCAGCCACTCGGCGGTCCGGCCATAGCGATCGTCGTGCCGCTCGAAATCGACGCCGTACATCCGCGCCTCTTGTTCCCACCAAGAAGACACCACGTTGAGCGCGAGGCGGCCATTGCTGATGTGATCGATATTGGCGGCTTGCTTGGCGAAGATGGCGGGCGAATGGAACGTGGGGCGTACGGCGACCATCAATTCGAGCGAGTCGGTGACGGCCGCGAGCGCGGCGGCGGTGGACCAGGCATCGAGGCTCGGCGCGTCGATGCCCTTGATGTCGTTTAAGTTCAATTCCGCGATGAGCGACAGATCGAAGCCGAGCTGTTCGCTGCGTTGCGCAACCCTGCGCGTATATTCCCAGGTCGCGTGCATGTTCTCGTCGTCGACGTTGCGCAGCCAGCCGCCGAACACCGGCATCCAATAGCCGTAGCGGATGCCTCGTTCAGACAGCATCGCGCAACTCCTGCTCCAGGAAGTCCGCGAGGTTCTTGACCGGATCGAAGCCGATGACGCGCGGTGCATCGGCAACGAAGTTCGACAGTGCATTGATGTCGTAGTAGTAGATGTGACCGTCGCGGTCATCCACCAGGTATTCGATGCCGCCGACGTCGATGCCGGCGGCCGCGACGATCTGTTCGATGTCGTGAATGACCTCCGCCGGCGGCACGTAGCCGTCGACCTTGAGTCCCGTCTTTGCCGACTCGACCGCACAGGCATTGTCCAGACGCTGTCCCGTCGATGTTTGGCAGATGTCGGCCGGACACAGATCGAAGGTCTCGCCGCTCAGATGCACCTTGATGCCATACAGATATTTCCCGCCGAGGGTCTCCACCCGGGTGATGAATCCGCCGCGTGCGGGCACGAACTCCTGGACCAACCCGGTATGGTCGTAGCCCAGATCGAGCCATCCGGCAGCCGCGGCTTGCGCGAGTTCCCGCCTTGAATCGAAGCGCGTGACCCCCTTGCCGCTGCCACCGATGCTGGGTTTGACCACGATCGGATAGCGTAACCCCTCGGCCGCAGCCACCGCTTGGCCGGCGTCATGAATCACGCGGGTCGGAATGAAGGGCAGGTCGAGCGATTTCAACAGCGATGCCTGTGACGCCTTGGAGATCTCGTTACGAAACGCCCGGGCACCATTGATGACGCGAATACCTTGGCGCTCCAGGTGCTCAAGATAGGCGAGCGTGTGAAAAATCCCGGAACCGTGGCCACGGCTATCGGCCGACGGGCTCATGCGGTTGAACAGCACCTTGAACTGGGGCGGCGGGGCGCCGACGTCATAAAAGTGGTCGGGAATGAAGATCTTGTCGAACGGCACGGCGCGACGGTCCAATTCGGCGAAGATTGGCGCAAACCATTGCGGATGTTCGTATAGGAACACCAGATTTGCCGGAAGCACGATCAAGCGTTGCGGATGCCGGGCGCGCGCCGCGTCGAGGTCGCCGTCAGCCTGCGCAGCACCGCCGCCATGGCGTCGATCTCCTCGCAGGTGTTGTAGAAGGCGAGCGATGCCCGTACCGTCGCCTCGTGTCCGAAGCGTCTCAAGATGGGCTGGGCGCAATGATGACCGGCTCGCACCGCGATGCCTTCCTGGTTCAAGGCGGTGCCGATGGCCACGGGGTCGAGGCCGTCGATGACGAAGGACATCACGCTCGCCTTGTGCGCGGCGGTGCCGATGATTTCGAGTCCAGGGATCGGCGCGAGGCGGTGGGTGGCGTACTTCAGAAGCTCCGTCTCGTAGCGCTCGATATTCGGCATGCCGATCGTCATCAAGTACTCGAGTGCTGCGCCCAGGCCGACGGCGTCCGCAATGTTACCGGTGCCCGCTTCGAACCGCGCCGGTGGCCGCTGATACAGCGTTCGCTCGAACGTGACGTCCTCGATCATGTTGCCGCCGCTCTGCCACGGCGGCATGTCCTCGAGCACCTTGGCCTTGCCGTACAACACGCCGATACCCGTGGGCCCGAACACCTTGTGACCGGAAAGCACGAAGAAATCCGCATCGCACGATGCGACGTCGATGGGGATGTGCGACACCGACTGAGCGCCGTCGATCAGCACGCACGCCCCGGCGCGGTGGCCCAACTCCACGATGTCGTGGACCGGCGTCACCGTGCCCAGGGCATTGGAGACGTGGGTGATCGCGACCAGTTTGGTGTGCGAGTTCAAGAGGCGCTGCAATTCATCCATCCGCAGTTGCCCGCTGGAATCCACCGGCACGACCTTGAGGGTGGCACCGCGCTCTGCGGCGAGCATCTGCCAGGGCACGATGTTGGCGTGATGCTCGAGGTGCGAAATCAGGATCTCATCGCCTTCACCGACATTCTTGCGACCCCAGCTCTGGGCGACTAGATTGATGGCTTCGGTCGCCCCGCGTACGAAGACGATCTCGTCGGGAGACGCGGCGCCCAAGAATTGCTGCACCAGCCGCCGCGCGCGCTCGTAGGCGTCGGTAGCCCGGGCGGCAAGCTCGTGTGCCGCGCGGTGAATGTTCGAGTTCTCGTGACGGTAAAAGTAGGTCAAGCGGTCGATCACCGCGTTGGGCTTCTGAGTGGTCGCTGCGTTGTCGAACCATACCAACGGGCGCCCATGCACACGCTCCTGGAGGATCGGAAAGTCGCGGCGGATGGTACTCACATCGAACGCCGGATGGCCCGCAGCAGGGAGGGCTGCATCGGCAGCCGGGGCATCGGCCAGGAAATAGAAGGACGGAGCTGCCGCGACGCGCGGCATAGCCTGCATTGGCGCGCCCGGTAATGGCGCCCCCGGCAATCCAGCCCCGGTGAAGATCGACGGCACCGACGGCAACTCGGGGTGCACGAGGTCAGATGCACTGAGGCGGATCAGATCGGACGCGGAAAACCCCGGCGGTGCGGCCGGCAACATCGGTGTGTTCGGCAGAGTCGCCGTTGCCGGCAGCGTCGGTGTGGCCGGCAGCGTCGGCATGGCCCCAGCGAACGTGGGCGCGGCCGGCTGCGTGGGCGCCGGCGAGGTCAGTGTGGGCCCGGTCGGTAGCACCGGCGGCGCCAATGGAGCCATCGGCGCAATCGGTGCGAGCGGCGCAATTGACGTTATCGGTGCCAACGCGGCGGCGTCCGACACCACGCGAGTCGCGCCGGCAGGCACGCCGGGCGACGCCGGTCGGGCGGCAAAAAACTCGTTAGCCCAGCGCGCCAGCGTCGCAGCGTCGGGCAGGCCCGCGGGTGTCTCCGGGGCCGTCGTCACCGCCAGTGCCGGGATCGGATTACTTGTAGACGTCGGCATATTCGTGGAACTTGCCGATCTCCACATCGTCGAGCAAACCCACGGCGTCGTCGACGAGCACCGCCAGCGAGCAATACAGCGAAATCAGATAGGAAGCAATCGCGCTGCGGTTGATCCCCATGAATCGCACCGACAGGCCCGGGCTTTGCTCGCCGGGAAGTCCCGGCTGGAACAGACCCACCACGCCCTGGCGTTTATCCCCGACCCGCAGCAGCAACACCTTGGTTTTACCGTCCGCCACCGGCACCTTGTCAGAGGGAATCAGCGGCAGTCCACGCCAAGTCAGGAACTGCGAGCCGAACAGACTCACCGTCGGCGGCGGGACGCCCCGGCGCGTGCACTCGCGCCCGAATGCCGCAATCGCCAGAGGATGGGTCAAAAAGAAAGCCGGTTCCTTCCAAACGCGCGCGATCAGTTCGTCGAGATCATCCGGAGTCGGCGCTCCCGACAACGGCGTGATTCGCTGGTTGTCGGCCACGTTGGCGATCAGTCCATAGTCCGCATTATTGATGAGCTCGCTTTCCTGGTGCTCTTTTATGGCTTCGATGGTGAGCCTGAGCTGTTCCTTGATCTGGTCGTGGGGGCTGTTGTATAAGTCCGAAATGCGTGTATGAACGTCCAGGATGGTCGTCACCGCATTCAGCTGATATTCCCGCGGCGTCTCTTCGTAATCCACGAAGGTTTGCGGCAGTTCGGCTTCGTCGCGCTTGGCGCACGCGATCTTGACGTCCTCCGGATTCTTCACCTTGTTGACGCGGTAAGTGCCGGCTTCGACTGGCACCCATTGCAGCAAATGCACCAGCCAGCGCGGCGTGATGGTCGCGAGCTGAGGAACAGTCTTGGTGGTATTGGCAAGTTGCCGTGCTGCGGCGTCGCCGAGCGCAAGGGGGGCAGGAGAGTCCGCCATGAAGTTGGGATTCCTTGAATTACTAGACTAAATAGAAAAAACCCGTGACCGGTCAGGGCCACGGATTCTCTCGAAGATATCGCGGCGACCTGCGGCTACCGCGAGGACTTATATATTAGTCTTGTACCCAGGGCAATCCATGGAATCGCCAGCCGTTCTGGGTACCCCGCCTCTTGCGCTCGTCGAGTTCTCCCTCGAACCCCTCGGCCACGTTGAAAGCATGTTGGAATTGAGCACGCGTCGCCGCGTCAGCCGCGGCGGCCGAACGTTGCCCGCTGCGGCACAGGAATAACAACACGTCGCTCTTGCGTGCCTTGCCTTCGAGTTCACGGACGAAGCGCGGATTGCGCGTCATGGCCGTTCCGGTCATCCAGGCCACGTGCAGGCTGTCCGGGACGTAGCCGACGAACTTGCGCTCCTCGGGGGTACGCACGTCGATGAGTCGCGCCAGCCCCGCGCGGACCAGGTCCAACGCCTCGTGCGGCGTCACGTTGCCGGCGTAACCGCGATGTTCGTCCGCAGGCGCGCTGCGCGCCCGCTCGAGAATTGGATGCCTCGAGGCGTCCGCGAGCGGATCAGCGCCCAATGCGCCAGCGCCGGCGGCTGCCGGAACGATATCGGGGACTGCATGCGGGACGGCCATAGGACTTTCCTCGTTGCTCAGGTTGTCTACCAAAAATCTAGTCCAATGCACCCGCCCGCGGAAATCACCAAGGGCTATAACCTCATAACCATGCAGTCTGTCGTAAGACCTTGGTTTTGAGTCGACGGCGACTACAATCCGAGCCATGGCCGTATCCGTTGCACGCATTCACGAATCTTTTGGCGAGCCGGTTGCGCAATCCGTGCTTGACGGGATCACGCGCCGTTTGGCGGCGACTGCGGCCGCGTTCGATCGCAGCGCCGAATTTCCACGCGCGAACTTCGACATCCTCGCCGAGGAGGGTCTGATCGGTCTGACGGTGGCGCGGGAATACGGAGGCCGGGAGGCGGGACTCGCGGAATCGCTGCGTGTACTCGGCGCCGTGGCCCGGGGGGAGCCCTCCACCGCATTGATCTTGTTCATGACTTACGTTTCCTATGCGCACACGTCGCGGATGCAAAACTGGCCGCCGATCATTTATGAGCGGCTCGCCCGGCAGGCCGTGGCGGGCGGCGGATTGATCGGCGGTCTGCGGGTGGAGCCCGAATTGGGCACGCCGGTCCGCGGCGGACTGCCGAAAACCGTGGCCCGCCGAACCGCCGACGGCTGGGCACTCACGGGCAACAAGATTTATTCGACTGGGTCGACCGGACTCACCTGGTTTTCCGTGTGGGCGAAAACCGATGAAACGCCGCCTCGAGTGGGCACCTTTTTGGTTGCGGCCAACAGCCCCGGCATCACCGTCGTGCCCGCCTGGGACCACTTGGGCATGCGTGCCACCGTGAGCCATGAAGTGGTGTTCGACGGCACGCCTATTCCGTTGGATCATGCCCTCGATGTCCGGCAACCTGCCGACTGGGTGCCAAAACCCGGCGATCATTCCATGGCCTTATGGAATGCGCTCGCGATCTCCACCATCTACGATGGCGTTGCCCAGTCGGCACGGGACTGGCTGCGCGGATACCTGAAGGAACGCGCGCCAAGCAATCTTGGCGCCTCGCTGGCGACGCTGCCGCGGATCCAGGAAAAATTCGGCGAGATCGAAGTGCTGCTCTCCACCAATCGCCTGCTCCTCGAGAGCGCGGCCGAGCGAGTCGATGCCGGCCGGGAGGTGACCGGCTTGGAGGCGAACAACATCAAGTATGTCACCACCGGAAACGCCATCCGGGCGGTCGAGATCGGACTCGAACTGACCGGCAATCCCGGCCTCAGCCGCAAAAACCCGCTCGAGCGGCATTACCGCGATGTGCTTTGCAGCCGCATACACTCACCGCAAAACGACACCATCCTCCTGGCCGCGGGGCGTGCAGGGCTCTAGCGCCGCGGCTACGAGATTTGCCACGGTCGAGTCCGACGCGGAGTGCGGATCCTCCGCGGAGGGCGCCCGTGATTCCGCATCCGTCACACCGATGGCGTTCAACAGTTGCTTGCGCAGCGTAAAGAATCCTAACTGGCTCAAGTCGCGGGGACGTGGCAGATCGATCGCGATCGAGGCCACCATCCTCCCGCGGTCGATCACCAGCGAACGATCCGCGAGCAGGATCGCCTCATCCACATCATGAGTGATGAGCAGCACCGAAAGGTGATGCCGCTTCCAGAGGGCCTCGATCAGCCCGTGCATGCGCATCCGCGTGAGGGCATCGAGCGCCGCGAAGGGCTCGTCCAATAGCAACAGCTTTGGATCGCGCACCAGCGCCCGCGCGAGGGCGGTACGTTGGGCTTCGCCGCCCGATAATGTGGCCGGATAGGCATCGAGCCGATGGTCGAGGCCCACTTCGCCCAAGGCGGCGCGCGCTTGTTCCTTTGCGCCACTGCCCTTGAGTCCGAGGGCCACATTCTGGGCCGCGGTTTTCCAGGGCAACAGCCGCGGCTCTTGAAACACCACCATGCGCTCGTTGGGCACCTGTAAGGTCCCGGCAGTCGGCGCGTCCAGCCCCGCCAGCGTTCGCAGTAGAGTGCTCTTGCCGGAACCACTGCGGCCGAGCAGCGCGACGAACTCACCCGGTTCGATGGCCAGATCGACATCGTCGAGAGCCAGCGTGTTGCCGAACCGGCGGGTCAGGCCGCGCACGGTTACCATTTGATTGCTCATGCGCCGTGATTACTCATGCAGTGGTGCCGACGAACGACGGTCGCCAGCCCAGGAGCCGCCGCTCGAGCCAACGTACCAGGATGTCGACCACCAGCCCCAGCAACGCGTAGATCAACAGACCCACGACCAGGATGTCGATGCGCATGAAATCCCGCGCATCGTTCATCAGATAGCCGATCCCGCTGGTGGCATTCACCTGTTCGGCCGCCACCAGAATGAGCCAGGAAATTCCCAGCGAGTACCGCACTCCAACCAGCGCCGTTGGCAACGCACCGGGAAGAATGACGTGCCGGATGAGCGCGCCGCGGGACAGCCCGATGATGTTCGCCAGTTCGACCAGCTTAGGATCGACGCCGCGAATGCCGGAATACAACGTCAGATAGATGGGAAACACCGCGGCCACGGCGACCAGCGCCACCTTCGGGACTTCGCCAATCCCGAACCAGATGATGAAAAACGGGATCAACGCCAGCACCGGCAAGGTGCGCAGCATTTGCATCGGCGCATCGATCACGTATTCACCGGTACGCGACAACCCCGCGAGCAGCGCCAGGCCTCCGCCCACCAACAAGGCGAGAGACATTCCCTTGGCGACGCGACCCAACGAGACCAGCAGGTGGTGCTGCAGCGAACCGTCAGAGGTCAATTCTATGAAGCTGGCAATCACCTGGCTGGGAGCCGCCAAGGTTCGGCTCGAGATCAATCCGCTCGAGCAACCGATCTGCCAAAGCACCAGAAGCGCCACGGGGCTGAGCACACGCAGCCATTGCCGCGACCGCTTCTTGGGCAACGGCGCGATGGAAAGCGACAGCGCCGGATCGTCGACCAGGCGTGGGGCGGTGGCTTGCATCCGCACATTATTGGATGCCGATGGCGAGCGAGTCCAAGTTCATTTGCTTATCACCATATGACATTGCGCACTATCCGCAGCTGACCGACCCGCAGGACTTGTTCGCCGGGTTGGCCCGCGAACGCGCCACGGGCGAGCGCGTCCGGCCACCTTGCGCACCGGTGCCAATAACGGTTTGCTCACGGCCGCCTAACGCCCCATGCTTCGGGATATGACTGTCCGTAACCTTGCCGCGTTGTTGATGCTGGTAGGCACGTTCGCCACCTTGGGCGACCTGGCGCGAGCCGACTCGGAGGCTGTGCTCAAGGCCACGCTCGCCAACGGGATGCGCGTCGTGATCCTGCAGAATTCGCTGGCGCCGGTGGTGACCGTGGAGGCCAATTTTCTGGTGGGCGGGGATGAAACCCCGCCCGGATTCCCCGGCATGGCCCATGCCGAGGAGCACATGGCGTTTCGCGGCTGCGCCGGCATGGATGCGGATCAGACCGCAGCCATCTATGCGCAGCTCGGCGGCCGCAACAACGCGGATACGCAGCAAAACATCACGCAGTATTATGCGACCGTGCCGGCATCGGATCTCGACGTGGCGCTCGAAGCCCAGGCGGCATGCCTGCGCGGCGTCGATGATTCGCAGCAGCAATGGGCGGAGGAACGCGGCGCCATCGAGCAGGAAGTCGCCCGCGATCTGTCCAATCCGACCTACAAGTTCATCGATCGCCTGAACCAAGACATGTTCTTAGGCACCCCCTACGCGCACGACCCGCTGGGCACCAAGAGTTCGTTCGATGCCACCACCGGCGCCATGCTGCAAGCGTTCCATCGCAAATGGTACGTACCGGGCAACGCCATTCTCATCATCGTCGGCGACGTCGAACCCGCCGTCGCCATGGCCAAGGTGCGCCGATTGTTCGGCGACATCCCGAATTATCCGGTTCCCGCGCGGCCGGCGGTCAAGCTTCGGCCGGTCAAGGCGGAGACCTTCACGCTCGACAGCAACCTGCCCTACGTATTGGGCTTCATTGCCTATCGCTTGCCGGGCACCGACTCGCCGGACTACGCGGCGGCGCAAATCCTCGCCGACGTATTGAGCAGTCAACGCGCCGACCTGTATGGCATGGTGCCGGCGGGGAAGGCGCTTGCGGCGGAATTCGGCATGGCCGAAAGCTATCCGAAAGCCAGCGTTGGCTACGGAGTGGTGGCCTTGCCGGCGGGTCAGGAGGTCTCCGCCGCGATTGGCGACATGCGCGAAATTCTCACCAATTATGCGCGGCACGGGGTGCCCGAGGACCTGGTCGCGGCGGCCAAGCGCGGCGAAGTGGCGGGTGCCGAGTTTCAGCGTAATTCCATCCCGGGACTGGCCAATGTCTGGTCGAATGCGCTGGCAGCCGAAGGGCGCACGTCGCCCGACGAAGACGTCGAGGCAATCAAACGGGTCACGCTCGCCGACGTGAATCGCGTCGCCCGTGAATATCTCGACCGCCGCAACTCCATCACGGCCACGCTCAAACCCGTACCCACCGGTCAACCGGTGGCCTCGAAGGGCTTCGGCGGCGCGGAACAGGTCACGGTCGCGCCCAGCAAGCCGGTCGCGCTTCCCGCGTGGGCTGAGGCGTCGCTCGCGCAGCTCACCGTACCGGCAGATTACATCAAGGTCTCCGACACCCGGTTGTCTAACGGCATTCGCCTCATCGTCAACACCAATCACATCAGCCCGACCGTGTCGGTCGTGGGCTCGGTGGAAACCAATTCGGATCTCGAGACGCCCGCCGGCAAGGACGGCCTGGCCGATTTGCTCAACGATCTGTTCTCGTACGGCACCCTCACCCTGGACCGGCTGGCGTTTCAAAAGGCGCTCGATGACATTGCCGCGAACGAACGCGCCGGTTACAGCTTCTCGGTGGCCGTGCTCAAGGACCATTTCTCGCGCGCCGTCGAACTGTTGGCGGACAACGAGCTGCACCCGGCGCTGCCGGAGAAGGCGTTCGCCGTGGTCAAGCAGAAGACCGCGCAGTTCGTGGCGGGCAATCTGCAAAGCCCGCAGTACCGAACCGCGCGCGCCCTCGACGTGGCGCTGTTACCCGCCGGTGATCCGGTGCTGCGACAGGTCACGCCGGCGACGCTGAACACCGCCACTCTGGACGAAGTGAAGCAATTCTACGCCGCCACCATGCGCCCCGATTTGACCACGATCGTGGTCACCGGCGACGTCTCGCCGGACGAGGCGAAAAACGTCATCGAGAAATGGTTCGGCGGTTGGCAAGCGGTCGGCCCCAAGCCCGACACCACCCTGCCTGCCGTCCCATTGAACAAGTCGACGGCCGAGGACGTGGCCGATTCGCAAGCGGTGCAGGACTCGGTGGTGCTCGCCGAACAGCTGGATTTGAATCGCTTCAGTCCCGATTTTTATCCGCTGCAGCTTGGCAATCACGTGCTCGGCGGCGGATTCTACGCGACCCGCCTCTATCACGATTTGCGCCAGGTTACGGGCTACGTCTATACCGTGGGCCTGAACTTGGATGCGTCGAAATCGCGTGCCACGTATGTCGTCAATTATGGCTGCGATCCAGACAACGTGTCGAAGGCACGGGCGATCATTCGGCGCGATCTCGAGCAGATGCGCACCGAGAATGTCTCCGCCGCCGAGCTGCATCTCGCCAAGGCGCTGCTGCTGCGCCAGATTCCGTTGAGCGAGTCGAGCGAAGATGCCGTGGCGAGGGGCCTGCTCGGCCGCGCGCAAATCGGTTTGCCGTTGGACGAACCTATTTTGGCCGCGCGCACGTACTACAACCTCGATGCCGATCAGGTGCGGGCCGCCTTTGCGAAATTGATCCGCCCGGACGATTTGGTTCAGGTCGTGCGCGGACCGACGCCGCATTGAGCGATTCGTACCGCCATGGCATCCGCGACCCGCTCCTTGTCCGACCTGCCCGGCCCGCGGCGGTTGCCGTTGATCGGCAACCTGCATCAAATGGACACCGCGCGCATGCATCAGGCCATGGAGACGTGGAGCGAGCAGTACGGACCTTACTTCCGGTTTCGCGTCGGCCGCCGTGAACTTCTGGCGGTGTCGGACTCGGCCGCCATCGGTACGATCTTGCGCGACCGGCCCGCGGGTTACCGACGCACGCAGCTGCTCGAGACGGTGTTTCAGGAATTAGGCATCGCCGGTGTGTTCGCCGCGAACGGCGATGCGTGGCGCGCACAGCGCCGCATGGTGATGGCGGCCTTCGATACCCGTCACGTCAAGAGCTATTTTCCGTTCCTGGCCCGCGTCACGGAGCGCTTCTACCGGCGTTTGTGCGCGCACGCCCGCTGCGGCATCGAGTTCGATCTGCAGGCCGATCTGATGCGCTACACGGTCGATGTGGTCGCGGGACTCGCCTTCGGCGTCGACATCAACACTATCGAGTCCGACGGCGAAACGATCCAAACTCATTTGAATCACGTGTTTCCCATGCTGAACCGCCGGCTTGCCGCGCCCTTCGCGTATTGGCGATGGGTGCGGCTGCCCGCCGACCGCGCGCTCGATCGGCATCTTGAGATCGTGCACCGCGAAGTGAGCCGCCTGATCGGTCAAGCGCGTGAGCGACTCGCGTGCAATGCCGAATTGCGCGAGGCGCCTGCGAATCTCATCGAAGCCATGTTGGTCGAAAGCGAGTCGCCCGGTGCCGAGCTCTCCGATGAAGACGTTGCCGGCAACGTCTTGACCATGCTGCTCGCCGGCGAGGACACCACGGCCAACACGCTCGCCTGGTTGATGCACCTCGCGAGTCGCGAGCCCGCGGTGCTCGAACGGCTGAGCGACGAGGCCAAGGGAGTGCTCGGCGCGTCGCATTACGCCGAGCGCCTCGAAACGGTCTCCGCACTCAAGTTCACGGCGGCGTGCGCGCACGAAACCATGCGCCTGAAGCCGGTGGCGCCAATCTTGCTGCTGCAGGCCTCGGCTCCGAAGCTCGTTGGCGATGTGGCAATTCCCACGGGCACCGTGGTGGTGGCATTGATGCGCCGCGGCTCAATGGATGAACGCTACTTCGAGCGGCCGGAAGTTTTCGAACCGGAGCGTTGGCTCGGCACGACCGTGAACGAACGCATCTCCATGCCTTTCGGCGCGGGACCCCGGATTTGTCCGGGCCGCAATCTCGCACTGCTCGAAATCAGCATGGTGACGTCCATGATATTTCGCAACTTCGAAATCAAGGCCATCCGCACGCCCGACGGCCGTCCGGTGGAGGAATGGCTGTCGTTTACCATGGCGCCCTCGCCGCTGCTGATGACACTCGCGCCGCGCAGCTAGCTGACGCTGCCGTCAGCCGCGATTGCTCATTCCCTTGGTATCCGCCAGCGTCAGCGACTCATCCTCGATGTCCAAGCCGTCCGCATAGAGGGAGTCCTTCTCCCCATCGAGGTGCAGTTCGTCATCCGGATTGCGCTTCTTGGCGTGTGCCACGTGATCGACGGCCTCCACTTGGTCCGCGCCCTTAAGATTCTCACCGTGCAGCTCGCTGTCTTTGTCGTTACCCATAAAAGCGTCCTCGTGAGATCGTGAGATGAAGTCCGCTGACTGTACGGCCGACACGGGCAGTGCGGCAGAGGTCGATGAGGGGCGTGCACCGTAGGCAATTGCTGACGCGGCTATGCCTCGGCGATCTCGATCCAGGTCGGCGCGTGATCGCTAGTTTTCTCCCAGCCACGCACCTGGCGGTCCACACCGGCGGCCCGCAGGTAAGGCGCAGCAGAACCATTGAGCAGCAAGTGATCGATGCGTAAACCGGCATCGCGGCCATACGCATTGCGAAAGTAATCCCAGAACGTGTAAATGGTTTCGTTGGGATGCACGGTCCGCAGGGCGTCGGTCCACCCTTGTTCGAGCAGCCGCTGATAGACGGCACGCACCTCGGGGCGGAACAAGGCATCGTCGACCCAGCGTTCGGGTTTATACACATCCAAGTCGGTCGGTATCACATTGTAGTCGCCGGCGAGGATGACCCGGGCTTCGCCCTTCGCGAGACCCGCCGCATGGGTCTCGAAGCGCTCGAGCCAGCGCAGTTTATAATCGAACTTGGGACCCGGCGCGGGATTGCCGTTGGGTAGGTACAGGCAGCCGATGAGGATGTCACCGATGCTGGCCTCGATGTACCGGCTGTGCAGATCATCCGGGTCGCCTGGCAGCCCCCGACGGCTCTCGATCGGATCCCGACCGCGCGCAAGGATGGCCACGCCATTCCAACTCTTTTGACCGTGCCAGATCACGCCATATCCCGCAGCGCGGATTGCGGCTTCGGGAAACTTCTCCTGGGGTGCCTTGAGCTCCTGCAGACAGGCGACATCAGGCTGCGATTCGGCCAGCCAGCGCAACAGCACGGGCAAATGGCCGTTGACGCCGTTGACGTTGTAAGTAGCGATCTTCACGTGCTGTGCGCACCCTCTTCGTTGCGAGTCTTCGTTGCGAGCGCGGGAAATTGCCGACGCTTGATGACGATGCCCGACCGACAGCGTCCCGCCCGCGTGCGACGTCATCATACCGAGATGCGAAAAGCGTCGCTAACCCGCTACCAAGAGAAGCGGGACTTCACGCAGACCACGGAGCCGAACGGACGGCGGGCAGTCGCGCGGGCGAAACGACTGCGCTTTGTGATCCAAAAGCACGCAGCGAAGCGCTTGCATTACGATCTGCGGCTCGAACTCGACGGCGTGTTCAAATCCTGGGCCGTGACCAAGGGACCCTCGATCGATCCAGGCGACAAGCGGCTGGCGGTCGAGGTCGAGGACCACCCACTCGACTACGGCGACTTTGAAGGCACCATTCCCAAGGGCCAGTACGGCGGCGGCACGGTTCAGCTATGGGACCGAGGCTACTGGACCCCGGAGGGTGAAAAAAGTCCCGCAAAGGCCCTGGCCAGCGGTGATCTCAAGTTCACGCTCGAGGGCAAGCGTCTTTCCGGTAGTTGGGTGTTGGTGCGCCTGAAAGGCGATCGCTTCGGCGGTAAGCGCATCAATTGGCTGCTCATCAAACACCGGGACCAGCACGCCCACCCCGGCGAGGCGCAGCCCCTCCTCGATCTTGACCGTTCGGTCGCCTCCGGACGGTCCCTGGCGCAGATCGCTGCCGGGAAAGGCAAGGCGCCCGCGCCGTTCGTGCTGGCGGCCAAGCGCGCCAGCGCAGACGCGGTGTGGGAGACCAAAACCCCGACTACCCGGCGCAAGCCGCCCAAAGGGCCGGCACTGCGCTCGATGCCCGCTTTCATCGATCCGCAACTATGCAAATTGGTGGACCGTCCGCCCGGGACAGCGGGGTGGGCACACGAAATCAAACTCGATGGCTATCGAGCGCAACTCCGTGTGCAGACGGGAGACGCGCACATTCGCACGCGCAGCGGCCTCGACTGGACGAAGCGGTTCGCCGCCATCGCCGAGAGCGCCGCAAGGCTGCCCGACTGCATCCTCGACGGCGAGATCTGCGCGATCGATCGTCATGGCAACCCGAGCTTCGCGGCGCTGCAGGCGGCGCTGTCGGAAGACCAATCAGACCACTTGGTGTTCTTTGCTTTCGACGTGTTGGTCGAAAGCAAACAGGACTTGCGCTCGCTGCCTCTGGTCGACCGCAAGCAACGATTGCAATCCCTGCTCGAGGACGCCGACCTCGGCGACTCGTTGCGTTACGTGGCGCACGTGGAATCCAACGGCGATGAGGTCCTCGCGTCTGCCTGCAAAATGAACCTCGAAGGAATCGTCTCCAAGCGGCTCGACGCGCCATATCGATCTGGCCGGTCCGGCAGTTGGACCAAGGCGAAATGCCGCGCGGGTCATGAAGTCGTGATCGGCGCATGGACGACCGAGGCGGGGGCATTGCGCTCGCTACTTGCCGGCGTCAATCGCGATGGGCATCTTGTCTATGTAGGCCGGATCGGCACCGGCTATGGCGCCGCCGTTGCGGCGCAGCTGCTGCCCACCCTGAAGAAGCTCACGACCGCGGTGAGCCCCTTCGGCGGAGAGAACGCGCCGGCGAAAGAGAAAAATATCCGCTGGCTCGAGCCATCGCTCGTCGCCGAAATCGAATTTGCGGGATGGACCGAGACGGGCATGATACGTCAGGCCTCGTTCAAGGGATTGCGCGGCGACAAGCCGGCAAACGAGGTCGTCGCTGAGCAGCCGAGCCGCCTGGACGCGAAAGACACCGTCGTCATGGGAGTCACGCTCTCGAAGCCCGAGAAAGTGCTGTGGCCCGATGCGGGAGACGGCGAGCCGGTCACCAAGCTTGACCTCGCAAGGTACTACGAGGCGGTCGGCGAGTGGCTGCTGCCGCACGTCAAAGGATGTCCGTGTTCGCTGCTGCGAGCGCCGGATGGCGTCGGCGCAGAGCAGTTCTTCCAGCGCCATGCAATGACCGGTATATCCAAGCTCTTCACTCTGGTCAAAGTGAAAGGCGATAAAGCGCCGTACGTACAAATCGACCGCATCGAGGCGTTTGCCGCCGTGGCTCAAATCGGCGCCCTCGAGATTCATCCATGGAACTGCGCACCGGGCAATCCTGAGGTGGCGGGACGTCTGGTGTTCGATCTCGATCCCGCACCCGACGTCAAATTCTCGGCCGTGATCGCAGCGGCGCTCGAAATCCGCGAAAGACTCAAGCAGATGGGCTTGGATTCCTTTTGCAAAACCACCGGCGGTAAAGGCTTGCACGTGGTCACTCCGCTGACTGCCGGCAAGGACGCCGTGCCCTGGCCGGCAGCGAAGAATTTTGCACACATCGTCTGTGCGCAGATGGCGCAGGACTCTCCGACAAAGTATTTGGACACCATGGCGAAGAAGGATCGAGTCGGGCGAATATTCCTCGACTACCTACGCAACGATAGAACGGCGACCGCCGTCGCCGTACTCTCGCCGCGCGCACGGGCGGGCGCGCCGATTTCCATGCCGATTGATTGGAACAAGGTAAAAGCCGGACTTAAACCGCTGACCTACACGGTCCGCACCGGAGCGGCCATGCTCAAGAAGTCCAAACCGTGGGATCGATACTTGGAATCTGCCGGATCGTTACGCAGCGCAATTCGCAAAGTCACGCGCTGATTCAGCCTTACCATAGACCACCGAGCGCCACCGTGATCGCTTCGCCGTTGACGCCGCCGGCGGCGTCACTGCAGAGGAACGCAATGACCTCGGCAACTTCGCGCGGCTCCAGCACCCGCTTTCGCGGGTAGAGGTCGGCGCGCTCACGCCACACCTGCTCCACGCTGACGCCGCGCCGTTCGGACTCCGACTTGGCCGAGTACTCCGCCATTGCCGTTCGCACCCAGCCGGGCAAGACCGCGTTGGAGGTGACGCCAAAAGGCCCGGCATCCTGCGCGACGGCGCGCGCCAGCCCGATCACTCCGTGCTTGGATGCCGTATACGCGCTGCCCGCACGTTCCGCCTTCTCGCCCGCGGTCGAACTCGTGAAAACCAGCCGGCCGAAGCCGCGTTGGCACATGCCGCCCACGGTCAGCCGCGCAAGTTCGAACGGACCGTCCAAGTTGACCCGCATGGTCTCGCGCCACACCGCGGGATCCTGTTCCCACACCAGCCGCTCGTGCGCTGAGCCGATGCCATGGTTCACCACCAAGAGGTCGATTAGTCCCAGCCGTTGCTCCGTGGCAGACACGGCCGCCGCGCAACCCTCGGCGGTGCCGAGGTCGGCCGCCACGTACTCGAGTCCAACGTCCTTCAATTCAGATTCACTGCGCGCCACGATCATCACTCGCGCGCCCGCTGCGGCCAGCAACAGCGCCGCCTCGCGCCCGATCCCCCGCCCACCGCCCGTCACCAACGCCACTCGTCCGTGCATGCCTCACCTCTCAACGTCATGCCCATGAGCGGCAAAGGGTAGCGTTATGTCGCCATTACGTCATGGCGTTCTTGACGGCAACTTCTTTCATATGTAATATTTTTCTGACATATGAAAGAACGCGCACCCAACGGCGACCAATTGCTGCTCATGCTGGCGGCGCTGGCCAATCCGCACCGGCTCCGAATCATTGCGGCGCTGGCCGCCGGCGGACGCAACTACGTGAGCCAACTCGCCCGCGACCTCGGCATCAGCCGGCCGCTGCTGCATCTGCACCTGCAGCGGCTGGAAGAGGCCGGCCTAGTGGCCGGCAAACTCGAGCTATCGCCCGATGGCAAGGCGCTCAACTATTTCGAAGTCACGCGTTTTGATGTCGAACTGACTCCGGCGGCCATCGCCACGGCCGCACCGTCCCTTACGTCCAAATCCGAACCCTAGAGGTCCCTATGTCAGAGAATGCTTTTCTCGCTGCCTTTTTCTTTCCCGCTGCCGCGTTCGTAATCATCTTTTTCATGAAATACGTGTCCGCCGTGCTGCAAGCGAGGGTGCGCCTCGGCCAGGACGAAGCCTATCGCGAGATTGCCTCCAAAGCCGCCGCCTCCCAAGCCGAGACGGCGGCATTGCTCTCACAAATCCTCGCCCGCGTTACCGTGGTCGAAAAAATTCTCAAGCAAGTGGAGTAAATACAAATGAAAGACGTATCGCTGTTCCAACTCTATGTCTTGCGGGCCCTGTATCTGTTCATCGTGGTGGGACTCGGTGTGTATCTATGGCCCAGCATCATCGATCCCGATCGACATTGGGGACTGATCCAGGGGCAATCCTCCTGCATGCTCGCCGCGTTTTCGTTGCTCTGTGCGCTGGGGCTGCGTTATCCGCTGCAGATGCTGCCCGTGCTCCTGTGGGAGGTGCTCTGGAAGACGCTGTGGCTCATGCTCGTGCCGCTGCCGCAGTGGCTGGCGGGGCACGTCGATGACGCGATCAAGCCCTCGATCTTTGCATGCGGCATGGTGGTGCTCGTCTATGTCGCCATTCCCTGGCGTTATGTGATCGAGCAATGCGTGCACGCGAGCGGCACTCGCTGGCATTGAATCAGGCGCGCCGCCGTACCCTCCCAAGCGCCTGAAGTCTGACAGCCCCGTGCGACTTCGGGCCATGGGAACGAGGCGAGGGAAAAGTTAAACTTTTCCATCAAATCTGCGGTCCATGGCATGTTGGAATCATTTGAAGGTGCACCATGCAGCCTCGTCCACTGGCGCTTGTCGCCGCTGTCACCGCGCTAACCGCGTTCATATCCGGCTGCGCCACGCCCCCGCAATCACCGGCGGCGGCGAATTTGGCGAATCTGACCAAACCTGAAAATCTTCCCGGAAAGCCCGCCTGCTTTTGGAAGTCGAACTTTCAAGGCGACTGGACGGTATTGAATGATTCGACGCTGATCGTGCGCGCGCCGCTGCCGAAGGACGCGTACGTCGTCAAGCTATTCGAACCCGTGTTCAACCTTGGTTTCAAACAAGGACTGGGCTTCGAGGACAAGGAAAACGTAGGCCAGATCTGCAACCATGGCGACGACTATCTCCTGGTTCCCGGCTGGCAGCCGCCGAACGTGCCGATCGTGGCGGTTCACGCGCTTACCACCGACGAGGAAAACCATTTGCTCTCGGCCGCCGGCTTGCCGATACCTCGCGCGCACACCGCCGCGCAGACCTCGCCTGTGAAGCAACTCCCGAACTAAGGAGCAGTTTTCGACCCGGTCTCGAAGCGAAGCCACGCCGGGTGGCATAATTCGGTGAATTGACCACAAATTCACAAGCCGAGATGCGGGCCGCATATGCCAGAGCGCTGGCGGCGCTGCGCGCCGGGCGCGCCGCCGCCGCCGAGCGTGAACTCATCGCCATTCAGGCGAACGCGCCCGGCGAAGTCAACAGCCTGCGGCTCCTGGGCGCGGCCCTGCTCGATCAAGGGAAGCTGGTGCCGGCCGTCGAGACGCTGCAGCGTGCGGTGAGCGCGGCACCGAGTTTCGTGCACTCCCGGGTCGATCTGGCGCGCGCCTATCGGGCTGCCGGTCGCCCACAAGAGGCCCGGGCGGAACTGAAGCGCGTGCTGCAATCCCATCCCGGGCTCCCTCTCGCCTGGCTCGCCTATGGCGATGTGCTGGTCGAACTCGAAAAATACCCGGACGCGCGCTTTGCCTACGAGCGGGCACGGCTCACCGATCCCTATCGAGCACGGATCGAGGAAGCCACCGCGGCGCTGGTGGCGGAAGATGTCAAGCGGGCTGAGCCGCTGTTTCGCGACATACTAAAAGAGGATGCCAGCCACACGGCGGCATTGTGCGGGCTCGCCGCCGTGTCCCTGACCGTCAGCCGTGGTAGGGATGCGCTGCGTTTGTTGCAACATGCGCTGAAGCAGTCGGCGCATCTGCCACTCATCTGGCGCGGACTGTGTCAAACGCTGGTGGATTTGGGACGCCTGCCCGAGGCCGAATCGGCGGTGCGCCGGCTGCTCAAGATCGAGGCGGAGAATCCCAAGAACTGGGTGCTGCTCGGCACGGTCTACAGCCGGCTGATGCGCCAGCCGGACGCCTTGCTCGCCTTCGAGGAGGCGGTAAAGTTGAACCCCGGCGAAGTGCGGTTACGGCTGACCATCGGGCATCTGCACAAGACCCTGGGCCAACGCCGCGAATGTGAAGCCGCCTATCGCCGCTGCCTCGAGATCGACCCGAAATTTGGCGAAGCGTACTGGAGCCTCGCGGACCTCAAGACCTACGTGTTCAGCGATGCCGAGATCGCGGCCATGCAGTCCTTGCTGCAAGGCGAGGGCGGCGACGACCAAGATCAAGCCCAGCTGCACTTCGCGCTGGGCCGCGCGTTCGAGCATCGCAAGAATTACCCGCTCGCCTTCGAGCATTACGCGACCGGCAACCGCAGGCGGCGCAGGACTGTTCCGTTCGACATCGGCCGCTTCGAGGACAAGACGCGCCGCGTCAAGGAAACCTTCGACCCCGCGTTTTTCGCAGAGCGCGCCGCCACCGGCTGGCCAGATCCCGCGCCGATCTTCATCGTCGGCCTGCCGCGCTCGGGGTCCACTCTCATTGAACAGATTCTGGCAAGTCACTCGCGAGTCGAGGGCACCTTCGAGCTGCCGAACGTGCTCACTCTGGTGCGCGAGTTCGATCACGCCGATGCAGGGCACGACGCCTACCCTGAGAAGGTCCGCGACGTACCCGGCGAAGGAATCGCGATGCTGGGGCGTCGCTACCTCGAAGAAACTGCCGCGATACGTACCGGACGCGCGCACTTCATCGACAAGATGCCGAACAATTTCAGCCATATCGGACTGATTCACGCCATGCTGCCGCGTGCGGTCATCATCGACGTGCGCCGTCATCCGCTGGACGCGTGCTTCAGCACGTTCAAGCAGTACTTCGCCGAAGGGCAATCCTTCAGCTACGACCTCGACGATCTCGGTCGGTACTATCGCTGCTATCTGGAGCTCATGGATCACTGGGACCGCGTGCTGCCGGGCAAGGTGTTGCACTTGCGCTACGAGCACTTGGTGCGCGATCCCGAGACCCACATCCGCCGGCTGCTCGAGCACTGCGGACTCGGATTCGAACCCGCCTGTCTCGCCTTCCATGAAACCAAGCGTCCGGTGCGCACCGCGAGCGCCGAACAGGTGCGCCAGCCGCTGTACGCCTCGGGTGTTGGCTATTGGCGGCATTTCGAGACGCAACTCGCACCGCTACGGTGCAGCTTAGGCGACATTTTGGAGCGCTTCGCCGATTGATGCCGGACACATTTCTTATTGAACGATCGATCATCTTCTCGACGCGAATGCGTTGACAGCCCGCGGTCTCGCAGGACATCATCCGTTCACCTGATGCACGCAGCCGTGCCATAGAAAACAAGGGGATGTCTCATGCGCAAAAATGGATCGCGTTCCGTGGCCCATGCGTGCGGCCGTGCAACTGCGGCACGGCCAAATTTTGCACGTTCGAAGCTCGCGCTCGCCATCGCAGCGGCACTGTCAGGCGCGGCCGCGTGGCATGGCGCCGTGGCGCTCGAGACCGACGCCTCCAGCGACGCCTCAACCCTCGATGAAGTGATCGTCACGGCACGCAAGCGTGCGGAGAACCTGCAAGACGTGCCGGTGAGCATCGATGTGTATACGTCCAAGGATCTGCAGAATCTCAATATTTCTCAATTCGAAGATTACGCCACCATGACGCCGTCGATTTCCTTCGTGAGCGCGGGTCCCGGCACCCAGACGTTCGTGATGCGCGGCGTCTCGGACGGCAGCAACCCCAATGAATCGGGTTCCGCATCGACCGCGTTTCTGATCGATGACATGTCGATGAACTATTACGGCACGACGCCGGACATGCATCTGTACGACATCCAACAGATCGAGGTGCTGAACGGCCCGCAGGGCACCACGTTCGGGGCGGGTGCCTTCGCCGGCGCGCTGCGGTTCGTGACCAACAAGCCCGATCCGAAGGCGTTCAGCGCCGGCATCGATCTGGACGCGGGCAAAATCGAGGCCGGGCGTGATAACGTCGTGGTCGAAGCCTTCGTGAACATTCCTCTGATCGAGGATTGGACGGCGATCCGCATTTCTGCGTATACCGATTACCACGGCGGCTTCATCAACAATTTGGACACCACCCGGTACTGGGTGAACGGGACGGTGTCGAACAATTCACAGTGGGCAGGCCGCGACTACAACAATGAAAAAGTGAACGGCTTTCGCGCGGCGATCGGCCAGGTGATTGCCGACGGCTGGAAGGCGACCTTGACCACCAGCTATCAGAGCATGATTACCCACGGGGCGTGGGACCAGAACACCAGCACGGGTGGCGCGGTCGATTATTACGGTAATCTGCCGGACGGGCCGGCGCGCTCCATTGGCCAGGACAACGTGATCCGCTTCGGCCCGGAGAACAAGGAGTACTACACCAAGACGCTCGACTTCCATCTCGACGGTGACGTGGGGATCGGCGATCTGGTCTACGCGAGTACTTACTGGGCCCAAGACCAACGCTGGGTGAATGAGTACTCCGAGTATATGCAGTACATTCACACAGGTTCACTGACGGCGGCCTCGCAGCAGGGTTACGATTGCCTCACCGATCCCGTGTCGTCCGGCGGCACGCAGCCCTACAGCGGCTGCAAGGTTCCGACCCAGTATTACGATAACGTCTATAACATCGACCGTTGGTCGAATGAGCTGCGTCTGCAATCGAAGGACGGCGGGATTTTCCACTGGCTGGCGGGCGCGTACTGGGAGAAGACCCGCGAACTCGAGAGCCAGTACTACGCCATGGCAGGACTGCAGCCGAACGGCGAAGCGTACCAGGCCACCGCCAGTTACTATTACAACGCCGGAGCACAACCGCCGCGGCCCGACGATTGGTACAGCTACCAGGGGCGCTCCGATTACCTGGAAACCACGGAATTCGCCAACGTCACGTTCGACGTCACGCACCGGCTG
>Ga0209208_10001603_pt1 | contig 32035 bp, 15 predicted proteins | sample S1TSphfallax_3_FD_187694 | JGI IMG/M metagenome (GOLD analysis project Ga0209208, IMG submission 187694) | Host-associated microbial communities from peat moss isolated from Minnesota, USA - S1T2_Fd - Sphagnum fallax MG (SPAdes) (version 2) | ecosystem: Host-associated > Plants > Peat moss >...
CTCCCTCCCCCCCAACTTAGGGCATTGTGCCACACTAATTCATGGAAAATTTTCCTTGGAACCCAAAAAATAATAATAATGCAATGAATCCTTATGTCTATAGCAAAGGTTTTGTTTTCCCCAAAATTCTCAAGTAGGTCCATTCATGAGGATCTTAGCATTTATTAGCATTAAATGGTGACTATGCTAAGTGAATTGTAACATTTTTACAAAATTGCTATTACAAATGATGATTTAGGAAATGCCTAAATCTAGATTTGACTAAATAATCATTTGTAATTCAATAAATGGAATTTTTTTTTTAAGAATCACAAAATTTTCATGTTTTTTACTTTTTGAATTGCAAATTTATCAATTAACAAACTTTTCAACCAAAAAAAAACACATTGATCTATAAAGCACTTTAAACAAAAGATGTTTCAAAATATAATCATTACATGCATATGCATTATATAGAGTAGCGTCCAAATCGGGTCACTTTTTCTCCCTCCACCTCATGAATTTGTTTGTAAAGGAAAATTTTAATAGAAACCTCATTATGTATTTTTTGAATTTTTTGATTATGGAAAAGTGACAATCATTATTTTTTGGCTAAATAGACAAATTTTATAACCAAAAAAATAATAATTAAATTTTTTCCAAAAACACATTTGCCAAATAGACTATTTTTTCACTAAAATCATCACCTATTTCATTATGAAAGGTATGATTGACAATAACTTATAGATGGAAAAGCAAGGGCAATCCATGCACTCCAAATTCTATGCACATTCCTTTGGACAAGTAGGGACAAGATAGGTGGTGTTGGACCCCATGGTGTAGAAGTGCACCTTGTCCTGCCGTCTTCTTCCATCTTTTCATACCTACCCATCTATTGTGACAAGGAATGTGTTGATGACAACTTTTTCAAAAGAGCACAAATGATTGTAAGAATAGTGAAACAAAATTCATCATAATTTATTTTTGAAAGAATATCAAAAGAATATACCTATAATGAAAACCATTGGTGGCAAGTGAAGAAGAAAAAGGAAGAAGAAAATGGAGATCCTTGAACTTGAATTAGGGTATGTTGTGGATTGCATGTTTGGTGTATTTGACTTGTAAGTTGAAGGTGATGCAAAAATGATTGAATGTGCTAAAGGTGAACATCATAATATGTGTGTTCATGTTTTCAAATCCAATAATGTGTCACAATTTAAATGTTCCAATAATTGACTTAATTATAAAATAATGTCCTTGGAACAAGGTGTTTTAAAAATAAACCTCGTACTTTTATTTCGAGTAAACATGTATTTGAAGAGCTTTATTTTAAACTAACACTTATTTTGAAAACACCTTGCTTGAAATGTGTTACCTTGCATGAAGCATTAGGCACAAATACGTGGTATTTAATGAATAAGGGTCCAAACAACATATATCAAACATTTTTTATTTTTTCATTATGATAAATGATAAATTAAATCAATGATAATTTTTTTGGATGAACTTGTACAATAATATGTTTAATGCATTATGAGAATTATTTAATACATTTAAAGTAAATTTAATAAATATGAAATATTCATAAACATTCCTAAACAATGTAACAATTTCATTTTATCATTAAAATTTTTAAAGGATTGGAAATTAGTTGTAAATGAATTAGTGAATTTTTGTAAACCCACACGTACATAAAAATATAATGTAACATATTTTTGAGGCATACAATTTTTTTAATTTTTTTTAAAATCATGATTTTAGAAATATTTTTCTTAAATAAAAAAATATTGTTCTTTCATATTAGTGTGATTGGTTAATCCATCATTAATTAAGATTCACATCATTGGCTCATTATATTGTGAGACACCCATTGTTTGCTAAATATCACAAGATAAAAGAAAAATAAAAAACAATGTCGCAACCCCACTTTGGAGTAAGTGTGAGGATAAGACTCACATTCCCAAAAGTGGGAACTTGGAGTCCTCCGGGACTCCTGCAACTTCAGAACTCAACAACAAAGGGAAAACACCACGCCTTAGGGTGTTCTTTATATTGTTGGAAAGGTTTTGAAGTGTAAATGTCAAAAATGGCCTTGCATGAGCCATTTGGACATCTGCAGCACAAGTTATGGGCAAAAGAAGGGCCAGGAGTCAAACTAGCAGTTTGACTCGCGACCACAAAAAGTCAAGAATCGACCCGATCCCGATGTGTGTAGATGGAGTGTGACACACCATTGGAAAGCTCTTGAGGAGAGCTACAAGTTTGCTTTAGACCTCATCTTAATCCGAGGTTTAAGCTGAGAGCTATGAGTTCCCAAGCTATGAAACTCCTCCTTGGGAGTCCCGGGAATAAAAGCCATTTGGATGTGGGTGCCACGGAACAACACAAAGAATATTATATGTGACGCACTCCCAAGTCCCGGGGTGAACCCACTTGAGGGTTCACCAAAATGTAGTGTGAAAAGTTGGGACTCGGAAGGCGCTCCTGGCTTCCAACTCTAAAAAGGGGTAGAGGGTCGAGTTGGGAGCCCAGGGATTAGACTAGGAAGAAGGTTTAGTATATCAAGCTTGAATCTGCACCAAAACAAACCACCCACGTGCTTAGTTCACATCCTGGGACACCCTTGGGTGTTGGGACAAGCCACGGGCACTTTGGACCACAAGACACACCACGGCCTGGACTCAAGGGAAGCCACCACCTTCCCCCATATAGTATTCTCTGCGCCACTCCGCCGAGACTACATCCAAATGGCTCTTTTTCTCGGGACTCCCAAGTTGGAGTCCCGAAATTGTCCCGAAACTGTCTCGGGTGGAGTCCCGGGACTTTGGGAGCTCATAACTCCCGATTGCAAAGTCTGATCGTGACGAGGTCAAAACCAAACTTGTAGCCCTCGTCAAGATCTTTCCAACGACGTATTGCAATCTCAATTCGGAGGTTGGGAAGAGGTCGATTCCTGACTTTTAGTGGTCGGGAGTCAAATTGCCAATTTGACTCCCGGCCCTTCTTTTGCCCATAACTTGGGCTGCAAATGCCCAAATGGCCAATGCAAGGCCATTTTCGATATCTACGCTTCAATACCTTTTCAATGACACTAAGAACACCCTAATGCGAGGTGTTTTGGGCCTTGCTGTCGAACTCTAAACATTCGGGAGTCCCGGAGGACTCCAAATCCTCACTTTTTCCAAGTGTTGGGCTTCACCCCCACACTTGGCCAAAGTAGGGTTGCGACAATATGGGGGAAGGTGATGGCTTCCCCCGAACCCGGTCCGTGGTGAGTCAAGTGAGTCTGTGTTGCCCGTGGCTTGTCCCAACACCAAGGGTGTCTTCGAAGGTGAACTAACCCTCTTGTGGTTGGTTTTGTGTAAGACCGAGTAACTAAATAGTTGTCCCTCTTCCTAGTCTAATCCCGGAGCTTTCAGCACGCCCCTCTCACCCCCTTTTAGTGCTGAAAGCTGGGAGCGGCACCAAGTTCCAACTACTTCCGCCGTTGACATAATTGGACCCTTTTTGGGTCTAACAAGGAACTTGGGGGCACGTCAAACAAGGAGTTCCAAAAAGGAAATTACCTACTCCAATGGGCTTATCATTCATGGAAGACAAATTTCATTTGATAATAAAGACTAATGTGAACCCATTACAAAATAGGGAAACTCAACTTATGACCATTGTTTTGCAATGTATGTATCGATTTTTTTGAAGAGCCAAATATGAAAGGAAATCATGCTTGAATTGAATAATTTTCAAGTGTTACCATGTCCTCAACTGATTTTCCCTTCCAAAACCTGATTTTCTGAAATTTATTTGAATTTTCATTGGTAGAAATCACTTTTAAATCAATATCTCCCACATTCTGAATCCAAATCTTACCAAATAAATTATGTTAAATCCTGCTCATCAAAATCTTTCCAACACACACAACCTAAAGCATCCCAATTCAAAGGATTTCATGACTATAAAATAAAACAAAACAAACTACCTTTCTTAATAGATAGTTATTTGTAAAATGACCCTTTTTTAGCCCTTCTTTTAGCCCTCACCCCTTTTCAACCTTTAAGCATTGTTATCGACGAAATAATTTAATATTATTAAATATCGTTATAATATTTTTTAACTCATAATTAAATGCACAAGGTTCAAGAATTTTTTTAAGATATAATACATGCAACAATAATGGTTGAAAATAATTAAGAAAAAAAAGACAAGATTAAATTCATATTTGGCCAAATTTGGTGTTAATTTTATTTTCACTTCCTATTGAATTTCAATGTATTTTTTCCACTACTTTGAGATTTTGCCCCCTTTATGACCAAACAAAGGGTATTGGTGCTATGCTTTCATTAGTTCGTAAATATTTCTATTTTTTTTTCAAAATTAAGATTGGAAAAAAATGTTTAAACTATAGGAATATAACTTCAAAACAAAACAAAACAAAAATTGTATGCATGTTTTCATGTGTGTAATTTTGTTAGTTTCAACAATGTTGGGTATTGATTTTATAACATGTAACATATTGATTTTCATTTTTTTGAATCCAATAATGTGGTAAAATGTTTGAATATTTATTATCATTTTTTTTCATCCAATGATGTGATTTATTCTCATATTTTCAAATCCCAAAACATAGATTTTTAAAAATCTGAAAATCCAAATATTTATTTTTGTCTAGCCAAATAAGACATGGGAATGACTTTTAATGTGATAGAACATCCAAACATGCATCATCATCTTATCAAATCCAATGGTGTGAATGATATTTAATGTGCTAAGATATTTAAATTTATTCATTGACCATGTTGTCAAATCTAGTGATACAATGATTGTTAACATGCTAGAAAATCCAAATATATAATATCATCTTTTCAAATCCAATAGTTGTGCATGATTGTTAATGTGCAAAAATTAATGTGTTTTTTGCATGGAATTGTTTTTCAACATATTGATAAAGACATGAAGTTTGTTTCTCTCAAGATTTTCACCATTTTAATTTTAATGATTGGAATTATTTTGCTAAAAATATAAAAAACATGCTCGAAAAATACCTACAATTCGAGTAATTCATTATGCAAAAAACTAGTTTTCCAACAACATATACATGATTCTAGGTTTGTAAAATTGTTTATGACACTTTGAATATGCAATTTAAACTATTTGTTTTTATCATTAGTTGTTTCCATGGTTGTAATCATAAATACCATATAAAATCATTTTTTCATAACCATAATCAATGGGGATGCAATCACAAAGGACATATCAAACCTAAATACCTAGCCTAACCTATTCACCTATACCTACGTATTAACCTACTTTACTTCAAGGTTATTAATGTCACACCTTGTCACATTGCTTTAGTTTAGATGCTAATGTTAACATCATGTTAGTTTAGGATCAACTTAAGTCAAAGCCATAAATTTTCACAATGGTAAAATTTTTATCCCCATGGTGATCAAAATTTAATCATTGCATAATTTTGGGAGATAATAATGATTAACTAGACTTGGGGTCTTCGTCCACATGGTGATTGAAATTTAGTTAAAAAATAAATAAATAATCCAAACTATCAAGATGTAATAATTAAATTTCAATTTTCATTTCAATGGTTAATTTTTTTATAATCCTTTTTTCCAAAGTTCATTTCAAAAATTAAGTCATCACAAGGATCGGGGTGTCCACAATGACTAAAACCAAGTCCACCTCAGTCATAGACTTGTGGCAATTGGATTCCAATCTTGACCATCAAAAATAAAAAGAAATCCATGATGGTCAAGATTGATTTTATGAATTTTTCTCCCCATGATTGAACCCTAATCACCTTTGGTGACCGAACTCTAATCACATTTGAATTGATAGTAATAAGAAAATATAATTTTTAATTTTAAAAAACAATGAAAATGTATGGTCAACATAATCATTGATTTAACAAATTGATGCATTTGTTATGATGTTGACAAGATGGGTAACATCAAATATGACAAATAATGCCTAAAAAAATGTTAATCTATGTCAAGAAAACATTCATCGATGTTAAAAAGATGTTAGGTAATGTTAAGAAAATGTTGATAAACATCAAGGAAAAATAATTCCAAACAAAACAATGAAAGTTCGATAAAAATGTAAAACAATTACTATTGTTAAGGATGCCAAGAGGCACATTAAAATAATTGTGTTACAAACGCATGTCATATATGAATACATGACCAATTTTGGTTAGAATAAAATGTTTTAGTCATGGATCCTATTTTTTGTGTAATGATTGTTGTTAATTAATTTTAGATCTTTCTTAAGATGACCACCAACAATGCAATGGGCAACTCATTACAAAAATGACATGATCGAAAATGATCAAAATATTTATCATCTTTTCAAATCCAATAAGGGACCTATTATAATGTGCTACAATATCCAAATATGTTCATTTTCAAAACACAAATGTTGTGAATCATTTTAATGTGTTGAATTGCAAACCCCTTTTTTTTTTTTTGTCTTTAGTTTCCACCTTTATTTGGATACATTATGATTTAATCTTAACTTATTATTATTATTGTTATTATAATTAAAGGTTGACGTTGTTTTGTAAAACCATTTCCACAAATTTTATTTCAACTGTTAAATATATAATTTTATCGTATTTGTTAATATTATAAGTGTAATTAATTGATTTTTGTGTCCTATTCAAACATTTTTAAAGGTGTTTTCTTAGGTGGGATAAATAGACATTCACTAGCTATATTTGTTGGTGTTGTCAATGTTAGTTTTAATGCAAATTGTTTGAAATGTGAATTGACAATTAAAAAATTCATTACATTTTGAAACATGCTTCAAAAAAACCCTTTATCACCTAAGATAATGGTGATTCACCTTATTAAGCTTGTCATGTTTCTAGATGAAACAATAACAAGCTTATTTCATAATATGTGATGACAACAACAATGGGCCTTTTGTGAATTCTTAAGTGGAATGATATTGGGCTTCTTCCATAATATGTGACAACAATAATGATTTATGGCAAAGAGGTGTTATTATGGACCCAATAATTGACAAAAGGTTATCAACCATAATTTATTGTAAGAAAGTTAGAATGCTTTTTTCATCCATAAAAAGAACGACAATGAAAATTTCATCCAAAAATGAAAGGTTACATATTTATTTTTAGGCCAATGAGAGTTGTTGTCGATATGTTGTGCTAACTAGTTAAGTTGCTAATGGCACAAAGGTTGCCAAAGGTTATTATGGGGTATAACTCACAACTTGAGAACCAATTAGACCATGGTTGACATTCTCATTACACATTCAAAAATGGGCACACCTTTAACCATTGTGTCAAGGTCGCTTGCAAGGTCACTTGCAATAACACCTCACACAATGGTCAAGGTTTCCCCATTCTTTAAAGTACAAAATTTTGCATCACCTTTAAAAATTAAAAAAAATGAAAAAAATGAAAACAAAATTCCATTTTTACCCATTCTCTTAAATGAAAGATTTTGCCTCACCTTAAAAATAAAAATAAAAATAAAAATGATTCCATTTTTGAGAAGGGAGGATTATGTTTAAGTTATAAGTGGTCCCTAACAAGGAAAAGAAGACAAAGGAAGGACACATAATTAATGATAAGTCTTAGATGAGATTTCTACAATTCAAGGGCTCAAAATTGGCATAGTATTCTCCCAAAATCCTTAATGCTCACTCATGTGTGTAAACCCTAAACCCTCAAAACCCATCATTCAGGCACGTACCTAGTACTTACCTACCTACCTCCCAGTACCTAACCCTGGGTTCAAGGTAACTAGTCTAGTCATAGGGTGCCTAGGGTCGGTGTCGTCGCTTGCCCTTTGCGTCGGAAGTCTGTCGTAGTGGTCGTCGTCGTCGCTTGGCGGTGAGTGCGTGTGCGTCCGTTGCGCGATTTTGCGTTTTGTTTTTGCGCTTCTTGGTTTCTGAATTGCTGCACTTGTTGGCTCAACTTTCTTATTCTCTGGCTTCTTTATTTTCTTTTGGGTTATCCCCTCCCCCCCAATTTTTTTTTGGGTGTACTTGAAGAGTGCTCGTTGCAGAGGTTTTGGGTTGTTTTGAGTCTCCCTGTGTTGTTTTCTGGATTGTGATTGAGGTTGCTGTGGGAGGGCACGGCAGGGCAGGGTAAGTGGTAGCATTTGTTTTTGGAACTAATTAAGTGCTTCTCGCTGCGTCAATTCTTTCAGTGAATGTGTGGATGATGCGACAAGCCGAACTGTGCACCTGAATTAGGGTTTGGAGTTACGCTCGTCAACAGCAAGCATCAACAACTCGATGTCAGATATATAGTTCTTTCTTGCTGCCATGTAAGTGCTTGCACAATGGGTTTCTAAAAACGGATTTCAAAGTAGAGATTTCAGTAAACTTAATACAGTGGGAATGTGTTTGTATGTGGCAAGTGGAACTGTGCACCTGCATTAGGGTTTTTAGTAACGCTCATCACAGCAGGCATCAACAATTGGATGTCAGACATATAGTTCTTTCTTGCTGTCATGTAAGAAGTGCTTACAATACGGAATTCTAAAAATGTACTTCAAAGTAGAGGTGTCAACAATACGTATACAGTGGGAATAGTTCTTTCAATGTGTGGATGATGCGGCAAGCAGAACTGTCCATCTAAATTAGGTTGGAGTAATGCTAATCACAGCAGGCATCAGTAACTGGATGGCAGACTTATATTTCTTTCTCACTGTCATGTAAGAAGTGCTTCTAAATGGATTTCAAAGTAGAGAGATGTCAGTAATAAGTAAGTATACAGGGGGGATAGTTTGGAGGTCTATTACAGTCCTTGGCATCCTGCTGTGCATGCATGTTTTCAGTTTGTGAAATTGCAGAATTTTGGATTTTCCAGATGGTATGCAGCCCATTGCAGTTGTGGATGGAGAGGGGAAATGCATTGGAGGGGACTCAACAGACACAGAGCAGCAGCTATGTGATCGGCGAGGTCATCCAGGGCTGGAAGGGAGAAGAGGATGAGTATGTGGATATTGACTCATCTGATGATGACAACAAAAAAGGCACCACCAATCAGTCCTCTAGAGACCTGATAGGTACAGCCCTACCTTCTTCTACTATCCATTTCTCAAAGGGGGCTGGAATTCAGGAATGGTGGGAACCTTAGGGTAATTTCTTTTGAGGGCTTTACACATGCATTGAATTGCAATATGGTTGATAAGGGTGCTCTATATCATCATTTGGATGCATGCAAACTGGTTGTGAAGAATCCACACAAACTGGTTGCAAATCTCCTTCTCTTGCAGACTCATGCTGGAAAGAACCCTAATTGCCATTGCAAGGCAGGAGCCATACCAAGCATATGCAATCTTTGAGAGATTTCCAATCTCTGACTTTTGCGTGAAGTCAGCCCTGTAAATATATGAAGACAGTGTTTGGTTCCCCTTGTCCATTAGGGTTTGACATGTGTCTTGTCCTGGTACATCGGTAGTGAATGCTGTCACAGCCTTTCATTGGGGAAGTCTTCAGGGCCACATCTTTCTGCTTGTCTGCAGATGGGGAATATATAGCTTAGGATCTTCCTCCGTCTGGGCTGTTGTTAGGCAGCAGCATTTAACTGCTTTTTGGCACCTTACCTTACAAGTCATGGCCAGGGTTTGTTGGTTCCCCAATAAATTTCAGTATTATTACTCTTCTAATGCTGGTGCGTTTGGTTCAAGTGCAGGTGAGGAGCGGCATCAAGATGATGGTGTGGGAGAGTCCCAAGCTTCTATTGGGCCCTCCCACTGGCCTTCCAAGCATGGGAGATTGTTTCAGGGACCTATTAGTGTCATGCATGTCAATGAGCAGGTGATACCATGTGAATCACATAAATGTGTTGGTCTTTCCCATGACGACAGCAGCAAGTTGGAGTCAGGTGACAAAAGGGAATCAAAAGCAGAAAGAAACTTGCAGGTCTTTTGACTCATTTTTCATACTTCACATGTTTGTTTATTCCAGCTTCTTCTGATTATTCTTTGTGGATTAGACACTTAGGTGATGTATATTTGGCATTTAGGGTTTAGGTTTATGTGTGTTTTTAAGACTGAATGTGAGTTGTTATTTTTGTTTCGTTCAAAACTCAAAGAACCTAACAGGATTCTGAATTGCTAAACCTCAGAATTTTCTCCCAGATTAGCATGAAGCGGAAGATGCCTGATTCAGACCACCCTTCAACTTCAAATGTAGTCAAGCACCTGAGAACAGGCACATCTGGTATCAGGGGAGCCAATGATAGGGCAAGGAGCCAAAATTGTGATCAGATGGAGAGGGAAGCTTCCATGGTGCTGGGGAAGAGAAAGTTGCCATCGGGAAGCTTTAGTAGTGAGCAGGGGTCTCCTCCTACAAGAAAGTTGCCAGGTGGCAAAAAACTCAAGGGGTTTGCTGTTGGTGAGAAGGAGCAGGAAGCTATGAACCATAAATACCAAGTTGAAGTCTCTCCATCTCTTGAAACCACAATGACAGAATCCAGCAATATCCGTTCAAGGCTTGTTTGGGTGAAGGTACAATTTGTCTTAGTTTGCTTATCTCAAATAATAGAATACCTTTATAGAATGAGTCTTTATGTACATGCATACTGCTGGTTTGTATTCATTCTTCTTTTCTCTCCACCATCATCTCTTTGTCAAGTGCCTAGCCTTTTTGCCAGGCAAGTTTTCTTGTTACTTCCAGAAATACAATGCCAAGCCTGGTATGCAGATCTTCGTGCAGCAACAGTGTTCACAGTACTTTGAACTTGCAGTCCCTCCTGCTCTTGGTGTTTTGGGAATTCTTGCTTGGATGATCTTTGATGCTGTCCTCTAGAATGTAGTCTGTGTACATTGTTGCATGTCTACCACATTCACATATATGCCTGTACTTCTTCACAGTGTGCGGTAAATGGTGAACTTTGGTGGCCTGCAATGAGAATCACAGAGAAGGAAGTGCCCAGCGAAATTTTCAACCAGCTCTCACCAGTTGAGGGCAAGATTGTATCTCTGTTCTGTGTTTCCAAGGACCTGCAGTTCCAGGTCATTGCCAAGCGGAGGTGCACATTTTTGACTTTTTGTCTCTCATCTAATCTGTAGCTTGGAACATTATACCCCTTAGGTCTCAGCCTTCATAACAACCAGGCTTCAAATATCCTTTGATAGTTGCATCAGAGAGAATGGTCCTATTGCAGTTGGTAGAAGACAACTTCCAGGAGAGAATGGTCTTGTTCCAGAATGAAGAGAAACTTTACCAGTGCTTCTCTTTCTCTCAAAGCAGGTGCATCCGGCCATTTGGGCATTTCTACAACACTTGGAAGAGTCAGACAACCAGTCTGGGTTTTGTAGCTGCTGTCAATGAGGCTCACAGGCTGTTCTCATCATCAAGCGATCATTGTCTGAGTGGCTCTGCTAATGAGATTGCAGATGGAGGGGATAACATGCTGGGGGAACAGATGCCTGAGATGATCTCTGGGAGGTCTGAAGACATATCTGATCAAGGAAGAGAAAAACAAGAAGTTGTAAAGTATTGTCTGGTCAATGGGGAAGATAGGTCTTTGGGAAATGCTGATGTTCATATTGAGAATGAAGATGAGTGCTCATCTGGGCAAAATTCATTGCCACTCCCTCAGGAGCTATCAGTTGCTGCTAATAAGGCCCAGGTTGGGGACAGGGAGGAGGGAGAGATGTGTTCAGGGGAACAGATGCATAAGATGATCTCTGGGAGGTCTGAAGACATATCTGACCAAGACAGAGAAAAACAAGAAGTTGAAAAGTATTGTCTGGCTTATGAGGAAGATCGGTCTTGTGGAAATGCCAATGGGCATATTGAGGATGAAGAAGAGTGCACACCCAGACAAAATGCATTGCCACTCCCACAAGAGATATCAGTTGCTGCTAATAAGGCCCAGGTTGAGGTAAGGGAGGAGGGAGAGGTGGGTTCGCAAGACATGGATGAGGTTGAAAGTGCACAGGCTTCAGGAGAAAGAGATGTTCAGGTTAAGAGCAATGGGTGCATGCAGACCCGGCGATTTGCTGTTGCCAACAGGAACATTATGAGTGGTGATGAGATTGAGTACACCAGAAATCTTGATGGACACATTGAGAGTTTAGACGATTATTCAGGTGTACAGAATCCATCATCACTTCCTCGGGAGATTTCAGTTGCTGTTAATGGGGGCCAGCTCAAGGAAAAGGCAGAGGAGGTAAAGGGTTCACAAGACATGGATGAAGTTGGAATTGCATGTGCATTAGGAGGCAGGGATGTTGAGAACAAGAGCAATGTAGATACCCAAGATACGGAGTTTGCTGACGCCAACACTAGGATTGACAATGAGATTGAACATGCATTGAAGTTGAATAGGATGAAGGCTAACTTAAGCAATGGCATATTGGGCATTGCAAGTGAGCAGACTATGAGAAGGTCAGAGGATAGCCTCAATAACAAAAATGACATTGGTTGTCCACCGGTGGTTGTTTTGCCTCAAATTGTTCAACACATGAATCCCACCCACCTGGTTGGCAGTTCTGAACCAAATGTGGCTATTTTTCCACTTGCTCCAGATCTGGGTTCTGAAGGTAGCAAGGATCCTGATGTTGAGTTGGAGGAAGGGGAGCTAGTACCACAGTGGCAAGATAGCTTCTTGGATGATCAAAGCACAGGATCAGAACCTAAGCATCCCATAGAGAAACCCTCACCTGGTGCCTCACAACTGGAGCCTTTGGTTAGTGCAGATTTTCCTGTTTGCAAGCAGTTACAGAACAGGAAGCACCAAGGACAATCAGTGGTTTCCTGGACGGATGGTTGTAGAAGTTATGAAGTGGCCAAAACCAGAGCAGAAATGAGGTAAAGACTTATGCTTTGGCTACTCACACTTCCACTGCACACCATTGGCCTTTGGTAGTGATTGTTCCCTTGCAGTCCATGAATGCTACAGTACAGAGATCTTTACTCTGAGGTCCGGCTGAATTCCTCCCTTATGAACTTGAATGTCATTGCTACACTCTGAGTATATGTCTCAATGATAATTGGAATGCTTGTGCTGGATCTTTGGTGGCAGGACATGTGACAGTGATTCTGGGGGTGTGCAGCGAAAAGGAAACATAGTTGAGAAGATCTGGGCAGTGCGGGAGGTTGTTGCAGGAGCCTCCAGCAACAGGTTAGCCTATTGCAGTCGAATAGGTGAGCCCCTGGGAGAAAAAAGTGGCCTCCTGAGCATTGACAAGGATAGAACCAAGGGTGATAGTAATGTTACCAAACCTGTGGAAGCGGTGACCACTTGTACTCAACTCCAGAGAGTAACACAACTACATGTCATGAACGGACCCAAGGCAGGAACTAGGCTGGAGCAGCTAAGAGAGCCAAATAGTCATCCTCAGCAGATCGTGCAAGGCTACTTGGACTCTCATTGTGAAGCTCTAAGTGGAGGCAGGGTGAAGGAATACTTTGTGAAGTGGAACTCACTCTCTCATGCTCACAATACATGGGTGTCTGAGGCAGAGCTGACAAGGTTCTCACCAAAAGAGCTGTCTCATTTCCAAAATCTGTTGGCACAGGAGGAGGCAAGATTCTATTTGTTTTCTCTTAGTTTTTCTTTCTCTCTCTGTTATCAGAATACCTCTTATGGCTGTGAGTTTTGTTCATTAGAAGTTAGAAGTTGTTATGATCAATGACAGCTTACATATTCTTCAGAAACAAAGTGTGGAACACCTCCTTTTCATGTCTTTTTAAAGGGCATGACCAAAGGAAGTCTAAAACTCTTACAGCAGCTCAGTTTTTAAACCTGACTTGTATGCAGGTCATTAACTGGAATCCTGAATGGGCTCGGCCAGAATGTGTCTTGCTGAAAAGGAAATGTTGGTCTCTGGAACATAATCATGGAGGGGCAGAAAGTACTTGCAGGGACAAGGAGATGAAAGACACATTTGAGTGGTATGTAAAGTGGGTAGGTTTGGGCTATGAGGATTGCACTTGGGAATGCGAAGACAGTGGTGTTCTTGCAGCCCCTGGTGCATCCAAGCTCTTCTCTGCATATGAGAAGCGGACAGAGGCAGCAAGGCAGAGAACCACACGTGAAAGAGTTCAAGAGGTGCATAACAATTTGACATTGTGCAGCTTTTTTATATTTGTTTCTTCACTTATGATTGGAAGTTAACTCTCTGAAACCATTGTTGACTGGAAGTCTACTATAAGTGAATCCAGGAAATGCCATATCACTTGTCTTCGGGTTTAGTTTGGTGAGCAAGTTGAGATATGGTTTCAATTTCACTTTTTTTTATGGAGACAGGCTGAGAAGCTTCGTAAAAGGCCACTTGTCAATATAAAGAGCCAGCCAGATTGGATTCCTGGGAGGCTGTGGCACCAAAATCATCTACGAGCTCTTAATCAATTACGAGAGTGGTGGCATGGCCACAAGAATGCCATCATGATTGAACAGTCCAATCAGGTGATTAACTTTAAAGCCTGAAACCCCAAAATGCCCAGCAACCTGCCAAGAGTTTTCCAACTTGATGGTTCCACTTTGCCAATCCCAAAAGGTCCACTGCACAGTTCTTCTTTTGTTCTTTAAAGATTATGTTGTAAGAGTTCTCCATCATGTTCCCTGTCTTTTCTTCCTCCATTCTTGTAACTTTTCCTGTTGTCAGGTGCATGTTTTGACCATATTCAGCTTCAATGTCTCAGGTTGCCATGCTGAAGAGCAACTAGCCCTGCATATGGTAATGTGGGTTCCAAGTGTTCCCTGACATCAACCCTCATAGGACAGTACCAACATACCAGGTCTCTAACTATTCTCTGTACAATGCAGGAGAATATTGTAGCGACAATCCTATTTTTGGTGTCCCTGCAAGAAGAGTTCCAGGTGGTGTTGCCTAATTTGATTGTGGTTGATGCGGGGCTGATCGCAAGCTGGGAATCAGAGCTTAAGCTCTGGACTACACAAGTGGATTTCATTAATTATACCTCAGAAAGCACAGATGCAAGAGAGTTCATTCAACAAGCTGAATTCAACTTTCCAAATGGACCCATCAAACCACAGATGATTTTGACCACCTTTGAAGTGTTAAATTCTGTAAGAAGGAAACCCAAATTTTTTACTGCCAGGGACTTGTCTTATTACATATTGTTTGCACTTCGTTACCAACCTGGCAAAGAGACTTAGCAGGACTCAGATAATTTTTAAGCCCCAAGTGATCTGATTTTAGTGAGGAGGTTGTACTTCACAGATTTGGCAGCATGGATATCTTACAGACATATATATACTTGATGATGCAGGACATGGAGATCTTGAAGATGTTGCATTGGGAGGTTTTAGTAGTCAGTGAACTCAAGTCTTATTATCGACCCTTCAGCCAGATCAAGGCTGAGTTCCGCCTCTTGCTTTTGAGTGAACCTTTGAAGGTAGGCCATGGCTTCAATCTACCATAAAACACACATCCCAAGAGGGACCTTGGTTGATGCTGTGGTCAGTGTATTTACAACCAGATCAGGACTCCTGTTTGCTGGTAGGAATACACCATTGGGGGACTGTGGGATTGCTGATAATTGGCATCTACTGCTACCTTCTGTTGTCTCTTTTTCTCCTGATGATGTTGATGATGTGCTTTCATTTTGGCTGTTTCTAACTGGCTGGTTAACTGTTGGGAGCTGTCAACTGAATGCATATTGTTTTCACCTCAATTTCTCTTTTTTATTTCTTGCAGACTAATGTTGAAGAGCTGTTGCAATATGTTGCGTTTCTGGAGCCATGGAAAAACCTGGTAATGCATGGCCAGGATGAGGGGACCCAAGTAGCTGAACTCCAAAGAAGATTGAGTGGACGGGTATGCTGACCCACCTATAAAACACCAGTGGCAAAATCCCTGTAACTTTTCCACAGAATGGATTCAAAGGCCTTCATGGAAATTGTGACTCTTAAAAAGGAGATAGAGCAGAACTTTGATCTCTCTAGTCATGGCTTGGAGGGTATAGTTATCAAGTAAAGCAATTTACAAGTTGATGAGGATAATCCTTGCAGTTCCAAAGACATCACTCGGTTGAAAGGACCCCAGATAACAAGAAGGGTCATCGGAAAAAAATCTGAAATTGTCTTTAACTTGTCAAGTGTCTATTATTTTGTTCGTAGGTGGGCATGCGTGGGACAGGACTTCCAGAATCGAAAAAGGTGACAGATGCTGAATTGCACAAGACCCCTCTTGTTTCTGACAAGCAAAGGAATGAAGGAAAAGAGACTGGGGCCCCTGAAGTAAATGGTGCTGGAGAGTCCCACCAAGGGATGGATTCCAAGACTTTGGATTCCATGCCTATGACCACTACACCTGCTGATCCAGGAGTCTCTGACAATACAGGATCTACAGAGGCAGAGGCTGGTGGACAGGAAATGAAGAAAATGACAGAGAAAAGGGAAAAGGCTGTCAATGATAGAACCGAGAGTTTTCATGAAACCTCCCCTTGTATATCCTTCCCTCCAGATGCACTCAAGGTTACTACAAAAGAACCAGAGAAAACTCCCAACATAAGTAACGGGCTTTCTATGCAGATGGCAATTAATCATACACAAAAGCGAAAGGAGGTGATAGGACGAGAAGGCCAGAGTAACTACATGCTTGAAATGAAGAACTTACTTACCAGGCTTTGCAACATTCTGCAGCTTCCGGTATTTTGGATGAAGATTACTTTCACTGCAGAACTGACTGCATGTGAATGTCTTTGATTGAGTTCTTTACTGATTTTCCTTTGTGGCTTCTTGTCTCACCGAAAGGACACTCCTTTCAGCTTCTTCTATGAATGACCTCTTCTATTGACTTTGCAGGAAAATATTACAAAATGGGCACATAAATTATTGGTGCATATCTCTCAATCTTCCCGGCTCCTTAAGAAGGAGAAGTCACTCTATGAGATTGTTGCCCTTCATCTGTGTCTGGTATAGGCCTCCATTCATCATCTCTTTTTGGTGACTTTCTTTTTGCAATCCACTCATGATTTTCAGATGCTCATCATAAAACTGTGTAGTTCTTTGTAGAGTTTTCTTACTTTGTAAGTGCAGTGTTGGGTGGCAGGCAATGACCTCCATTACCCACTGGATATATCTGGAACGATTGCTAGTGCAGAAGCAGAGTGGAAATTTGTGTATTCAAACGTACAACTGCAGCAACTGATTTTCCAGAAGGTGAAAAAACTGTGTGCTACATACAGGAGGCCTTTGCCATCTGAGCTTGTTCCGTTGGTGCCCAACAATCAGTGTGTTTCAATGTGTAAGGCTGAGCCTCTGATCCTTCCATTGAATCCCACAGCTGCTGTGCAAGAGATTCTGCCAGCTCCATCAACCCTGGTCACGTTTGCACCCAATTCCATCGGTGGAGAGGAACACAGGCAAATGCCTTCTCCAAAACCAGAAGTCAATCATTCTTCAGACATAACATTGAGGCAACTGCATTCTTACAGTGCAGGGTGTGCAGAATCTCTTCAAGCCCATAGAGATACAAATCATGTAACCATTGTGCAAGAGCTTGAGAAGGGTTGTGCCCAACAGTCTTCACCTTCACTGAAGCCTGGATCTGAAACCACATTAATGGTGCGAGAATCTCAACCAGACTGTGGGTCACAGTTGGTTGTTAAGGAATCTCAACAAGAGTCTCTCAGAGTTTTGAACATACAGCCATCAAGCTTACAACCTGATATTTCAAGTCTTTTGCCAACTTCAGCAAGCATGGGACGATTATCTCAAGCACAGCAAGTGGCTACAATGGCAGGAGATCAGATTGCTTTTGGAACATCAAATCAGCCACCTTCCCTGTCTTGCTCTGCTGTGCTTGCACCCCAAGCAACAATATGTGAAACTCTGCAAATTGAGGTATAGGGCCTTACAGTTCTTGGACAGGATGAGAATTTTCAGTTGGTGGGTTCTGCAGTTGAGATTAGAAAGCTGGTTTCTCAGGCTTCCTTGTATTCCTGTTTTGTGCAGTTTCCTGAGGCAATAACTTCTGAAAATCAGCGACTTGAGGAGGCACAGGTCATTACAGCTGCTGCACAGGAGGATGATGCCCAGCTGGTACAGTCTGCAGCTGATGAGACTGAAAAGCTGAACTCTCAGCCTTCTGTTCAGTTGCCCCAAGCAAGGTCAGAAACTCAGCACCTGGAAGTAGAGGGTCTTACAGGTGCTGCACAGCAGGAGGATGCTCAGTTGATGTGTTCTATTACTTACGAGAGTGAAGAACTGAACCCTCAGCCCTTACTTCCTTCCTCTTTTACACAGTTGCCTCAGACAACACCTTCTGAAACTCAGCAGCTGGAAGTAGACAGTCTTATGGGTGCTGCACAGGAGGAGAATTCTCAGGTCATCTGTCCCATAGTCACTGGGACTGCAAAGCTGGACTCTCAGCCTTTATTGCCTTCCTCTTTTATTCAGTTGCCATGGGCAACAACTTCTGAAACTCAGCAACTGGGACTGGAGGATCCTACAGCTACAGCACAAGAAGAGGATGCCCAGATTATGTGTCATAGAGTGTGTGAGACTGAAACACTGGACTCTCAGCCAACCACGCAGCTCCTGGCAACCATGTCAGGCAAAGTTGATGTCTCTAAGGAATTGGATGTGCAGATTACACGTATCAGCAAAGAAGGAATACCTTCAGCAAATGATACTGTCACTCGTGCAGATGCTTTGCAATCACAACCTCCATTGGTTTCAACCCAACCTTCTGTATCTTGCTTACCTCAGTCCCAGGTGAATTTTCTCTCATTAGATGTGTGTCAGACTCCCAAATATGTCACTTGAAAGTTCTCAAGCATCTGGTGTTGCATCTAGACAGGACTTCTGTAGTTGTTAGATTCCAAAGAGTTTGCCAGTTGGGAGAGCCTGTGTACATCAAGCTATACAGTAAATAGTTCTAAGCTGTAAAACATCTGGATTCAATGACAGGTATTGCCTGCAAATGACGTGCAGCTTGATGCACTTCAGCATGAATTCATTCGCATACTAGGGAAACAATTGCGAGATGATCGGAGATTGATACTTAAGGGTCAAGAGAAAGAGGGGGAGATGCTCAGTCATTGGCTTGATCATGAGATGGCACTTCTGCAGAGAGTGTTTGACAGAGCCTGTCTTGACATCCGGGCTATGAATTTCACTCCTGGTCCACTCATTGAGGCACAACGCAAACAGTTTGAGGGGCAAATGAGTGCACTGCAACTGCGAGGGGCTAACGACAGGAAAACAGTGGAAGACAGACACAGTAGTGACCTTCAGAAACTCCTGAAGTTATACAAGGCACAGGCAAGGCATGTTCGCGAGGTTCGGGATCCAAACAATTTTCCTGGCAGCAGTGCTGGGCTTGTGGAAAAAGTGAATACACTCCGGGATTATTATATTGGAATTTTGGCTAGTGGGCAAAAGGGGGATGAGTCTACTAATCATTTGGCAGCTTGGTCAACATTGTTATGTGATCAGCAGCCAGCAACCTCTGTGCTTCGAGCTACTGAGTTCCAGCCACCTCTGTGTGTCCCTCCATCAACAGGGCTTTCCCCAAATGCTCCTCCTCCCAGTCTGCAACACCTTGCTCAGTATCCAAGAACCCATCAAGCTCAAGTTTCACCATGGGTGCATAACAATCAGAATGCTCAACCATTTACAAACATGGGCCTTTCTGGATCTTTCTTGCCTGTTGCAAGGCCCACAAGTTCTCCATCACTGGGTTTTCCAAGCCCTCTGGTGTGTACCAAATTTCCATCTTCCCCACTGCTTTTTGGATATACCATGACACTTTCATGTTGTGGAGAGCCTTTCCAAGTCTCTGATCACTTTTTCAGGCAGACAAATTTATGTTTCTGAGATTGCTTTCCTTTTTATCACCACTGTCTTTGAAGTTGTAGCAGTTGATTCTAAGATTCATCCTTTCATGATTAGGAGATTGAATCAACTCAAGGCACTAAAGAGTACACAGCCATGAGTTCTGGGGTTTATGGAACATGTTGTTAATGTGGGTCCCTTTGATGGTGAAGTTGAAGTGTTGGGGAAGGGTCTATGGATTTGAAGTGCTGTATGTAGTTGGTAAATGTTCACATGTACTGCTGTGATTTGACAAAGTCAATGGGTTCTGTATTTGGGGTCATGTTTGTAGGTGGCTCCAGATTCACGTCCATCACACATCTTGATTGACTCATTGTTGAGAGCAAGAGAAAAGCTATGCAAAGAGTTGGAGCAACTCAAATGCTTATACGATGAACAGGTAAATACTATGTCTCTTGAGTGCTAGCCAAAATCATGACTGAGTCTCTTCTCATTGCTTCCAGAAATGCGACAAAAACTTGGGACACAGGTTTTGTATATTGGGTTGCCCAAATTTTGGGCTGATTCTTATATTCTTATCTACACCCAATTAGGGAGCTGATGAAGTCAGTGGGTAGTCATGGCAGCTCATCACTGCTGTTAATGATTAAGGTAATGGTCTGAGACTTTGTGAGTGACTCTCATAAGGTTAAGACTGCACTAATTTTGGTGCTACCTTGCAAATTGTTGTTGTGGAACTTTCTCTGCAATTTAATAGATATGTTTGGTTGATGTCAGTCACAGCGAATCAAAGGAGAGTATGACAGGGAGGCAGATCTCCTTCACAAGAAATATGAGGCACTCTTGACAGAGGAACATCGCACATTCTCTTTGAAGCAGCAAGTCGTCCAACAAAACATTGCCAAAGTGGAGCGTAACCGTCAGCTAGCAGAAGCTCTCAAGCTGCGAGAACTTCTTGTACAACCTGGTAATTCCTCAGAACAGGGGGTTTCACTGTTTGAGGCCAGTCAAGATTTCAATATGGTGTTTTGATCAATGATGTTATCCTGGATCTACCCTTGTTACATGCAGGACAGCATAAGTGGTTTTTGTGTGCTGCAACAACTTGGAGCATGAAGAGGGTTTTGAAAGATGTCAACGATTTTCACATTTTCTTTCACTAACTGGGACAAATTGTGTAGTTACATCAGTTGTGTTTTCTTACACTTTTGTCTCTACCACCCATTTGAACATGGATCTGATTGTTTGTTTTCTCAAATGAGATTGATGTGGTGGTGATAGAAGATGCTTATCAAGAGCAGCAATTTTTGGACTATCTCTACCTGACTCTAGACCAGCATGATCATTGCACTTGTGAGAGGGCCCATTTACTTACATTTTTAATGTGGGGTATGCAATCAGTAGATTTGGAAGGAACACCCACATGGCCGGTTTCACCAATGTATAGACCCACTACTGGTTCACAAGTCTTGCCTACTACTGCACCTGTTCAACAACTGCCTTGCCAGCAACTGTCTTCTGCAAGCATCAGACAAGGTGGCTTTCATTTTGCATTTCTCTGTTTGCAAAGAACAGAAGTCCAGTTTGTGCTGCTGCTGCTATGATCAAGTGTTAAGTATCATTTCTATATACTGAGGGGACTGCATTCCACAGCACTCCTAGATTTGCTGCTACCAATAAGTTCTGTTCTGAGAAGCATGTCTGTTCTGAATTCTTTTTTTGGGGCTCATTATCACAGGTCTTGTTGCCCCTATGCTTCCACTGAGGGCAAGGCATCGAAAGCAGGCATCCAGAACCATATCAACAGGATCAGATCAACCAAGAGGGCTTGAAGATAGTGCTGTGATGATGGCAGGGGCAGTTGTGCTATCAGCAAGCCCAAGAGGACCAACAGAACAACCAAGGGTGATGAGTATGCAAACAGAAACCAACCCAGAATCTGTGCAGCCAGCCAATACACAGAGACCTGCTCAGAGGCCTGCTGCAGTTATGGAACTACCTGATCTTGACAGAAGAAATAGTAGCAATACAGCAGCCCAAAGGGCTACTGGCCCTTCATTTTGGTCAGATGCGGTTTTAATTGAGTTATCAGATTCCGGGGAAGAATAATAAGAATGATACTTTGGTTGACTTTTGAATCTTTTATGGATGCAAAAGGTACTGCCCCTGCTTTGTTCATAGTGGGATGCTATGTAGGATGGTAAATCCCCAGTTTTTGTCTGAAATCTCTGCCTGTAGATAAGTAAGTTGTTGCAAAGTCTTCACATAAATAAGTCTGAGAGTTTCAGAGTGTACAGTATGGGTCATATTCTTGGCCACTGACTCTTTTGTAACATAGATTCGAGAAACTCCAATGAAATCTACCCCAAAACTCACAAGTTGATTTCCCAGTTGATTGTTTTCTTTGACCTTAGGGTTATTGTGTCAGGAGAGAGAACTCAGGTGCTGTGGTTATGTCAATACATCTTCCTGCGACAACCTTTGCGTGGCCTTGGTTTTTTTGTGGTGTGCTAGACAGGAGGGGTGAAGCAGGTGAAGTTGCAGAATTCGAGAAAATAGCAGAACGGGAGTCAGCTTGAACAAGAGAAGCAGCGAGCTGGGTTTACCAATGATCATTAAGCAACAAGGCTCTTAGTCCTGACGTTGGTGTCTTCAATAACAGGGGCTTGCTAGCCTCTTCCAATGGATGCACGTGCCAATGACTCACAAATGTGACACCTGCATCCCACAGCACAGTACTGGTAAAGAAGATGCCAACTTCCTTATGTTTGTATTGTCATATTGCATGGTATATGGATATGTATAATAGCAAAATGGTTGGAATTTCAGGGTTTAAGATTTAGGCTTTAGGCAAGTCGATTTATTGATCCTAATATATCAGCTGCAGAAAGATATATATATATTAGGTTTCGATTTAAATTCAATTCCAAACCTGAATTGAATGATCTTTAAACACAAACAAACAAGTCGGTTGACAACTTTCCCACTCAAAAAATAGAATAATGAATCTCATGGTGTTTGATACGAAGTTAATTATAAACAAAAATAGTCCACAACTATGATAGTTATTGGTTGAGAAAACACAATTTTGGGAAATGTTAAACAAATTTGACAATAATAATCTAATAGTGTCCTCAATTGTGTTGCTATCAGGTTATTGGAATGGATCTGATATTTAGTCATTTGGAATATTATTGCTGCTCATATTTGACCTATAAACCCTAAACCCTAAATCTTTTTGCTGAACACAGGGTTTTTGGATCTAGGGTTTAAATCTATTTGAATATAAAGGGTTGAAAAGAAAAGAAAAGAAATTTCAACCCTTTATCTAAAAATTCCTTTGGAAAGGGGAAAAAAGTAAATAATACCCCAGCCCTTCTTTTTCTCTTTTGCTAAATTTATACTTAATAACCTTATCCCACCCCCACTTCACTCTACCTGACCCCACCCAACTTTAAAAAGAGAAAACCTAAAACCCTAAACCTAAACCTAAACCTTCAACTATATGAGTTTATTACTGCTATTTTGAAAAATTTCTCTGCCTCTTTACTGCCTTCCAAGAATTTCCCTCAATGTCTCTATAAGACAAAGCCAATAAACTCCAGCACAGAAAGGTAACTCCATTGTTGGCCAACAATTCAATAGCAAAATCTAAAATCTGGATGAGATTTTGTACAAAATAGGATCAAATGACGTGCGCATCTAAGCACATGGCACATTGTGTAAATTCTTTGTGAAATTCATGCGCCCAGACTAAAATTGGACCAGCACTAAAAAGCCCCTTTGCAACTACGTAGCTCAAAAGTTGGAATGACTTTTGTGGCAGGTTGACAACATGGACATACCGTTTGTGGTAGGGGTTGGGCATGGATACTATGAGAAAATCAACTAATGAATAAGTAAATAAATAAAAGGAAAAACACTTGGCAAGGGAACAAGAGAAGAAAATAGAAAGGACTGAAATCTAAACAAAAGACCACATCTAAAAGTGCAGAACACACAAATGCACAAGGGGAAGACCAAGGAATGGGCCAGAGAGAACCAGTAGGCACCATCTAAGTAGGTAATTTTTATTTTCCCCCTCCTTGCCCATCATTTTGTAAGCTCTCCTGACTCAAGCAAATTTTTTCATACATACCTACTCTCTCTTATTTACCTACTCTCTTTACCTAAACCTTATCAACCATTGTAAACCCTAACTTCATTTTCTAAATCCATTACAAGTATGGAGCTTTGGAACTCACGAGATCTTTGCAACTATGTAGGAGTTATGGAGAGCATTGGAACAACTGTTATCTAAGGGTATCCAAACCACTTAGATGGGTTGTTTTGAAGTGACTTTGCATGTGGGTGTTGCATTTGAGGTTGATTTTTCATCTAAATTTGTAATACTTGTATTCATATTTATTTCTACCAATTAGAATTTTAGGGCTTAGTTGTAATATCTGCACTTATACTTACTTTTACCAACTGAAATTTTAAAGCCTAATTGCAATATCTACACTCATGAAATTGATCACTGTTTTTTGGGTTATGAATAATCATCCAACGAGTTTCTCCAGTTTTGGGTGGGTTTTTACTTTTATGAAGAAACTCTGATTCCAGTTTTAAAAACAAATTAAAACTGGGTCTATTCCAGTGTTGGTCTAGTTATATAGGATCAGAATTAACCCCTGGATCTAATCACTTTTTGCCCGAGATATGTATATATCTCAGTTCCCATTTTGAGGTCCACACATAAATAGAACATATGGGTGTTGGTTCTTGGTTGGATATTTAAAAAAAAAAATCTGATTCCAATTCTGGTTTTGTTTCTGAAAATTCAGTTTCAGTTGGATAAGTACTAACAAGAAAAATCATGGATGGTTACACACAAAGTTGATACCCAACACTGGTTTTTATTATGAAAATATTAAATTTTCTAAGCTTGAAAAATAAGCATTATAACAAAAGGTGTCTTTGTAAGTTAAGTGATTTCATTGGATTATAAGTGAATTCATTGATTATAGTAAATGGGGGACTAGTTGAAAAGTTGTGAACTCATTGGTTTAGTGAAAGAAGACTTGTGTAATAGTAAATGGGACTAGTTGGAAAGTTGTGAATTCATTGCTTTATGTAATGCAACCCAACATTGTTTTCTTGTTTTTAAAAGTGATCAATCATAAAACTGAATCAAGTAAAATTGGTTTACTGCAAATATGCAACATGCACGTGGACCCAAGATTGGTCGTGGTCTCATTGGGTGTGCAATCCTTCTTCCTTTGTCTCATCAGCTTCATAGCTGCACCTGTGTGTGAATTGGCTCAGAACTTTGTTGCACACACGAAAGCACTAGCTTTACGCCGAAGGTCTTCAACTCTCAACCCATTTTCGACTGCCAAATATTCAACGTAGTACCAAGCTCGAGCTCCAAATTCACCTGCACACGTCAACATCGCAGTCCTAGAATCATGGGCAGTTGTCGTGGCTTCTTCAAGGACGAGTGTAACACTCCTCAATTGCTCCTCATCTGTAGACTTCAGCAGCTTCGTCTTGTTACTTGTGGTTGCAGCTTCACAAGCGGCCGCGTTATCAAGTATGCTTTGCTGTTTTGCACCTTCTTGACCTTGTTCTGCTCATGTCTTACTTCCGCGCTCGCCCCTGCCCCTGCCCCCGCAATACCCCCCTTACCGGTTCCACTAGCCGATCTTCCTGGGAGCTGGAATGTCACACTTATTGACAGATCTTGGTACTACTATGAGACAAAAGAGGGTATGGGTTTTTTTCATACACAATTTTTTGCTGATGTTGAATCGAGATGTACATGATCAGTTATTAAATCAACAATAATTTTAACTCGTACCTACTACGCTCAGCAGCTCAGTGCTTTTTCTGGTTTTAGGATGTTGTCAAACTGGAGAGCATTAACTACAAGGTTTAACCAGATTTGGCAACAGTGCAAATTTGCTACTAGAATCTTTGAGAAATCCCTCTATCTTGTGGGTGACTTGGAGCACATGGTAAGAATATGATGATTTTAAAAATCGAAATCTGACAAATTTTTGCCAAAAAAAAAAAACATCCTTGGAATTGCTCGATTTGGTGGTCTGAATTTGTTTTGGACAGACAGGGTTATAGCATATTAGTTGTGCTTTGTTCTTTGTACAAAGCCTGTAATAGGCACTGGTGCCATACTTGTAACTAGATTGACAAAAGACGTTTTTGCTGTGAGTACATAGTAGGAAGTTTTGGGTTCTCCCCCATAGAAAACACATTGGTATCATATTCAGGCATAAAATTTAGGATTGAATTTGACCCAACGTCTGAGTGACATCTGGAGTACTACCTATGTGTGTATATGATGGATCGGGCATGTTCCATAGAAGTGCATGCATCAGCTATACAAGAAGTTTTAGATCCAGCAAGGAAAGTTTTTAGTTTGAAGTTTGAACCCACCATAGAGGGTAGAGTCATTCCGTGATTAGCTGCTTGTTTTCTCACAGGCTTATACATAACTTTTGTGTTTTGGTGCAGTGGATGCTATGCAAAGTATATTGGCACATTGGAGCAACACTGCAACTAATTCATTTTCTTACAATTTGCCGGGTTGGACGAGCCAGCCCGACCTCAGTTATCCTTGCTTTGACCAGGCTAATTGGCTAGGGGTTGCTTGCTATACCTCTGAAGAGAACTATAACGGCACTTTATATTTCACTCTATCAGTAGGCTACATGTAAGGACCCTACTTCACACCTGCCCTCTATCAAGCATTAAATCTCTCATTAAGTTCTGGGCTGACAGATCATGTCACTTTCTTGACCACAATATATGACAGAATCTTCCAGTGATCAGAATGTATCTGTTGAACATGAATTTCCTTATAATTTTTGAATCTGCCACCCGAGAGCTTAATGCCATGGAATGGTCTCGCCCATTCTGGTGGGTGTGTCACCTGGCTCACTCTGTGGGGCTCACCTGACACCTTACCCAACAGAATGAGCCAGGGGCTTGACCATTCCATAGTATGTTGCCACTGCATGAATGAATTCTGAGTATTTTCCAAGCTTGCTGGTTGCTCAGACTACCTACCATCAAGTTTTCTGTAGTATTACTGGAGCTATTTTCCACCAATTCCCCTTGAATGCCCAGTCTCTTGCTCCAATAATGTCCAATACAGTGCTTTATTTTCCTGTACTTGCTGTTATGTGAAGAGCAATGTTTAAAAAAGAGAATAAGAATCTCTTGCACTTACTACTAATTAGCAATCTTCCATGAGCATGTTGCAGAGAATTATCAAGTAGAGGACTTGAAGGTGGCCTGCCCACTGCCATTGGGAATCTTTCCAATCTAGTAGGCTTGTAAGTTTTTCCTTACTTGTTGGATCCTTATGTGATCCTAATCTTAGGGATTATGGACTATTGATACTGAAGCATTCAAAGAAATTTCCTAGTGTATTTGGAAGTTGCCTTATATCTATGAATATCTTCCTTGAAAAGGAGAGGGAATTCTTGAGCCTACTTATAAATAGGTGTAAGATCCCATCCACTCTCAAGGAGTAGGAGTAAGAACCCTCCCCCTCCTACATCTCAGGATCTACATATGTTAAGGTTAATGATAACAATTGCCTTGTGCTTATGATGGGTGGGGAACATTCCCAAAATGTGGGGTTTGGATTCTAGTATCACCTCGTGCTAGCACCTTACATTGGCTCTACACAAATTTTCCAAGTAGTATTCATGACACAGTCATGCGTTATGTTGTGTCAAATGGTTGATAATACTTAGATTTGACATTTTTGGAAATTTGTGGCTGGTCATTGCAAGCTACTCACTAAGTAGTAACAATTTTTAGACCTTGGGAGAGAGCCAGTTGATGTTTTTTAAAGTGGCATTTTCCTGAAATCACAAGGTGATTGAATAAATTTGCACATTGTTGTGTTGTTTGCAGAATCCTGGTAGGGAATCCGAACCTTGGAGGTCCCATTCCAGAGGAGTTGGGAAGTAGTGCACAACTGTTACTCTTGTAAGAACCATTGTACCCATGGAAAATTGCAAAAATTCCCAAGCAAGTTATGTTTACAACTACAACTCATATTCATAGAAGTAACCATGAATTTTTCTCCTGCATGCAGTGAGAGAAATCTCCTTAATCTAAAGACTCACCACCAGTATTGCAATAAGGTGGCAGGGATCTACATGATAACGCTTTTAATGGGAGCATTCCTAGCACATTGGGATATTTGCAAGAGTTGGGACGACTGTAAGTATGATTTCAAAAAAACACCCAATACATTTGACTTTGATTGGTAATCTTCCTGAGTCTAAATTAACATGGTTACAAGCAATGATATATGTTCCATGGTAGATTAAAGTGTTTCAAAAAAAGAGGAAATCAAATACATTTTGCCAAGTATACATTATGGTCTAAACTTCACTTGTCTAAACAATGGAGACATATTCCTTGTACTGCAAAGCTCATAATCCTTCCATTTTTTTCCCCTTCGACTCCAGAGCCTAGTTGAAGCAGCAAATTGGTTTCAAATTCAAAATCTTGCATCCTTCACTAAAAATAATGTTATTTGTTGTTTTATAAGGAGCTAATGATGCTCAATAGAAGTGCCCATTTTCTTAGACTTCCATTTTTTTTTTGCCTTCCTCCCCTTTTGTGAAAGGTCATTTGATGTTAATGAAGGCCATTTATTCACAATTTGTGTAGAATATGAGTTGACAAATCCACAATAGGTTGGTATTTTTAGTTAATGAGCTTCACATGGTTTGTTGTCCTAACAATTTCTTTTTATTTTATCAGAGATTTCAGTAGCAATGAGTTGACTGGGTCAATCCCTCCACAACTGGGAAATATAAGCAAGTTAGAAGCATTGGAGTTGCACAACAATCGTCTCACCGGAACAATTCCAATTTCATCGACAAATAGTTACAATCTTGGTTTTGATAATCTGACAAGTCTGATGACATTGTGAGTGGCAATGTATAATCTCATCTTTAGGGCCTAATGATTTTATGATTTTCATGTGCATCCAAATGTACCTAAGAATTTCATGTTTCAATCAAAGCCATCATGAACATTTCAGTAAATGAACTTTCCCAATTTCAAGACTTTATTTGTCGTAGGAAAGTGTCTCACAAGAAAAGGAATGGTCAAGTTAGGTTAGAGGATAAACGGGTATTGTAGGAATTGAAACACACTTTACTATTATGTGCATGTCATGGTGGAAGGGTCCTTGGTGATGCCTAATTTTTTTCAATCATATAATTCGCCATCTTATTAAGCTAGTGAATCTCATAGCTTATCTTCATGTGATGCAGGACATTGCAAGAGAATTTGTTAAGTGGAGGACTACCCAATCTTCGAGGTGCATACAATCTTTTAGTATCGTGAGTGCATTGTCAACCAAAGTCAACATGGCAATTGGTTTACTTGGTTTATATCTGGAGTTTGCACTTTACTCTAATTGAATGATCTTTGATCATGCAATGTTGGTTGTGTTAATTTTAGATGACACTACTTTTTACATTGACCGTTGTGAAAATTGAAAACTTCAACATTTCAAAATATGATGTTTGTTGTATAATTTGTAACCAACTAAATGGCCTTAAGGATATTTAAATTATTAAACTTATAACATGTGCGGGGAAATTGTTCAGGAATTTTAGTTCCAACAATTTGAGCGGGAATGTGTCGATCCATTCAATTTTCAATTCAACATCTCCTCTCGGTATTTTGGATTTGTCATTCAATTTTTTCACCGGTGCTTTCCCCGATGTAAACATCTTCTCAAATTCATTGCAACATTTGTGAGCTTCCTTTCTCTTACCTCTTTGAACTTCAACAAACTTATGGCACTTTAACACTAAACCCAATAAAGTTATTAAAATGGGTATAAATGATAGAAAGTTTTGAACCTTAAGAAGATTTCAAAAGCAATGTCATGTTAGACATTAAAATGATTAAATTCACCCCAAATTTCTAAAATTATGTGTTAGTTATATGAAAAAGGCATCAAAATGGTATCCTAAAATACTCAAATGAACTTTGCATGTTTATTTTTAATGACCTAAGAGACTTCCACTATAACTTAATTTGATGTTTTAAAAAGTTATATTTGCACATTGGAGACCTATTTTCTACACTATGGTTGTAATTGTTAAATTACAATAAAAACTCATTTTTCTATGGTAAAAGTTTGAGTGGTTTACAATGGTTACAAAAATCCTTACTCTAAGCCCCCAGGTAGTTTGGGAAACCTTAATGCATGTGGGATACATAGGTTTGTTGAATAGTCCTTGCTTTTGACCACAAGAACTACAAGATTCAATTCATTTAGAACAAGATTAAAACAAGAATTAATGAACACATGTTTAATGTATGTAATTGATTATCCTATAATTTCTTTCAATTATGACATGGGGTGAGATTAAAAAATTGCTTTTTCATTATGGTTTTAAGTCTCACTAAACTATTTCAAGGTTTTTTAAGCAAACCATTGAATGATTATTTGCAACATGTAGGGATTTGGGCAATAACCTTTTTGATCCAAGTACATTTTCCCAACCTTGGCTTTCAAACTTCACACATCTAAAAACATTGTGAGTATCCACATCAAGTTTTGATACCAATTTCAAAACGAGTTTCTTTTTTTCCTATTTATTGTAATAAAAAAATTGTTTTGACATATTCCTTTGCAGAAAGTGGAGGATGTCAAATAAAATTATCAATTAAACATGTGGTTTCATTGTTCCTAGGAATGTATATATGCATTTTATGTATTGTCAATATCTCATTCAAAACTAAAAGCTAAGGGTTTACAATATTTAAAATATAATAGTATGCAATATTTTGTTTTCAACATAAGCAAGTACAAGAGTCTCCTTATACCATTATGGAAAGTTGGACAAACGTGAAAACTTCAAAATGTGGTTATCACTTAAAAGATAACTACACCTAAATGCTTCTAAATACCAACTATTATATAGATCATCATGAAAAGAAAAGTGGGGGAAAAACTACAAGATCTTTATGTTAATTATGACTTGGCATGCAGAGGGTTGGCAAACATATCTCCACAGTTGTTGGCAAATATGTTACATAATGGTTTTATTGAACTTGGTTTTCTTCTTGAGGGACTCACATCATTACAAACCTTGTGAGTACTATCATAGTCCCTTTTAAGATGTTGCACTATGGTTAATGAAAGTTCATATCATGTCATTGGGCATTTTAACCATAAAATCAACCAATTGTGTTGACATGTACAATGGAAATTACAAATTTGTATTGATATCATTTGTATTCAATGTATTTTTAATTCACAAAAATTCATTCCATCCAAGTTTACCATGTTTATGACCAAAAGGATATTAAAAATATATTTGTATAATATGTGTATGAAACCTTTTTTGAAATTGTTCATAATTTCCAATGCTATATGTAACAATACATGAAATATATATATTTAACTAATTCAGCTCAATATTTGAATTTGAATTGCATTTGCAGAAGGCTTGACCAAAACAACATCACTAGATACCTTGATTTGAGGAACATCAATATAAGTGGACCATTGAATTTGATCAACCTCACAGGGAACAATATGGGACCAGATTTCTCAAGTTTTTTATTATATTCCAATATATCAAATCTGGTCTCCAGTGGACTTTCTATCATGTGAGTAGCATTTTGCAATATGCACCTTACTTTTCATTTCATTGAAAAATATCCAACTACTATATATGTTCTTTACTTAGCTACATACATTATTAATTACATACACTATTTCAAACTTTTATAGTCCCACTATGGAACAAATGTGTTACCAAATTTTGTCACAACTGAACAAATGGAGCATATTGACAGGCTTGAAGACAACCCATGTTGTGACAACATTTGGAAAAATGGCATGTCAGGGTTGAATGATATTGAAATTTACTACTTTTGCCATAGTACCCCGCCGCCACCAAAAAGCAAGTTTTTTTACTTGATCTACCCATATTTCGATCTTTTGGAAAACAATGTGTGTTGTTCCTTCTTGTTTAAATAGACTTGGGGTTACTTATGGATCAAATTTTCTACTTGATTATGAAGCAAAAGTATGGCACCTTACCAATTAATTAGTATAGGTCTTATACTATATTGTGATTTAACTAGTTATAATTCATCATGAATTGGTCATTAACACATGGCTTATGAATTTGTCCTTCAGGCAAGGACCCAAATACAATTGTGATAGAAATTATAGTGCCAGTGACAACGGTAACTTTTTTGATAGCATTGGTTGTATTTTTCTTATATTGGTCAGCACGAAAGGAA
>Ga0209208_10001606_pt1 | contig 31989 bp, 26 predicted proteins | sample S1TSphfallax_3_FD_187694 | JGI IMG/M metagenome (GOLD analysis project Ga0209208, IMG submission 187694) | Host-associated microbial communities from peat moss isolated from Minnesota, USA - S1T2_Fd - Sphagnum fallax MG (SPAdes) (version 2) | ecosystem: Host-associated > Plants > Peat moss >...
TATTTTACCAGCTATATTTGCATAAGTTTGTGGCCAGATTGAACCAACACCCACCCATGCACCATGAAGGATGGGTGGTGAGTGATCAGGGAACAGTCTTCTGTTGGGTTCCAGAATTTCCCTAGCTAACCTTGTTAGCTAGCTCAGGTGGTTTCTTTACTGCATAAAGCTTTTTTCAGTATAGTTGAGTAGCAGACATCCTGTATTTCTTCTTCCACTCTTTGTGGGTGCATTTCAAAAAACGGAATGCATGTTGAGGTGGGCATTCCATTGTTTGAAACACCCCACAGTTCTTTCTCTTCATACCCTCCGGTTATCAATGCATCTCTCAATATATAGGACCTACAAAATGGTTTACCAAGGTAAAACTCAGTGGAGGTTCATCCACCACTGACTTGTAACCGGCATCCGATGGATGATATGCTGGTGGGTGCTTGTTCACTCTGACCAAGTCTGCATGGATTTATCACAGTGCTTTTTTTTGGTGGCAAATTTTCTGCAAAATTGCCACCTTGGAAACTTAAAAGGAAAATTCTTTCAAAAATTCCCTTTTATGAGAAAATTAATTCGCCAGATTTTAGAGAACATTTTGCCACATTTTGACAAAGTTTTTTAATTTTGGGATGGTTTTTATATTGCTAGTTTTCTCCTGTTTGGACAGCTTCTAAACAAATGCCAATTAATGCTAAATATTTTCGAGGATGATGGATCATGAAGCTACATCCAAAAACAAAAACAAACATTGATTAATTTTCTAGATAAGTTTTAATCTTATCCTCTTCCAAAAAAAGGGATTTACATGGATTTGTGGGCTGGATAAACTTTAAATTTTCTCTACTTCCCAGAAAGACTAAAAGGCTTACCCGAAAATTTGTACTGTATATGGAATGTTATAGAGCAGAATTTGTCATCCACAAAATGGAGGTGTTTCATAAATGAAATGCTCGCCCAAGCTGGCATTTTGTTCCTCAGAACATTTCATTTTTTGAAACACTTGCCCTGTTTTTTTCAAATTTGTTTAGTGATACCCATTGAATATTACAGGAAAGAAAGGAAAACATCTCCTAGAACCTACCAAAATATTTTCAGTGTCAAACCAAGGACCAAAGGTTCTTTCAAAAGGGAAGAACTTGTCAACATTGTTCCAAACAATGCTTTTTTTTTTAATTGATGGGTAGGTTTTTTTTTTAAAATTCAAACCACACAAGTTATCAATATTTTAAATATTGGTTGCCATGTAGGCTATCCAAAAATGTGTGCAATAACCATTGATTATGTTTAAGGGTAGGTTATCAAATTGGTTGATAACCAACGTCGGCAATTTCTATGATGACAGCCCCCAAAGGGGAGAAGTGGATTCGGCTAAGACCATGTTCAAAAATTTGGTCAAGGAGCTTGATAGATGGACTAAGGCTCGAACCAAAATGATTGAAAAATAAATTGGATTCAAAGAAGGACATGTGAAATTTTGCACTTGCAATATAAGTACTAATGTAGAGTTAGTTTCCAAAAAAAACAACAACCAAAGATACTAAAAGTGGTAACAATATCCATGCCAGAAAACAATCTACATCAAAACCACAAAATGTCACAAAGTTAAGGGATAGGTTGCGAAAGGTGAAAAGACCTTTGAGGTCATCCAATCAATCTCCTAGGGCAAATCCACAAGTGGAAAAAAGGAGATAGAGAGCTTCACAATAGGGCAAATCTACAAGTGCAAAAGAGGAGATAGAGAGTTGCACAAGAGGCATCAACTCAATTTCATGAGATACAAACTATGAGCATGTGGTTTTCAAAACAAAGAAGATGACACAAGGAGTAATAAAACATCCACCTTAGATTACAAAGATGTATAACATCCAAAGATAAACTCAACCACATTTTCAAGCAAAAAGGCCAAGATCACCAATGATGAAACCATAATATCACAAAAGGAGGAAGTACATGCCAAGGAGGAGAGAAAGATTTTTGACTTTGGGTTTTGATGAACCACCATTGTCACCACTAAACATAATAACATAACCAACACCAAAGTAAATCTAATGCCTAAATATTTGTTGCCATAGGAAGATAGCCCAAGGTCTTTTATAGGGTTTTATGAAGGTGACACACATTTTACAACCTATAAAAGTTTTGGTTTGTCATTTGAAAATAACTACAAGGGGCCAACTCCATTGCTCCACACACTAGGGATAATAGATTTTATAAGGAAAAAAGTTGAACAACATCAAAGAGTTGATAATATGTTCCAACAAGCGGTTTAGTAGAGTGAAAAAATGCATGTCGTCATGTTGAAGATGTATGGGCTCAAACTAACATCAAGTGAAAGTTGATAAGTTGCAAATGATAATTCAATTACAAGTGTAATTCAAGAGGCAAATCAATTGAAGCAATAATTAGCAACACGTGAGGTGTAAAAGGAAAAAAAATTACAATAAAAGAATAACAAATAAACAAAGCACATATGGAATTCTTCAATGCAAATCAAAGGAGAGGTAATCTAAAAATACATGTTGAGGGATTGGAAAAGATCAAAATGGAGAGGGATACATTGCTACAAAATTTGAAACAATAGGATAATAAATATTGAGAGTTGAAGAAGATAACATATTCATACGTGGTTTAATGTCAAATGTTATTGAAGGATAACATCAACCTCAACCATACAATGGTTGGTTAGTAAAAACATATTCAACAACTAAAGTTAGAATTGCAATATGTTGTTCAACATAAAAATGAAATAAAGTTGAAAAGATAATGGATGCAAGCCATATATGAATGGGCCATGAAGGCATTACAAAATGATAAAACTCAAGTGCAAAATGTTATGCAAAAGATGAAGATATTGGAGCCATATTATTCTAAGTACAAACTATAGGAATATGATGATTGAAGATGTAATATACCATCTCAAGATGAAACAAATGGCGGTGGACAAACTAAACAAAAATTCCATGTCAAAAACAAAAACAATGAAACACATTAATGCAATTTATAAGTTTTAATATAAAAATGTGTGCATGAAATACACAATACTTATTATAGTTATGATTTGTAAAAAAAATTGTATTTCTTTCCATAAAATTCAAAATATAAGTTTTGGAATAGAGATATTGTTGTAAAAATATTCCAATATATAAACTTTGCAAAAATCAATACTTATCTTTGAAAGTTTTAAATGAATAGGGGTGCACTAAAGTGGTTTCATAATGTTTAAACCTAGGATGTTAGAATAATCAAATATTGAAAAAAACATTCAAAGGAAAATTGAGCAAAATAAAAGTTTTTCTTTTTTTGCAAAATTGTTGTAAGCTTTTGATATTGTTGGGAAGCCTTTGATGAATGGATTTTTTGGTGGAAATTTTGTAAGTTTTAAACCTATGGTGGGGGAGATATTGAATTCTGATTGATTAATATTTAGATAAAAATTTTAGTTTATTTTATTTTATGATTGGGATTTTTGGTGATGCTCTTGTTCATATTTGAAGCAATATCATAATCATGTTCACACTTGGGCCAATGTCATAGGCAACATTAATACATATATTAAACAAGGTTGTTTATTTATTTTGTTTGTTTATCACATTTAAGACTCATGGACCATGGTGCCCCGTTGTCATGCACTTGGTACTGTGAAAACCTTTGATGATGATTAGGGATGCCCCAAAGTGGTTGCATAATGTTTAAACCTACAATGAAAGAATTATTGAATATTGAATCATTTTGTCATTTAAAAAAATCAATATTTAACATTTTTTTCATTCTAAATTATTAGTGTTCTTGTTTCAAGAGGTCCTAAATAGATAGTAGTAATTTTTTTTGGATTTAACTTTATATAATGTCTTTTTTCCCAAAAGGCTCCAGGTATTAACTTAGTAATGTGAAGCCCCTTATTAAATAGTGGCCAAAAAAACCAACATACACCAATGTGCAAGTTGGTATGTGAATAAAAAGCCTTTTTTTTTGTTATATTCTAGTGCATAACTAATCATCATTATGTAGTATCCATCCATTATTAACTTACCCACTTGCATAGTAACCACTTCATTTTAAAAATTATTTACCTTCTTCATTTTCATAGGTAGTTACTAGTTACTTGCACCACATTAAAAGGTGGTTTTTTAACAAGTCCGAGATCATGACACATGTCATGTGAGATAAATTTTGTGATTTCATCCATTACAATGTAATACGTGGTGTTTATTGTGGCATATATATTACATAAAAATTGCAATTTTGACATTAGTTTGACATTTGCATAACATGTGACACAACTCGATGTTAAACTATAATTTTAATGTAATATACATCACAATAAATACCACATATTGTATGTTATGGTGGAAAAAACCACAAAGTTTACCTCACATGTGTTATGAGTCATGGCCAATTGTGTGAAAAAAAACCTTAATTTGTTGTAACAAATTAAGTAACATGAAGGGGAAATAGGATACTTGAGAAAATAAATCACCAAGGTGGAATTTTATTAACTTGGTTATGACTCAAACTTCATGCAAAATTAATAAATTTTAAGGGGACCCTAGTGGACATAACTAAACACTTGCAAACAATGGTGAAAGCTTAATTAATCAATCACAATTGTCTTAATTCATTGTCATTGATTATTTCACTTTGTTTGAAATCTTTGCTTTTACCATAAAAATTGTGAAACTTTTGCAATCAGTCATTAATTTGCAAGCCATCATGAATAGTCCCTCTTTCATATTGTGTTTGTAGTCATAAACCCTTAATGTACCATTTATAAGAGGGCACATTAGCATTTGGAAGGTGTGTGTTTTTTGTGTCTTACAAAATATTCTTCCATTTATATAAAACAAGGGCATTACAAGCCTTTTGTAATGCCCTCCATACCATTGGAAGAGCTCACCATACAAGGATAGCAATTGCACATTGTTTTTAAAAGCTCAACATGATGATCTAGCTTTAGCAACAATAACACCCTTGGAACATGGCAATCCTAAAAGAAGGGTCCACAACTTGTATGGCTTAAGTAATGAACATTCCTTTCAAGGGCCCCCACCCTACATTTAATGTCATTATGATTAGTTGGCAAGAATTTGCACCCTTTTTAATTATGTTTTGAACCACTCAAATGGGTGATGCTTAATCATAAACCTTAGCTAACAAAAATAATGAAAAAAAACCATTTGGTAAGCATGGAATGGCTATTTGTTTTTGGTAGTTTTTTAAAGTGGGCATGGGAGATGAGGAGGTTAAGGATATTCTTTGAAATTTTGGTTTACAATTATGAAAACTCATCCTTGGTTGGTACCACTAGGAACATCACACCTTCATTTTACCAAACTCATTGAATTTTGGAATAATATAGTAAATATTTTCATTATATATTTTTAATACATTTATTAGGTTGTGTAGATTTTGAAATTTGAATTTTATCAAGGATTTTTTATATATAATGTTCATAATCATTTTTTTTTTAAAAGCAATGTAACCAAAAAAAAATGTTTTTGAACTTTTTGGAACTAGGAACGCAATTTTGAAACATGCTTTGATTTTTTTCTTGGTATATTATTTTCTAAGGCAACTTTGAAGGTATTCTATTTTATAATGATTTTATGTAATTAATTGAATAGGTACAATTTAGTTATGCAATTTCAATTAAAGTTCAAAGTGCATGATTCCTAAAGGGGCCATGACAATAAAAAATAGAAGTTTGTTTCAATTTTCACCTCTTTGATTCCAATACAAGTTTATGGCAGTATACTAGTACATGAAATTGATAAACATGAGAAAAAAAAATTATAGTGATGAAAACATTTAAAGAAAAGGGCTTAGAAAAACCATTTGACCAATTTTGGTTCCTTAACCATTCTTTGGTATGGTTCTTAGTGGTACCACCCAAGGATGGGTTTGCCCTTCTTAAATAAGAGTTATATCAATACTTGAGTTGCAGTTGTAAACAATGAATGATGATTCACCTAACTACCCCACTTCCATAACCCATACATGTAAAACAAAGGCAACAAGTGGCTCACATCACAAAATGGTTCAAACAATAATGAATTTGTTTTTGGGGAACTTCATGGAACATTTTCTATTTAAACCTACTTCAACTTGGTGAACATTCTTCAAAATGTGAAAGCAAATGAAAACTACATTGGTCAATAATATTTCGCTTATAATTAGAGCCAATAAACATATATCAATTTGAACCAATGTTGGTTGGTTTTCATTGTTTCAAAGAACCTACGGTCTTGGGATTTTTTCCCTTCAATTTGATGGAACCCTTGAATAAGGGTCTGATTTTTTTTGTTTTATGCAAAAACCTCCATGTAAGGTTATGGGTTGATTTTTTGTAAATAGGTCGATTGGTTATCAAATATAAAAGTTTTCATTTTTTTCATGGGAAGTGGTTTAGGTTTTGATTAAGCTTTATTATCTATTCTTTGCATTGTAGGTTACAAAGGGACATACCTACATTAACATTGAATCAACTACACATTGAAATCTATAACATGGTTTTTTATAAATTGGCATTCAAGCATCAAGGCATCAAGGTGTGAATCTATAATTCTACAATCCACACAATACATGCAAGAACATAACAAATGACATGACCGAACATAATTTGAAACATTATTGACACCACTAACATTGAAACAATGATTCATAGCCGTCATAACATCATTATTACAAATCATGTCTAATTCTTCTTTTTTTGTAATTAGATTTTAGTGAAAAAAAACACCCAAACAAGATGACATTACAATTTAAAATGACCAATTGTTTACAACCAAACAAAACATACATTTATTAGAAGTTCAATCAAATTGAACATGATGAAATGTTTAGTTGTATTCATTTTGTCATGTTTGTTTCGACTAAAAGTTAGCAAATGTTAATTGATGTGACTTGTCTATTTTGATTAAAAGCTAGGTAGATGCAAGCTAGAGTGGCTCATTATGGACTTTTAAAAAACCCAAAAAGTCCATAAATAATATTTAAAAAATAACATGGTGCTAATTTTGTTCAAACTTGTATTCATTATAGAAAATATCATCATATTTTAAGTCCCTATAAAGAATATTAAAAATATTTAGGTCATTTCAAAGTCCATATATAAAACAATTTGCTAGTTGGCAAGTTCACAAGTTCAAATTATAAAGTCCATAAATTTTTTACCTTAATGAGTTATGGAAAATAATTTGCATATTCATTTAGATAATTAAGTTGAAAATTTGAATCCAAGTCCCTAAGATCAAACTGGTATATATGTGCATAGTTATGAAGTTTACAATCACATCACCTTGCAAATTTTAACCCTTATGTCACAAAAATGAGCCATTCTAGCATGCATTTACCCAAGTAGCATATAGGCTTATGTTAGTTGATTTGGTTAATAGGTAACGTAAGTAATGATTGGGATTTTTAAATTAATTATTAAGAATTTAAGTCTATTAAAATATTAGTTGGGTATGGATATAGCTAACACACTTAGCACACCTTACCTTAACCTATCAACCTTACTTACCTAGCCTATCCGGCCTCACCACTTTATAGGTTGCATGTATAAGGAGTTGCAACCTTCATTTCCATGAGGAAAACCAACTCCTTAACCAATGCGCCACACCATTTTGAAAGTGTTAACTTTTGTTAACATATTATTATGAACATTTTTATTTCACATCTTTTACACTAAGTTCATACAAATAGGCATGAAGGTAAGTAATAGGTATATAAGTTATAAGTTGGTAGATGGTCAATATTTTGTTACACCTACTTACTTACAATTTGCCCACTAGCCTACCTACCTACCTACCTACCTACAACCTGTAACTACTTACCTACTAATTGCATACATGACAATGAGGTCAACCTAGGGGGCGTTACACATTTACATGCCTACTAGGCACATCAAATCTTTTAAGGAGCATTAGAAATTATTTAAATCTAGCAAATGTGACAAGTCATAGGTTAGGTTGCATTTGCAATGACTTATATTAATCATTATGCACTAGTGTTGAGTGGGTATGTTCATTTCAACATACGAATTCACTATTGGTATCAATGATTTTTGAATTTATAAATTAGGTAAGAACATGAATATTTAAAAGTTCTTGAAATGGACATGTTACGTGGGTTTATAGAATAATTTACATGTTTTGAAAGGATCTTAGGTATGATTATAAATAAATAATAAATTCATACCAACTTAGATTGTATCATGGTATCAAATATTCACATTGAATTTCTATCTAAAATGAGAAAAAAAAATTACAAGTTTTTAAATCGAATGTTATATTATAATGAAAAAAAAGGCATGATCAATAACCACACAAATGTCGCATGAAGACAATCTTACACAAACAATTTCAATCACATGTCACTAAATACGCAAAAATGTGAAATGGAAAGTATCATAATGATATGTATCATTGTTCTTATTCCAAGTTCACAACAGAAAAATTTGAAGAAATACAAATTGTCAATGAACATAAATTTCCACTAAACATGTTTGTCACCCTAAACTTATGTAACTCTTGCGATCTAATACATGCATTAAAAAACAACCAAAAAATTATGTACACAACATACAAACATGAGTTCCTTTTAGAAAGAAACTCCAAATATATTTCAATGCATTATTATTTTCAATGGACATGATAGGGTAACCTAGGTATTTTCAATTGACCCATTATTTCGTACCAACTAGTTATGTTTAAATGTTAGGGTGCATACTCTAGTCCATATGCACTTTAACCCTATATAACAAAACAACATCATTATGCACCTACACCATGTAAGCATCACACATGCCACATATAAATGATAGTGTTTAATTTGACTAAAAAAAGAAGTAAACTTAATCATATTGGACATACCTACTTTGGAGGAGGGGGTGTGAACAAAATCTACACACTTTGCTATGGGTCTAAAACAAATGTTTTTGTAATAGTGAATAAAACATGGTGGTTTAACACAAAAAACATGTGATTTGACAAAATCAAGAAGGCAACATGATTCAAGCACATGATATAATCATAATTTTTCTATTAGAAAAACCTACCCTACAAAGCCACATTCAACACCATGTAAACGCCCCTTTCTGTCCTTCAGCCATTGCACAATGAAACCTCTACACCCTATGAGCCATACTCACATAGCCATGGTCAATAGTCTCAATTTTTAAGAACCACATTAGGGATATTCGAATGTGATGAGGTTATTAAGGGTTTTTAACAACTTCGTGTTAAAATAAGGTTTGATGAATGCGCACAATTGTGTAGGGGGGTTGTTTTCTTTTCTGAAATATGATATTGGTTGGGTTAGTTATTTTCTTTAACAAAAAGTTAGTAAACCATAGTTTTAGAACCTCAATGCATAATTAGGGGTGAAAAATCTCTAGAAAGTTGGGGGTAGAAACAAACACCAGAATTCATGGTGTGCAACAAAACATTGGTCTTATTATAATATTTAGTGAATTGCAAAAATGTTGGGAATTTATGAAGCATGTGATAAGGGATCAATGAAAGGTCTAACATAAATAGAACAATTTTCAAGCCTTATAAGCATACAATTAATTCAAAACAACTTAACGATTAAATAAACAAGGGGGATACTGTGGTAATGGTAACTTGAATTTCATGATGAATGGAACATTTATTTAGATTATGGTTAAGCTTAACAAGGAGTTGCAATTACATGTGGAGTCTTAATGTATGCCGCAATGATAATTCATAACTGCAAGAAATATAGTATGTGTCGAATGGTGCGAACTAGGTAGTTTGCCTTATTATTAGGAGGTAGTCGACAAATCGAACCGTGCAACCAACGATAATGTCCAACGCCAAGATTTGAAGACCATGCAAAAATGAAAATGTTTTTAGTCTTGTAACAACTTTCATAAACAATTTCGAATTCATCACCAGAAGCGAGGTTGACTTGCAACAAAATCACCAAGGTGCGAAAGTTCGGGAAAGTGCGGTAGTACCAAACTCGAACGGGATCAACTTCAAGACGAGTGCGCACCTTTCGTGATTCGGGTTTTTCATTATGAAAATGTTGCATCAACATCAAATTTAAAGACGACTTTGGGGCCGGTTCTTCATTCATTTACGCAACTTGAGGCCGGTAAGATGTGGCCATACACGACGCCATAATTTCAAGGAAAAAAAAGATCTTCAACCAAATCGAATCAACAATGATTGTGTGGGGGACTTGTGACATCAAAATGTGCGATCAAAATTTATAAGCCAAGGGAAAGGGGGGAAATGCGTAAATAATGACCTAGAACCATGGTAAAGTAAAACCTTAATATCAAAGGAAAAAAACAAAGGTCTAAATAAAATTGTTTGGGGGAAAAGTGGGAAGAGGTGAAAAAAAACCTTTTCCTTCTCCTTCCATTAGCCTCCGAGCATAAGAACCTTTTCCTTTTCCTTCCATTGGCCTCCGAGCATAAGAACCTTTTCCTTTTCCTTCCATTGGCCTCCGAGCATAAGAACCTTTTCCTTTTCCTTCCATTGGCCTCCGAGCATAAGAACATTTTCCTTTTCCTTCCATTGGCCTCCGAGCATAAGAACCTTTTCCTTTTCCTTCCATTGGCCTCCGAGCATAATAACCTCCTTTTTTTCCTTCCATTGCCCTTCGAGCATACAAACCTTATCCTTCTCCTTCCATTGGACACCAAGTGGGGATCCTCCTTCCTTCTCTTTAAAAGGGCGAAGTTGAATCATTTTGGTTTTTTTTTTTTGAACATTATTTTGAACTCAAATCTTCAGAGGTTTTGCTTTCACAACCTTTTTGGGTAGAAGGAGAATGAATAGTCCTTGGTAAATGGTAGAAAGAAGGAGAGTAGATCGGAGGGTTGTAGTAGGTTGGGAAGAATGGAAATAGGTAAGGATAGTGTTGGGAGCTTGAAATCTTGGAAATGTTTTACAAACCCTTTCAAGTTTGGTAGCATAACTTGCTATTGGTTTAGTTGCAAAGCTTAGGATTTGGTAGAAAGGTGCGTCTCGTAGTTAGTTTTCCAAGGAACTAAGGCAAGCCAAATTTGGATAACATATGTGTTAGAAATAATGTTTTAAATGATTGGTGGTCTTCAGCCAAGTTAAATTTCTTACCTTTGCAAAATCGTCTCGGGTTTGGTGGCATATCTTACTATTAGCTTAACTACAAAACCTAAGATTTGATACAAAGGTGCACCTTGTAGCTAGCTTTCTAAGGAGCTAAGGCAAGCCAAATTTGGACAACATATGAGTTAAAAATAATGTTTTAAATGACTAGTGGTTTATAGTCAAGTTAAACTTCCTACCTTCGCAAAACCCTCTCGAGTTTGGTAGCATAACTTGCTATTGGTTTAACTGTAGAACTTAGGATTTGGTAGAAAGGTGCACCTCATAATCGGCTTTCTAAGGAGCTAAGGCAAACCAGATTTGGATCACTTATGTGTTAGATATATCGTTTTAAGTGACTAGTGGTCTACAGCTAAGTCGAACACAATGTTAAACCTTCAAAAGTTGGTTTAAATGAATGACAATTTAACATAAATTCTAGGATTTGGTGTGTTGAGCTTGAAAATGCATGTATTAGTTCTAAATCATGATTGATGCATAAGAAGTAAGCTACTTGGTTTCAACTACAAATGTAATTTAATAACTAGAAATATGTTTGCATTTTTCTTTCACCGATAACATATGTACTTTTGAGTATAGTCACCTCATAGAACCGAAAAAAGAGGGATATAAAGTTGCTTCACACACCCTACCCTGTAATATCATAAACAACAAAGAGGAAATATAATACCAATAACATTAATATGATATCTGACTTCAATTATAACTATGGCTCCTGCACAAAAGAAAGGTTAACAATATTTCCTGAGATGAACCACAAGAATGGTTGAAACCATTTGTAAGAACATTAAAAAAATAAACTTTCACCTCACCATACCCATGAACGATAACCTTATGTGTAGTAGTAACATCATGGACTAAATTGTTAGACCCTACAAATGATTCCATTAAAACCATATTGTGTTCAACAAGAAGTTTAAGAAAGCACCTTCATTTTGTTACAAGATCCATGGACTAAATCACATGTTGTTCTTTTAAAATGAGGGTGTTCAATGTTGTCAAACAAATGCCTTATCAGAAGGTAGTTGAATCATACCTTCCTTCTCACTAAACAATAATTCCCTTATGCAATGAACATTTTCCTTGTCAAATCCACATCCAACAAAAGACAATACATTCAAAATATTTACCTCCCAAATCAACGAAAAACTCATACAAGGATTGATGGATATTGACTCAAATTTATACTAGAAGTCCCCAAAAATGTCATCACAATACTTATGAGCTGAATGTTCACTTTGAGATCCATGCATGGTAAATATTGCAACAAATCAAAAGTAAACTGGCAACATCTATGAAAGTTTAACAATGAGCATAAATTGCATCAACAAAAAATGGGTATGGCCAAGCATTAACCCTTTTTTCAAACTTGCTTCGGCAAATGTCTTTGGTTCCCAATATACCAAATACCATTATACCAAAGGTGGTATCCTCCAAGTATCAGTGCATCAAATCCATGCATTGTTAAAATGTACCAAATACACGATACAAGGTTTTCTTTCAATGTGATTTGATCAAATGTTTTTCCCAAAACACGAAAATCACATTTTGTCACTACTGGCACCATGCTTGTTGATCAATAGATCCCAACCATTTTAAGACACGGTTCACCTTCCCTCCTTTCAATCATATTGCTTGACAACTTTGGGTCATTTCTAGATAAAAGAATGTATAAAAAGTCACTAGGGATCCAACTTTTAAAACTAATGCCGCATTCACTTAGTACAAAAATGAGGTTCATGAACTTCATATGTTCCAAAATTATGTCATCCTATCTTTTTCAACTACAATCATAGTTCATGTCATGAACATATGGATATGATAAAATTATTCTACAATTTTTAGTCCTAATTGTAACATATTTCCAATCATAGCAAAAAATCACTATAAACAAAAACAATGTTTATGGAAGAGCTAAAAAGACTTACCTATGATTTTCTTCTTTGATAACTAGTAGAATGGACACAATTATTTGCTACACATGGCATATAATCATGTTATGTGGTTTGAATCCAATGTCCCTGTCCTATAAGATGGTGTTGTTGACCATGGTTGTTGTAGAACCCATATTCTTACAACAAGGCATTGGTCATCATGCAAAAAACAAAGCATTCACCTCATGAGCCAATTGGAAACTCATATCAATGTTTATAAATGTACATTTGAATGTTGACCATAGCCACCAAATACCTCAATTCTAAATTTGAAGGGACATTGCAAAAATCAGCAAAAGGTTACAATTACTATGATATGGAGATGACGAATTTCTACTACTACCATATTCGCACATCACCCTATGTTACCGACATAACTCCTCTCCCAATTTTATGAAAAAATCAAGTTTTTCCTGCATTGATGAGATTGAGTTGAACTCATACATTTTTCGTAACCCAAGAAACTTCAAGTTGTTTAAGAACCATTGAAATACATTGAAATCAACACCTACAAAATTGTCAATTTGACTAGTCTTAAAAGACACATGGAGTGAAAACACAACCTACTAACAAACTTCCTATAAGATTCTTGTCAAGTAACCACCTATGTTGTTTTTTCTTAAAACAAATCGACAAGAGCTAGGATTGTTGTGTTTTTTGTGTGAAACACAACAAGTGTACGAATCGATTGTAAACATAAGCAAAAGCATGAAATATGCCCAATAATGAACCACCATGATGAGCTGCCATGACTACCCAATTATTTCATTAGCTCTTGATAATGATGTAGATAATTAAACAACAACCAAAGAATGTGTGAAAGAACATGTAAGCAATCAAACAAGAAGAAAAAGAAAGATGTTTATTTACTTATAGTTGGTGATGATGTCAGATCATGCATGCATTGTCAAAAGTTTTTTTTTTACTAACCACTAATTACTAAAATGTCGTCACAATAGCAATAATCATGGATATTTTGTGTTTATGAGCATGCATAGAGTTTTCCCCATTGAACATTCCATCACATTGACAGATGTTGAGAAAATCTTCAAATGCACACAAATAACAATCTTATGGGAGTTTTGTCGATTGTGCAAAAAATAGAGAATGTGCGTGTGTTGTTTCTTGGAAAGACAATGCATCTTTTCGAACACATATGGGGACCACTTGTTGTTTTCTCGCAGCTTTTCAAATATGCATGTAGGAAAAAAAATTGGTCATCTTGTTGTAGTTTCTTTCGTTCATTACTATTCAAAATGTGGTAAGAATTCGCAACTTTATAAGAATCTCAAAACTTGGAAGTTGATAAAAAACTCCCATTGACTTTGCAAACTCAACATCAATTCCACACTTTCTCGCTTGTTAGCTATGTTGCTAAGAGCAAAATCCAAGCAAAAGTCATAAAAAAACCAATATGTCCACACAAGAGACGACACTTGGGCATTTTTTCATTAATTAAAAAAGTTCCCAATACTAAAGTTGATAGCCACATCCTTCTTGGCTTGGTTCACATTGATGGAATTGATCAAAATAGAAGCATCACATCACACCCTTACACTATTGAATTCCTATTTTTTCAAACTAACCAAGTTGATTGCACGGATTTTTTTTACTAGAGGACATGTATTTTTGACTAGAGGCCTAAGGCTTGAATGACAATGGGTATCTTTTGACTAATCAATTTGACTAAAATGACAAATTTGAAAATTAGTCAAATCAAACATCTAGTCAAATTAACAAATGTTTTGGTCAATAAGGCCACCTATTATACTTAATCAATAGGGCTAACCAAATAGGCTTGGTCAAAATGGCCAATGGCCTAGTCAAAAGGGCCAATTACAAATTCCAATACTAGTTGGGTATCTTGGGACTACATGTAACATTTTGATTATGTTTGATGAATTAGAAAAAGTTGAAAAATGTAAAAGTTAGCTAATCATAACTAAATGAATCATGACCAAATTAATTATGGTTAAACTATATATATATATGGTTTATCTAACTATGGTTAAATTGATTATATTCAAATTAATTATGGCACAATTAAATATGAAAAAACTAATTAAAGTTAAAACTAACCATGGTCAATTTAATCATGTTTAATAACCATGGTTAATTTAATCATAATTTGTTTAGTTGTATATGTTTTAACCATATTTAATTTAGCCATGATTCATTTATCCATAATTAAATATTTTATCATTTTTTGGCCATATATAGTTTAATTATGGCTACTTTAGCCATAAGTAATTTAGCAATTATAAATATAACCATGGTCAGTTTAATAGTAATTGGTTTAGCCTTAATAAATTTAGCCATGATAATTATTTTAACATAATTAATTCAACCATGATTAATTGGGCCATTGTTGATTTTGCCATAATGAATTTAACAATGGTTACTATAAGCATAAATGAATCAATTATTTTTATTTTAAACATATTTTAATTTTACCCTAATAAATTTAACCGTGATTAATAGACCAATAATTATTTTTTTAATATTATTAATTTAACATTGGTTGGTTTTTCCATAATTATTTTAAACATTTTTATTTTAGCCATAATTATTTCATTCATGCTTATTTTAGCCATAATTAAATTTTCACAATTGGTTTTTCCATAGAATATTTATTCAGTAGTTAGTTTAGCCATGGTTGATTTTTCCATAATTATTTAAACAAATTTTATTTTAGCCATAATTATTTCATTCATGTTTATTTTATACACAATTAATTTATACGTAGTTGGTTTAACCATAAAATATTTATTCATTACTTAGTTTAGCCATTTTAAATTTAGCCATGGTTGGTTTAACCATACAATATTTATTCATTAATTAATTTAGTCATTTCTGATTTAACCATGGTTGGTTTAGCTATAAAATATTTATCCGTTAGTAAGTTGACCATATTTACTTTAGTCATGATTAATTTAGCCATATTTAATTTATTCATGATTAGTTTTAGCCATTTTTGGTTTGGCCATGGTTGGTTTAACCATAATATATTTATTCATTAGTTAGTTTGGCCTTCTTTACTTTTCATGGATAGTTTCACCATATTTATTTTACTCATGGTTAATTTAACCATTTCTAATTTAGCCATGGTTGGTTTTTCCATAATTATTTGACCCAAAATTAGTTTAATCATTATATATTTAAACATTGTTTATTTAAATTTGGTTAATTGAACCATAAATAGTTTAGTCATGGTTATTTTTCATAATTATTTTTTATTTTTGGTTCGTTTAGCCATTATTAGTTTAATAATCATTAGTTTTTCCATAATTAATTTAATTGTGTTTAATCTAGACATTATTATTTTACCAATAAATGATTTTGCCATAATCAAATTTTCCTAGGTTAAATCAGCCACCTATTTAACTTATATAATGTAAGTATGTGGTTAAATAACCTTAATACAAATAACTTATATGTGGGCGTATTTACATATACATACCCTATCTATATTCCACCTATTTACCTATACTTTAACCTATAGGTAACCTAGTTATATAGGCTAGGGAAGGCCATTTATATGCCTATGATAGATTATGAATTGGTTAATTAGTTATTCACTTAAAATACACTAATGAATGTGTAATTAAGTAGTTAAATATTAATTATTAAAAATAAATTATTGATAATATATAATTAATTAAGTCAAATTTGTAAGGATTAGATATAATTTGGTTGTAATTATCAATCAACAATGTAATACATTATAACTATCTTAATATTTTATATAATTCAAAGATTTATAATATGGTTGTAATTTTAATTATAACTAAATAACTAGACATTAACTATTACTAATATTTATTTAAAACTTAATTAACATACATATTTACTTACCTTTTTATTTATTTATTTACTTAATTTATGTATTGTACATAGTTATTTAAAGATAACATTGTGTGAATTAAAAGGCTATAGTGTTGTGTGGACATGAAAATGTTTCTCCCTCTCAAAACTTTGTCCCATATTGTTTGTCATCTTTTCCAAATGATGAGTAATATAAATAAATGCAACGTAAGCATCCAAGACATAACAAATATTTTAAAAAACAAGGCCACTAGAGATGAACCAATTGAAAAGGCTCAACCTTAAAGGCCAAATTCAAAATGAAATAAGATTTTTCTACTTAGGTCATCTAGGTGTAGGCTTGGTGTACATTTAAGCCTAGTAAAGGTCATAGCTTAGGTTGCCTTAGGTTACTTTAAACTTCTATACCTAGTTGCTAGTTATAGGCTCCTAGGCCTAGGAGCTTAGGTTGTAGGTACCTAAACATAGGTGCCTTACGAAAAGGTATCTAATTTTAAGATTAACCTAGGTTGCTTAGGTTCTATCCACATGGCATAACTTAATGATCAATGTTTAAATGCCATGTGGCAAGCCTAGGTGGCCAATGTTTAAATGCCACATGGTTTAACTTGGGTGGGCACTGTTTAAATGCCACATGGCATTTGCCTAGTCAAAATGGTGTTTGACTAATCAAAAATATTGATCGAAATGACTAGTCAAAACTTAGGCCTGGTTAAAAAGCACACAACCCAATCACAATGGATAGGTTCAAAACAATTTATCCAAAATGATTTACAAGTTTTTTTTTCCCGATTGTCCAAAATGGGTCTTTTTTTACCAAAACTTTTAGTCAAAAAATTTAGGAATTCTAGTAGTGTTGCACGAAGCAATCATGAAAAAACAAACACAACTAAGTTCTGGCATTGGTAGGATCGAAAGTAGATTTTGTTGCCACAACTTTTTTGTTGTTTAGGGTTTGACACAACAAAAACTTGCAAACCCTCAAACACTTGAATGCATAGCTTTCAACCCAAAACAATTTCAAAAACCTTATAATCTAGATATGCATAGTATTAAATACATATACGGATATAAGCACATATTATGACAGACATGAATATGGATATGCATAAACAATCAGTCAATATCCATCCGCTGGATATGTATATTCATATATTTAAAATTTTGACATGAGTTCCAAATATGTATATATGCTAATTATACATATTGATAACCGGATTGAACTGGATAACCAGACAACACTGGTAACTGACAACCTCTAAGCTTTATCCAAAAGTCATCATAAAATAACTTAATATTAAACTCTAGCACAAAAGAGGTACAAAAAGAAAAGAAGGAAAGAAAGAAACATACCAATTAATATTGGTGTAGAATACTTTTTATTTTTTTGCTAACAACCTAGTACTGATATTGGATTTTTAACAAAAAAATCATACTATCATAGTCTCCTAGTCTATGTATTTGGGTACAAGGCTGATTTTGGGCTGACCTATGTTACATGTATATACCTGATATTGAGACCGATATAGCCCTGGTATCAAACTGGTCTCAATTCTTTGATACTAGGATGAATACCAATCTATGTACCAAGGTTCCAACTTGGTGCTACCTGTCCAACACTGTTCCTAACACTAATCTTAGGATTGACCCGGTTCCATTTTTCCATTGGAACCACAATGTCAAAGTTCAATTCCAATCTGAGTTCTAAGAAGTTATACTTTCTGGTCATAGTTCTGAACATGGTTCCAATTTTTGGTTTTTGATATCAATAAATAAACCCACCAATTACATGTACCTAATCAGAAAAAGAGCATTGTCCCACATGGATGAAACATTGACAAGGTCACACATAATTTGATCTTAGTAGAGTCCTAGGGTAAACTTCACATTCTCCCCTTTACCTTGCAAGGCATGGAAGAGTCATTGTCCAAGTGAAAGCAATGCATGTGCGTGGATTTACATATTTTAATGCTATCTTGTGAGAGGCAATTTCACTAAGAAGGATGAAAACCATTCAAGCACATTTAAGAATGTCAAATAATGGGCAAAGAGCCATTCAATTGAATTCCTATTTCAGTCATGTTTAGTGGGTAAGCTTCACCTTTCCCTCTTACTTCCAAAATGTGGAAAGGTATTTCCTAGGGGAAAATGGATATGGTTCTTCTTCTTTTTTCAGTTTTTCAACTTTTTTACAAAATGCAAAATGAAACAAGGGGAAAAAAGAATAGCCCATGAATATTTCAAATCAAACGAATTTACTTTGAAATAATACAAATTCCATAATTGGATGAAGCCTAAAATCCTACCTTGATTTTAGGGTATGTAAAGCATGTCTAATTTATTTTGTTTCCATTCCCATGCGCTTATCATGTTGCCTCATCAAGGTGGTCCAATTAATTGAAGCTCCAAAAGTAGGTCAAGGGGGGGGGAAAGCACATTAAGGGCCAGTAATTTCTCACCCAAAAAAGGTTATGTATAATAAGTATCATAATATCCAATAAGTTGAAATCTTAAAGACATTTTTTTTTGACAATCTTAAACACAAGCAAAGAATTTTTAAATATGCATAGAACATTTTGAACTTTAAAAGTTCACTTTGAGTCAAGGTCAATCTTGATCCAATAATTAGATGAATTAGACTGAATAAAATCATTGTACACAAAATACATAACATACAATTTTTTCAATGACCACATGGTTTTATGTTTGTGATTCATAAAACATTATTAAATAATAATAATAATAATAATAATAATGGAATGCCCAACTATATAATTTCTTCCTCTTTCATATGATAATAGTTTTTCCTAAAACAAGAAACATTATCATACTTTTATTGCTCAAAAAGTGCCCAAAAACACTTTTTTTGAAAGAATTTTGAACATTTAAAAAAAAAACATCTAAATAGTCTTAGATACAATCGATGTATCATTGGTAGATTTGGCACTTGTGTGCCAAATAATTATTCTAATTTTTTATTCTAATTTGGCACTTGAGTTTTTAATTTTTTAAGTTTTGATAATATGTAATAAATTCATTGTAAGTTCATTTATCTTTAAGTAATGTTTGGTGTTTTGTGTTCATGTTGTTTCTAAATGACTCTCTTTACTTTGGAGGTTGGGGATCAAACTCCATTGCCTTTTGCCCTTTAGTAAATTTTTTAAAAAAATCATCATAAATTTCCAATAATTTCTGAAAATTTTGACAAATCAATTTTTTTATACTTTATGCCAAATCTGCCAATATACATCAAATTCATCAAAAAAAAATAAAATCACCCACAACCCTAGTTTTGAAATATATATGCAATTTTTCTTACTATGTGACAATTATTAATTTGTTGAAAATATATAATTTTTCAATGTGTGTTGGATTTTTTTAAAAATTGACTGCTTAAGTTTAATATAAATCAAATATACTTAAAATAAGCAAAATGTTATATCCATAAATTATCAAAATATTTAATTACAAAAAGATTAATTTGCGATTACAATTTTTGGGAAGCTTAGTGTGTTTTCATCTCAAAGTGAAGCTGAAATTGGAGAAGTGGGGAGATGTTTAAATACCCTTCAGTAAGCTTTGTTCAACACATTTTTGAGTTTATTTTTTGGGTGCTCGACATAGTTATGTGCTGAATCATAGTATGCAATCTTTCATGTTTTGCAAAAACAGACATCATTTAGTTTGTTCTGCATGTTTTGTTGAACCGAACTGAATTTTGGACCCAACAACTCTCTTAAGAAAGAAAGTGCCAACCAATAACATAGCTCCCAACATTAAAGAAACTTATTGTATTTTGTATTTCTTATAAATGAAGAGTCAAAACATTCAAACCTTGCAGCACAACCAAGCAGCTCTACACGTTGTTAGCCATTTTTTTGCTTTGAACAATGCTTGCTTGCTTTGGGGGGGGGGCGGCTGGGGGGCAGGGAGGAGGGTATTTAGTATCTGGAAGAGAAGTGCACTGAAATGAAAAGTGACCAATGTTTTTTTGGGGTAAAATTTCACATTGTGGCAACCCAAAAAGAACCCATTGTGAATTGTACAAACGGAAAAAATTGCTGTATTTAGAGAAAATAAATCACATATACTTAGACAATGAAATCCTATTGGTTGCCAAAACTAGGCAGAATTATAAGAAAATTATATTTGACTGTAGCCGAATTGGGCTAATTTTTCTTGTGGATGATCGCCAGTCCATTTACTCCATAATTAAAAAAAAAACACCCTGAAATTGAAAGATCACACTCACATGTTTAAATGTTGAAGAATTGAAGAACATGTGGGGGACAAAACACAGAAAGGTATTCCCATCTGGCTCTCACCAGCCATGGGGTCTCTTCAAAATATGTACATACTAGGCACGGTAGGATGATTTCTGTCCGGTTCTTAACTAATTTAACACATTACAGCTCAATTATTGACAACCTACCCTTCGACCCTTGCCATTTTCTCAATTATTAGCCAACACTCTGTTTTGACATTTAGAGATTTAGGGCAGAATCACCGCCCCTAGGGTTTTGGTGTTTAGATGTCTGGTTGACAAGTTGATGCAAAGACATCATTTTGCACTGGTGACATACATATTCCTATTTGGGTTTCCTACCCAAATAAATAATTTCATACAACTGGAACTTCAACTTGGAAAGAATGATTTGGCAAAATTCAAACCAAAACTGGGACCAACGCCAACTGGGGATTCCATCTTGGCATCAACCTGGAACAGCAATTGTGCCAATCCTAACCTAAACCCTAATCAGAAGTAATGTACATGTTTAGGGAAAAAGAGTGCATGTAAGGTGTGAAAAAGTATAGTTCAGCAGTTGTTAATTAATTATAAGCTACGTAGACCACCAATGAGGTATCACAATTTTCATCTCTTATTTTAGGGTAGAAAGGCTGGTGAGTGAACACTTAAGAGCTAAATCTTCTGGAGTTTAGTAATTGTGCATTTTTTGCAATAGGTCTTCAAAGAGTTTAGATGCCCCTTCAACCATAGCACTACTAAGCCTTTATAGCACTTGATTTTGAGCTCAAATGAAAAAGTTATGACCCCCCAAAATGAGGGGGATCTTGTTGTTTGGAAAAAGTTGGATAGAACACATTAAACTCCTATCTTCATGCATTTTACTACTTATGAACAAACATTTGAAACCTTATGCTAGGACACATGTCATCCTATAAACATGAGATTAGTAATTTAATTAAGTGTAGACTCTTTTAAATTATTGTTCAATTTTTCTTAAAACTTATAATAAGCCCAAAATTTGCAATAGGAGCTACATAGTCACAAAGGCGTTTAGGGTTTTGAATTAAGGATCTTATGAATAGTAGTAACTTAGTATCCTAAGATTGACAACCTTGACAATGCAACTTGGGATAATATGTAGTTCTCTCCCTAGATTTAAAAAAGAATGTTGTGACATTGCCATCCTTAATTTTTTCCAAAATCCAAACCTCTCCTTGCCTCTTTTTCTCATCTTTCTCCCTCATGTTTGTTTCGAGCTTTCCTTCTCTATCACTATTTCTCTCTTTGTGTTTACTCCCTTTGTAATGTTTTTGTCTCCTATAAGAAGCCGATTCTCTTTCTTTGAATTTGTGTGTGTCCAGGTCCAAGGAATGTCACGACATTTTTTTTTTAGTCTATGTATCTCCAAGTCTAGGAAGCCATGATGTTTCATCATTAAGTTTCTCTCTTTGTCCCCCTTAGATGCCATTGCTTATGTTTTGTGTGCCTTTCCAAGAAGACAACATCGATGCCATCACCTATGTTTTGTGCACCTTTCCAAGAAGACAACATTTGCCATCACCTATGCTCTGTGCACTTGTACTTTGTGCACCTCTCCAAGAAGATAATGTCAATGCCACCCTCGCCAACATTCCCTCGTTGATCCTTTGTGTGTGTTTATGCATCATTTTTTACCAATGCATGTCTATGAATGCCTAAGACGCCATCATCAGAACCTAATGATGTTCCCTTGTTGACATTCCCTCGTTGACAATCCCCATCCCCAACGTTCTTTCACCACAAGCTAACAATCCTTCAACCAAGCTCCTTGGCCAAGTTGCCTTTTTTTCAAACTAAGTGTTTATGTGCATTATGTGCCACAAACACCATAGCTAAAACCTCTTCATTGAGGCCATCGTTATTGACATAGATAGGAGGCCATCACTCTTGATGTAGATTGGAGGCCATTGCACTAATGTAGGCATTGTTATCTATCATATTTTTTTGTCTTTCATTTGCCATTTGTGTCTACAATGTTTGGGTATGCCTAACCTATGTGTATTTTTCCTGTGTTATTTAGATATCTCCTTTTTTATCAACCATCAAAACCCACCACAAACTTTCTTTTACTTATAATACTTGAATGGAAGGTTATAACTTTGTTGGGACATGCCCAACAAGCTACATTTTTTCCTTTCATTGTTGTTTAACATTTTTATGTTGTGCAAAGGTGATTCTTGAACCAAACCCCATGTAGCCTAGAGGATGAACTCAATACCCTACTCTAAAATTATTGTGAAATCTTTCACTAGCAACCCTAATAAAAATAATAAACCATGTCTTATTAAACTTAACTATGTCCTCTTTTTCAATTTTCCTTTGAACTATTCACTCAACTCGGGTGAAATGTCTACCTTTAGTCTTTTTGGACCTTTTTTCTTCCCTTTCTTTAACTTTTGGCTCCCTTAGTTTATATGCATTTTCTTCGTCCATAACCTTCTATTTTAAAATAACCACATATTGGTCTAATGTTACCACATGTGAATTGGAATAATCCATTAATGTTTCATTGCTTTGTTTTCTCCTAGTTGGTAATGTAAGCAATGACGACAAGTGAGTCAATCCAACTTTTTCACTCTAATTTCAATCAATTAGGTAATTTGATTCTAAAGTAACATCTTCCAAGTCCACCACCAAGTAATCTTCTTCATGTTTGTTTACTATTGTGTTAGAACTATTTGCCATTTCGACATAGTAACATGGCATGGGTGAACTAGGGGGGCAATTAGAAGTAGTTGGAAACTCTATTTGAAAGGTCCCTGCAATGTCCAACAATTTTATGGCAACTTTAGCCTCATTGTTGTTAGATTCATTTATTGCATATAAATGGTATGAAAGTTCATGTTCATCCTTTTATGTTGCAATGAATACATCACTTGGACCAAATTTTCCAACCATGGCTATAGGATTTAGTGGCTAGATTTTATAAACCTTAAACCTTGATTTTATGTTTTCCTTTTTCAAGGATTATTGTAAGGCCTTCTCCACCCATGCTGTTTTGTGTGGTTCAAAATAATTATTTTTCACCATAGCAAATTTTTTTTATTTTCTAAAAGTTATCTTGAATGGTTTAAAACAAGTGACATCCAATGGTTATAGTGCATGTGAAATATGAGTAAGTAAGGTGACCATGTTTAACCCTACTTCTATTGCTTGTTCAAATGTTTGTATTATAACATGAAAACCATGCCCATCCAAAATCAAAAGATGTCGATTCTCTTGAAAAACCCCCATGGAACATATCTGTAAAAAAAAGTTAACCACTGCTTGAAAAGGTAAACTGTCATCCAAGTTTTTTTTTACATTGCCATGCATGTTCCTAGTCTATAATTTCAAATGTAATCTTTTTGCATCCTTGAACCTTTGAAAATGTAAAATGCAAACAATGTTGCCCCTACAACATTAACAACACAATTCATAGTTAACCATTCCTAAGACTTAAGGATAATGTTATAAACAACTGGTGAACCTTGCTTGGCCAAAACCCTAGCACCATATTGACATTCTACATGAATTATTATTTCATTTGAACTCCAAATGTGATTTTATGCATATTTGTGTTGTGTGTATAGGTTTTCCAAATTGGAATAGAAGGTATGGCATGTTTATTTACGAAGTCATTTTTCGCTAAAAACCTCCAATCCTTCTCTAGGTTGAATATTGATATTTGGATGATGATTTAAAAACCAATACCACTAGCTTGCTCTTGGAACACAGTTTTGAAATGGGGTAGGTTTGGTTTGTGTGACTTCAATAACCTTGAGTTTCAATTGTTGCAAGGTGATAAATAATCTAACGGTTTACATTTTCAAAACTTAAGTGACATTTGTTACATCCTCATGTTCTATTAGTACACATTGGGGTTTCATTTTCCTACTTTTAGTTCTACCATTGAAATGATTTAAAAATGAGGTAAGTGGAATGTTCCAATACTTGGTTGTTTTTCACACAAAAATGTGTCCTTTGCCACTGTGTACTATCAACATTTTTTAGATGTTAATATGCCCATTTGGCTTGTTTAGTTGCATTAAATATTTTGCTAATTATGGCTAACCTTTATATTTTTTCTATGGGAGGATGGCATTGTTACTATGTTGGAGCTTGAATTGACTATGATTGTGAAGTCTTTTGCATTGTTGGGCTAATTGGGGTGATAGGTTGTGAAGGTCAATTTTTTTGCTTTACACAAATGGTACTTGAAATGTCACTTCATCATTTTCGTGGCACATTCAAATGGGTTATAATGCAATTTGTGAGTGCCACACCTTTCGCATGTTATGATGATTATTACAGGGCCCAATTGTACATTAGTGCATTCATCTTAGCCTTATTCGTCCTGGTCCTAATTTCCAAGCACTTGATGGTGTTTGTTTAAGTCCTACTAGAGATACAAATTTGTGCTTCCTGTGTGAAGACCAAGGAATAAAAAAGTGTTAAATATGGATAATGTTTAAGTGCATAGGTTTTTAACTTTTCACTTGAAACAAGAAGTTTATAAAATTTAGCAAATTTGACCCAATTTAATGTGACATTAGTTGTGGATGTGCAAGTAGTTGGAATGCATTTCAAGGTGTAACATGAAGGAAGAGAAGGAAATTTATGACCAATGCTATTATGAAAGCGGGATGGTTGTTTTAAGAATGTTGATTGCTAAATCTAACAATAGTAGAGGTAATTTGAGTACTTGATATTGTACTCTTGTACTAGCTTTGGTATACCACTAAAATCTACATTTTTTTGCACCATTTTTTTTCTTTCAAGTTCTTCTATTGATTACAAATGCAATAGGATTTTTTTTCTATTTTCTCCTTAATTTCAAATGTAGTAAGGACTTCTTTCTTCATATCCCTTACATTAAGGTTGACTTCTACTACCTTTTTTTATCTTAATTGTAATTAAATTGTTGTCCAATCTTTTATTGATCCCAAATTATAATCTTTCTATAAAATGTTGAAACTTTTGCAATGAACTTTCACCTAGATGTGACATGCTTAGTCTAGAACTACAAGGTTTTACAATAGGATTGCAATGCAAAGCCATGTGATATATGCCCTTCCCTTGTTGTTTCATGACTTTTGGTGGGAAAATGTCATATATGAATTTTGGTGGGAAAGTTCTCAATGGATTTGCTTGGTTCTTGATCCAATCGTATCCAAAGCTATCCTCATTGCTTTATGGGAATTGTTTCTTGTGTGTGATCTATTTTAGCACATGTCGTTTTCTTTATTTGTATGTCATGTTTTTTGTTTTATGTTCACCCAAGTAGACATTCCCAAACACTTGGTTTGTTTTTGGTGCATGAAGATTTAAAACAACAATCATATCGTTGTTTATTAATGTTACCCTATACCTCTATTACCAAACAAATAATTGCACAAAAGTGAAAAAAAAGGTATGTGCTCCAAAATCCTCTTTGTTTTAAGTTGATCATCTTAACTATTATTCCTAAACATTAAATATCCAAAGGTACTTTGCATTTTATAAATTTTAAAACACAAGATTTCTTGCTGAATGTTTAGTCATGTGTGTACATTTGAACAATAATCAACCTAAGCAAAAACTAATGCCAATGTTGCAACCCCCTAAATAGGTGTTTGCTCACCAGCTTCCGATCAGTGATGGGAATTCTACCCTAAGCATGGTAAATTTCTCATCTTCAGGTTTGAACGTTTGGTTCTCAATTTTTGAGAGGACCTTCAGTTTTGATTTTGAACCAAAGGTCCTTTGTTTGATAGAACCTCCACAGCAGGTTTGGAAACAATTTTTATATTAATAAAATCTCCAATTTCAAAGACTTTTCTTAAAATTTGGAGCCCTATCCAGTTTAAAACCAGGTCCAGGTCCATCTACCTTGCACTCATAGTTGGACTGGCCTTGGGATGGGGACCTCAAATACAGAAGGGTCTCAACTCTAAACCTAGACCCTCCTCCTGTACTGACAATCCAGTAGCTCCATCAGCTCTATGGTTAAGATTCATTCAGATCAAGGGTTCAATTTCTCTGCCAGCAAAATGCCCTCCAGTAGAAAAAAATTACAAAATTACACAAGACCTCTACCCCAGAAGCCTGGAATAGGGAACTATGTTCACTGCTTGGGAAGGTCCCCAAATAACTTGCCAAATGGATTTTCCATTGAGGTTGTTACATATGCCTATTGTCTTCAAATATAGGTGGCAAAAGCTTGCAAAAATCATTGACTACTATTCATTGGTCGACCATCATGATTGGTCCATGTATCAATCATATTATTAAATACAAAAATATAATGTCAATTATAACATTTATGGGTAGGGGAGGGGTTCATAGTGATTGGATGTTACATTTAGTTATAACAAATCATTTCCAATGGTTACATTTTTTGAAGTGTTGAATTTGTGAACTTGCTAACATAATTTTCATATCTAGGTTTAGTTTTTTTTTCCCAACCCGACACATAAAAGTAAAACTAGGATTGTAAATAAGTGGGGAACTATTAATAAGAAACCATTTGGACCAACCAGTATGATTGGCCAAGTGGAAACAATGAATAATAGTCAAATCATGTTTATTACATTGTTCTAAAGAAAATGTTAAGCTTTGTTGTGCCTTTTACTAACTTCAACAAAGTGTGCAAAAATATTGGGCCAAAACCATTATGTTGAGCCAAATTAGGATATTTAAAAAATTTCATCCAATTTTAATTTGCATCTAAGGGAATATGACGCATAAATTTTTTTTAAAAAAAATTACCCCTTCCTCTCATTGGCTAAGATGAATCAACATCTTACATTACACCAATATGTGTGCAAGTTCATTTTGTGTTTCATTAAGGACTAAAAATTAAACATCACAAAAAAAAGAATGGGAAATGTGAGACCAAGGACATTGCATGGAAAAATATGGGAAATGTGGGACTTGCAACCTCTTCATGTGGACAAGGTTCATCCTAAAAGTTGAAACACCATAAAGGTGTGACCATTACTATCTATGACCCAAGATCAATTGCCAACCCTTGTCCAGCCTATAACTAAAATTAAATCAACAACCCTTTGTTGGTTTTCAGCCACCATCCCCATGTCCAACTTGTGACCAAAATCTAGTTGCCATCCCTTATTAATTTTTGTTCACCTTCCCCTTGTCCAACTTGGAACTAATTTTCAGTCACAATCCCCATGTCCAACCTATGACTAAATGTGATTGCCATGTCTCCCTGTCTAGCATGTAAATGAAACATGGTCACCAACCTTCTGTTGGTTTTTGGTTGCCATCCCCCTATCCAACTTGTGACCAATTTTTTATTACAAGCCCTTGTTAACTAGCCTTTGACTTAATGCGGTTATCACCCCTTATATAGCCTACAACCAAAATTTAGTCATTAATCCTTTGCTCATTTTTGGTCATCATCCCCCCTATTTAATTGTTGATTGATTGAAATCCAATCGCCAACCCCTTTTCCAATTTTATATTTTCATATTTTCAATATCACCTACCAAATTTGGGGTGGGCGAGAGGGGGACAAAGGCCAACCCATGTCCATTATCTAGCCTACAATTTAATGTGGTTGCCACCCTTTTGTTTAGCTTGTGACTAAAGTTCGATTGCAAGCCCCTATCCAACATGCAATTGAAAATTAGTTGTTGCCACATAGTCTAGCTTTCTATTTTGAACATTACCTACCAAATTTGCGGGGGAAAATGAGCCCTTATGTAGCCTATGACTGAAATCCGGTCGCCGACCCCTTGTCCAACTCACTTCTATTGCAAAAAAATTAATTGTCCCCAAAGCGGGGATTGAAATTATGATGATGTGGAAAAAATAACCATCATCCCTTATAACTTTTAATTCAATGTGGTTATATACCACATATGAAGGACAAATATTTAACTACATTTTTATATTGTGGGCAACACACTAAACATGAAACATATGAATTTGGCAATTCTTATTATTCTTTCCAACTTTTGGCAATTGAAAATCATCAAGTGTTTTCATTTTCAAAAAATATTTACATGAAATTATCTTTCTAGAAAATTTTCATTATTTGAAAATAGGTTGGGTAACTTGGCTCCCTTATCCCCATATCATGAGCTAATAGCAATATTGAAATTTGAATATTACAAAAATGAAATGAAAAAAATAAATTAAGGAAATATGATATTAAAAAGAATATCAATAAAATAAAATGTAACAAATAATATTATAAAAATAAGACACAAGGAAAAATATCACAGAAAAAAAACTACAAAAAATACATTAAAAATACTTAAAAATGCAGATGCAAAAAAAAAACTAAATAAACATAACACAAAAAGAAAACTATTATTAAAATCACCATCAAAATTGGAGAAAAAAACACCAAATCAAAACACAAGTTTAGATTTTATTGAGATTCCCAAGTGTTATTATATAATAAGAATGGACATCCAATATTCTAAATTGTGTAGGGTATGATTATTGATAATGCCATTAATTAAACCTTAAACATTATGTTGATTAATAATAACATTCTTCTAGTGGAGTTCAATTATAAATAGGTCCCATCATAACATACATAATTATATAACATCTTCACTTGTCAAAATTTAAGTTGATCGGTTCTTTAAGCTATGACCTAAAACATGACATGGTTGATGAATCCATGAAATAACCAGTGTCAATATCTTCTTGTTATATAAATTGCACAAGCTTCCCTAGCCAATATGTCTTCAACTTTGGAGTTTGAAAGTGTGCCAATTCCATTTTTCGAAAAAAATAGATGGACCCCCTTTCTCCCAAGGTATAAAATAGTTCAAGCACCACCTACGGTCAAAGTTGTTGCATGGTTGTTTCCTCTTTGGTTGCAGATCCATATTGAAAATGGGTAATCCTATTTAAACCTCCCAACCTCCCGCCAATCACACCCCAATGTTTACAATAGAAAGGTTGCTTAATGAGAAGTGCGACATGATGTTTTGTGAAAATCATTATGCAATGCCTTACACTGATGGACTGCATTCAAGATACATAATGCCCAAGCCAATTTCACTCATGTTCATTTAAATGTCACGAGACATTGACAATACTCAAAATTAGACCCTCCCCCTTGCAAAAGTTCCCAATTATTGATGGATTGGTTTTGATTATTATGATATTTCAACATTTCCCTAAACGTGCTTTTGTTCCACCACAATGAGTATGCTTTCAAGGTTTCTACATGGATGGCATAATGCCTCCACAAAAATTTGGCATCATGCCTAATATTTATCTTGCTTTCAATGTTTTTCTAGAAAATTCAATGTACAAAGGCACCTAGTCAAATTTCTCAATCTATAGTTTGAAAATTTTGCCATGTCCACCTTGCCAGCTTGGACCATTTAAAGTAGATACAATCTTGGCCAATGATGGCACCCAAATGACCCCTCATCCTTGTGTTTGGTTCAAATTTGTCTTGTATAGTTTCTCCACCCATGAAGGAACTCTTGTTTTACTTCTTGCAAATTTTTTTGACTAACCCATCCACTATTTTACCTTCTTGTGTAATAAATAGATTTTGGTTGATGAGTTCTTTTTCAATGGGTAAATTATTGAGATCCATTGGAGAAAGTTGAAAGTAGCATCCTTTTAACTCTTCCAATTGTAAATAATTCTTGTAATTACGATCTTTTTAAAACTTGAGGTCTTACAAAACTTCCTTGAATTTTTTTGCATGGTAATCATATATCATTCAATCCCTTCCAATTGAATATTAACATACAACATTGTCAAGGTGATTATATCCTTTTATAAGAAGAAATCCATCACAATCTTCTACATTGCCATTGTGACCCAATTCCAAATTGATTTTCTTATGAAAAATCTTTTCAAAAGCACTTGGACATTAGGTCTTTTGAAAAATCCTCCTTTCTAGGGCACTTATACATTGAGTTAAACATGTTGCCCTAGGTTGCCCACACACCTTATGTCCCTTCATCACACAACCCATGCCTCTTAAATAGTGATAGCCAAAAATAACCATGTAATTTTGCAAGGTTAGAATAGGAAATTTTTTAATTCACACCTTTTTTGGTTAAACAAGGGAACCCCCTTAATTTTGATTTTAAAAAAATACTACAATGTACTTCACTCACTCATGCTTCCAACCTTTGAAGATTCGCTTAAGTTCCTCACACTGATTATAAATAACAACCAATTTCTAGGAAACCATAGCGGCACAAAAAGAGAGTTGAAGATATAACGTAATGTAATGGTTGTGACCTTTTTATGTTGAAGCTTGATTATATCAAAACATAAAAGTTGTTAATGATGACATTCCTTCCAATCATTTCGAAATGTAGTTAGGCCTTATCCAAGACACAACCAAATTTTAGTTGTTCAATATCACCATTATCTAAGAAATGATTGCTCCTTGTACAAAAGCGGTCTTGGATAGGAGTGGTTATTCCTTAGATAAGGGTGACCTTGGAATTTGGTTGCACCCTAGAATGTGGTTGTTCGTTGGATGCAAGTGGTCATTCCTTAAACAAAACTAACCACAATTTGGTTACACTCCTTGAAAAATGATGGTCATTTTTAGACAAGGGTGGTTGTTCCTTAGACAAGAGTGGTCATTCATTAGACATGGGTGACCAAAATTTACTTGCACTCCTTCAAGGATAGGGGTGGTCATTTCTTGGATAGGGGTGACCACAATTCAATCAATCCATGGACATGGTTAAATAATATCGAGACTAAATTTCAATCATAATTTGGATGGTTGAGATTATTTTTCATGATTTTTCCAATGGTTGAGATCAATCTATTTAGTTTGACAGACATCTAAGATTATTTTTTATTTAAAAATTGAAAAAGGTTTTCTTGATGTAACATTTAC